>Ga0102953_1000331_pt1 | contig 33810 bp, 28 predicted proteins | sample SalPon2A_C_D2_MG_FD_78509 | JGI IMG/M metagenome (GOLD analysis project Ga0102953, IMG submission 78509) | Soil microbial communities from South San Francisco under conditions of wetland restoration - Salt Pond MetaG R2A_C_D2_MG | ecosystem: Environmental > Terrestrial > Soil > Wetlands | place... | reverse complement strand
GCCCTGGCCGGCGAACCAGTCGGCGCCCTTGGTCAGGATTGCCGGAATCCAATAGAGCGTCTCGACGTTGTTGACCAGCGTCGGGCGATCGAAGACGCCGACCTGGGCGACGTAGGGCGGACGGTGGCGCGGCAGGCCGCGCTTGCCCTCGATCGATTCGATCATCGCCGATTCCTCGCCGCAGATGTAGGCGCCGGCGCCGCGCCGGAGATCGATCCTGGTGTGCGGGGCGAGCCCGGCCTCCTGCACGGCGGCGATCTCCTTCAGCAGGATCTCGCGCGCCGCCGGGTACTCGTCGCGCAGATAGATGTAGACGGCCTCGGCCTCGACCGCCCAGGCGGCGATCAGCGTGCCTTCGAGGAAGCGGTGCGGCTCCCGCTCCAGGTAGTAGCGGTCCTTGAAGGTACCGGGTTCGCCCTCGTCCGCGTTGACCGCGACATAGCGCGGCTTCGGCTCGGCGCGCACGAAGGTCCACTTGCGCCCGGTTGGAAAGCCGGCGCCGCCGAGGCCGCGCAGGCCCGACTCGCCCAGCGTCTCGATCACCTGGTCGACGTCCAGGCGCCCCTCCAGGCAGTCCGCCAGGCGGCCGTAGCCGCCGTCGGCGCGATAAGCATCGAGGCCTTCGTAGTCCGGCAGCTCGGGATGCAGATGGCCGCCGGCGGCGGCCTTCGCGACCCCGGCCACCGTGGCGTGGTCGACCGGCTTGTGGCCGACCTCGGCGACCGGCGCGGTGTCGCAGCGGCCCATGCAGGGCGCGCGGACCACGCGGACGTTGGCGCCCAACTGGGCCGGCAGCTCCGCTAGCAGCTTGGCCGCGCCCATCATCTCGCAGGTCAGGCTGTCGCAGACGCGGATCGTGATCTCCGGTGGCGGCGTCTCGCCGTCGAGCACGATGTCGAAGTGCGCATAGAACGAGGCCACCTCGTAGACCTCGGCCATCGGCAGCTTCATCTCGCTCGACAGGGCCTTGAGGTGAGGTGCCGACAGGCAGCCGCAACGGTCCTGGATGAGGTGCAGATGCTCGATCAGGAGGTCGCGCTGCCGCGGCCGATCGCCGAGCAGCGCGCGAACCTCCTCCAGCGCCGCCGGGTCGACCTGCCGTCCCTTCGGGAAGAGGGGGGCCTTGCGGCGGCCGGATCCCGGGTGAATCAGTCTCTCCGGACCCCGGTCGTCGTGGGCCTGTCCGCCGGGTGCGTTTCCGTCTGCCATGATCGTCTTTCCGTTCCCTTGGCCGTTGTTCTAACGTTTCGCCCCGCTGCCCCTCGGCGCGCCGTGGTTTGCGCCGGCACGGATCTATCGGCTCGTAATGGCGAGAGGATCCCGAGCGGCGCGGGTCCGTCTTACTCCGATGGCGCGTCGAGGTCGATGATTTCCAATGCGATTTTTTGGGTGTCGATAAGCAACTTTCCCCGATGCTCGAAGTTGACCGTCACGCGGTGCCCGATCGCCGATTGGACCTGGCCGACTCCCCAGTCGGGCTGCTGGGGATGCCGCACGAAGGCGCCGGGGACCAGGTCCTGCATCATGCCGCCATCGGGTTCTCGCCGCGCTTCGCTCGCTCGCCGTCGGCCGGCCGGGAAATCGGCGAATTTGGTATATTGTATACCACCAAGCCCCGGCCCAACAACCGCATTCGGGCCAGGGATAATCCTGGTCCCGGGCCGGAAAGCGGCCTCACCGGGATGCCTCGCGCGGCCGGTCCGCAACGCGGCGCGCGAGGGTTTTCCTTTAAGAATCTAATGTATATAGAGGCGACCCGGTTGCGGTCGTCTGGGATCGACGGATTGCGAAGCCCGCGCGACAGCGACCGTCGCGCGGCCGGGCCGAACCGGCCGTCGCGCGCTTGCCGACAGACACGAAGGGGCTCGTGAAGATGGGATTCCAGATCGACTTGCAGGTAGCGGAGTTGCTTGCCTCTCGCCTTTGTCACGACCTGGTCGGGCCGATCGGCGCCGTCAACAACGGCATGGAGCTGCTCGAGGACGAGGATCTCGGCATGGCTGACGACGCCGTCGGCCTGGCGGCACAGAGTGCCCGTCAAGCGGCGAACATCCTGCAGTATTACCGGCTCGCCTACGGCATGGCCGGTGGTCGCATCGGCGGCGATCTGAACGCGCTGCGCGAGCTGGCCGCGGGCTACCTGGCCGCCGGCAAGATCGACCTCGACTGGAACGCCCGGCTGCCCGACGGCGACGCGCCCGAGGGCCTGGGCAAGATCCTGCTCAACCTGGTCGCGCTGGCCAAGGAGATGCTGCCGCGCGGCGGCACGCTGCGCGTCGAACTGCTGAACGAAGGCGGCCGGCTCTCCGCGGTGGTCTCCGCCGAGGGCGCCGGCGCCGCGATCCGCGAGGAGACGGCGCCCGGGCTGGCCCCCGACGCCGTCGTGGAGGACCTCACGCCGCGCAACGTGCACGCCTATTTCACGCGCACCCTGGCGCGCCGGCTCGGCTCCGACCTCGAGGTCGACAGTTCGGCCGAGAACCGCGTCCGTTTCGCCATCCCGCTGCCGGGCTGAGGCGGGACGGCCGTTTCCTAACGATCCCCCTTAGACGATCCCAAGGGCGCCGGCCAGCCGGCCGCAGCGCGCGGCCCGGCCCGTTCGCCGGCCCGGCCCGTTCGTCGACCCGGTGCGTCGGCGATTCGCCGCGCGCGGCCGAGGCGGCACGCGCTGCCCGACCGCCGTTTTCCGACGTTGTCTCCAATGTCCTTGACAGAGGCGGTAGCCTGGACGACATTGCAAACAGGAATGATAATCATTCGCAATACTGTCCAGCCATACCGGGCACAGTCCCGCGACGAGGGTTTATTCCATAGTTATTTTATGGATATGGTCCCGGGGCCCGGATCGGGCCGCCGTCCCTCTAGCGACGCACGGCGCGCCCACGACCGCACGGAGAAACTTGATGCGCAATGTTCCGCTTCTTTCCCTCGCTGCCGCCGCCCTGGCGCTGTTGGCCGCCGTCGCGCCCGTGCGCGCCGAGGAGGAACTCAACATCTACACCTCGCGGCACTACCAGAGCGACGAGGCGTTCTACGAGAATTTCACCAAAGAGACGGGCATCCGGATCAACCGCATCGAAGGCAAGGACGATGCGCTGATCGAGCGCCTGCGCAACGAAGGGCGCAACAGCCCGGCCGACGTGCTGATCACGGTCGACGCCGGACGGTTGTGGCGCGCCGATCAGCTGGGGCTCTTCCGGGAGGTCGATTCCGATAGTCTCGACCGGCGCATTCCGGCCGAGCTGCGCAGCGCCGAGGGCCGTTGGTTCGGGTTCTCGCTGCGTGCCCGCCTGATCTTCTACGATAAGGCGCGCATCGAACCGGGGGCGATCAAGACCTACGAGGACCTTGCCGACCCGCGGTGGAAGGGCCGGGTCTGCATCCGCTCCAGCAGCAACATCTACAACCTCTCGCTGCTGAGCTCGATGATTGCGTCGCGCGGCGAGAAGGCCGCGGAAGCCTGGGCCAAGGGCGTGGTCGCCAATTTCGCGCGCGACCCGGAGGGCGGCGACACCGATCAGATTCGCGCCGTCGCCGCCGGCGAATGCGGCATCGCCGTCGCCAACTCCTACTACTTCGCGCGGCTGCTGGCGAGCGACGACCCGGCGGACCGCAAGGTGGCCGAAGCGGTCGGCGTGGTCTTTCCCAACCAGGACGACCGCGGCACGCACGTCAACATTTCCGGCGCCGGCGTGTTGAAGTGGGCGCCCCATCCGGATGCCGCCGTGCGCTTTCTGGAGTACCTGGCCAGCGACGAGGCGCAGCGCATTTTCGCCGACGGCAACGACGAATATCCCGTCGTCGAGGCGGTACCGGCCAACAAGGTCCTGCGCAAACTCGGCGACTTCAAGCGCGACACGCTGAACGTCGCCGAATACGGGCGGAACCAGCCTCTGGCGCAGATGATCTTCGACCGCGCCGGCTGGAAATAGGCGGCCCGCGCCCGCGGCGGAGCGACTCGCGGCGGGCTACGGCGCCGCGCTCTGCGAGGCGCTTCCCGGCCTGCCGCGGGCGATCGCCCGGCTCAGCAGCACCAGGGGCAGGATCCCGACCGCGACGATGGTCAGCGACGCCGTGGAGGCCTCGGTGAGCCGCTCGTCGGAGGCCAGGTTGTAGGCCTGCACCGCGAGGGTATCGAAGTTGAACGGGCGCATGATCAAGGTCGCCGGCAGCTCCTTCATCACGTCGACGAAGACGACCAGCGCCGCCGTCATCAGGCTGCTCCACATCATCGGCGCATGAATCTGGACCAGGGTGCGCGCCGGGCTTCGCCCCAGACTGCGCGCCGCATCGTCGAGCGAGGGCCGGATCTTGCCGAGGCTGGCCTCGACGGTATTCAGCGACACCGCCAGGAAGCGCACTAGGTAGGCGAAGACCAGCGCCGCGATGGTGCCCGTCAGCAACAGCCCGGTCGAGACGCCGAGCGTGCTGCGCGCCCAGGCGTCGACGGCATTGTCGAAGTGGGCGAAGGGAATCAGCACGCCGACCGCGATCACGGTGCCGGGGACCGCATAGCCCAGGGCGGCGACCCGCGCGGCGAGCCGGGGTAGGCGGCCGCCGGCCAGCCGCGTGCCGTAGGCCATCAGCAGGGCCAAGGCGACGGCCAGGGCCGCGGTGACCGAAGACAGCGTGAAGCTGTTGAAGGCCAGCCGGAAGAAGCGCGTGCCGAACTGCGCGTCGCCGGCCTCGATCGTCATGCGCACGAGGACGGCGGCCGGCAGCAGGAACCCGAGCGTCAGCGGCAGCGCGCAGGTCAGGACGGCGGCCGCCGCCCGCCAGCCGCGCAGGGGATAGCCGGGCAGGTGCCGGTAGCGGCCCGAGGCATGATAGTACCGCGCGCGGCCGCGGCTGCGCCGCTCGAGGACGAGAACGACCAGGACGAAGACCAGCAGCGCCGCCGAGAGCTGCGCCGCCGCAACCCGATCGCCCATGGAGAACCAGGCGCGTACGATGCCCGTGGTGAAGGTCTGCACGCCGAAGAAGGACACCGTGCCGAAATCGGCGATCGTCTCCATCAGCGCCAGCGCCACGCCGCCGGCGATGGCCGGGCGGGCCAGCGGCAGGGCGACCCGGAAGAAGCTGGACCAGGCGGTGCAGCCGAGCGTGCGGCTGACCTCGAGGGCGCAGACCGACTGCTCGAGGAAGGCGGCCCGCGCCAGCAGATAGACGTAGGGGTAGAGGACGAACGACAGCATGGCCACGGCGCCGGGCAGGCTGCGTACGTCCGGGAACCAGTAATCCCCCGGGCCCCAGCCGGTGACGCCGCGCAGGGCGCTCTGCACCGGGCCGGCGAACTGGAGGAAGTCGGTATAGGTGTAGGCCATGACGTAGGCCGGCACCGCGAGCGGCAGAATGAGGGCCCACTCGAAGATCGGCCGCCCGACGAAGCGGCACATGGTGACCAGCCAGGCCGTCGCCACCCCGAGCACCAGGACGCCGGCCCCGACCCCGAGTGCGAGCCAGAGGGTGTTCAGGATGTAGTTCGGCAGGACGGTTGCGGCGAGATGGCCCCAGGTGCCCCGGCCGGGCAGGAACACGTGGGCGAGCACGCTGAACACCGGAATTGCGAACAGCAGCGCGACTGCCACGGCGGTCCAGCCGAGCCAGCCGGCGCGGCGTGCCGGGCGGGTCGCCGGCGGGGTCGCTAGGCCGGGCAGCGGGCCGCTCGGAGGCGTGCCGCCGGGCGGCGTGGTCGTGACGGTGGTGTCGCTCAAGGTGACCTTCGGGGCGTCCTGTCCGTTGGGCGGTGGGCCCAGTTATGACGGCCCTGCGAACCGGTCGCAAGAAATCACAGCCCGCCCCTCGGCGCAGTGGCGCGAGAACCCGCCCAAGGGCCTGCGATTCCGCGAATACAAAGGCAGAGTAAGGGCTTCTTAAGCTCTTTTTGTCACTGTGTTAGCGGGAATGGTGGGCTTGGTTAATGCCCGCCATTGGGCGCCATCGGACCCGTCAAGGGCAGCGGATTTTTGGGGAATTGCGGTCATGGACGATCTTTTGAGTGAATTTCTAACCGAGACGAACGAGGGCCTCGCGGTCCTTGACGTCGAGCTGGTCAAGCTCGAGCAGAACCCCAACGACCACGAACTGCTCAGCAACATCTTTCGCCTGATGCACACGATCAAGGGGACCTGCGGGTTCCTCGGCCTGCCCCGCCTGGAGGCGGTGGCCCATGCCGGCGAGAACGTGCTCGGCAAGATCCGCGAGGGCGACCTCGTCGCGACGCCCGACGCGGTGTCGCTGATCCTGGAGTGCCTCGACCGGATCCGCTCGATCCTGACGGTGCTCGAGCAGACCGAGGCTGAGCCGGAAGGCGACGACGCCGACCTGATTGCCCGCCTCAACGCCTTTGCCGAGGGCGGGGCGCCCGTGTCCGGCGATGCGCCGGCGGGCGAGCCGAGCGTCGAGGAAGGCCCGGACGAGTCCGTGGCGGTCGACGAGGCCGCGCCCCACGAGGACATGCCGCACGAGGACATGCCGCACGAGGACATGCCGCACGAGGACGCCCCCGACGAGGACGCCGAAGCCGTTGCGGCACATGAGCCGGCGCCGCCGGCGGCCGCGCCCAAGACGCCCGCGGCGGAACCGGCTGCGGAGGACGGCAAGAAAGAATCGTCCCTGGCCAACCAATCCATCCGCGTCAACGTGGAGCTGCTCGAGAACCTCATGACGACGGTCTCCGAGCTGGTCCTGACGCGGAACCAGTTGCTGCAGATTCTGCGCAGCCAGAAGGACAGCGAATTCAACGCGCCGCTGCAACGCCTGAACCATGTCGTCTCGGAACTGCAGGAAGGCGTCATGAAGACGCGCATGCAGCCGATCGGCAACGCCTGGGCGAAGCTGCCGCGCATCGTCCGCGACCTGGTGCATGAACTCAACAAGAAGATCGACCTGGTGATGAAGGGCGCCGAGACGGAGCTCGACCGCCAGGTTCTCGAGCTCATCAAGGACCCGCTCACGCACATGGTGCGCAACTCCGGGGACCACGGCCTCGAGAGCACCGAAGAGCGACTGGCGGCCGGCAAGCCCGAGACCGGCAAGATCACGCTCAACGCCTATCACGAGGGCGGTCACATCATCATCGAGATTTCCGACGACGGGAAGGGGCTGAACGCCGAACGGATCAAGCGGAAGGCGCTCGAGAACGGCCTTGCGAGCGAGGCCGAGATCGAGACCATGACCGAGCAGCAGATCCAGAAGTTCATCTTCAAGCCCGGATTCTCGACCGCCGCGCAGGTCACCTCCGTCTCCGGCCGCGGCGTCGGCATGGACGTCGTCCGGACCAACATCGAGAAGATCGGCGGCACGATCGAGCTGAACTCGGTCGAGGGGCACGGAACGACCTTCATCATCAAGATCCCGCTGACACTGGCAATCGTCTCGGCGCTGATCGTCGAGTGCGCCGGCGAGCGCTTCGCCATTCCGCAGATCAGCGTGCTCGAACTGGTGCGTGCGGCGAACAACAGCGAAAACAGCATCGAGCGGATCAACGACACCCCGGTCCTGCGGCTGCGCAACCGCCTCCTGCCGCTGGTCAGCCTGCGCGAGCTGATGAAGCTGCAAGCCGGTCGGGATCCCGACGCGGAGGCCCTGGAGCAGGAGAAGGTCGTCGCGGCCGCCGGCGAAAACGTCGTCTCTCTGGACCAGCAGCGCCGAACCAAGAGCGACGACTTCATTGTTGTCACCCAGGTCGGCAGCTACACCTTCGGGATCATCGTCGACCGCGTCTTCGATACTGAAGAGATCGTGGTCAAGCCCGTTTCGCGAATCCTCCGCGACATCCAGATGTTCTCGGGCAACACGATCCTCGGGGACGGCAGCGTGGTGATGATTCTCGATCCCAACGGCATCGCCGCGGCCACCGGAGAGACCGACCTGCCCGACGAGCAGGCGGAGGCCGAAGCCGAACGCCATGTCTCCCACCACGAGGAAACGGTCTCCATGCTCGTCTTCCGCGCCGTCAACAAGGCGCCGAAGGCCGTGCCGCTGGCCCTGGTCGCGCGACTCGAGGAGATCGACCTCAAGACGATCGAGGTCTCGAACGACCAATACGTCGCGCAGTATCGCGGTCAGATCATGCCGTTGGTACGCATGGAGGGGGCCCCGGAGCTGGGCGACGAAGGCCGGCAGCCGGTCCTGGTCTTCACCGACCGCGACCGGACCATGGGCCTCGTGGTCGACGAGATCGTCGATATCGTCGAGGGTCGGGTCAAGGTCGAGCTCTCTGCGCAGCGGCCGGGCTTCGTGGGCAGTGCGATCATCGCGGAGAAAGCGACCGATATCGTCGATGTCGGGTACTACCTGACGCAGGCGTTCAACGACTGGTTCGGCGGTGAAAAGAGCGATTCCTTCGGCGAAGACGGCGCAGGCCGCATTCTCCTGGTCGACGACAGCCCGTTCTTCCGCAATCTGCTGCAGCCCCTGCTGTCCGTGGCCGGCTACGAGGTCGTCTCCTGCGACAGCGCAGCGGCGGCACTCGAGTTGTGCGAGGCCGGGCAGGACTTCGACATCATCATATCCGACATAGAGATGCCCGGAATGAACGGGTTCGAATTCGCCGAGAAGGTAAAGAGCGAGACCCGCTGGAACCGGGTGCCGATGGTCGCACTCTCGTCTTTCGCAACGCCGAAGGACCTGGCGCGCGGCCATGAGGTTGGCTTTGCAGATTACGTGGCGAAGAACGATCGCGATGCGATCCTGACCACGCTGCATGAGACTCTCGCCGAGATGAAAGGTGCCGCATGAGCCAGATAACGACTGCCGACAAGACGAAGTCGGCCGCAAAAGTCTCGGACGAGACCGAGGAATTCGTCACCTTCACAATTTCCGGCCAGCTCTTCGGCATTCCCGTGCTGAAGGTCCAGGACGTGCTGAGCGCGCATCAGATCACGCGCATTCCGCTGGCGCCGCCCGAGGTCATGGGATCGCTGAACTTGCGCGGCCGCGTCGTCACCGCCATCGACCTGCGCACGCGGCTCGGGCTGAGCCCGCGGGGCGACGATGCCGAGGCAATGAGCATCGTCGCGGAGAACAGCGGCGAACTGTACAGCCTCGTCGTGGATTCCGTGGGTGAGGTTCTGGCGCTTGCCAAGAGCGGCTACGAGCGCAATCCGCCGACCCTCGATGCGAAGCTGCGCGCCTATTCGAGCGGAATATATCGCCTCGAGGACAGGCTTATGATCGTCCTCGACGTTCACAGGCTGTTGGACTACGGGCGCTCGACAGCGGCCTGACGGGGAAGGGGCCGGGATTGGTTCGGTAAGTGTCCAAGGAATTTCGGTGCTCCGGAGTACTGCAATGAAGACCTGCCTCATCGTCGACGACTCCAAAGTGGTCCGCATGGTCGCCCGCAAGATCCTCGAAAGCCTGAATTTCGAGATCGAGGAGGCCGAGGACGGCCAGCAGGCGCTGAATATCTGCTCGCAAAACATGCCGCAGGCCGTGCTGCTCGACTGGAACATGCCCGTCAAGAATGGGCTGGAGTTTCTCCAGGAGCTGCGTGCGATGTCGAATGTCGATCAGCCCATCGTCGTGTTCTGCACGACCGAGAACGACATGAGCCACATCCAGGAGGCCATTTCCGCCGGCGCCAATGAATACATCATGAAACCCTTTGACAGCGAGATCATCGAATCGAAGTTCTCTCAGGTCGGCTTGATCTAAGAGACCGCGGCGAACCGGGGCAGGATGCCAGAAAACATGTCGGCCACGATTTCAAGTGACCAATTCCGCGTCATGATTGTTGACGATTCCGCGGTCATTCGCGGCCTTCTGACACGGGTGCTCGAGGCCGATCCGGCCATAACGGTCGTCGCCTCGGTTTCGAACGGACAGAACGCCTTGAATGCGCTGGATCGCCACGACGTCGAGATCGTCGTTCTCGATATAGAGATGCCGGTGATGGACGGGATGACGGCGCTGCCGCTGCTGCTGAAGGCGAAGCCGGGCATTCAGGTCCTGATGGCGTCGACCCTGACGCGCAAGAACGCCGAGATCAGCCTGCGCGCCATGGCCCTGGGTGCGGCCGACTACGTCAGCAAGCCGACCGCGACCAGCGAGATCCATTCCGCCGACTCCTTCAAGCGCGAGCTCGTCGAGAAGGTGAAGGCCCTGGCGGTTGCCGGGCGCGGCGCAAAACGCGGTGCGTTGCGGTCCAGTCCCGTGTCGCCGGGCACCGCGCCGGGCCGGCAGCAGTCGGCCGTCGCCCACACCGGGCGGGAAAGAGAGATCGTGCTGCGGCCGGCGCCGCGCCAGGTGCCCGACCTGATCGCCATCGGCAGTTCGACCGGCGGTCCGCAGGCCCTGCTCAAACTACTCGCGGGCCTGGGCAACGAGGTGGGACAGCCGATTCTGATTACGCAGCACATGCCGGCGACCTTTACCGCGCTATTGGCCGGTCACATCGGCAAGATGGCAGGCCGCCCCTGCGCCGAAGGGGTGGACGGCGAGACGATACGGCCCGGGCGCATCTACTTGGCCCCGGGCGGCTATCACATGGTCGTCGAGCGCACCGGTACCAGGGACGTCATCCGACTCAACCAAGACAAGCCGGAGAACTTTTGCCGACCGGCCGTAGACCCGATGCTGTACAGTCTCGCGCCGCTCTACGGGTCGCGGATGATGGTCGTCATCCTAACCGGCATGGGATGCGACGGACAGAAGGGGGCGGAAGCGGTGGTCAAGGCGGGCGGTTCCGTCATTGCCCAGGACGAGGCGAGCAGCGTCGTCTGGGGCATGCCGGGCGCCGTTGCCACGAGCGGTCTCTGTTCCGCCGTCCTTCCGCTCGGCGAGATCGCACCCTACATCCGAAAGCTCGTCGTGAGGTCCGCGGCATGAACGTAAGTGATTTCGAACTCATTGCGCAGCTCCTCAAGGAGCGCTCCGGCCTGGCTCTCAGCAAGGACAAGGCGTACCTGCTGGAGAGCCGGCTGAATCCGGTTGCCCGCAAGTGGAACTTCGCCGGCTTCGACGAGCTCGCACAGGCCGTTCGCGCGGGCCGCGACGAGGCGCTTCTGGTCGAAGTAACCGAGGCGATGACGACCAACGAGTCGTTCTTCTTCCGCGACCAGAAGCCGTTCGAGCAGTTCACCGGGATGGTGCTTCCCCACCTGCTCGAAAACCGCAAGAACCAGCGCAGCTTCCGCATCTGGAGCGCCGCCTGCTCGTCGGGCCAGGAGCCCTATACCCTGGCCATGCTGCTGAAGGAGAACGCTGCGAAGCTGGAGGGTTGGAAGGTCGACATCGTGGCGACGGACCTCTCGAACCAGATCCTGGACAAGGCGCGGGCCGGCCTCTATTCGCAGTTCGAGGTGCAGCGTGGTCTGCCGATAACGCTTCTGGTCAAGTATTTCAAACAGACCGGCGAGCGCTGGCAGATCGACGAGGGCATCCGCAAGATGGTCAAGTTCCAGAAGTTCAATCTTCTGGACAACATGAAGGCGCTCGGCCGCTTCGACGTCGTGTTTTGCCGCAACGTCTTGATCTATTTCGACCCGCCGACGAAATCCAAGATCCTGGCCAACGTCGCGGAGCAAATGCCCGCGGACGGCTTTCTCTATCTGGGCGGCGCCGAGACCGTGCTCGGAACCACCGACCGCTTCCAGGTGCTCACCGGGCAGCGCGGGATCTATACCCTGGCGGGCGACGGCCAGACGCCGGTGCGAGCAGCGGGCTGAGCGCAGCGCCGAAAGGGCCCCGATCTTTTAGATAAGGAAAACCGGCGCTCCCCAGGGGGCAGCGCCGGTTTCCGTTTGTGCGCTGTCGGAGACCTCGTCCGCGGCCTCTCGAAGCCCGAGCAAGCGGGCCTGGGGCGTCCTCAGGCGCCGGCTGCGACCCGCCGTTCTCCCTTGGCGCCGTCCTGCACCGGGACCGGATCGCGGAGCACGTAGCCGCGGCCCCAGACGGTCTCGATGTAGTTTTCGCCGTTGGTGGCTGCGGTCAGCTTCTTGCGGAGCTTGCAGACGAAGACATCGATGATCTTGAGTTCGGGCTCGTCCATGCCGCCGTAGAGATGGTTCAGGAACATCTCCTTGGTCAGGGTCGTGCCCTTGCGCAGTGAGAGCAGCTCGAGGATGCCGTACTCTTTGCCGGTCAGATGGATCGGCTGGCCGTCGACCTCGACGGTTCGCGTGTCCAGGTTGACGGTAAGCCGGCCGGTCTTGATGATGGAATCGGAATGCCCCTTGGAACGGCGAACGATCGCCTGTATGCGGGCGACCAGCTCGCGCTTGTCGAAGGGCTTGGTCAGATAGTCGTCGGCGCCGACGCCGAGGCCCTTGATCTTGTCGTCCAGGCCGTTCAGGCCGGAAAGTATGAGGATTGGAGTCTTGACGCGGGCCGCGCGCAGCCGGCGCAACACCTCGTAGCCGTCCATGTCGGGCAGCATCAGATCGAGGATGATGATGTCGTAATCGTACAGCTTTCCGATTTCGAGCCCATCCTCGCCCATGTCCGTCACATCGCAGACATAGCTTTCGGAGCGCAGCATCATCTCGATGCTCTGCGCAGTAGACTGATCATCCTCGACTAGAAGTACTCTCATGGAATCAAACCCTGCCAGGTGGTTTCGGACGGAACCGATTGACGTTAACCATTTTGCGGAACTTTTATTAATAAATCCTTAGCGCCGCAAGCACGATTTCTCATATTTTACGGAAACTTAAGCGCGGGACCTGATACTTTCCATCGCTGGGGGGAGCGATTCACGTGAAAAAGCTGCCCTTGGCGCGGCGACCGGGACCCTGCGAGGCGCCCCGGTGGCCTGCTCGGCGGGACGCCGGCATAGCGGCCGCCGGTCCAAGGCGGCGCGGCGCCGGCGCCGCGACCGGGGCCCGCCAGACCGAGGGAGACGACGCCACTTGACCCTTTCGATCACCACGCTGATCGACGAAATAGAGCGGATTCCCGACTACCGGCTTTACGGACGCGTGGCCAGCGTCCTCGGCATGATGATCGAGGTCGCCGGGCTGGACCATGCGCTCTCCGTCGGCGACCTCTGCAACATCGTCGCCCGGGGTGGCGTCCGCGTTCCCTGCGAGGTGATCGGGTTCCGCAAGAGCCGGGCCCTTGTCCTGCCGTTCGGGTCGGTCGACGGGATCGGACTCGGCTGCAAGGCCGAGGTCGTTCAGGCCGAGCCCGTGATCTGGCCGACCGAGGCCTGGCTCGGCCGGGTGATAAACGCGATGGGCGAGCCGATAGACGGCAAGGGGCCCTTGCCGCAGGGCGACGTCCCCTATGCCCTGCGCCAAGCGCCGCCGCCGGCGCACAGCCGTCAGCGGGTGCGCGGCAAGATCGACCTCGGCGTGCGCGCCCTCAATACCTTCGTGACATGCTGCCGCGGCCAGCGCATGGGCATTTTCGCCGGGTCCGGCGTCGGCAAGTCGGTTCTGCTGTCGATGCTGGCACGGTATACGACATCGGATGTCAACGTCATCGGCTTGATCGGCGAACGCGGCCGCGAGGTTCAGGAGTGGCTCGAGGACGACCTCGGCGCCGAAGGCCTCGCGCGTTCGGTCATCGTCGTGGCGACCTCGGACGAACCGCCCCTCGTGCGGCGCCAGGCGGCTCACTTGACCCTGGCGATCTCCGAATACCTGCGCGACTGCGACAAGGACGTGCTCTGCCTGATCGATTCGGTCACACGCTTCGCCATGGCCCTGCGCGAGATCGGGCTCGCCGCCGGCGAGCCGCCGACCAGCAAGGGATACACGCCGTCGGTCTTCGCCCAGTTACCGCAGCTGCTCGAGCGCGCCGGGCCGGGCGTCGCCCGCGGCTCGATCACCGGATTGTTCACGGTGCTGGTCGAGGGCGACGACCACAACGAACCGATCGCCGACGCGATTCGCGGCATTCTCGACGGCCAGATCGTGCTCGACCGCAAGATCGCGGAGCGCAACCGTTATCCGGCGATCAATATTCTGCGAAGCGTGTCGCGGACGATGCCCAAGTGCAACAGCGAGGCGGAGACCGAATTGGTCGACCACGGCCGCCGCCTCATGTCGACTTACGAGGACATGGCCGAGCTCATTCGCATCGGCGCCTACAAGCGCGGCAGCGATCCGGAGATCGACGATTCCATCGACCGCCACGGCCCGCTCGAGTCGTTCCTCTCCCAGGGGCGCAGCGAACGGACCGACCTCGCCGGCGGCTATGCCGCCCTGGCGGAGATTCTCGAGATGCCCTGGCCGCCCGCGGCGGCGGAGCCGGCGGACCCGGAACAGGGTTAGGCCGGCGGGCGCGGGTCGATGTCGGCGCTCAACAGCCTTGTGCGGGTGCACACCTGGGGCCTGAACGAAAAGCGCCACAAGCTGGCCGAGCTCGATGCCTATGCCGACAAGCTGCGCAACAAGCTCGCCGCGCTGGAGCGGGAGATGGAGACCGAGCGCGGGGCCGCCGACAAGTCGCTCGAAGGCACCGCCGCGTTCCCGGCCTTCGTCGCCGCGGCGCTGGAGCGCCGGCGCCGGTTGCGCGAATCGCTGGCCAACATCGAGCAGGCCGTGGAGCTGGCACGCGAAGAGGTCAACGCCGCCTATCGGGAGCTGAAGAAGTATCAGCTCGCCTACGACAATTACCTGCTGCGCGAGGCCGAGGAATCGGCCCGCCGCGAGCGGGAGGAGCTTGACGAGATCGGCGTCGATCTGCACCGGCGCGCGCAGGACCGTCCGGGCGGTCCGGACGGCCGGACCTAGCGCCCACGGTGATCCGGCACCCCGTTCGTCCCCGCCCGGACCCGGCGAGCGAGCGGTGATCGACAGGCCGCAGTGTCATTCCGACGGCAGGCCCAGGACCGAAACCAGGAGACACACGACCGTCAGCCCGGCGAAGAGTGCCAGCCGTGCACCGCGCCCGGGCAGGTCGGCCATGCGTCGGGCGACGAGGAAGGCCACCAGGCACTGCAGGAGGTAGAACAGGGCGAAGGCGCGCGACGCATAGGCGATGATGCGGTTGACATCGGTTTCCCAGGTCACGGCGAGCGTCACGGCCAGGATCAGTAGGTAGGCGAGGCGCAGCGGGACCCTGCGGTGCGTGATGTCCTCGATCAATCCGCCGCTGCCCGCGTCGTCGGCCACCGCCGCGCTGAATTGGCTGCCGATGGCCGCGATGACGATCAGGATCGGCAAGATCACGGCGACCGGTCGGATCATGCCGATGATCGCCGTCACGTCGGCCCCCAGTCCGCCGTGGAACAGGACCGTCGCGAGTCCGATGAACACCAGATAGATCGCGGCGGACAGGATCTGCGCGCGGCGCATGGTCGCGACACGCTGCTCGGCCGGGTGCTCGTCGCCGAGGTACCGCGAGGTCTCGAAGCCCTGGACGATGATCAGGAGGCCGAGCAGAACGCGCAGGTCATGAAAGTCGATCGCCGAGGAAACGGCCGGCAGACTCCAGGTTCCCGCGAGGAAGCGATGCGCGTTCTCGACGCTCAGCCCGACCAGCAGGGCCGCGATGACGCCGAGGTTCAGGCTGACGGCGTATTTCTCGATCGCCTCGAGTTCCTGAAGTCCGCGCCACATCCCGATGCCGCCGATGGCGATCAGGAGAAACGAGGCGATGCCGTGGGCCGCGAGCTGGCTCTCTATGCCGAGGATGCTGAGGACGAAGGCGGAGAGCAGCTGCAGGTAATAGCTGATCGAGATGAAATAGGCGCCGGCCAGGATGACGCGTGAGAGGAACGCGACGTCCTGCGCCGGCCCGCTTCCCGCGTTCTCGATCGGCTCGAAGTGGCGGATGTTGAAGCGGATCGCCTCGCCCACGAGATAGGCCACGAGCAGCAGCAGCGCCATGAAGACGACCGCCAGATTGCCGACGATTCCGGCAAGCAGCGGGGCGCTGATCAGGAAACCGCTGCCCATGATCGAGGCGAGCGGCGTCACCGTCGCCCGCCAGCCGGACGAGCCGGCCAGGCGCGGCGAGAAGGCGAGGTAGCCGGCGACGGCGAGCGCCGTCAGAACGATCGTCGCATCGAGCACGAAGGGTGTCCTGCGGCGCTGCGGATCGGCGAGGCTCCGGATTTGGGCAAGGCCATAACGCAGTCCGCGCCGTTTCGCAAAAGGATTGCGGCTGTCGTCGACGCAGCGGCGCCCGGTGTTGGACGACGGCCGCGTAATAGCGGCCGGCGAATATGGGGGGGAGGTCGGCGCTAGACGACCAGGGCCGGGCCGCCGTCGTCGAAGCGGTCGAGCGACAGGAACCGCCAATCGGCCGAGGCCTGGAAGCCGATGCTGCCGCTGTAGCCGCCGATCGCGTTGGCCTCCTCGAAGATCCGCGTGATCTCGCGGCGCATGTCGCTGGGTAGACTGCGGCGCGAGCGCAGCATGAGATCGAAGCGCTTGACGTGTACCAGGCCGTCCAGCTGCAGATCGCCGAGGTCGCTCAACTCGACCTCCAGGATGAAGCGCGTCGCTTCCCGGCCGGGTCTTCGCGACTTGCGCCGGTCTTCGTCGCGGTGCTGGCGCAACCAGAGGCGAAGCTGCTCGACGTGCTGTCCGTTCACGATCGGCATGGCCAGGAGGCGCCAGTCGCCGGGCGCCGCATCGGCCATGCGGCCGAGTTGGCTGAAATCCTGCGTCAATCGTTGCACCAGGGTGTCGCGCCCGGCATGGCGCAGGCCCTGCAGCGCCTGGCCGCCAAGCCAGCGGCCGAGGTCGCCCGCGCTGAGGGCGGAGAGGAAGAACAACAGCCCGGAAGCGAGGCGCGGCCCCGGTTGCGGCACCATGTCCGCGGCCGGGCCGAGACCCGCGGCGAGCGGCTGCGCGGGGGTGTCCTGCAGCGCCTGCAGGGCCTCCTGCAGCGCCGGCCAGCCGTGCGCCAGGGTGGCCGGCGACGCGGCCGCAGGGGACGCGGCCTCCGCGGCCGGCTGCGGCAGGCCGCGCGAGACGATGTCGAAGGCGATCCGGCTGCCCGGCGGCAGCGGGGCCGCCACCTCCAGGGTGAGCGTACCGACCGGGGTCTGCAGCACCGGGGTGTTGGCGTGGGTGTTCGACAGCACCACGCCCTGCAGCGGCGCGGTCGTGCCCGGGGCCGTCGGGGCCGGCGCGCTGGCGGGCGGCAGCAGGGCGGAGAGCCTGCCGACGGCCGGGATGCCGACCGGCGCGGTCGCTGCGCCCGGGGGTGCGCCGGCGGGGGGCTGCGCCGCGGCCGTCTGGCTCCCGGTCGGCTGGCTCCCGGTCGGCTGGCTCCCGGTCGGCTGGCTCCCGGTCGGCGGCGCCCTGTAGGCGCCGAGCCGCGCGGCCGCGACCGCACCCGGATTGGCTGCTGCCGCGCTGGTTGCCGGGGTCGCGGCGCCGCTGCCGTTCGGTGCGGCGACCGAGAGAATGCGCAGGACGACGAGGCTGCCGACCTCGAGATGGGGCAGGGGGGTCGGCCCGGCGGTCGCAGGGCCGCCGGATGCGGTCGCCGGCAGGGCCGCGGGCGGCGCCTGGACGATGGCGCGGACGCTTTGCCCGAGGGCCAGCACGTCGGCCGTCGCGCGCGGGGACAGGGCCTGGCCCTGGGCGGGCACCGCCGCCGCGCCGCCGGTCGGCGGCGCTGTCGCGGCACCCGGCCCGGCGCCGGCCAGGCCGCCGCCCGGGGCGGCGATCTGCGGATAGGCCGGCGGGGCCGACCCGCCGCGGGCCGTCGGCGTCTCGGCGTGCATGAGCAGGACCAGCAGTTGGCTTCCGTTGCTGCGGATCTGCAGCACGACCTCGGTGCTGGGCGCCGGGGTCGCCTTGGTGACGACCTGAAGGACGCCGAGCTCCGTCCGAATCAGCAGGTGCCCCTTGCCGTCCTGACCTTGTACGACGCCGCGCAGCGTCGTCCCGTTGGCAAGCTGCGTCACCTCGGGCGGCGGATTGTGGACCGTTCCGACGCTGCTGCTCGGCAGGCTCGCAGTGGCCGTCGCCCCGAACAGGCTCGAGGGCCGCACCAGGTCGTTCATGGGTCCTTCGACAGCCGTCGCGCCAAGGCTTCGACGTCGGCTGCCGCCTCCGTATTCGGATAGCGGACGAGAAGCGGAATCTGGTGGCGGATCGCCTCCTTGACCTTCGGGTCGCGGCGCAGGATTCCGACCAGCGGCGGTGACACCTTGAGAAAGGCCTCGCAGGCCTTGCGCAAGGTGGCATAGGTGCGCTCGCCCTCGGCCGGCGAGGCCGCCATGTTGACCACTACGCGCAGGTCGGCCTTGGGATTGTGCCGGACCGAGAGCTTTATGAAGGCATAGGCGTCGGTCATCGCCGTCGGCTCGTCGGTGGTCACGATGAGACAGGTCCGGCATCGCGATGCCAGCTGGCGGACGACCTGCTCGATGCCGGCGCCAAGGTCGAGGACGACGCGGTCGTAGCCGGCGGCAAGCCCGCTCAGCCCGGCGGAGAGCGCCGCGAGGCGGTCCGACGGCAGGCCGGCGAGGCTGCCCGAGCCGGACCGCCCGGCGACGACGTCGAATCCGAAGTCCTCCAGCGGCAGGACGGCGTTCGCCAGGGGGTATTGGCCGGCCAGCGCACCGCCGAGGTCGCGCTGCGGGGTCAGGCCGAGCTGGATGTCCACGTTGGCCAGCCCCAGGTCGCCGTCGAACAACAGGCTGCGGCAGCCCTGGCGCGCGAGCGCGTGGCACAGCGTCACGGACAGCCACGTCTTGCCGACGCCGCCCTTGCCCGAGGCCACGGCGATGGCATTTTGCAGCGCCCCTTCGCCGGCGGCGACGGGCGTCCTTATGTCGCGCATTTCACCCATAGGCTTGTCTTTCTGTCGGTGCGGCCGCATCCGCCAGCATGCCGCCGGGCAGGAGCAGGCGGGCCAGGGCGACCGGATTGACGGCGGTCAGCCCGGCCGCGATTTCGGGCGAGGCGCTTGCTGCCGAAAGCGGCATCGACGCGGCCTGTGCGGCGCTCAGCGGTCCGGCCAGCCGGCGCGTCAGATCGAGCCGGGTGACGACGAGGCGCCGCGCCCCGCAATCGGCGTAGGCGATCGCGGTCTCCGCGCACTCGGCGGCGTCGCCGCCGCTCGGCAGCACCAGCGCGGCCTCCGCCCGGGCGGCCGCTATGGCGGCGGCCAGCTGCGCCATGTTCTCCGCGTCCAGGGCGTTGCCGCCGACGGTATCGATGATGGCGCCATGGTCGGCCGGAACCTCGGCCAGCGCTGTGCCCAGGGCGGCGCTATCGGCTGCCTGGACGAGCCGGATCCCCAGCGCCTCGGCGAAGGCGGCGGCCTGGGCGAGCCCGCCGGACTTGACCGCATCCATGGTCACGAGGGCGACCGCCTTGCCGGCCAGGCGCGCGCGGGCGCAGAGCTTGGCTGCGGTCACCGTCTTGCCGGCACCGGGCGGCCCGACCAGCATCAGCGGGCGGTCCGGCCGCGCCTCGGGCAGGCCGGTGAACGAGAACTCGGAATCCAGGGCGCCGGCAAGCGCCATGAGCGGATCGAACGCGACGAGTCCGGCCGCCCGGGTCAGCAGGCGGCTACACAGCCCCGCCGGGATGCGGTGGAACGCCAGGGCCTCGGAAACCTCGTCGAGAGTCCGGACGGCCCGGGTATCCGAAGCAAGATCGAAGTCCTCGTGCGGCTGGTCTTCCAGGGCCGCGGTGACCCGAACGCCGGTGCCGTCTTCGCTGGGCTGCTGCGAAAGGATGACGGCATCGGCGCCGAGCGTGTCGCGCACGCGGCGCATCGCCTCCGGCAGAGTGCTGGCGGTGAAGCTCTTGAGTCTCATGACCCGGTCACGCCCTCGCTGCCGATGCTGCCGCCGCGGCGCTCATCACACCTGGCCCAGCGTCTTGATCTGCACCTTCGCATACACCTCGTTCTGCGACAGGACGACGGTCGAAGGCCGGAAGCGCTCCACGATCGAGCGCACATAGGGCCGGATGGCCGGACTGACGAGAAGAACCGGCGCCTCGCCGGACATGGCGTGCTGCTCGAAGGTGGCGCGCAGGGCGCGGATGAATTCCTGCAGCTTGGTGGGCGCCATCGAAAGCTGCTTGTCCTCGCCTTCGCCGACGAGGGCTTCCGCGAAGGCCTGCTCCCACTGCGGCGACAGGGCCACCATGGGAATGAACCCGTGCTCGTTGACCTGCGAGCTCGAGATCTGGCGCGCCAGCCTTGCGCGCACGTGCTCGGTGATCCCCGTCACGTTGCGCGTGTAGCCGCAAGCCTCGGAAACGCCTTCCAGGATGGTCGGCAGGTCTCGGATCGAAACCCGCTCGGCCAACAGGTTCTGCAGCACGCGCTGCAATCCGCCCATCGAGATCTGGTTCGGGATCAGGTCGGCGATCAGCTTCTGCTGCTCGTCGCCCAGCTCGTCGAGCAGCTTCTGCGTCTCGGCGTAGGACAGCAGCTCGGCCATGTTGTCCTTCACGACCTCGGTCAGATGGGTCGTGATGACCGTCGGCGGATCGACCACGGTATAGCCGCGGAACAGCGCCTCCTCGCGCGCCGAGGGGTCGACCCACATGGCCGGCAGGCCGAAGGTCGGCTCGATCGTCTCCTCGCCGCTGAGCGAGATCTTCTCGCCGCGCGGATCCATGACGAGCAGCATGTTGGGGCGCAGCTCGCCGCGGCCGGCCTCGATCTCCTTGATCCGGACGACGTAGCTGTTGGCCGGCAATTGCAGGTTGTCCTGGATGCGGACGGACGGCAGCACGAAGCCCATTTCCTGCGCCATCTGGCGGCGCAGCGCCTTGATCTGGTCGGTCAGGCGCTCGCCGCCCTCGCTATTGATCATCGGCAGCAGGCCGTAGCCGAGCTCGAGCCGGATATGATCGATCTGCAGCGACTGGCTGATCGGCGCGTCCGCGACCGCGGGCTTCTGCGCGGCGATCGCCTCTTCGGCCGCCGCCGCCTCCGCGGCGCGGTTGCGCCGCACGTTGGACCAGGCGAGCGCGCCGCTGGCGCCGGACAGCAGCAGGAAGGGGATCATCGGAATGCCCGGCAGCAGTGCCAGCGAAAGGGCGATGAACGACGACAGACCGAGTGCGCGCGGGTAGGCGCCGAGCTGACCGAACAGGGCCTTGTCCGCCGAACCGACGGAGGCTGACTTCGACACCAGCATGCCGGCGCCGGTCGAGACGATGATCGCCGGAATTTGGCTGACCAGGCCGTCGCCTACGGTCAGCAGGGTGTAGACTTGGCTGGCCTGGGCGAAGCTCAGCCCCTGCTGGGCCACGCCGATGATGATGCCGCCGACGATATTGATGAAGGTGATCAGCAGGCCGGCGATGGCGTCGCCGCGGACGAACTTCGCCGCGCCGTCCATGGCGCCATAGAAGTTGCTTTCGTCCTCCAGCGTCTTGCGCCGGTTGCGGGCCTCGGTCTCGTCGATCAGGCCGGCCGAGAGGTCGGCGTCGATCGCCATCTGCTTGCCCGGCATGGCGTCCAGGCTGAAGCGCGCCGAGACCTCGGCGATGCGGCCGGAACCTTTGGTGATCACGATGAAGTTCACGATCACCAGGATGCCGAACACGATCATGCCGATGACGAAGTTGCCGCCCATGACGAAGCTGCCGAAGGCCTGGATCACGTGGCCGGCGGCGTCGGCTCCCTCGTGCCCCTTGGACAGGATCAGGCGGGTCGAGGCGAGGTTCAGCGCCAGGCGCAGCATCGTGGCGATCAGAAGCACCGTCGGGAACGAGCTGAAATCGAGCGGACGGCTGATGAACAGGACCGTCATGAGGATCAGGACGGAGAACGTGATCGAGATCGCCAGCGAGATGTCCAGCATCCAGCTGGGCATCGGCAGGATGAGCACGACGAGGATGCAGGAGATGCCCAGCGCGAGGGCGATGTCGCCGCGCTTCAGGCTGTCGACCAGCCGACCGAACCCAGGCCCGCCGAAGGCCCCGGCCTCGGCCGGCAGTCCGGCCGTGTCCTCTGCGCTGGTGTCAGACATGTCCTGCGCCGCTTGCGGGATTCAGGTCCATCGGGCCGTTACAGCGACGGGCGCTCGACTTCGCCCGGCATGGGAACCGCGACGCCTTCCTGGCTGTACGCCTTGAGCTTGTTGCGCAGGGTCCGGATCGAAATCCCGAGAATGTTGGCGGCATGCGTGCGATTGCCCAGGCAGTGCTGCAGCGTATCGATGATCAGATCGCGCTCCACGTCGGCAACGGTGCGCCCGACGAGACCGCGCACGTTGTCCTCGCCGGAGCCGTCGGCGGACTCCGGGTCCGCGGTGCCGGCGCCCGCGGGGCCTGGCGCCGCGGAGGCGGTCATGATTCCGCCGCTCGTCAGGCGTACGGCCTGCGGCGTTACCACGCCGTCCTCGGCGAGCAGAACCGCCCGGTGCATGGTGTTCTCCAGCTCGCGCACGTTGCCGCGCCAGGGGTGCGTCCGCAGCGTCTGGCGCGCTTCGTCGCTGATCTTGGGAATCGGCACGCCGTTGGCCGCGGCATACTTGGCGATGAAGTGGTCCGTCAGGATCTCGATGTCCTGCGGCCGCGTGCGCAGTGGCGGGACCTCGAGGTTGACGACGTTGAGGCGGAAATAGAGGTCGTCGCGGAAGGTCCCGGCGCGGACCTCGTCCTCCAGATTGCGGTTGGAGGTCGCCAGAAGCCGGATGTCGATCTTGATCGGCAGCGTGCCGCCGACGCGGTCGATCTCGCGCTCTTGAATCGCACGCAGCAGCTTGGCCTGCAGCCGGGGGTGCATCTCCGAGATCTCGTCGAGCAGCAGGGTGCCGCCGTTGGCCTCTTCGAACTTGCCGATGCGCCGGCTGACCGCGCCGGTGAAGGACCCTTTCTCGTGGCCGAAGAGTTCCGATTCGAGAAGGTTCTCGGGAATCGCGGCGCAGTTGAGGGAGATGAACTGCTTCTTCGCGCGCTTCGACTTGGAGTGCAGATAGCGGGCCAGGACCTCCTTGCCCGTTCCGGATTCGCCGGTGATCAGGACGCTGGCCTCCGACGGGGCCACCTGGTCGGCGAGCCGAAGCAGCTTGGTCATGGCCGGATCCCGGTGAACGACGGAGCTGGTTTCCTCGGCGACGGCGGCCAGCACCGCGGCGATCAGTTCGGCGTCCGGCGGCAGCGGGACGTACTCCTTGGCGCCGGAGCGGATAGCGGCCACGGCCAAGCGCGTGTCGGCGCCGATGCCGCAGGCCACGACCGGGATGGAGAACCGCTCCGTCTTGAGGCACTCACAGAGCCGGCCGATGTCGAGGTGCACGTCGATCATCACCAGATCGGCGCCCTGACCCGATCTGAGCGCGGTCATGGCCGCGTCGACAGTGTCGACGTGCGCCACCTTCGCGCCGCGTTCGAGCGCGATCTTTCCGGCGGTTGCGATGTGGCCCTCTAGGGTGCCGACGATAAGAAGACGCATGGTGTCACTCCCGCTTCGAAACTCAGTCGAAGTACTTGACCCGCTGTGCGGGCGATAGGATCGAGTTGATTATGATTTCCAGACGCCGTGGGTTTTCCTGGCGGCTGATCGAGGTCGCGCCGATGGTGTAGATGCGGTTGACCATCAGCTCGTTGTCGGAGTTCCGCTCGAGCTTGTTGGCGAGCGGGTGGAAGACCATGTTCGCGAGCACCGCGCCGTAGAACGTGGTCAGAAGCGCGACGGACATGCTGGGACCGATCGTCCCCGGATCGTCCAGGTTGCCGAGCATCTGGATCAGGCCGACCAGCGTGCCGATCAGGCCCATCGCGGGGGCGACCTCGCCGGCGCGCCGTAGGACCCCGGCGCTGCGGACGTGGCGCTCACGGGTGGCGATCTTCTCGCGCGTCAGGATGTTCTCGATATCTTCCGCCGACAGACCGTCCGCGACCAGGGCGGCGGCCTGACCGAGAAAGCGGCTCTGGTGCGAGCCCTTTACACTGCGCTCCATCTCCAGCGGCCCCTTTTCCCGGCTCAGGCTGGCCAGCTGGAGCACGCGGCGCGCGGCATCCTCGGGCGTCTCCACGTGATAGATGATGGCCCGCAGCATGACCCGCTGGGCGTGCATGACCTCCTTCAAGGTAAAGGAGATCGTAGTCACGAGAAACGTCCCGCCGCCGACGATGAGGAGCGCCGGAATATCGATGAATGACCGGGGAGAGCCCCCCATAACCATCGCCAGGCCGATCACGGCAAAGGCGCCGAGCACGCCCAGCAGCGTCGCCAGATCGAGACGCGGCGCCTCGATCGGGCCGTTGAGCCGGCCTCGCTTGAGCCGTGGTGTTGCTTCAGCGCTGATGCTGGCCATGCCGAGCGTCTCCAACGATTCCCGATGACTCAGGAGCGATCCATCTTGACGATTTCAGTCATGGTCACACCGAGCCGATCTTCGACGACGACGACCTCGCCGCGGGCCACCAGGCGGTTGTTGACGTAGATGTCGATCGCTTCTCCGACCTTGCGGTCGAGCTCGACGACCGCGCCGCGGCCGAGCTTCAGAAGCTGGCTCACCTGCATCGTCGCCCGGCCGAGCACCGCGGAGACCTGCACCGGAATGTCGTAGACGGCTTCCAGCTCCTTGGCGTTGCTCGGCAGGCGCGAGTCTTCGGCTTCACCCGTCCCGGCCTGCTCTTCCAGCGCCTCGGGCGCGGCCTCTTCGAGGTCGTTCAGTTCCAAACCGTCATTCTCGGCCATTTGGCTCTCTCCTCATCAAGGATGTCCGGTCAGGCGGACACCACAGCTTCGGTCTCGATTTCCACCCTTGGCTCTGCCTCGGCATTCTCTTTTCCGTCCGCGGCGGCGGGAGGGTCCACAACCGGCCCGGCACTCGCGCCAAGAACCCTCGACAGTGCCAGCTCCATCTCGTTCCAAAGGGCTTCGCCGTTTCGCTCGGCCCCGCCGTCGGCCCACTCGACCAGAACGTCTCCGGGCTCCAGGTCGTCTTGCGCCAGGAACACGATGCGTCCTTCGAAGCCGGCGCGAGCGGCCAAGGCGCAGACCCGCTTCTCGATCTCGTCCAGCAGGGAATCCGCGACCCGCACCACCAGGCGGGGTTCGTCGCGCAGGCGGTGCAAACAGTCGCGTACGACCGCCTCGATCTCGGCCAGGCCATGCTCCACCATGAGCCGCGGAAACAGCCGGCGCAGCATGGCGACATTGAGGCGCAGCATGCTCTGCTCCTGCTCGGTCGCGGCCGTGCCGGCGCTCTCTGCCAGGCCTTTCAGGCCGGCTTCGAGGGCGTCGAGGCTCCGCTGGATGCGCGCTTCCGTTTCCGCCCGGGCGGCCTCCAGGCCGGCCTCGCGGCCCTGCGCGAAGCTCTCGTGACGCGCCGCCTCGAGATCGGCACCGCTATAGCTGGGCTCTGCGGGTGCGTCCTTTCCGCGGCCCGCCGGGCCGGCGATACCCTCCTCCAGCTCGAAGGAGGTATCGAACAGGAATTTCTGCGGCGCGTTCATGACTTGGGGGTCATCCTGCTCAATACACCAGCTCGTCTTCGCCCTTGTTGTCGGCGATGATGATCTCTCCGTTTGCCGCGAGGTCCTTGGCGAGCTGGACGATATACATTTGCGCCTCGTCGACGTCGCGCAGACGGACCGGGCCCATGGCCTGCATGTCTTCGCGCATGATCTTGGCGGCGCGCTCCGACATGTTGGAGAAGAACAGATCGCGCAATTCCTCGGAGGCGCCCTTTAGGCCGAGCGCCAGCTTGTCCTTTTCGGCGTTGCGCAAGAGCGTCTGGACGCCGCCGGGGTCGAGCTTCGAAAGGTCCTCGAAAGTGAACATCAGCGCCTTGATGCGTTCGGCCGAATCGCGGTTGCGCTCCTCGAGCGCCGTCAGGAAGCGATTCTCCATGTTGCGGTCGAGGTAATTGAAGATGTCCGCCATCATTTCGTGCGCATCGCGCCGGTTCGTGCGCGCGAGGTTGGACATGAACTCGTTGCGCAGCGTCCGCTCGACGTCGTCCAGCACCTCCTTCTGCACGGATTCCATGCGGAGCATCCGCATGATGACCTCCATCGCGAAGGGCTCCGGCAGGAGGCCGAGCACGCGGGAGGCATGCTCCGGCTTGATCTTCGAGAGGACGACGGCGACGGTCTGCGGATATTCGTTCTTGAGATAGTTGGCGAGCACCGATTCATTGACGTTAGCCAGCTTCTCCCACATGGTGCGGCCGGCGGGACCGCGGATCTCCTCCATGATCTGGCCGACCCGATCGGGGTCCATGACCTTGGTGAGCAGGCGTTCCGTGTTGTCGAAATTGCCGACGAGGGAGCCGGTCGAGGAGATCTGGTCGGCGAATTCGACGAGCAGCCGTTCAACCATTTGAGCGCTGACCGTGCCCAGATTGGCCATGGCCTGCGAAAGCTCTTTGATCTCGTCGTCGTCCATCAGGCTGAAGAGACGCGTGGCATTCTCTTCGCCGACCGACATCATGAGAAGGGCCGCCTTCTCCGGGCCGCTCATCGTGCGGTAATCTTCGCGCAACCGCATAGCTGTCTTTCCTCGAGCTTTCTTTTACTCTTTGGAGGCTGTCGGCCGGACCGCGAACCCTAGGCTTCCTGGTACAGCCAACTGCGGACGATGGCGACGGCCTCGTCCGGGTGCTTGTCGACGATCTCGCCGATCTTCTTGACCGAGGAAGCGCGGACGCGCCCTTCGACCTTGTTGAGGTCGATCATGTGCTCGATCTCTTCGGCGACGATCTCGTTTTCCCCGCTCGCGCCGCCCGCACGGCTGTTGTCCGGCCCGGTAAGGGCGGCACGGGGCACGCCGTCGTCGGCGATCTGCCGGGTGCCGGGGCCGAACTCGCCCTCGATCACGCGGCCGACCAGGGGGCGCACGATAAGGAGCAGCACCAGGACCGCGACCACGCCGAGGACGAGGACCTCGGCGATCCGCATCAACTGGCTTTCGGTCAACCCGAAAAGCATGTCGCCGGCCGGCACATCGAGTTCGGAGGAAAGGTCGGCGAACTGCATATTCACGATCTCGAAGGTGTCGCCGCGCGATTCGTCGATGCCGACGGCCGAGCGCGCCAGCGCAGCAAGCTTCTTAAGCTCCTCCGGGCTGCGCGGTTCGTAGACCGTGGTGCCGTCCGGCGCCGTCTTGGTGATGCCGTTGACCAGGACAGCGACCGAAAGGCGGCGGACGGTTCCGGCTTCGCGGACGTGCGTCTTGACCGTCTTGGAAATCTCGTAGTTGACCGTTTCCTCCGTCCTTGACGTGGAGGACTGGCTGCCGTTCTGGTCCAGCTTCGGCAGGTTGGCGTCCGGCAGATTGCCGCCCACCGTCACCGGAGGCAGGCCCTGGCTGTCGAGCGAGCCGGATTTCTCTTCGACTGTCTGCTCGGAACGGACGACCTGGCCGTCCGGATTGTAGATCTCGGCGTTCTCGGTCACGCGATCGAAGTCCATATCCGCGCTGACCTGGGCACGGACATTGCCCGGCCCCACCGAACGTTCGAGAAGGCCTTCGATCATGCGGGCCAGGCGCGCCTCATGGGCGGTCCGCATCTCTTCGGCCGTGGTCGCCGTGGCGGAGGCGTCGTCGCCCTCGACGCCGCGCGAGAGCAGGGCGCCGCTGCTGTCGACGATCGAGATCATCGTCGGTTTGAGGCCGGGCACGGCGGCGGCGACGAGTTGCTGAATCGCAAGGACCTGCTGATGCTCGAGGCGGCTGTTGCCTAGCATGGAGACGATGATCGAGGCGGTCGCTTGCTGGCGGTCGCGGCTGAAGAGCTCCCGCGTCGGCAGCACCAGATGGACCCGCGCCTGGCGAATCTTGTCGATGGACGCGATGGTGCGGGACAGCTCGCCTTCGAGGGCGCGCAAATGGTTGACGTTCTGGACGAAGCTGGTGGTGCCGAGGCCTTCGGAGCGATCGAATATCTCGTAGCCGATGGAGCCGCCGCTCGGCAGTCCCTTTTCGGCCATGGCGATCCGCATGCGGGCCACCTGATCGCTCGGAACGAAGATCTGGCTGCCGTCGCGGCCGATCTCATAGGGCACCTGCGCCTGTTCCAGCATGGTGACGATCTCGCCGCTGTCCTGGGCTGCGAGGTCGCCGTAGAGCAGCGCCATGTCGGGCGTTGCCAGCCGGCTGGTGAGATAGATGAAGAAGGCGATCGTGGCGGCCGCGACGGCGACCATCAGGCCAAGGCGGGCAGGGCCCATGCTACGGAGTGTCTGCGAGAAATTTTCCAACTTCACCCATCCCTGATGCGCGCTATCCCCGGGCGGCCGAAGCCTGACCAGGGCCTTTGAGTCCTACGGGCGGCGCGCTCGATAGCTGGCCGAGCCCCTAGCACTCAAGCTAAATGCGGCGGGTAAAGTTGCGGTTAACGAAGGAAATTTTTGCCTAGCACGCGGGAAATAATTGCCGCCCGGACGGGGAGGTAAGAGGGCTCTGGCGGGGGCCTCAGGACGACGAACGCGACGAGGAGGGACCGGTCTGAGTCGCCTCGCCGGGCTCGCCCACGGTCCGGCGGTATTGCTGCAGACGAGTCGTCCGCAGCCCGCGCAGGCCATGGCTCTCGATCAGACGCTGCCAGGAGAGAAACTCCTCCGCCGACAGCTTGTAGCGATTGCAGGCCTCTTCGAGGGAGATCAGTCCGTTCCGGACGCCAGCGACGACCTCCGCCTTGCGGCGGATCACCCAGCGCTTGGTATCCGGGGGCGGAAGGTCGTCGATGGTCAGCGGCTCGCCCGCCGGTCCGATGACATTCTTCACCCTACCTGGATGGTCCGACTCCATCGACTCCTCTCCACAGCGACGTTTCTGCATGTCTTTGTTGTCTAGAGAGTAGCGCTCCGCCCTTGAAAAACGCTTAATTCCAGGGATTAAGACAAATGCCCGATATTTGGCACGGACGTTTGCCGAAATGGCCGGATCGCCGCGGCAAACGGCCCCCGGCCGGGCCATTCGGGGCCGGGCCGGAGGCCGGATGCGCCGGATCCGTTTACCTATGGTTTACCGTTTGATCCGGATCAGCTCGTCGAGCATGTCGTCGGCCGTGGTGATGATCTTGGCGCTGGCCGAATAGGCTCGCTGGGTCGTGATCATTTTGGTGAATTCCTCGGCCAGGTCCACGGTCGAGGCCTCCAGGGCCGAGGACACGACCTCTCCGGTGCCGCCGCTATTGGCCTGCTGCAGGACCAGGACGCCGGAGCGGTCCGTCTGACGGTAGGCGTTGCCGGTCACCGCCTCCAGGCCGTTCGGATTATCGAACACCGCCATCGGGAGCTGATAGATCGGGCGCTGCTCGCCGTTGTCGAAGACCGCGGTCACGACGCCGTCCTGGTCGATATTGACGCCGGTGAATCCGCCGAAGCGCACGCCATCCTGGTCGATGGAATTGATCGAGAAGTCGCTGGCGAACTGGGTGATGCCATCGGCCTGGTTGACGTTGCCCACGTTGGCCGTGATCGTGCTGTTGCTTGCACCGGTGGTCCAGCCGGTCACGGTGATGTCCGGGAAGGTGATGGCGCTCGGCGTTCCGTCGCCGTTGAACTGTATGCTGCGGGCGACCACGCCGGTCGTGCCGCTCACGACGCCGGTCGAAGCCAGCACCGGATCGCCGACCGTGATCGTCCAGTCGTTGACGGCGGCCTTGGTATAGGTGATGTCGATATCGTGGGCATTGCCGAGCGAATCGAAGATCTGGATCGTCGAGGTAAAGGAGTCATTCACGGCGGCCGTCGACGGCACGTTGAGGGCGGCGTCGATGTTCTGCGTCGGCTCCGCGGTGCCGTTGAAGTTCGAGACGTTGACGGTCTCGACGCTGCTCAGCACGCTGGTGTTGCTGGGCAGCACGCCGTTGGTCATCGGCCAGCCCTGCAGGAAGTAGCCGGCGCTGTTCACCAGATCGCCGTTCTTGTCGGGCCGGAAGGACCCGGCGCGCGTATAGAGGTACTCGTCGCTCTGGCCCGGGTTGGCCGCCTCGTTGACCACGAAGAAGCCGCGCCCGGTGATCGCCACGTCGGTTTTGGACGCGGTTCCCTGCAGCAGGCCTTGGTGATCGAGCGACTGGACGGGGACCGCCTGGACGCCGCCCGGTGTGAAGGTGGTGCCTGTCGCCGCCTGTGTAACCAGGGTATAGAATTGGGCGCTGGTTCCCTTGTAGCCGACCGTATTGATGTTCGATATGTTGTCCGAGATTATGCCGAGCGCCTGGCTCTGGGCATTGAGCCCGGACACGCCCGAGAACATCGCACCATAGATACTCATTTCGATCCTCCTACCTTCGGCCGCGGCCTGCCGCCGACCGAGATGAAAGCTGGTACCCTTTCTGGGTTCGGCCTTGGCCGATGAATTCTCGGTTCCATCCGTGCCCGCACCCTATGCGCCGGCATCCGGCGTGCGGACGGCGACGACATCCTCCAACGGGATGTCCAGGTCGCCGACGCTCAGGGTCACGGTTCCGTCGAGTGTCTTGATTCCCGTGGCGCGGCCGACCGTCGAGGTCGTTGCCTGCACGGTCTGGCCGGTGCCATCGACCGCGCTGACGGAGAAGCTGTAGGCGCCGTCGGGAAGTGCATTGCCGTTGTTGTCGCGCCCGTCCCAAACGAATTCATGGCTGCCGGCGTCACGCTCACCGGCGATCGTCCGCACGGGCTGCCCGAAGCCATCGACGATGGTCACCGCGTTCTGGGCGGCGTTGCCCTTGAGGTCGTATTTGAGGGTGGCGCTGCCGTTCTGCAGCATCACTTGGTCGCTCGCGGCCTCGATGTCGTTGCCGAGATAGCTGACCGCGGCATTGAGCTGATTGCCGTTTTGCAGGGCGACGAGCTTATCGAGCTTCTTGTTGGTGTTGACGGCCTGCTCGACGCCGGCGAATTGGACGAGCTGCTGGGTGAACTGGTTCGCATCGAGCGGTTCGAGCGGGTTTTGATTCTTGAGCTGCGTCGTCAGGAGCGACAGAAAGGTGTCGAAGGTGTCCGACAGGGACACGCCGCTCGCATTCGAGCTGCCGTCGCTCACGGGCTTGAAGGGTACGCCGTTGATCTCGGTCGGAGCGCTGATTGCCATGATGTCGGGTGTCCTCTGTTCGCCGTTCGGCTCAGACGGTGATGTCGAGCGCGCGGTTGCTGGTCATGAACCGTCCGACCGCGATGTCCTGTTCGAATTCGAGCTCCGGTCCGGCGTCGCCCGGTAAGGGCGTGCCGCCGAAGATGCCGGCTTCGTGCCGCTGCCCGGCGAGGCCGTGCTGTCCGCCGTCGCGCAGGCTGAAGTTCAGGCTGCCGCTCTCGGTCTTGAGGCCGGCGTCCTGCAGGGCCCGCTCGAGGCCGCGCGCGTCGCGCTGCAGCAGGTCGAGGGTGTCGGCCCGGTCCGCCGTGATTGCGGCCTTGACCGAGCCGTCGCTCGCGACATGCAGCTTGACGTCGACCTGGCCGAGCTCGGCCGGGTGCAGGCGGATACGGATGTGATCCTGGCCGAGGCCGGCGGCGCGCTGGATGCGGACCGCGAGCTGCTCGCCGGGCAGCGGGCTCTGAGCGGTCTGGGGCGGCGTCTGGGCGTTTGTCGCCAGCCGAGCCGAAGCGACGGTCGTGCCGGGCGCGCCGGGTGCGCCGGCGCCGGGAACGGAATTGGCGGCCGGGGTCGTCGGGCCGGACTGCGACGGGGGCTCGCCGGCGCGCGTGGCCTCGAGCGCGCGGGCGAAGGCGGCCTGCGCCGTCTCCGCACGGGGCGCCGCGGCGCCGCCGGAGGCCTGGACGGTCGCCGGGTGCGTGTTAGGCGTCGTGCCGTTGCCCGGCGATCCGTCACCGTGTCCCTTGCCGTGCTGGGCATCGCCGGCCGTCGGCGCGGCGGCCGCGGCCTTGGGCTGCGGTCCGGCCGGGTCCGTTGTCTTGCCGGCGTTGGCCCGGTCCGTTGCCTGATCGAGCCCGGAGACGGCTGTGGCCTCGGCGCCGGCAACCTTGGCTTGACCCGGCGTGGCGATCGTTTGGGGCAACGGTGCGGCCGTGTCCGCGCTGCCGGCGTCGGCCGTCGGCTGGGTCGGCGCGGCGGGTCCGCCGGACTTCGCCGCCGCCGACTGCGCGGGATCGCCGTCGACCGCGGCCGCGGTCGCCACGCGGGCCGGCTCCGCGGCGGTTGCCGGCAGATCGGCGCCCGGCGTGGGAGTCGCCTTGCCGGCCTGGTTCGCGAAGGCCTGTGCCTGGGTTAGGGCGATGGCGGCGGCCTGTGCCTGGGCCTGTTGCGGCAATCCGATCGGCGTGCCTTGAGTCGCTGGGGTGCTCTGCGTGGCGCCGTCGGCCTGTGTATCGCTGGCGGTCGAATCCTGACCCGCCTCGGCTTGCGCCGTTTCGTCGGCTTGCGCCGTTTCGTCGGCCTGCGCCGTCTCATCGGCAGCCGCGGCGTCGCCCGCTGGCGGCTCCGCGGCCTCGGCGTCACGGGAGTCCGGCTTCTGCGCCGCGGCGGCCGTATCGGAGGGATCGTCGGTGCCGGCCGCGGCGGCCGTCGCCTCCGGTTTGGCGTCGCTCGGGTGCGAGGCAGGGGCGCGGTACGATTCGTCGCGGGCATCCGCGCGCTCACGCCGTGGCGGCGGGGCGGAGGCATCTCGCTCGGGCGGCGACTCCTCGCTGCGCGGGCGCGCTTCGCGCCGGGCCGGCTCGGCAATTTCCTGTTGTGCCGCGCTCTCGGCCAGCAGCGCCCGAAAGAGGTCGGGCTTCGCGAGCGAGGGCACTCGGGGCGACGCGTTGACTTCGGGCTTACTTGCCGTGATCGTGAGGGCGTCCATCCTGGCTGCCATCTTTCCTGTTGGAGTTATCGTTGGGCGGTCTTGAGCGGAAACATCGCCGCTGCCGGGCCCGGTTGCGGATCGGCCAATGCCGTGCGGGGCGAAACCTCGCCCCGTTTCCGGGGACCGGCCGGCCGAAGCGACTGGTAGAGGACGTCGAGCAGTTCCATGGCCTGACGCGCGAAGCGCGTGTCGTCGTAAATGTCGGTCCGCAGAACGCGTCCCACGACGTAGCCAAAGAGATCGGCGAGTGACTTCGACGCCTTGCCGTCGGCCTCGATGCCCAATTCGAGGTACAGGCAGGTAACGGCGTCGATTGCCTGATGGACCGCCCTCTGGCGGGTCAGGGTATCGCCGGAGTCGATGGCGCAAATTGCCTCCTGGAGATGGGCGATGGCGCGATCGTTGGCTCGGGCGGCCGGGTCCGGCCTGGGCGACCACGCTTTGGCCTCCGCCGAGGTTCGCGATGCGGCTAAAGCCATGACGTGCCTCTCCTGCTCCTTGCGGCCGGCCCTCTGCGGGCCCGGACTCTGCGCCGGCAAACCGGTATGCCGGCTCGGCAAGGCATCCGAAGCAACCGGCATGCCACTCGCCGATATCATTTAAGTATTTGATATATATTATAGAAATCGCGGAGCCTGCATGCGGCGTGCGGGGCGGCGGCTGCCGCGAGGCAAAATTTGACGGGCCCGGCGCGGCAAATCGTGCCGCCCGCCCGGGGCTCGGCCGAGGCAAAACCCGGAATTTCCGCGCAAGTGCGGTGGCACGCCGCGTGCATGGCAAGGCGCGACAGGGTTCGTCCCTGACCCGATGGGCGGCAAGAAGCCGCCGACACGCGGCAGGTAGCCGCACCCTCCAAGCGCGCTCGACGGTCCACATTCCACCGGCGGCCCGGTTCCAAGGACGCCGTGACGCGTCGCGACGGGCCGTGACGCGCTCGAAGGGCGCATCGTGCGGGCTCAGCAAGGAAATCCGATCGGAGATAGCCGCCTAGCCGGTGTGGCCCCGGCAGCTGAAGGCGGCCGCTCGCGGCAGCATGGTAGCCGAGTCAGGTCGAGAAGGCCTGGGATCCCGCGGGCGGCACGCCGGCACCCGACTCCGGCCCGGCAGCGCTTTCCGCGCCGGGGGCGGTCAGGAGCCCGGCCGCGATCTGCCGGTTGATGTTGATCAGGGCATCGAGCAGGTCGGGCTTCGGGTTGGCCAGGACCTCCACCACGCGCTTGTCCACGAAG
>Ga0102953_1000329_pt1 | contig 33946 bp, 26 predicted proteins | sample SalPon2A_C_D2_MG_FD_78509 | JGI IMG/M metagenome (GOLD analysis project Ga0102953, IMG submission 78509) | Soil microbial communities from South San Francisco under conditions of wetland restoration - Salt Pond MetaG R2A_C_D2_MG | ecosystem: Environmental > Terrestrial > Soil > Wetlands | place... | reverse complement strand
TCGAAGGTCATGCCGCTCTGATGGGCGAGGGTGGCGCCTTCGGAAATCAGCACCACCGAGTAACTGCTCGGATGGCGTTGCCGGTCGTAGCTGAGCAGCTCGGCCAGCTGTTCGAGGTCGAAGGGGTGTTCCGGAATCACACAGCGGTCGGCGGCGCCGGCCATGGTCGGCAGCAGGGCGGTAAAACCGGCATAGCGACCGAACACCTCCAGCACCAGGAAGCGTTCGTGGGAGCCGGCGCAGGTGCGCAGCTCATGGGTCAGTTCGATAGTCCGGGTCACGCAGGTGGAAAAACCGATGCAATAGTCGGTGCCCGGGACGTCGTTGTCCATGGTTTTCGGGATGGCCACGACCCTGACCCCTTCGCTGTGGAGTCGTTTGCCGTAGCTCAGGGTGTCGTCACCGCCGATCGGGATCAGGTAATCGATACCGAGCCAGTCGAGGTTTTTCAGGATCTCGGCGGTGACGTCGTTGACCTGCTCCGTGTAGCTGTCAACCAGGTGGGGCGGAACGTTGCTGATCGGCAGGTGGCTTGGCCGGGTCCGCGAGGTATGCAGGAAGGTCCCGCCGGTACGCCCGGCCCGGTTGACGATCTCCTCGGTCAATTCCCGGACGCAGTGGCTGTTGTCGGCCTTGGGATCACGCACCAACTCCACCAGCCCTGCCCAGCCGCGCCGGATGCCGAGGACCCGGTAGCCTTCGCGCAGCGCCCTGACGGTGACCGCGCGAATCGCCGGGTTGAGTCCGGGGACATCCCCACCGCCAGTTAAAATACCGATCGTGCCCTTGATTTTTGCCATTGCCGCACCTCGCAGTAACCTGAATGAAAAACAACCGCCGGATCAGATCGAGAACCGTTCCATGCTCAGTTTACCAGAGGATTTCAGGGCGGAAAGGGAGTTCCCGGGGTCGGGCTGAAAAAACTGTTGACGGCACGAAACACATCTGCTAAGTTCCACAGTCAAACAACGTTATAAAGTTATCTTTAACTGCAATACGATGCGCCTGCCATTTTGGTCTGGCGCTATTTTTTTGCCTGTGGAGGCAGCGCACAAAATCAGGGGACCACATTCTCAGGGCGGGATGTTCAAGGATTACCAGCTGCTGGCCGGAGATGATCCAGATTCGTTAGACCCGTGTCCCGAGAAACCGTCGTCGTGTCGCATGACGACAAACGAAAAAGGCCATCCGAAATCCGGATGGCCTTTTATCGGTCAGAAACCCGACTCAGCAGATCCGCGGCAACTGTTCCCCGGCCAGCATTTCTACCGAGCGGCGGCCGCCGATAGCGGTCTTGATGAACACCTTGCCCGGCTTGCTGTCGCTGACCTCGCCGATGATCACTGCCGCAGCCCCTTGCGGGTGGCGGCGCATCACCTCCAGCGCCTGATGAGCCTGGTCGGCGGAGACGATGGCAAGCAGTTTGCCTTCGTTGGCGACAAACAGCGGGTCGAGTCCTAGGATCGCACAGGCTCCCTGCACCGGCGGGTTGACCGGAAGAGATGATTCGTCGAGGGTCAGTTCCGTCCCTGATTGCAGGGCGATTTCCTTCAGCGTGGTGGCGACCCCGCCACGGGTCGGATCGCGCAGGACATGCAGACCAGAACCCAGGGCTTTGACAAGATCGGCAACCAGACCATTCAGCGGGGCCGAGTCGGTCTCGATCTTCGAGGTCAATGCGAGACCTTCGCGGCTGGCGAGAATCGCCATGCCATGGTCGCCGATCGAGCCGTTGATGAGGATTTTATCGCCAGGCCGGGCGGCGTTGCCGCTGATCTGCAGGTCGTGCTCAATGACGCCGATGCCGGAGGTGTTGATGAAGAGCTTGTCCCCCTTGCCGCGCGGAACGACCTTGGTGTCGCCGGTGACGATGGTGACAGAGGCTGCCTTCGCCGCATGCGCCATCGATTCGAGGATCCGTTTCAGATCGAGGATCGGCAGCCCCTCTTCGAGAATGAAGCCGACGCTGAGCGCCAGGGGTCGGGCGCCGGCCATCGCCAGATCGTTGACCGTGCCATTGACGGCCAGATCGCCGATATCACCACCTGGGAAAAAGATCGGGTCGACGACATAGGAATCGGTGGTGAAGGCAAGCCGCCCGGTTTGCGCCGGCAGCAGCGCGGCATCGTTCTGTTCGCCCAGCGGGACTTGCGAGAGAATCGGGATAATCAGTTCGTCGAGCAGCTGATGGCTCAATTTGCCGCCGCTGCCGTGGCCGAGCAGGATGATATCTGATTTCATGATCGGGACAACCTTCAGGGGTTTACCAGAGAGTCACAGAGGGCACGGAGAAGTTCAAATGCTCTCGCCAGACTTGGATTTTCAACTTCAGGGGTTGCTAATCACTCTATGGTCCCTGTAGTGAGCATACTGAGCATAAATTGCCTTATTATATTCAGCCGCGCGGGGTGTTCAGGCTCCAATCGCGAGGTCTTGCCCGAGGGCCAAGGTGGTCAGGACCTCGGGTCCTGTCTTCCGTGACCGAATCATTTCATTTTTATTGCCGAGCTGGCAATCAAATATTTTCGGCCGGTACATTTAACCTGTGAACCAATGGTGCGGTTCTTCTTCCGCCTCTTTGCTGACTCGATTCATCCTTTGGTCAGGACGTTCTGCCCGAAAGACCGGCAACCTACCGCTTTATTACAACACAACAGGGAGTCCTTCGCGAAAATCGCTGAAAGATTTGCGACGAAGGGTCGATAGGTAAAGACTTGCCTGTATTTATTTAACATAAACGGTTCTCTAGCGTGCGGGGGGCAACTTCTCATGAACAGATCAGGTCGTGATGGGGCGGAGGCATGGCGTTTCGATGGAGTCACGGCATGCCAGAACAAGGCATCCTCGTCCCCGGTTCGGGAAGGGCAATCCGGTACGCAGAACGTCTCCCCGCAACCGGACGCTTTCCCAGAGGTGGGACGGGAAGAGAATATCGTTGTCCTCTCCAAGCGCGGGCACCAGTTCCTGAAACGGAAAAAATTCCGCCAGGCCAGGGCGGTCTTCATCCGGGCCTGTGAACTGGACGAGCACAATCCCTATATTCTGAGCGGACTCGGCGAGTGCCTGAAAAACCTCGGTGAGATACCGGCGGCCATCGCCTGTTACGAAAAACTTCTCGAACGGGAACCGGATAACCTGTTTGCCCTGCGGGGGCTCGGCGATATTTACAAGCTGGGCAAGGACTATGAGCGGGCCATCGTTCTGTGGCGAGAATACCTGAATTACCGGGCCAACGACATCTACGTCCTGACCCGCGTCGCCGATGGCTATAAGATGCTCGGCCGGTCTGCTGAAGCCGAAGTCTATTACCAAAGAATTCTGGCTCTCAATCCCGCGGACAAGTTTTCCTTGATGGGCCTGGCCGATCTGTATCACAAGACGGGACGCGAGCGGCAGGCGGTTGGCTATTATGAAAAGGTTCTGGAAAGGTCCCCCCGGCTGATCAATATCCTGACCATTCTTGGCAACCTCTATTTGCAATTCAGGAATTTTGATCATGCGCTGCGCTGTTATGAGCGCGCCTTGGAACTGGAGCCGAACAACAGCTATGCCTTGCACGGCATGGGAAGCTGTTACCGCTGGCAGCGGGATTACCAGCGCGCCATCCAGTGCTGGGAACCTTTGGTCGACTCCGAGGGGGTGACCGTCGCGCTGCTGAGCCGGCTCGGAGATATGTACCGGAACGTCGAACGTTTTGCGGATGCTGAAAAAATCTACCTGCGCGGGCTGGAAAGCGGTTACGACAGGTATGCGCTGCTGGGACTCATCAAGCTCCGCTGCCTGCAGGGGCGGGAGGAGGAGGTGCGCATCCGCTTCGACGAATTTATCCGCCGCGAGGCTTGCGAGCTGCCGGTTGTCGAGACGCTCGCAGCCCTCTTCGTTCAGGCCGGGCGCCAGGCTGCCGCGGTGCGATTCTGTCGCCAGCTTCTGAAGCGAAACCACCTTGGAGCAAACGATGCCAGGTTGATCGAAGCGAAGCTTTCGAGGTGGGAGGAGGGGGGGGCGGTATAATAACCTGCGTCCCGCCTGATGCGTTGAACTAGGTTATGATGCCGCGCTCACGCAAATCCCGGACCTGGCTCTAGAATGCAATAATTCCCCCCTGTCCGCTCTCGGCAGGATCAGGCCGGTTTGCGTGAATCGGTCATTTTTATCAGCCATTCCCTGCCGACAGCCTCCTCCCCCAGGCAATTCCCGGCATTCTACACTGAACGATGATCTCTCAACCATGACGTTTTACATGGCGTTCCCGGGCCGATAGGTTCGGCTTGGATGATGTGGGGTTTTCACAAAAAGAATTTGGAATTTGGCGAAAGTCCCAGCTGGGCAGCTAGGACTTCGATTGGGGTGATTGCGCTTTAAATAAAAATAATAAACTTGTAACAAGCTGTTTTTACATGCATAAATGGGTTGTCTCGAGATAAAAATGAGGGTCTGGCAGAGATTGGTACGCCAGTTGCTCTTTTTGTGGCCAATAGAAAATTTGGCGTCTTCGTCCCCGGCCTAATTAAATTTAACAAGGGAGGGTCGGGAATCAGGCGGAGGCAAAAACTAAATGTACAACGTAACAAGGAGGTAAGGAAATGAAGAAGGTTATTGTTTTAATCGGCGCCGCGATGTTCCTGGCGCTGCCGATGATCGCCGCAGCACAGGGCATCGTCGGCGACTGCTCCGACTGTCACACCATGCACAACAGCCAGAATGGTCAACCCGTTGCTCTGGAGGGGACTTCAACAACTCCCACGGCCACTCCGATCCAGAACCTGCTCAAGTTCGACTGTATCGCCTGTCACGCCAATCCTGCCGCCACTGACGCCCTCAACCCGCTGCCCGGCGGTTCCATCGTTCCCCAGGTTTCGATCACTCCTGGTGTTGGTTCCACCACCATGGCTGCCGGTAACTTCTACTACTCGAGCAATGATGATCGCAAGGGCCACAACGTCATCGACCTGACCGCAGCCGACGGCTCCAACGCCGGTACCGTTGCAACTCCCGAGTATGGCGCACCTCCCGGAAACGCCCATGCCGACCACCACGGCCTGGAAGACGGCGTCTTCTCCGTCTCCACCGCGTTTGACGCCTTCACCTGTGCCGGCGCCCGCGGCTGCCACGGGACCCGTTCGCAGATGCTGAGCGGCTCCACCGCTGACTGGGACGGCAACGCCTCGACTCCGAACACCTTCCAGGGTACCCGCCGGACCGGCATCGCCGCCATCAGCGGCGCGCACCACAACAGCACCGACGGCGCCAAGACCAGCGACGGTTACAACACCCACGCTGTCGACGGTTCCGATCCCGCTATCCATGACGGCGCCACTGTCGCCGCCGGTTACCGCTTCATTCCCGGCCTGAAAGGCTATGGTAACGAAGCTGCCCGCTGGCAGAACGTCGACTCCGCCAGCCACAACGAGTACTATGGCGACGCCGCTGGCGAGTCGGTTGGCGACGCCGCCGGTTGCGGCACCTGCCACATCCAGGACAACGTGAACGGCGGCGACGGTTCCCGTGCAGCCCTCGGCTCTACCCTGCGCGTGCCGAACAACTCGATGAGCGGCTTCTGCGCCACCTGCCACGGCGTCTTCCACTCCATGGGCAGCGAGAACGGCACCAGCGGCGCCTTCCTGCGTCACCCGTCTGACTGGGTGATCCCGAACAGCGGCGAGTATGCTGCCTACACCAGCTACGACATCACCGCTCCGGTTGCCCGTACCTCCGTTCTGTCCGGCGCCAGCGCGACCGTCGCTCCGGGCACCGACCTGGTCATGTGTCTCTCCTGTCACGAAGCCCATGCGACCCCGTATGACTACATGCTGCGCTTCAACTACACCTACGACGGCACCGGCACCATGAAGGCCGGCGCTTACATCGACCAAGCTACCGCTCAGGCCGAGGGTGGCTGCCTGGCCTGCCATACCACCAAAGGTGTGGCTAAGTAAGACCTGCTGAATCAGGTCATTGAGGCGCCGGACGCCTCGCGATGAATGACCAGCCGGCTGGCCCCGAAACCAAGTGTTTCGGGGCCAGCTTGTTTTTAGCAGGCCGCCGGCTTTCCTGGCGCTCCGGAGCGATCCCGGTTCCGGCCGGCCACGGGCGACGGCCTGAGAAGTCTAATTAATGCTTGATGGCGGAAGGATTTTGCAGTAACCTCGCGCAGACCTAACCCATCTATAAGTCGTCTTTTTTCTGGCTGGTGCTGGAGTTCACCAACCCGGGGCCGGCTGACTCTGAATGGATCAGTGCTGGAGGGTGGAACTGATAGGTTGTCGGGGGGAACACTCAATTCGCTCAATGAAAGGGAGTAGTTCGGCTTCGGCTGACCAGCACCAGTCAATGCTTAGAGCGTTTGGTTATAGACGACTGTTACTGCTTTTGCTGCTCTTTTGGCTCGGGCTGGCGACCCCGGCGCACGCCCTGAACTTGGGCGCCTACTGGCTTTACCATCAGACGGGGGGGGACGGCGTAGCGACCCGGGAAGAATTTCTGCAACGCTATTCTCTCGGGGTCGGACCGAGCCTGACCTACCGGCCCACCCGCGCCATCACCGCCACCGCTGCGGTGGGTTATTCCCAATCCCAGGCGAGTCAAGGGCATGGCGTGTCGACCGTTGAAGTGCTGACGCCGACAGCCCGGCTCAGTCTGGTCAACGATATTTTCTTGGCCCAGCTTTCCGGTTCCAGCACCACCCGAAAATCCAGAACGAAACAAAGCACAGGACAGTCCTGGGATACAACCCTGGGCAGCACCTGGAATATTCCTTATTGGCCGTCGGTACACTTCACTTACGGCGAACGGACCGATGATGTTGATGATACCCTGAAGACCACCTATTCCAGTACGGGTGCCACCTGGGACCTGCGTCTGGCCAAGCTCAGCTATCAACACAGCAAGAGCCGCGATGAAGATCGGGCGCAACCGAGCTTTATTGAAAGTGACAGTCACTTCACCAGGATCGAGTCTGAAGGCGATCTCTGGGAAAAGCGGATTGCCTACAACTTTGCCCAGCAATACCAGCAGTCGTCGCTGGATGCGTCACAAGGCTCGACACCGGCAGTGAGCGGCGACGCCTGGGGCAAGATAGATCCTCTGGAGCCAACGGCCCCCGGCAATGTCTACCTGGCGCCGATTGACGACACCGGAAACCGCACCAATCTCGGCGGCGGCGCCACCTTGACCGCCAATTTCAACGACCGGCTCCATATCAGCTTCAGGCAGACCGATAATTTAGGGCTGCCGCTCAATATCCTGCGGATCTATACCGACGGTCCGGCCGCCGAGGCACTGGTTTGGAGTCTTTACATCGACCCGACGCATACCAACAGCTGGCAACAGGTGGTTGCCAGCGAACCTCTGCAAGGGGTTTTTGTCGACGATGAACAGGGGCAACGGATCGAAATAACCCTGCCAGGAGACCTCGCCGAGGATGAAATACTGTTGACGGCACTTAACCTGACCGGTCCGCTGACCATTACCAAAGTCGAAGCGGTCAGTTTTCTGGCCAGTGACTTTTCCAGCAAAAATACCGATCTACTCACCAACGTCAGCTTGCGCATCCGGTTCACCCGGACTCTATCCGCTTCGACCAACCTGACCCTGGAACGTGCCGACAGCGAAACCGACACCGGCAAGTTTACGAAAAATCATCGTATCCTGAGCGGCCGACTCAACTGGGCGCCGACTCCATACCTGTTGCCGTCCCTGGGTTTCAGTGAAAACCGGGATGAGCAGAGCGGACAAACGGAACAGATCAGTCGTTTTTACTCCATGACCATAGCGACCATTCCGCTGCCGACCATGCGTGTCGTTCTCAGTGTTACCCATAACGAGAGTTTTGATGGCAACCTGCAAACCCTGGGCGAAGAAAGATATACTCTGAGTACCAAGGCGCAGATCTATCCGGACTTGAGCGCTGATTGGTCGTTCAGCCGGAGCAACAGCGAACTGCAGAATGCTGACGGCGAGTTGACCAATGCTTCGGCCTTTTCCAGCCGCCTGAATCTCAATGCCCAGCTGCTGCGGGGATTGGCCGCCAATGTTACGACCAGCTATCTGAACTTCAAGTCGGAAAGTGCAGGGAGTAGCGGAAATCAAAACTCGGAAACCGCAGAAATGGAGTTCGGCCTGCTTTACCGACCTTCAAACCTGCTGGCTCTACACGGATCCTACAGTACATATCTGCTTGATGCCAAAAGCGTCGATATCTACTCTATCAGTATGAATCTGGGCTTGTTCAGAACCGATAACACTCGCTTGACCTTGATTGCCAGTCATCGTCAGGCGGATTCCACCAGCGACAGTTTTACGCTAAACGGGAGTTGGGACATCAGTCGTCATCTGGCCATGCGCACCAGGGCCAGCTACACGATCGGAGACAAAGCGTTCTACAATTTCCTGGTCACTCTGACGCTCAGGCTCTAGCGGCTCGGGGCATGGATTGCGCAAATCAGCGTTCGAATATCAACTTTTCTGGGAAATTCTACCAAAAAGACAGGGGCACAAAATGAACAAAAAATTTATCGGAATCATCCTGACAGGCATTCTTCTGTTGCTCACGGGTTGCGGCTCCGGGAGCATCACCAAATCGTTCCTGCGGGAAAATGCCAGTCTGGGACATATTCAGACAGTGGCCGTACTCCCTTTTGAGGGGGGGGGGGATGCGCCACGCATACGCGAGTTCACCATGACCCAGGTGCTGGCCTCAGGTCTGTTCGACGTGGTGGACAAGGGGCGGGTTGACAACCTGTTGCAGCAGGAAGCGATTGCTGCCGCGGCGCCTTTGGATGCGGCAACAATCCGCCGGTTGGGGCAGCGCCTCAATGTTCAGGCCTTCATCCTCGGTTCGGTGAAACAGGATACCGATTCCCGGGGGAGTGCATCCTTCACCCAGGTGACCATGACCTTGCGCCTGGTCGACAGCGAAACCGGGACCCTGCTCTGGCAGGCCAGCGGACGGGGGAGCGGTTACTCTCTGGCGGATCGGCTTTTCGGCATGGCGCCGAAGGACTCCTTTCAGGTTACGATGGACCTGTTGAAGGATCTGTTTGCGACTATACAGTGATCGGCCCGCGGATCGCCTGCAACAAATGATTTACTTGACCTGTGTAGTTGCGCAGGGCAATGTAGCGGTTTGTACGTTGTGCCTGTGCGCCTCCCCACAGTCTTTTATCGCGCGTGATGGGATAAAATGCGCTTCTTTGGAGTCTGTTTGTCGGAAGAACAGGACATGACCAGTCAGGATTTACTGATCAGGATGATGGAGCCGCATCGGCACCGGGCATGCGGGGGGGATGAGAGGTGAACTTTGAGGGCGCTGAATAAAGTCAGAATACTGGCGCTCGCAGTCAGTTTGATCTGGTTTCCGACCTTGGCCTCCGCGGTGGCGCCGGTAGCGGTTTTCCCGTTGCAGGAGTTAGGTGAAGGACGTAACGATGCGAATCTTCCGTTTACCAGAATCCTCACCGAACGCTTGACAGAAAGCGGCAACAAAGTTATCGGCCTTGATACGGTGATTTCTTTTATGGCCAATAACCGCATCCGTATCCTGGGACGTTTGGATACGTTCAATATCTCCCGGGTGCGCAATGAATTGGGCGCGGCGTTTATCCTGCTCGGCGTGGTCAGCCAAAGAAAGGAACGACCTGAGCCGACCTTTGCCTTGACCTTGAGCCTGGTTCGTACCAGCGATGCACGCACTGTCTGGAGTTATGTCGGCAGCGTGAGCACTGGCGAAGACCGGCGGGTTTTGGGAATTGGCGAACCACAATCGACTGAAGAATTGCAGCCGTTGCTGCTCAAGGAGATTCGTGAGCAATGGCCATGGCGGATCATCAACGAGGTCCAGCAGAGCGGTTCGATCAATATCGAATCGGTGCTGGTGGAACCGAGGAATGTCCGCCCCGGTGACGAGGTGCGCTGCCGGGTGCGTCTGCGGCGAAACTGGTTTGTCGACCATGCCCCGCGGATCTTTTTCAAAGCGGATAAACAACTTTACCCGGCGGTCCTTTCCGGGGATGGCAGTACTTATGAGGGGAGCTGGATAGCGGGTGAAGACAACGGGAGATTTCCGGTTGCCCTGGTCCTGCAATGGCCGCTCTACGGCCGTACCGAGTCGACTCTGTTGGGCAGCTATATGGTCGATGGCACCAAACCGCTGTTGGAGGTTGAACTGCCGGGAGTAAAAATGCTTGGCGGCATCCCGGTGTTCCCGCAGCAGTTGGTTATTGCGCCGCACTTGTTGGTGCGTAAGGTACTCTCCCGCTGGCGGCTGGCGTTTTATTACGAAAGCGGCAACCTGGCGGGGGATATGAATGGAGAAGGGTCCCTGCCAAAACATTTTATCTGGTCCGGCAATGGTAACTATGGGCGTCTAGAGGACGGGGTTTACAAGGTTGAGGTTGAAGTCTGGGATTTGGCGGGTAATTCAGCCAAGGACAGCAAGATCGTTGAGCTGAACAGGAGCTTGCCGAAGGTGGACCTGGCCGTTGACCAGAATGACGAGGGGATGGTGGTCGATCTGGCGGTGCCCGAAGGCAAGGTCCCCCTGTCATCCTGGCGGATGGAGATGTGGACCAAGGAGGGCAAGATCCTCACCCAGAGCGAAGGCAAAGAGCTGCCGGCGAAAATCGGCATCAAATTACCGGATTCGGTCGAGGGAAAGAAGCAGGAGATCCGTGGTGTCTTGGTTCTGGAAGATATTCTCGGCAACCGGGTGCGGCAAAAGGTCGAAGACCTGCTTCCGAAGCTAGAGAAAAAAGCCAAAGAAAAAGCCAAAGAAAAAGCCGACGAGAAGAAGCCTGAGGGTATTTCCGAGAGCTGGGTAGATGAATTTTAAATCTTTGCTGGCAACGAAGCTCCTGAAGAGAAGTTACCGTAATTCCATTATCCTGCTGTGCGGGGTTTTGTTCAGTGGGTGCGCGTCCGGGCAACTACCGCTCCAGCAGCAATTGACACCCCTGCCGGCCGGCCCGATTTGCCGGATAGCGGTGTTGCCGTTTTTGAACGATTCGGATTATCCGCTGGCGGATGCCATTGTCGGCAAGGTTTTTGCTGCACAACTTCAGGCAAGCGGCGATTATCAGGTGAGCCAGGAGGGAAACGTCCTCAATATTTACCAGCAGTTGCACCTTCTGCCTGGAGTGGCGCCCTCGCTCGAGCAATTCCAGATTATCGCCGACCGGGTCAATGCCCAGTTGTTGATTACCGGCATTGTCCTGGAAATGCAGGAAGATAGGGGAGAACACGGTACGGTCAATCCGCTGCTGGTTGAGGAAATTCAGATTCGCGACGGTCGCAACGGCGAGGTTTTGTGGACGACTTTTCATCGCCGGCAGGGGACCGATTACAAGAAGACCATGCATTTCGGCACAATTCACACGGTCACCGGCTTAAGCCGTCAAATGGCCGAGGAAATCATCAATCTCTGGTTAGATAAAGGACTTGCCCCATGCAACGAATGACTTCGATCCTGATCCTGCTGCTCTGCCTGACCCTCCTGCCGGTGAAACCGGCAGCTGCGTCCTGGTTCTTCGGTGACGACACCCTGGTGTCCATTGACGGAAACAACTACTCTTCGGAGGACTTCAAGCACTGGTGGCAGTTCTGGAAAGAGGAAGACACTCCTTTTCCGGAAACTCCGGAGCCCTACATCGACTGGCTGCTGTTGAGTCAGGAGGGGGAGCGGATGGACCTGGCCAACGCCCCCGGATTCAAGCGTCAGACCAGAATTTTTCTGCAGTCGCGTACGCTGTTGATGCTCAAATACGATGCCGTTGACAGTCAGGTCAAGGTCACTGAAGATGAAATCAAGGCGCGTTACAAAGAGAAGTATCTACCCCTCTGGCAGGTTGAACGGCTGACGTTCAAGGATGAGGCTGCCGCACTGGCCGCCTGGCAGCAGCTGTCGACGGAGCAGGTGACGATCGCTGAACTGGAGAAGCGCAAGGTCGAGGAAGGTGGCCCCCATGCCACCAACGTAGACTGGTTGCGCCCCAATCGCATCGATCCGGGCTGGGTGACAATTTTTCAGGACATGAAAGTCGGGGAAGTTGTCGATCCCAATAAGCATAATAACGGCCCGAATCTCTATTTTCTGAAGGATCGGAAAGATGAGGATGCTGAGGGCCAGGAGAAGATGCATGATCGCATCCGCAAGGATATCTGGAGGGAGAAGGAAAACGACCTGACCAAGGAAATGATCGACAACCTGCGCGACAAATACCAGGTGACGGTCGATGAAGAGCGGCTCGAGGCCCTGGATATCAATGCGCCTGACGAGACTTTTACCGACGCCAAGATCATTTCCAGCACCAAGCAGGATGTCACGGAAAAGCAGTTCATGGCGATTATTCAAAAAGTCAAAATAACCAGCCCGGCTGCTGCTATGGCTTTCAGCGATCCTGAAAAAGCAGTTAAATTGAAGCATGATACGGTGGACAATATTATCGCCCAGGCGGTCACTAACTGGGAGTCGCTGGACCGGCATTATGAAACCAAAGAACCCTTCAAGTGGGAGTACGAATTCAACTATAATCATCGGCTGGGACTGGCGGTCGAAGAACGTGTTTTCGTTCCTGAGGCCACGGTGAGCGACGAGGAAGTCAAACAGCAATATAAAGAGCATCCTGAGCGCTACACCCAGCCGAGCATCGTCAAGTTGTACCTGATCGACGAAACCCAGGGGCCGATAGACAAAGTCTGGGCCGATGTCGCCGCCGGCGAAGATTTTGCGCTGGTGGCTAAGGAGCAATTCGGGATGGACTTCAAGCCCCAGGAAGTTCCCGAGAACCACCTCGACCCGGAAGTCAAGCCGATTGTCGCCAAACTGGCCGATGGCGAAACGAGTCAGATCTTTACTGCGCAAGGGATTCGCGTGGTCGCACACCTGGTGAAAAGGACCCCGGCGGCCCCCCTCTCTTTCGATCGGGTCAAAACCTCGATCAAGTCTGAGCTCCACAAAGTGAAGCTCAATAAGCTGCGCGAAGCTTACCTGAAACAACTTAAAGCCCAGTCGAAGATCGAAGTTCATGACGGGGAATGGCAAGATATTCGGAAGGAGTTGGGAGGAGCATGATGAATTCGGGAGCTATGCGATCTCTATGGAAATTAGGTTTCATCTGCCTGGGAGTTCTGGTCTTTGTCGCGGGGTGCGGGCAGCCGACTGTCGAACGCAAGCCGCAAATTAAGCGCACCTGCGCTCAATGTCATCCGGACAAGGCGGCCAAATATCAGAGCGGTGTCATCCACCAGCCGGTCAAGGAGAATAACTGCGAGGCCTGCCACCTTCCCCATGGTTTGGTCCCGAGTGTCCAGATGCGGCAGCCGGTACCGGTGGTCTGCCTCAGCTGTCATCCCGCGTTTAAAGAAGCGGCCAGTAAAGCTTCGCTCCATGAGCCAGTGGGACAGGGCAAATGCGGGGCCTGCCATCAGGCGCACAACTCAGATTTCCCGAACCTGTTGAACGCCAAGCCGGAAGAGATCTGTTTCAGCTGTCATGACCGCAAGGCATTCACCAAGCCTTATGTCCATGCTCCATTGAATGATGGCTGTGGAATCTGTCACGACTCGCACATGGCGGACAGTCCGCATCTGCTGAATCAGCCGACCGATGCCCTTTGCGCCTCCTGTCATGAGACGAACAGCGCCGAGTTCAGCAACGCGCACAAAGGATATCCGGTCACAACTAAATGTGTCGACTGTCACGCGCAGCATAGCTCCAGTGATCAGGGACTGCTCAAAGCAGTGGTCCATGACCCGGTTCGCAGCGGCGATTGTGATAGCTGCCATCGGGTTGAAGGCAGCTCAATCAAAGTCCAAGCACCTGCTGAAGGGCTTTGTCTGACCTGCCATGACGACGTTCCGGCCACGGCCCAGCACCAACCGGTCAAGGATGGCGACTGCCAGGCCTGCCACGCCCCCCATGCCAGCGACTATGACGGCATGCTGGGCGACAAACCGACGAAAGTCTGCCTGAACTGCCACGATCAGGGGCAAAAGCGTGAAGGCGTTCTGACCGTCCACGAACCCGCCAGCAAAGGCGAGTGTCTGACCTGCCACGGCGGGCATGCGGGCACTGGAAAAGCTCTGCTCAAGACTGAGTCGCCGGACCTCTGTTTCACCTGCCACGACCGGAAGGTTTACGCGGATACATTGAAACCCCACGCTCCGGCTAAAGAGGGGCAATGCCTCGACTGTCATTTCGCCCATGAGTCGAGAGGGCCGAATCTGTTGACGAAAAGACAATCATCGCTCTGTTTCTCCTGCCACCGCCAGACCCGGGCGGAAAAAGGGCTGTTCAGCCAGCATCGTCCCTTTGCGAAAGGGAACTGCACCGGTTGCCATTCACCCCATGGCGGCGATAAAACCGGTTTTCTCAAAGAGACCATGGACGAAGGGAAACTTTGCATGACCTGTCACAAAGACCTGGTCGGCAAAAGAGCGGAAAAGACCGCTCATCCACCTTTTGCCGAGGGGGATTGCAGCCTCTGTCATGGCGCCCATGGCGCCAGTCAGCCCTTCCTCATTACCGGGCAGCCGGGTGAGGTTTGTCTCGACTGTCACTCGGACATAGGACCCGAGGTCGACAAATATAAATTCAAACATGATCCGGCAGCAAAGAAGCAGTGTGTAACCTGTCATGACGGACATGGCTCGCCGAATTCCGGTAGTCTGAGAAAAGGGATGCCGGCTCTTTGTCTTGACTGTCATGGCGAGGTCGCCAAGTTCTGGCGTAATGGCGCGCTGCACCCGCCCGCCGCAGAAGATTGCACCACCTGTCACAGTGCGCACGGTTCTGATAACTCATCTCTGACCAATGAATCGGTCGCTCAACTCTGCGCCGAATGTCACGATCAGGAAGAAACAAGCTTTGTCGACGCCCATCACGGGATCAAGCCCAGCGCCGGATCGTGTGTTTCCTGCCACGACCCCCATGGCGGACCGGAGAAGAACCTGCTGTATGAGGTAAAGCATGAACCATTTTCCTCTGGGGACTGTATCGCCTGTCATGAAGGGAGGACACTATAATGTTGTTGTCACGTTCTATAAGGGCTGTACTCACTTTATCTGTGACGTTGTCTCTTCTGCTGGCAGCCCCCGGTATTGCCAAAGCGTCGATTGACTGTTTCCAGTGTCATGATAGGGACGCATTCCAGAAAAAGGTCAAACACGAGCCGGCCTCCGCAGGAGAATGCCTCACCTGTCACAGCCCCCATGCTGCGCGTTTCGGCGGTCTGCTCCAGCAGGAGGTCAAGGACTTGTGCTACTCCTGTCATGCCGATGCGGCAGAACAGCAGAACCAGGGAGTGGTACACTTACCGGTCAAGCAGGGCAAGTGCCTGGGCTGCCACAATCCTCACTCTTCGGATCAGAAAGCGCTTCTCAAGGACAAACTCGCCAATACCTGTTTCAGCTGCCACAAGGAACTGCAGAAAAAATACAAACATACTCATCCGCCTTATGCCAAGGGACAATGCGACTCCTGTCACCGGCCGCACCAGTCGGCCAATGACAATCTGCTGGTCACGGACTCCGACTCGCTGTGCCTGAGTTGTCACCAGCGGGACGCGGTGCAGAAGAAACACCCCAATTTCCCGGAAAAACTGGGGAAATGCGGATCCTGTCACAGCCCGCATGGGAGTGATCGCCCGGCCATGATCCGGAATGTTTTGCACGCGGCCTATGCCGACGATTGCTCGAATTGCCATGAGGGTAAGGGCGTCCCGGTGCCGATCGATACCTGTCTTGGGTGCCACCCCGATGTCAGCGAACAAATGGCGTCATCCCACAACCACCTGTTGCACTATGGCGAGAACGGCTGTGTGGCCTGCCATTCTCCGCATGCCGGGGATGATGAGCGGCTGCTTAAAGGAAAGGAGCGTCACGTTTGTGGGAAGTGCCACGAAGCGACCTTCAAACGGCTGGAGACGGCAAAGCACAGTCACCCGATGGAGGGCGACTGTAACGACTGCCATTCGCCCCACGGGTCCAACCACCCGGCGATGGCCAAGGGGCCGGTGAATGACGTCTGTAACAAGTGCCATGGGAAACATGGAATGTTTACCCACCCCATCGGCGAAAACGTGTTCGATCCGCGAACCGGGCAGATGATGACCTGTATCAGCTGTCATGCCACCAAGGGAAGTGACTATCCCTACCATACCAGGTTCAGTGGCAAGAAGGATCTTTGCGTTCAATGCCATGCAACTTATTGATAAAAGGCAGCGGCATTCTCATTTCGGACCGGGGCAGGCTATGAGCCTGCCCCCCGCGGATAACCTAACGCAGGAACTCGGGGATTGAATATGAAACGGACAAGCGAATTTGCTTTTTTGAAGAAATTGTTGCTAATTGTGGTGTTGGTTCTGCTGCCGGTCACGGCGTTGGCAGAGGTTCCCTGGAAGTGGCAGACGAGTCTGCGCATCGATAAGGTTGGCGACAGCATGTACATGCCATCCGCCGTCTCTTTCAACCCGGAGAGCCAAACTTATTATGTGATCGATACCGGCCGTAATCGCCTGGTTTCCTTTGGCAGGGACGGTAAGGTACTGAAGGCGTTCACCGCCAACAAGAAATTGAAAGCCCCGTTTGACATGGTACGGCTTGCCAACGGTCGGCTCTGGGTGGTGGAAAAGGGGCGCAACAGTCTGACGCTCATTGATGTTGCCGCAAAAAAAATCACTCCCCATACGCTGCATGACGGTGAGAGTCTGGTGTTTCCTGATCGCATTGCCGTTGCCGGCGGCAAACTTTATATTCTCGACCGCGCCAGTGGTCAGGTCTTGCGGCTTGCCGACGATTTGTCAATCGAACAGCGCTTCGGCTGCAAGGACTGCTCGGCGGGATTGACAGATTTTGTGATCGACGGGAAGTCGGTCCTGGCGATCGAGACGATTGAAAAGAGGATCTACCGCTTTGCTCTGGATGGCAAGGTCATGGCAGAATACAAGCTGGGTGACGAAGCCGACTTCCCGGTCTCTCTGGACGTTGGCCCGTCAGGCTCCATCTATGTCCTCGACCGGCACCTGAACGAGGTGCTGGCTTACAGCGAGAATGGTCAGTACCGGTACAGTTTTCTGGGGACGGGTCAGGCTGCGGGAAATGTCTATTTCGCCCGCCAGCTCCGCTTTGATCCCTGGGGGCAACTCTGTGTGGTGGACGAAGGCAATGGCCGTGTAGAAATCTATGGTCGTTAGGAGCCGGCTATGACAATTCGTAAAGGATGGGTTGTTCTGGGCATTTTAGCTATCAGTCTAAGTTTGCCCATCCTTTGCCAAGCGGCGGTACAGGGAACCTGTTCAAACTGTCATACCATGCATAACAGCCAGAACGGGATTCCTGTTGCTTACACTTTTAATACCCTTGGTGGAGTTGATGCCGCCGAGCAGCCTTTCGCCAACCTGTTGAAAACCGATTGCCTTGGCTGTCACAGCAGCGCAGGAGCGGAAACTATCGTCAATATGGAAGATTCGGTCGTGCCTATTGTTTTTAATTTGAGCGAACCGGACTATCCGCCCACCGGTTCTTCGACTTCGACCCTTGCGGCAGGAAACTTCCATTGGATTTTCAACAAAGGTGACGCCTACGGACACAATGTCGATGGCATCTCAGCTGAAGACTTCCGGTTCCCACCGACTCAGGCGCCGGGTGGCGTGGAACGTACCGGAGAGTGTGCGAACTGTCACGGGAGCTTGGCAAATGCGCAGAGCGGCTGCGAAGGCTGTCACGTCGCCCAGCATCATGCTGACAGCGCAGACGTCGTATCCGGCCAGGATCAGGGGTGGTACCGATTCCTCGGGTCGGTGATGCAGCGCACCGGCGACCACCAGCCGACTGCAGAAGGTGTTGTCGGTATCGAAGCTCCGGATTGGGAGCAAAACCCTCTCGCTGATCAGCACAACACCTATCAGGGGAAGGCCGGCCCATACGCAAGTTATCTCGAGAGTGGGGCGATCGATCAGAAATGTGTCGGCTGCCATAGTCAATTCCATAACGAAACAATCGCCAATTCGACCTGGATCCGCCATCCCGTCGATGTAGTGATCCCTGATTCGGGTGAATATGCCGGTTATTTGGCCTACAACCCACTGGTCCCGGTAGCAAGGCAGAATGTCAGTTCGCTGGATCGCAACTTTTCCTCAATCAATCGCGGCTCCGACATGGTTTCCTGTATCTCCTGCCATCGACCGCATGGTTCTCCCTATCCGGCCATGTTGCGTTGGGGGTACCGCGATTGGCCGGGAACCGATTCACACACTCAGCAGCCGGCGGTCAACGGCTGTGCCGTCTGTCATACGAGTAAGAGTTGATGGAACATTTCCGGATGAAATTGTCGGCCTACTGGACGGGTTGGATGGCCTTGGCGCTGTTGCTTGTGGTTATGCTGTCTGGTTGTCTACCGCCTCGCAATGAGTTCTCAGGCCGCTTGTCCGAGCCGGTGCGGGATGCGTCTAACAGCGCCAGACTCAACAGTTTTCTGACCCTCAAGGACGAAGAAGGACCCGCAATCCGTCTCGAGGTCGCCACTCTCGAGGTGCTGGCCAACGATCTCTGGCTGCCGCTCAATCGCGAGCCGTTGAAATTAGACTCGACATCGATCGGTGGCGGTCAGCTTTTTCTTGGGGGGCTAGCGGTTCCGCCCGGGCAATATCAGCGGCTGCGCATGACGGTGACCAGAGGGGAGGTACAGAACGTCTCCGGCAAATTTGTCACCGTTATACAAGAACCGCGCGTTTTGCAAATAGCGCTTGCCGGCGGTCTGAATCTCAAGGCTGAAGACAGCCGCTCCCTGTTCCTGACCTGGGATGTCGAGAGTTCGCTGCTGCCCGACAATAGCCTGAATCCAGTGTTGATTGCAGCTCCGTCAACGCGTCAGCTGCAGCTCGACCTGGTGTTTGTGTCCTGTCCGGAGATCGACACGGTTTTTGTCGTGCGTGCGGATAAAAATTGGGTTGTCGACTCGTTCGGTCTCAAAGGGGGACCGACTTATTTGGCGATTGATCCCGATGTTTCGCTGCAACGGCTCTTTGTCCTGACGTCCGGAGATCGGATGATCAAGGTAGTGGATCTCTCATCCTACCGTGTCCTGGATTTCTTTTCGGTCCCTCTCAACGATACTCCGACCTTCATGACCATCAGTCCTGACGCCCAGGTGGCTTATCTGCTGGATGAGCAAAGTGGTTATCTGAACAGGATGGATCTCACCACCGGCAGAATTACTGCACGTGTTCTGCTCGGTTATCGGCCGGCGTATGCACTTTATCTGGACAACCAGAATCTATTGGCGGTTTCATTGGCTCTCTCCCAGCGCGTTCTGTTGCTCGATCCGGTACGCCTTACCATCACGGGAACTATCACCACCGGAAGCGAGCCTCAAGGTCTGGCGGTTGCCGATAATCAGCTCTATATCGCTGAAAGTGGCAATAACAGTATCTCGATAGTCGACCTGAACAACCTGAGCAGTCAGAGCCAGTCGATGGTCGGTTTTGAACCGCGCCGTTTACTGGGAATCGGTAATCAGCTTTATGTCAGTAATTATCGTGATGGTTCACTGTCGGTTCTGCTCCCGGGGCAATTGGGGGTTGTTCAGGATATATTCGACCTCGGGCGTCCGTTGGAGATGGCCTATGATCTATTTTACCGCCGGGTCTACGTCACGGATGAAGACTCCGCGGCGCTCACGGTCATCAATGCTACTTCCAATCAGTTGCTCGGGCGCATCTACCTGGGAGCCAGACCTTTCGGATTGGCAGTGATTCAATGATCAAAGTCAGAACCCGCCTTCAACTTAGCGGCCCGAGTGGTCGCGCCCGGTTCGGCATTGGGCTGGTGCTGTTCCTATGCCTGTTTATCCTGGAGAATATTCTGCCCTGGGGGGGGGGGAGTGCCCAGGCCGCGGAAGTGAAGATTCTGACGCCCCGGCCCGGGGCCACGGTGATCGCCAGGAATCAGGAAACCCATCTGATTCTGAGTCAATCGGGAGCGGTTGACACCAAGGTGCGGGTAGAACGGACTGACGCCATCCTCGATCCGGTGGTCTCGATGGAAGGCGAGGCCCAGAGTTATCTTCATTTCAGGTTGCCGCTTGTGCCGGGCGCGAATTCATTTACTATAATCCCGTCGAACCAGCGGATTAAGTTCAATTTTCAAAAAGTGCAGTCAGATCTGAATCTGGGTTCACGCGGCAAAGATATCTCCCACTTCCACCAGAATGACAATTTGCCCGAGAGCTGTCAGGAATGTCATGACCTGCGGGAGACCGAAACCCTCGAGCCGGTCGGTTTGACGAAGCAGACATCCTGTGTCACCTGCCATAAAAATCTTGTCGGCAAGGGTTTATGGAAGCACGGACCTACGGTTAACCAGCAATGCCTCAGCTGCCACCAACAGTCTGTCGAACCTTGGAGGATCGGATTACCTAAAGGAAATATCAAGGATATTTGCCTGGCCTGCCATACCAGTAAAAGAGACTGGGCTGAGCGTAAATTTGTCCATGGGCCTCTGGACCTTGGCGGATGCACCCTTTGCCACAACCCCCATGGCGAGAACCACCGCTACATGCTCTGGGCTGAAGGCTCGCTGACGCTTTGCATTGTCTGCCACAGCGACAAGGCAAGGCTCGTTGCTGAGGATGTGAAAAAACGGCCGTCGAATGTCCATGGTATTATTTTCGGTAAGGGATGCGTGGCTTGTCATGATCCCCATGCGACCGATAATGAGTACATGCTCAAAAAACCGACCAATGATCTGTGTGTCGGTTGCCATCACGATCTGGCCGGAATCACCCGGGGGCACCCGGTCTCCGGTCATCCGGTTTCGGCGCCCAGGGAACATCGGAGGCCGGGGCGGAGACTCACCTGTGTCGGCTGCCATGACCCCCATGGGTCTGACCATCAAAACATGTTGGTCGAAACCAGGTCGGGGGCGCGTATCTGTCGTGTCTGCCATCATAGATAATAAGTTACGGATTGCCATGCCGAGTCGCTCAGATTACAGGAAAACTGCAAAGGCGTTGACCGGACCAGTCAAAAATGGCAAGGGAACCGGCGCTGTCGATCGATTTCCTGTTCAGATGGGAATGCTGTTTATCGTTCTGGCCTGCTGCCTGCTTTTAATGGCCGTCCGCACAGTCGAGGCAGCTGACGAGCTGGGTGTACCGATCAAGCCGCTCGCCCAGATCAAAATCGATGACGATGGTCGTCCCCTTGGTTATCCGACGACGGTTTTTTATGATTCGACCGAAGAAGAGATATACGTTGTCAACGGTGGCAGCAACCGGGTGGTGGTCTATGGACCGGATTATTTCCCTAGAGTGTCGATCGGAGTCGGTCGAGGGGTCGTTGCGCCCCGGGGTGGGGAGGTGCTGGACAACGGCGAGGTCTATCTCTGCCAGATAAAAACTGCCAAGAGCCCATCGTTCCGTATCACCATCCTGAACGCTGCCTTCTTCGTTGATCGGGAAATCATTCTCGACGATCTCCCGGAAGCTGAAGGGTTCATCCCCACACAGGTCGCAGTCAGTCGTGATGGATTCATTTATCTGGCCGGACATAATTACCGTGGCTTGCTGGTGCTTGATAGTGACGGCACTTTCCTGCGTAAAATCCTGCCGACGGATAAAATCTCCATCTATTCAGCTGAAGAACTGGCAAAACTGACCGCTGAGGAAAATGGAACGGATGAGGAAGTCTCTCAGCCCGCTGCCATAGCGGAGACGGAGGTCTCAGGAACAGCGGAAGAAACGAATCCCTATGCCGATATCCCGGAAGAATTTCGTCCCAAGAGTAGCCTCCAGAGTGAATTCAAGGGACAAGCGGAAATTGTCGGGCCGGTCAAGTTAAACTTTGTGTACCTCGACAGTAACGGCAGGATCTACATGATCAGCCCCGAGACCGGTAAGGTTTACGTCTATGGCGCTGATGAAAGTTTCCTCTTTTCTTTTGGGGTCAAAGGGGGCAGTCCGCGCCAGATGGCTCAACCCAGGGCGTTGACGATCGACGAAAAACGGGAACTGATCTATGTTGCCGACTACATGCGGCATACGATCCTGGCCTATGACATGAGTGGAAAATTCATGTTCGAAATCGGTGGCCGAGGGTTTGCGCCCGGTTGGTTTAATTTCCCTTCCGGAATCAGCATTGATAAGCAGGGGCGGCTGATAGTCTCTGATCTTTTCAACAAACGGGTTCAGGTGATCGAAGTGGAATATGACGACGTTGCCTATATGTTCAAAGGGGAGTTGCCCCCAGGGACCAAACCGGAAGCAGACGAAAATGAAGAAGTTGTGCCTGAAGATCAACCCGAAGCAGGCACGAAAGTTGAGGTCGAGGAAAATGCTGAATCTGGCGATACTGCTGTGCATGATCCGGTAATAAAAGAAGAGATTATCCGGGATGAGCAGATTTTTCAGGCGCCGGATGCCACGAATGGTGAAGAACAAGGGCAGAGCAACGGATCGGGAGAAAAACAGTAAGTGAGAAATTGGCCGAAATTGACAAAAGGAGCAAGCTTGCGTGAAAGAGGTCTGTAGATGGAGACGGTTTCTGCATCGATAAAATATCGCCGGCTATTTCTGGCAACCCTCTTGCTGGGGATGAGCTGTTTTGTTGCCGTTCCGGCCCAGTCTGGATCATACCTTGACTCAGCCCATGGTAATTCAGTCTCTGGCGTCAATCGCTCCGACATCGATGGGAAATACTCGGGGTTTGCCAGTGGCAATTGCGCCCATTGCCATGAATCCCATGCCAGTGTGCAGGGTGCTGAACCACAGCCGGCGAGTGGGCCTGTTGCGCATACCTTGTTTGCTGACAGTTTTAATTCGAGCCGGACCCTGAATCCCTATCTCGATACGGATGACTTCTGTTTTTATTGTCACAGCGACAGTACCGGCCAGCAGGTGAAGAATCAGGACTATAGCGTGACCTTCGGTGGTGGAACTGCTGGCAGCGGCCCCCAGTCGATTCTGGCGGCTTTCAACCAGGCCTCTTATCACAATCTCTACGATGTCTGGAATTTCCTTGGTAACGACACGACATATTCTGCCTGGTTTGTCAATCTCGGCAACCCTTGCAGTGCCTGCCATAATTCTCATCTGGCCAAACGTAACTGGGATAGCGGCCAAACGGGATTCCCCCTGTTAAGCGCCATTTCCGTGCCGGGCAATTCAACCAGCTTATGGGGGGAAACAGAGGTGATGACGAGCTATTTCGGTTACGAAGCCCCCTTCTCCTTCAATACCACCCGGGAACCGGCCGGCATCGGAGAGCCGGATGGGGGCAATACGCCTGATTACATAAGTTTATGTACCAGCTGTCACAATTCGGATACGACCTTGACGAGTACTACCCTGAGCCGCGAAATTGTCAATGTCAATTGGGAGACCACCGGGTTGAATCAGGACAAACACGGGGCATTAAGCCGGGACGGTGCAGATTATTTCCGGGACCCATATCAGACGGCTGCCGGAGCTAAGAGCAATTTTGTCCTCTCCTGTCTCGATTGTCATGAGTCGCATGGATCATCCAGTATCATGATGTTGCGCAGCCGAATCAATGGTGAAGCTTTGGAGGGAGCTGTCACGACGACTGATAGTCTGAGCTATATCTGTAAACGTTGTCATACCGATGATCTGTCCGCCGCGGCAGGCACCGGTGAAGCGGACAAATGGGAGTATGTCCATCACACGGCAGCCGATGCCCCTTATTCCGAAGCTGTTTGCACCGACTGCCATGCCGTCGACGGCAGCACGCCCATCGCCTGCGGCAACTGCCATGGACATGGCATGGATGACAGCTGGGCGGGAGCGAACCAGACCGGCCGTCGGACCTTCTGAGTTGACAAATTTCCGGAAAACGTTAAACTTCTATAATTATGGTGGTTGACATTTTGTAATATCCGCCTTATCCGTAACACCGACCTTCGACCATCTCCTTGCACCGGAGATTCAATTTCCATGGCAGCGATATCCAGGTGGCGAATTACGTGACAAACAGGTTAGGGTCTATGAATTCCAGGGAGTTGTTGTGCACAAGCTTCCGGTTGAGAAGGACGGTTCCTGTCCTTCTTGTGTTGATCTTTCTACCGTTGTCAGTTCTGGCTTACGATTTCAAAACCTGTGACGGTTGTCACGGGGATCGTCTGGACAATGACAACTCACGTTTCTATCAGCATTCCCCTTTTGTGCTGCAGCAATGCGGGGGATGCCACGCTGCTAATATAACGCCTCCCCTGCCGAAGAAGAACAAGGTCAAGGACCATCCGGCCGCCCGAATCGATCGACGCAAGATCAACTGGCTGGGAGATAGTGCCATGACGGACACCGGTCATGGTTTCGTCCTGCCGGGCAACGTCTTGGGGGAGACCCTGGTCGTTGAACTGCACGCGGCCGACGGTCAATTCTCCCGTCAGGAATTCGACGTGCCGGCCCTGGCCGATCTTGTTGCCGTAAAGGACAGCGGCAATCCGCCCGCGATCACCGATTTGCAGGTACTCAAGGTCCAGCGTGGTGTGTTCCTTTCGGCGACGATCGGCTGGCAAACGGATCGTCTCACCGACGCCCGGGTGCGCTACGGAATTGAGGACCTTTCGCAAACCTCGCAATCCGGAAACCGATTCGGTCGGCGACACAGCGTTGTGCTGCATGAGCTGCAACCGGATAAGACCTATCAATTCAGAGCTGTGTCCACGGATCTGTTCGGGCACAGTTCGGTTTCCGAGCCGAAGACCTTTTCTACCTCCAGGCCCCTGAATCAACCAGCGCCCGGGTCGGGAAATCTGATCGTTGCTCTGACGGCCAACGACAAGCCAGCTGGAGTGAAGCATCATTTTCAGCGGCTCGACAGCGATTACCTGCTCGAACTTGAGTTCGAACAGCCGGCGTCTGTCTTTATCGGCAGTAAGGGGCCCGCCGGGAAACAAAATAGACCCGTTCAAGGTGCCATTGCTGCGGAGAAGGACGACAAGTCCCACTTGGGCCTCAGCAGTATGCAGGTCGCCACCATGGAGGCGTGCCGCAGCTGTCACCAGGGACAAAACACCGCGACGCACCCGATCAATGTCTATCCCAAGCCGGGGATGACGATTCCAGCGAAATATCCAACCTTGCCGGATGGGCGGATCACCTGCAGGTCATGCCATGAAACCCACAGCTCAGACTTTGAATTTCTCACCATCGTCGGGGGCAAGCGCGAGCTTTGCATCGGTTGCCACCGGGATATGATCTAGGAGCCAACGACCGAGGAACTGATTATGGAGAGCCAGACGACCCCGAAGAAAACGTTTTACAGGCGGAAAAAACTCAATCTGGCGGTAAAGCGCGCATTTCAGATGTGGCTGCTGGTCCGGGTTGCCGGGGTGGTGGTTGTCAGCACACTGGTTGCGGTGGCCATCCTGTATCTCTATGCCCACCAGGAAATTTCCTCGTCATTTTACTCGGCCCATATCCAGATCCGCCGGGTCAGCGATCTTCTCTTCCCGGTCATGGCGGCCGGCGCTTTCGTAAGTCTCCTCAGCGGCATCATATTGGCCTTGTTTCTGCCGCAGAAGATTGCTGGCCCCATCTATCGGGTGCAGAAAAGTCTGGAGGTGATCGGCGGCGGGGACCTCACGGAACATATCATGCTCCGCAGCAACGACACGCTCATGGATCTGGCTGATTCGGTGAATGAAACGACGGCCGGTCTACGGGCCAGAGTTCAGGAGATCAAGGGGCTTCAGGAAGAACTCGATCGGCTGGTCGCCACTCTCGAGGACCGGGAAGCTGCGGCCCTTTCGGCCAGGCAAACCGCCGCGCTGGAGCGTCTGCGGACGCAGATATAACCCCGGCCACAATTTCGAATACCCCGTGGTGAGGATGTGGCTTCCAGCTCAGGAGTTCTTGCTGTCGCTTGAGAGCGCCGAATCCTGCCCGATGTAGCCAATCAATTTCTGGAAGCGCTGCTCAAAGGCCGGTTTGTTCTTGTTGGTATTGCCGCTGGCCAGAATCAACGAGTCCTGCCCCACTTGTGCGGTAATCAGCACCCAGATCCGTCGGTGGGACATGAAAAAACTGATCGCCAGGCCAACCACCATCATGATGCAGCCGAAATAGACGATCAGGACGCCGGGGTCCCTGGTGACCAGCAGAAGAGTGGAGTAGTACTGGCGGAACGAGATGCTGAACTCTTCCCCCGCCTGCTGGATGTCCACATTCTCCTTATTCTTGACCCAGAAATCAGCCGTTCCGGCGCCGTCATCGGCGCTGAATTTGATTTTTGCCTGCCGGACCGCGCCGTCCTGATCAAGCTTCAGTTCATCGACACGGAAGGTGACGGCGGTGCCCTGCCAGTCGACATCCCGTTTCGGCGGTACGCGAAAAGCCTGTTCCCGACCAGTTGTCCGGTTGCGAACCCGGACCAGATATTCCTCCATGGGGAAGGCGTCACCCTGGTAAAAGGTCAGCCCCCGGTAACTGAGCGGATCGTTGACAATGATCGACTTTTGATAGGGTGATTCAAGCTCCGGGTCGAGGACGGTAAGATCGGAGCGGTACTCCTTGACCATGCCGTTGGCGTAGAAGGTCTTCTCGAAACGATCGCACTGCAGTTCGAAGCCGAGGGGGACGGGCTGTTTGTTTTTGCGTAGAAAAATGCTGCCGGTGGCCTTCCCTTCCGGGATAAAGACATAGGCCTGGAAACCGAAAAAAGAGCCGATCATGACCCCGGTAAGAATCACCAGGATACTCAGGTGGACGATGTAGACACCTAGCCTTGTCCAGGCCCCCTTCTGGGCAAACAGGAGGGTGCTGCCATCCCGGTCCTGTCGTCGGGGACTGGTCCAGCCGGCACGAGCCATGAGTTGCTGGACCCGGTCGGCGGCGGCCCCGGCCGGCAAGTGGCTGTCTGAACGGTGGGAGACGCTCATACTTTCCAGCTGTCGCGGATCGATGTCGAGGTTATCCATGACCATCAGCCGCCAGACCCCGGGCAGACGTTCGATACTGCAGACCACCAGGTTGACGGCAAACAGGGCGAGGAGCGCAACGAACCACCAGGAGTTGTACATGTTCGTGATGTCAAGCGTTTCGAAAATCCGGGCCAACTCCGCACCATATTCCCGGACATAGGAGGCAGACTCCTGGCCCTGCTTGATCAACGTCCCGATGATCGAAGTGGCGGCCAGGATGAACAGGGTGATCAGGGCAAGCTTGACCGAGGCGAAGAAGCGCCAGACTGGGTTCTTGACTTTTGGCATGGAATTATTTGTATTTTAAGGTTAAAATGAATGTTTTGGAACGAACTTGAGAATTTGATCCTCAGGCTTGTTTTCTTACGTTAAATTCGGGACAGAGTCAATGTTTTTAAACATAAACGCTCTTTGCAGAAGGCCATTTGTGGCCATTTTACTCGTCCTGCTGGCCGGTATCGCCGTTTATGCCAATACTTTTCATGTCCCCTTTGTCCTAGATGACGCAGGATCGATTTCCGAAAATCCTGTCATCAGAAATTTGGCTAACTTTTATGCCAACCGTTCCGGTTATAACTATCTGCCGAACCGTTATGTCGCCTTTCTGACCTTTGCCCTCAATTACCATTTCGGCGGACTCAATGTTGCCGGTTATCACCTGATCAATCTGCTTATCCATCTTGCTTCGGCCCTGCTGGTCTACTCGCTGGTGCGGTTGACATTGCGAACCCCGTATTTCCAAGATCGGGATTCAAACTCAAAACAGCGAGCTTCTTATCTTGAGCCACAAACGTTTATCCCCCTGTTAGCGGGATTGCTCTTTGCCGTTCATCCGGTGCAGACCCAGGCGGTGACCTACATCGTACAGCGAATGACTTCACTCGCGACCCTGTTTTACCTGTTGGCGGTTGTGCTGTATGCTCTGGCGCGGTTAGGGGTTGAGAAATCGGGGGGGAATGCCAACTGGCTAAAACCTGGGCTGCTGATTACCGGGGCTGTGCTGGCTGCGGTGCTGGCGATGCTGACCAAGCCGATCGCTTTTACCTTGCCACTGGCCATTCTGTTGTATGAATGCTGCTTTTTCCGTAGTGTCTGGAAACGGCGGATGTTGTACCTGCTGCCACTACTGGCGACATTGCCAATCGTGCCCCTGACGGTGCTGAATTTCGGAGAGTCGTCCACCAACATTATCTTGGCTGCCGGCGAACAATTACGTGCGGGGAGTGGCCTCTCGAGGCTGGATTATCTGTTAACCCAGTTCCGCGTGATTGTAACTTACCTGCGGTTGTTGGTCCTGCCAACCAACCAGAATCTTGATTACGATTACCCGACCTACACGACTTTTTTTACGCCGCCGGTTTTCCTGTCATTTCTGCTGCTGGTAGGGCTTGTTGCGCTGGCTCTGTACCTGTTCTGGTGTACTCGTTCTGCCGGTTTGCAACAAGTTCAGGAATATTCGGGTTCAACCGATCCTCAAGCAAAGACGGTTTTTCACTTGCTCGCCCTGCGCCTGATCGCTTTCGGCATCAGCTGGTTTTTCCTGACCTTGTCCGTTGAATCGAGCCTGGTCCCGATCGTGGACGTCATCGAGGAACATCGACTCTACCTGCCCGGATTCGGCGCGATGATTGTTTTCGCCACGGTTTTCTGGCTGCTGGCGGACAGATACACCTCCCCAGGTTCAGGCAAATTTTCGCTGCTGGTTGCGACTCTACTGATACTGGGGTTAAGTTGGGCAACCTTTCAACGCAATCATGTCTGGGGGAACGCGGTCCGTTTGTGGCAGGACACGGCGGAAAAATCTCCACGTAAGGGCCGGCCGATCAACAATCTCGGTGTTGCCCTGGAAGCGGCCGGAAGGCGCCCTGAAGCCTTCCGGTCTCTGTCCCGAGCGGTTGCCGTTGATCCCGATTATTACAAGTCTTATTACAATCTGGCCGACCTCTACCTGGTCAGCGATCAGCCCGAGAAGGCTTTACCGCTGCTGCGCACCGCCATCCGGCTGCGGCCCAACTTCACCGAGGCCTATGTCGATATGGGAGCGGCCCTGATGAGGTCTGGCCGGTTTCACGAGATGACACAATTTCTGGAGCGGAACATTGATCGTGTCAAAAGAAATGGCGAGGCGCATTTTTACCTGGGGGCTGGATATGCCTTTACCGGAAATCGCGAGGCAGCCATGCGGGAGTTGGAGATCGTGGCCCGGCTTGACAGGGCCCTGGCGGCAAGTCTGGCGGGCATGTTGGGAGTGAGAGCCCCCCACGGACAGCAATAAGTCCTGACGTGGGGCCTAACGTTACAGCAACGGAACACGAATATGACCTGGAGTGACATGAATAAGTTTTTATTGTTTCTATTAATATTGCTGCTCGGCTGTCTCTTGCTGGTCTTCGTTTATAACAAAAAAGAGCAAGCGCCGCCGCCGAGCGAGCCAACCCGGCATACGTTGAGCTACAGCGCTGTTGCCAATGGTACTATCCAAGGGGCCGCCTCACAGGTTGTCGATCATGGCGGTACCGGTAGCCCTGTGACCGCCGTCCCGGCCCCATATTATCATTTTGAGTCCTGGAGTGACGGCGTGACGACAGCGGAACGTCGCGATCAACACGTCACGGCCGATATCGCGGTGACGGCCAGTTTTGCTGTCAACCGCTATGTGACCCTGACCTACGCCGCGGGTGATAACGGCTCCATCGACGGATCTGCTGCCCAAGCGGTGATTCCCGAGACCTCCGGCAGCGCCGTCACGGCGGTGCCGGAGGACGGCTACCATTTTGTCAGTTGGAGCGATGGTTCGATCGCCAACCCGCGTACCGACCAGGGTGTCACGGCCGACATCACGGTAACGGCTGCCTTTGCCATCAATCAATACACTTTGACCTATACTGCGGCAGAGCATGGATCCATCGACGGTGCCAGTCTGCAGCACGTGGACCATGGTGGTACCGGCAGCAAGGTGACGGCGGTGCCGGTGGGGAACTATCATTTTGCGGGCTGGAGCGACGGGGTCAAGACCGCGAGTCGTACTGATCGCAAGGTGGCGGCCGATCTTGCGGTGACCGCCCACTTTGCCATTGAGCAGTATATCCTGATCTACAACGCCGGAGACCACGGCACCATCGACGGCGCCGGCCGCCAGACCGTCAACTCCGGCGCCGCCGGTAGTACGATCACTGCGGTCCCTGCCGTCGGCTATCATTTTGCGGGCTGGAGCGACGGGGTGGCCAGCGCAAGCCGTACCGATGCCGATGTGAAGGCCGATCTCGCTGTGACCGCCCGCTTCTCCCTCAACCAATACTCCCTGAACTATACCGCTGGAGAGAACGGCCGCATCGACGGTGTCAAGCTGCAGAAGGTCGATCACGGTGGCACGGCAGCGACGGTGACGGCCGTTGCGGAACAGGGTTATCACTTCGTCAGCTGGAGTGACGGGGTGACCACTCCCCGGCGCAGCGACGCCGATATCAGTGGTGATCTGAAGGTCAGTGCGATGTTTGCTGTCAACACCTACAGCGTCGGCGGCCGGGTGTCGGGTCTGTTCGAAGGCACCCGGGTGGTGCTGCAGAACAACGGTGGCGATAATCTGGAGATATCCGCCAACGGCGAGTTCGCCTTCGCTGCCGAATTGCTTGACGCGGCAAGCTACGCGATCACCGTGCTGACCCAACCGACCTCGCCCAACCAGGTCTGCACGGTGGGCAACGGAACCGGTACCATCCCCGAAGGCGATGTTGATGACATTACCGTAACCTGCGTCCTCAAGACTTACACCATTGGCGGTCAGGTCTCCGGCATACCCGAAGGAGACCGGGTGGTGCTGCAGAATAACGATGACGACGATTTGACTGTCGACTCCAATGGTGCTTTTGCTTTTGCCGCGTCGCTGGACGACGGCAGTGCTTACGACGTCAAAGTTCTTCGTCAACCTAAAAAGCAGAATTGGATTTGCGCTGTCGAAAATGGGGCCGGGGCGCTGACGGGGCAGGATGTGACCGACATCTTTGTCGATTGCTACCCTGAGGTGGTTCCGCAGACCACAGCCGGCATCCGCAAAGTCAAACTGACCTGGAACAATCAGGATTTCCCGAAAGGGGTGACATTCAATCTCTGTCAGGCCAGGGAGGATATCGCCAGCGGCAGTTTCAGCAATTGTCAGAAGCTTAAAGAGGGGGCGCTCACAGCGAAAGTCAACAGCCCGCTGACCGTTGGCGAGTTGACCAATGATATCCCCTACTGGTTTCAACTGGAGGCCCGTTACCCAGGCGGACGTCGGACTTTGTCGAAAATAGTCAAGGCCATGCCCTATGGCGGTCTCAACGATAGTGGCGTAGATTGGTGCATCGATGATCTCACCAATTACGATCCTGATGGGACGGGCGCGAAGAAGGCTAAAAATTGCGTTGCCCTCGCGTCCGGTTACCCCGGCCAAGATGCTGAATTCGGCCGGGACGCTCTGGCAAGGGGCCGGAAGTTGCGCAAATCAGGCCGCGGCGCGGCCGGTTTCGATTTTACCAAGCTGTGCCGAAGTGGCGAAGTGGCCGGAGAAGGTACCTGTCCACCCAATCCTCTGCCGGGGAGTGGCCGCAATAAGTGGGGGTGCACCCGCGATAACGTGACCGGCCTGACCTGGGAAGTTAAAACCGACAGCGGGCTGCAAGGCAAGGACAACACCTACACCTGGTATACCCGGAACAAGGCTGTCGCTGGCGGAGATCCCGGAGAGAAGGTCGGCGGAACCTGTACGGACAACAGTTGCAATACTGAAAGTTATATCCAGGCAGTCAATAAGCTGGGGCTCTGCGGCGCAGAGGACTGGCGGTTGCCAACCAAACGGGAGTTGCTTTCCATCGTCAACAACGGACGGTTCAAGCCGGCTGCTGATGTCAGGTTTTTCCCGAATGTCTTATCTTCTTATTATTGGTCTTCCTCACCTTATCCGGATGAGCGGGACTCGGCATGGCAAGTATATTTTCTTTACGGCGAAGCTTCCATGAGCCCCAAGAGCCAAGGTAATCATGTTCGTTTGGTGCGCGGACGGACGGTGACTTTCGGATTTGATAACCCCTGATCTATTGACAGAAGAGCGAAACCATTAGTTATAGAGGCTAGAGTTTTGGATTTAGATTCTGCTAAACGCTTGGCACCTGAGACCTAAGTCCCGAAACTAACAGAAATAAATGAAAGAAACGATATGACACGCAATATGTTTATGATGGTTATCTTCCTGTTGCTGACACCCGTATATCCGCTGCCGGTAGCAGCGGCCCAGACCTGTAACGATTTGATAATCGCCACCGCCCCGGCAGATAGCTTTACAGTCCATAAGGATGGTACTGTAAGTGATAACCGGACCGGACTGATGTGGATGCGTTGTAGTCTTGGGCAAGAGTGGGACGGTAAAACCTGCCGTGGGAAGGCGACTGTTTTTCCCTGGGCAGATGGTCTCAAAGTAGCTGCCGACCAGCAATTCGCCGGCTATAGCGACTGGCGGTTGCCAAACAAGAACGAGCTGGAATCGATCGTTGAGGGGCGCTGTGTTGAACCGTCCATCAATGACAAAGTTTTTCCTGGGACCCCCTTAGCGTACTTCTGGTCATCGACCCCCTATGCAGGCCAGTTCCGTGGAGCCTGGAGCGTCGATTTCGGATACGGAACCGTCAATGCCAGTGTCAAGGGTGGGAAAATCAATATCCGCCTGGTGCGTGACGTGGAGTGATGGATGAAAACAGTCTCATCTGAGAGACAGCAAGGGGATAAAAAAGATAATCGCTTTGCGAGGCGCCCCGTGGCGACTCTTTTGGGTTTGTTGTCCATCGCCCTGTTGTTATGTCTGCTGACTTTTGAGCTGTTGTTGAGGACCTTCAGCGGGCTGGGGAATCCACCGCTGTATGAACTGAATCCGCTTTACGGTTACCGCCTCCAGCCCAACCAGGTCATAGAACCCCGAGGAGGCATGGGGTTTCTTTATGCCGCCCGACTGACGACCAACAATTTCGGGTTGCGGGGGGCCGGCGAATGGGACATCAATCCGACCGGAAAAATCATGTTCCTGGGGGACTCGGTCACCTATGGTGGTCAATATGTGGCTGATGCGCAACTCTTCAGTTCGATTGCGGGAAGCAGGTTGCCGGGTTGGCAGATCGGTAACGGGGGGACTAATGCCTGGGGGGTCGAGAACATTACCGGTCTGTTGCAGGATTCAGGTTTTATCCCGGCTGAGGTCGTTGTCATCTGTGTACTTGAAGGGGATTTTTATCGCGGCTTGACCCGCGCTGCGTCTTTGCCTCTCTGGACCGAGCGCCCGCGTTTTGCTTTGCAGGATCTGCTGATGCATTTCATTTGGCGGGCGAATGAGTCGCGTTACGGCGGTTCGATCGATGCCGTTGTCCGGGACCCGCGAGAGTTGGACAAGATTGTCGATCGTGCCGCCAATCGGCTCAAGGATCTGGAGGAATATTTAGATCAACAGCAGGTGCACCATTTTATTTTCATCCTGCCAACCCGATCGCAGCTTGTTACAGAGGAGCCGCTGGATGACCGGGTCGGACTGGCTCTCAACCGTTTTGGCATCAAGGCGGTTTACCTGCAGCAGAAACTACTGACCCTGGAACCGGACATAAACCAACGGCGGGACTGGTTTCACGACGAGGTCCATCTGGACGTCCCCGGGCACCTGGCCTATGGAACTTTACTCGGTGACGAGCTGTCCAAAGGGCTGGCCCGCGAATAGTCGGTCCTGATCTCACCACTTTCCCTGCTTCGAATTAGGGCGTTATGGATAATCTGGCTGACAGCCAAAAAAAGAAAACGGCCGTCCTGCTGCGGATTTTCTCCTCCCCCTGGGGGAAAATTTCGATCGCGGCGGGGGTCATGGCGCTGCTGGTTTATTTCAATCGGGTGGATGCAACAGCTCTGGCCGGTGTTGTCCGGACCTGGCCGTGGCTGCTGGGCGCTTTCCTGTTGATGTTACCCCCCTTTGTCATTCTATCCTGTCGCCTCAAGCTGATTCTCGGTA
>Ga0102953_1000328_pt1 | contig 33975 bp, 21 predicted proteins | sample SalPon2A_C_D2_MG_FD_78509 | JGI IMG/M metagenome (GOLD analysis project Ga0102953, IMG submission 78509) | Soil microbial communities from South San Francisco under conditions of wetland restoration - Salt Pond MetaG R2A_C_D2_MG | ecosystem: Environmental > Terrestrial > Soil > Wetlands | place... | reverse complement strand
CTTGGTCTTCGGAGAAATGGCCGCTTCAATCAGGTTGGGATCGATGTTGCAGGTTTTGGGGTCGATGTCCACAAACACCGGCGTCGCACCCACCAGCCAGATGGCCTCCGCCGTGGCAAAAAAGGTATTGGACGTGGTAATCACCTCGTCGCCGGGGCCAATTCCCAGCGCCTTCAGCACCAGAATCAGGGCGTCCGTTCCGGAATTAAGGCCTACGGCCTCTTTGGTGTTGCAATACTTGGCGAGCTCCGCTTCAAACTGTTTCAGTTGGGGGCCCAGCACATAGCTTCCACTCTCAAGAACTTCAAGAATGGCCGCGTCAATTTCTTTCTTCAGATTATGGTATTGACGGACATGGCCATAAAAATCAACTTGATACTTCGACACAATGAACCTCCCTTACGTCATTTCCTGAATTTTCAGGATGTTTATGCTTCCGCCTGATCGGAAAAGGTCAGCTTCCGGTTTTCATGCAATCAATCGCAAATTATAGCACTTCTTCCTCTTTCCAACAGAGCTCATCCACATCCGAACTTTGAAAGGCGGCCCACCGCCAGACTGATCGCGAGACAGTTCCGGGCAAAATCAGGCCCATTTTGCCCTCAGGCGGAAAATGAAAAGTATTCATAAATTGCTTAATTTCGTGGTCAACCTGTGAGAGAATGGCGCTAGTGAGGAATTGCCTGGTATTTGATGAGGTAGACTCGAAAAGACAACGTGTAGACCATTCTACAGAAAACCTGTCCATGGCTGCACCGGCACTGAACGATGGGGCCCACGAGACCCCCCTGATCTCGGCAATTCGATCTGAAGAATCTTGAATATTATCTCTAAGCATGTGAGGAAAACGAATGAAGAACCTGTTTGTAGGTAACCTTCCATTTACGGCCACCGAGGACGAACTCAGGGGTCTGTTCAGTGCGTTCGGAGAAGTGCAACAAGTCCGAATTATGACTGACCGCGACACGGGTAGGTCACGCGGCTTTGCCTTTGTGGAAATGCCGGATGACGAGGCGGCCGCCAAGGCCATTAATGACCTCAATGGCAAAGATTTCAACGGGCGCCCACTCACCATCAATGAAGCTCGGCCCAAACCCGAACGCAGGGGCGGATTCGGCTCCGGCGGTGGCGGAGGGTTTGGAGGCAAACGGCGAGGCGGCAGTGGTGGCGGCGGACGAGGCGGATCGCGCGGCGGACCGTTCACTCCCCGTGAACCCCGCTGGTAAATGCTCTTCGCTTGCTGAAGCGAGCTATAGCCTACCAGATTTGAATCCCAGCACCCGGGGCTTTGAATATCTCGCCGGCAGCCACAAGAGATTTCTTGTGCGGACAAAATTCCTCCCGGCGAGTCTTCCCGCTATTGGGGTGAGGGTAACGTCTGCCCACCCCACGAGGCTTCAATTTCCTCAAGCGTGCGTCCTTTGGTTTCCGGCACGAGACGGAAGGCAAACACAAAGGCTGCAACACACGCGGCGGCATAAATCCAGAATGAAAACCTGGTGCCCACGGCGCCGACAAGGCTGAGGAAGGTCACGCTCACAGCCAAATCAAAGATCCAGATTGTGACCGAGGCCACGGACATGGCCTGGCCGCGAATGGTGGTGGGATAAATCTCGGAGATCAGCAGCCAGAAGACCGGCCCCAGTCCAATGGCAAAGCAGGCGAGGTAGGCCAGCACGTCGATCAGAATCCAGGTGCGCGAGACGTGGCTGGCGCCGAACATGAAACCCAGATGCGTCAGGCTGATGGCCATGCCGGCAATCCCGATCAACAGCAACGGCCTTCGCCCCACCCGGTCCAGCAGCAACAGAGAGATCACCGTCATCACCAGGTTGTCCGCCCCCACCAGCACCGTGGCCAGAATAGCGCTTGAAGCGCTCTTGAAGCCTGCCATCTGAAGAATCGTCGGGGTGTAATAAATAATAGTATTTACTCCAGTGATCTGCTGGAAGATGGCCAGGCCAACGCCGATCAGCAGCGCCATTCTGAACCTCTTCCTGAACAGATCCCCGAAGCGGAGGCGGTCGGCCCGGGTGACTTCCCTCAGCTCTCCCAGGTGCCGCCGCGCGTCATCGGTGCTCTCCACACGGTCCAGGACCCCGAAAGCGTCATCGTCGCGACCTTGCGTCACCAACCAGCGCGGGCTTTCCGGAAGAAAAAGGAATGCCACCAGCAGGATGACCGACGGGATGACGGCGCTGATGAACATTGCCCTCCAATTCGAGGAACCTGAAAACAGATAGTCGACGTAATAGGCCACCACAATCCCGGTGACAATGGCCAACTGGTTCAGGGTGACAAGCGCACCCCTGATTTTGGGCGGAGAAAGCTCCGCAATGTACAGGGGCGTCAGCATCGACGTCATACCCACTGCGATACCAACGACAAACCGTGCAGCCAGGAACAGCGGCAGACCGTTGGCGAGGCCGGTGACCACAGCGAAAATTCCAAATAAAATGGCATTGAAAATCAGCACCGGTTTGCGTCCGAAATGGTCCCCAATGTAACCGGCAACCGCTGCCCCAATCACAGCTCCTGCCAGCACGGCGCTGACCGCCACCTCCGTCTCCACCGGCGTCAGGCCGAACTGATGGCGAACAAAAAGGATGGCACCGGAAATCACGCTGGTGTCGTACCCAAACAACAACCCACCCAGCCCGGCGGCAACAGCGATCATCAGCGCATAGCCCTGCTTGCCCAGACCAAAAGGAATTTTTTCGCTCATATATAATTCCGACCCTTTACCACTGAAATTTGTCTGACCCGAAAAAACAACTTTATCTGCTAAACGAGGGGTCCGGCAGACCGTTGCCTGAATGAAACAAACATGCGGATTCAGCCTGAAAGGAGCGCCGATAAAAGGCGTCCCATTCTCTTGCCTGAACCTTTGCACAACATAGTACGACGGCACAGCGAGGAGTACCGTTGCATTGCCGGCACAGAAACGGTCGCGTTCGGCAGGTGTATGCTTAAGATGTATGGACAATCGCCATCCGAAGCTGAGCCGCCGTGACCTGCTTCGCCTGATGGATGCAGGCACAACCGCAATGTTTTCCAGCCAGGCCCCAGCAGAGACGCTTTTCCTCGCACCTGGAAAGCAGCCTCCGGCAAATCATAGCACCCCCATCCACCAGACCGAAGAAAACATTATTGTCGATGCTTTTGCACCAACGACACCGCTGCCGCAATTCAGGGGGAGCATATTCGCGAAAGGACACGCATCCTGCAGGTCATTCCCGGGCACCGCAGGCAACGGGGAATCTCATAAAACTAACCCCGAAACGAGATTCCCGCTTTGCTTGGAATGACACAATTCCCCAAAGCGCGTATCTTTATAGGCAGCTTTCCCAATCCGCTTCAGGAGAAGTTTGCAAGTGAGAAAACTTCGCATTTGGCCCTTCTGTCTGGTTCGATTTTCAGTCCTGGCCATAATCTGTACCTGCGGGTTCAACGCGCTGTCGGCCCGGGCTGGATCACAATCGTCCACCAACACCATCACCATCACCATCAACGCCCACGCGCCTGCTCATCCCTTCCCCCATTCCTGGGAAAAGATGTTTGGATCGGGCCACGCCATCCTTTCTCTGCACCAGAGTTATCGCCGCGATTTGAAAGCCGTGAAGCGAGTAACGGAATTTCAGTACGTGCGCTTCCACGGAATTTTCGATCGAGGCGTCGGCTTGTATAGCGAAAACAAGCAGGGCCAGCCTGCATACAACTTTACCAACGTCAACCAGATTTACGACGGCCTGCTTGCCAATGGCGTTCGCCCCTATGTCGAGCTGAGTTTCATGCCCCAGGCGCTTGCATCGACACCCGAGCGGCAGGACTTTTTTTACCATCCCTACATTTCGCCTCCTAAGAATTGGAACCGCTGGGGCGACCTTATCCGTGCCTTCGCTCAGCATCTCGTAAGCCGCTATGGCATTGATGAGGTTTCACAATGGTATTTCGAAGTGTGGAACGAACCCAACATTGGGTTCTGGGCCGGCCAGCCCAAGCAGGCTACCTATTTCCACCTCTACGACGTGGCCGCACGGGCGCTCAAAAGCGTCAGCCTGCGGCTTCGCGTCGGTGGCCCGGCCACTGCGCAGGCAGCGTGGGTTAGCGCGTTCATCAAACATTGCGCGGATCACCACGTACCCGTCGACTTCGTTTCTACACATGTTTATGGCGATGACACCGCCGAAAACGTTTTTGGAACTCATCAAAAGATTGCCCGGCGTGACATGGTGGCGATGGCCGTCAGAAAGGTTCACGACGAAGTGAAATCTTCGCCGCTCCCCAACCTTCCCATCATATTCAGCGAATACAACGCCACCTATATGAACATCCGTGACATCACCGATTCGGCGTTCATGGGACCCTGGCTGGCAGAGACCGTCGCCCGCTGCGACGGGCTGGTCCATTTGCTTTCCTACTGGGCCTTTTCAGATGTCTTTGAAGAACAGGGTGTGGTCAGGACCCCATTTTACGGTGGTTACGGTCTGGTGGCCACCGGACACATTCCGAAGGCGGCTTACAATGATTTCGCTCTGCTGCACCGCCTGGGCCGCGAACGGCTCGATCAAAAAAACGGGCCGGTCATCGTCACCCGCCGGGCTGACGACACGCTCGCCGTCGCGCTGTGGAATTACGCCCCTCCGGGGGACGGAGGAACCACTCGAATCTACAAGCTTTCGTTCACAGGTCTTGCTGAAGCTCGTCACGCCATCATCTGGACCGTTGACAAGCACCACGGCTCGCCGCTTGCAACCTGGCAAGCCATGGGCAAGCCCAACTTCCCCAGTCCGGCGCAACAGCAAATCCTGCGCCAAGCAGCCCAGCTCCCGCCGCCCACAATTAAAACGCTTGCGGCTGACAATCCCACGGTCACGCTCACGCTCCAACCGCACGCTTTGTCACTAATCGAGATTGCAAAATAACGATAATAGCAGGGTCTCGAACAAACAGCGGATGACAAGCGGCACTGCAAACCCACGATTGCGCACAGACGCTAAATCGTTCCTCCACCGCCCAACATAAGGTTAACTTCGCCCATGCCGCCCTGGATATCGATATTGAGGCTCACCTTTGACTCCCCATAGGTGCTGTTGGTGTAGACATCGCCCTTCCTGGTGAACCCGTTGGCGTGAATCGCGCCCAGTCCACCTTGCACCCTCGCCCGAACTCCCACGTCGACAGGCAAGTGTAACGTCAGCTTGCCGACCCCACCATGGATTGAAGCGGCCAGGTCATGCTGCCAGGCGCCATCCAGGTCAATATCGGCCTCGCCGGCACCCACATTGAGGTTAAGATGGCTGAGGTTCAGTCCTGCAAGAATGAGGTTGGCCTTGCCCGCACCCAGGTTGGCGTTCATCGTCATGGGTACCTGGTCGTTCAACCGGATGTCCCACTCGTAGCGAGTCCTGCCCCGATAATTGTGTCTGCCGGAAGGCTGCTGGATCGTCAATGTGCCACGGTCTCCAGTTACGTCGTACCGGACTTCCGGCTTCCATGCATTCACGTTGTAGGTGAAGTCCGCATTCATCAGATCACTGCTGCCGTTGGCTATTCGAATTTCACCCGCGCCCATTTTGATCTCAACGTCAACCGACTTCTCCTGCCCCAGTGGGACAATCTTCGAGGTCGTGCGAGTTTCCCCAACGGGTGGCCCACCGGGAATATTGCACCCTGCCACGCCCAGAATCAAAACAGTGCAACAGCCAAGTGCTGCTGATCGAATCCATCTTCTATCCAGATCACGCATGTTGACCTCGTTGATCTGTTATACGTCTTTCAAGATAAATGAGTTCCAGGAATTCTTTCCGGAAACTGCAAAGCTGGAATTGCCGGCTACACGTGCACCCTATATGCAGCGGCAGCATTGCTAAAACGCAGACGGCCATCTTTACAATCTGCAACCTTGTTTCGGTAGCGGGAAGAACCGCATGTCTCAGATTAAGAAGTTCATGCGCATTGAAAATGCGTTGGCTTCTATTGCCTCGATACTCTCACCGTATACACGGCGTTCTGCGTTCTGTCCGGAGATTTGACCATAATATTTAAATTGGAGGAACTGAGCTGCACACTGGCTGGCTTGCTCGCGGAAACCGGCCTGCCATTGATCGTGACGGTGGAGTGGCTTGAGGTTGGAATTGCAGCAACCCTAACACTGGTTGCGCCCTGCGGCGCATCAACCGTGTATTGTTTCGTCTCAGGTGTGAATATAGGCGACAGCTTCAACCCCTCGATGGCAATTTGCGACAAACTATCAATCTTTTCCACCGGCGCCGGAAGGTAATGGTCGCGATTCACGTTGATGGCAACCCAGTTTGGATCGTGGAAGCGGTTGCCCACGATCACCTGCCAATGGCCGACAGGCCTGTATGACGGCACGAGCGCAGCATTCCCCTTATCCATCAGGATCTGCACTGCACGCTGGACATTATCGATGTAGGTTTCGCCCTTCAGCGGATGATCATTGTGCCCGGTCATAATGTATTTTACGCCAGTGCCAAGAATAGCTCGAACGCGCCTGACTTCGGCCAGATAGATATCCAGCGGCTTGGAGTCGAATTGCATCCAGGCGGCATCCGGAATAGTGGGCGAATTGCTGCCAAAAGCATCGCCGGTGAAGAGGTTCCCGGTCTGCTTATCAAAAATAATAATGGAACCTGGCGTGTGGCCCGGTACGGAGTAGATGGCAAGCGAGCGGCCGCCGATGTTGATGTGTTCCCCGTCGTGCACCGCGACAACGTGCTTTGCGATCACACTGTCCGGCACGCCCCGCTTTTTAAGCAACCGTACCAGCCCAGAAAGGTCCGGCCCGCCGATGTATTCTGTGCTGCTACGTACAAATTGGTCTGCCTGGCCGATGTGGTCAAAGTGATTGTGCGTGAAGATGGCGATCATCGGCTTTCCATGTGTGAACCGCGAAATGTATGCTTTCAGATTGCCACGCCCCATGCCTGAATCAATCAGCACGTAAGTCCGCGTCCCTTTAAACAGGAACATCTTGTCGTTGTAGGAATCCCGAATCATCCTGACACCGGGCAGGATCTCTGATGAGGTGTACGAGGTAAGGTCATGCCGGTCGATGGTGTATTCAAAATGGCTGACATCGCTATTGGTATAACCGTTCTCGATGGCGACGGCGCGGATTGTGTAGCCGGATCTGACGCCAAGCATGCCATCGTAAAAGCCGTCGAGGAAAATAAGCTTTGAAGGGTTAAAGCTGGGGCTTTCTGCTGTGGGAACACTGCCATCCAGTGTGTAATGAATTGTCGCACCCGGGTCGGCATCAAGCAATGTCACAGACTCGGTGGTGGGGAAAATTCCAGAGGGTGGAAACGCCGTTGGCGCCGGCAACTTGGGCCCTTGACCCTGGGGCGGTGGGGGACCAAACTGAGCATGGAGCGTGGGACAGATTGCCAGGATGACGACAGCGATCACCCCAACCATCAAATGCTTCACGAACGCTTTTCCGAGCAAACCTGGAGGACTTGCCGGCCTCTGCCTGACATCATTGCGGTTAGTCAACCACCTGCGGCCCATGTGCAAGATCCTCTCCTTTTAGCAGTAATCAAGAACAATCTTGAATAGCTCTGCCCGGCGAAAGCACAGTGCGACGATACGGCAAACTTGGCAGGGTCACAAACTCTAGACCCACTCCCCCTGGCGCATCACCGGCTCCGCGCTGCCATCTGGTCTCAGCCCGTCAACATCAATCTTGCCCGATCCAATCATCCAGTCCACGTGAATCAGGCTTTCATTGGCTCCGCGCGCAGCCAGTTCCTCAGGCTTCAGCTTGTCGCCGTCCTTCACACAGTTGCTATAGGCCTGGCCAAGGGCGATGTGGCAGGCGGCGTTTTCATCGTAGAGCGTGTTGCTGAAAAGCAGTCCGCTCGCGGCGATCGGCGAAGAATGCGGGACCAGCGAAACCTCACCCAGGCGCCGCGCCCCATCGTCGGTGTCAATCATTCGCTGCAAAACCTGCTCGCCACGAGATGCATGGGCTTCCACTATTCGCCCTGCCTCAAACCGCACGGAAATTCCTTCGATCATGGTTCCCTGGTGCGACAGCGGCTTGGTGCTGGTCACCCGCCCGTCTACGCGGTCCTTATGTGGAGTGGTAAAGACTTCCTCGGTGGGCATGTTGGGGATGCAATAACGGCCGTTGCCCGCTGTCGTTCCCCCACCCAGCCACAGGTGGTCATCGGCCAATCCTACTTTCAAGTCGGTGCCGGGGCCCTTGAAATGCAAAGCCGAAAAGCGGCTCTGGTTCATTCGGCCGGCCCAGGCGTGGAGCTTGGCGTCGTGCTCCTTCCACGCGGCTACCGGGTCCGGCAGGTCGGCGCGTGAGGCGGCAAAGATGGCATTCCAAAGCCGGCTCATTCTTTCTTCCTGTGGCAGGTTGGGAAACACAGCTTTTGCCCACGCGGGAGTTGCACAGGACACAATCGTCCAGTTGATATCGTGCCGCGTAATCAGTTCCATCGCCGGGCGATAAGCTTTGGACGCCGCTCGATTGGCGCGGCTCACTTTTTCCGGATCCTCCCCAGAAAGCAGCGCCGGATTACCGCCAGCAATGGCAAGCCGCGCTGCTCCTTTGCGGTAGGCCTGAGCCATACCCTCATAAAGCCACGCTGCAGCGACATCAAAGCTGGCGTCAGGAGCATGGCGATAGCGCAGCAGAGTCGATTCTTCGTCGCCCAGCAGCGTGGTCACCAGCGTAGCTCCTGCTTTGTAGGCCTCCTCCGTAATACGGCGCACCAGCGGAATAGAGTCCAGCGTGGCGGTCATTACTAACTGCTGTCCGGCTGCCAGTCCCAGTCCAACATGGACGGCAACTTTGGCCAGGTGGTTAAGTTTATTTTCAAATTCGGGTGTGTGGGCAAACTGCCCTTCGGCAAATGCGGTTGTTGATGTCATGGTCCCCATTATGTCCTGATGCAGGCTGTATTAGCAACCTCCTGCAAATGCGATTTATCAGCCGGGCACCCTTCATCCAGACCAACGCGTCATGCATTACCTAAGCACGGTTGTCATTAGTTCAGGGTTAAACGGTACCAAAGTTCTATTGTCATGCAACTTCAGTTAATGGTATCCATATGTAGGGTCCAGATAAGAAAACTAGCCTTGACAGGCACGGGGCAAACCGTAAGGGTCCGAAAGGGAGGGGGACTTATGATTTGCGCGATGTCGGTGGAAGATTTTGACCAACGAGTCAAAACGATCATGATACAGGAGTTCGTGGGTATTCTGGAGTTGGGGCTTTTATCAGAAGAGTCTTTGCTGCCCGTTGTCGCTGGCATGCGAAGCTCTCTCTGCGATGCTTTCCCAACCATGTCAGCTGCGGAGGCAGAGTTCCATCTCCAGGCCTTACGCGATCAATGCAGGGAAACGGCCGACAGCATAGTCGCATTGGCTGACTCCGAATACTGGAACTAGGAGGTTTTAAAACCAGGTCTGCACAACCAGCGTGCGGCCTAGGACCCTCTGTAAGACTTGGAACTGAGGGAAGGCCACGACAATTCATGTTTACGCGTGGCCTTCTTTTACCTTGATTGCATCGGAGCGATGAGACCCATTCGCTACCACTCACCACCCCTGCTCGTCCTCACTCGCCGTTTAATCCTAATGGGCCACGAACCGCCGGACACTTCGGAATCAAGCCTGCATCGACTCCAAACGTCAACATCCTGAATCGACTCCTGATGTCCCCAATCCAGCGTCGTCCATTCATTGTGTTTGGCATATCAAGTGCAATACCAATAGTAGATCAGACACGCTTCAACTCCTCCAAGATTGGGGCCCAGGTGGTAAGTCAGACTTACCACCCGGGCGCCAACTTCTCAGCTTCTCGACAACCTTCCTAATATGAAAAGGTTACCTTTCGGGAAGATCCAGCTTGAAGGGTCGAGGCGAAACAGCGCCAATGATCAAATTGACGCCCCTTATCGTCCAGAACGGGTCTTTATTTCACGTTCCGGGTAGTTTTTACTGAATCCACGCCGGGAAGTTGCCATGGCAACAGCTATCGCACCATCCAAGTTTGAGGAGTGCCTGGCGGGAAAACTATTTTGTTCGAAGGGTCAGAACTTGTGATGGGGAATAATATAACAATCCCCGCCGACGAATCACAGTTCCACACCAGGACCCAAGGGCGCCATGGCGACGGTGATGTAAGGATTGAAAACCTGATCCTTGTGCAGCTGAGCGAATTTCCACATTCGCTTGAGCAGGTCGCGACGGACTTCCGCCAAGTCGTGCGAAAGTGGCGGCCAGGGCACATCGCGCCTGCTTTTAAGCCCTTGACCCACTTCCACCCGCGCCCGCGCCTGTTTTACGTCAGGAAACGCCAGGTTCACCATTTCGTGAGGATCCTGCTTCAGATCGTAGAGTTCGTCGTAATCGAACCCGTTGTAAACGTATTTATAATCGTGCGTCATCACAATCCGCTGCGTGTAATAGAGCTCCACGCCGTTGAGTTGCTCAAACACGGCCGACCGCCAATTCGAAGGCTGTTCGCCGCGCAACCACGGGACGAAGCTGTGGCCAGACATCTGAACTTGTGAAGATGGAATCCCCGCAGCGTCCAGAAATGTGGGGGCGTAATCGGTCGTGGAAACAAAAGCATCCAGCCGCCGTCCTGGATTCGCAATTCCACGCGGCCATCGGATGACGCACGGAATGTTATAACCCTCGTGGAAACTTGGAACTCCTTTGGCCCAAAGGCCGTGTGCTCCAGCATAGTCGCCGTGGTCGGAAGTATAAACGACAATGGTGTTTTCCGCCTGGCCTGTTTTTTCCAACGCGTCCAGCAATTCCCCGAGCATGGCGTCTTGCATGGTGAGTTTTGCCCAGTAGTGCGCAATACATTGGCGCACCTCGTCGTCGCTTAGCTGCCACCAGTATTCGTAGCGCATTCGTTGGTAGATGCGCGGTTTGTCTTCCAGCGTGTCGCGAAAACTCGGTGGCAGTTCAATCGACTCGGGATGATACATGTCGGCAAAATTTCTTGGGGCTACGTAGCGGTCGTGCCCACCACTGTTTGAAACCATCAGGCACCACGGCTTGTCACTGCCAGCCAGCTTTTGCATGCCCTCCATGCCGCGGCGGACGATTTCATAATCATGCGTTCCTTCATAACCCTTCGGACCCTTCGGAGCATAGCTTCCGTAAAGCTGCGTGTTTCCCCACCCCGGACGCAGTACTTCTCCTGGCCTGCGTGGCCCGGATTCTTTCATATCTTCACGCGCTGTCTCCCAGGCTTGGGGCCGCCTCATCCGCCCCGGCACAAATTTAACGTGCCCCGGATTTAGATTGGTCCAGCCATGATCTTCAGGAAACTGGTCGCGGGCCACATGCCACTTGCCCGAATACGCCATGTTGTAACCTGAATCCCGCAGGATCTGGCTGAAATACGGTATCCCTGGATAAGGATTGGCGTGGATGGCCGTGTCGGTATCGACGTTGTTGAACACTCCGTGTTCGCTCGGGTAGAGGCCAGTCTGAAAACTCGCCCGCGACGGGCAGCAATGCGGAGCAGGACAATAAGCCTGCGTGAACATCACGCCTTCCCTGGCCAGCCGGTCGACATTTGGAGTCAGGCACGGATGTTCTGGCAGAACGGTTGCACCCTGCTGCTGGTCAGGCATAAAAATCAGAATATTGGGACGTTCGCCCGCCTTGCCCGCCGGCATCTGCGACCCTGAATCGGCAGGCTTCAGCAGGCTTGCGGTCGTCAGCGCAGCGCCGTTTTGCAGAAATCTTCTTCGGGTTAATTTCCCCATTCCTACCCCCAGTCCACTTCGCCCTCACGCTTCACACCTTGCGAGCCTGCAACCCCTTCCACTCTTTGCGATAGCCTCCGTCCGGGTTGAAGGCTACCACCGAGTATGTGCCAGGCTCCCGCACCATGGGCGTAAAAGCCTCTCCGCTCATCCGCACCGTGTAGACAACTTCACCGTCCGGCTCTTTCTGCACTTGAATCACCTGGTCGCGCTTTCCCGGCGTCTCGATCTTCTCCAGCGCCCACTGGGCGCCGTGCAGGCCGTTATCCATCTGCTTGATCGTCATTGGCCACCCGGCATAGGGCTTTGCACCTGGCGCAGACGGATCAACCCAGCGCGGCCACACAGCTACCTGCACCTCCCGCGTCTCGCGGTTGCAGCGCAGAATCGAATAGCCGGTTGCCCGGTTCCGCAAACCTTCGAGGCCACCACCCGGATACTGGTAGGGATTCGCCACTGCCAGCACCGTGATGTGATTACCGAAACGGTCCTCATAATCACCAGTGTTGCGTGTGCCGGGCAACGCGTTCGCAGCGCGGCGGGCCGGGAACCAGCGCCGCGGCCAGAGGTTTGACATAGCCGGGGTGCAAACGGAGTAAACTCCGTCGCGAAATTCATCAACACCGTAGTGCGACGTTGTGCCTAGATGCTGGTCGCCACTGAGATGCATGGCAAAACCTTTGCGCCACTTGCAGATCGCGTCGTTCCGGCCGGTCTGAGGCCAGCCATCGGAATCATGGTCAGCCATCATCCAGTCGTTGGGCGGGTACTCACCCACTGGCAGAATCGGCAGTTTGGGATCAATGTTGTCATCCGGATTACCGGTCGGAGTGGTCTGTAAGCAAGCAAATCGCGTCTGTGAAACGGCAAACTTCATCCACGCATCACCGCTCCAATCCGCAGCCCAGTATTCTAAGAAATTGAGCTGTCGCTGCCCCAGCAGTTCGGCCGTCGGGACATCATCCTTGCGGGCGTCCCACCGCGGGTCCTTGGGAAAACCATTGACAATTTGCGCATCCGGACACTCCACCTTAGGCGCCGACTTCCACTTCCGGTCTTCCAGAACTGCAAAGCTGACGCCACCCCACAGAAGGTGCGTGTAGTAAACCGTAATCCCCTGCAGCACCGGCGTGGGGTCAAACGGATCGGGCAGATGTGAGGTCTGCGTCCGCTGGGCCATGTTCACCCAGCGCGCAGGCATTTTGTATCCGCCCGAGTCCTGCGCAGCGTCTCCGGGGGCCGCATTCGGATCGGTTGGCTTGCCACCGCATCCCCAGATGTTGCCGTGGAACATATCGTGATCGTCCGGCATGCAGACCGAAGGGATGTTGCGCGTCACGTCGCGAGTGCCCCAGCCGAAGATGTACCACTTGCGCAGGTAGTCGTGCATCGAGGGAACCAGCAGGTCCGGGTCGCGTGTCTCCATCACTCCAAAGCCGCCAACCGGCTCGTAAACCTGATCGCCCGTCCATAGCAGTATGTCAGGTTTGTGCCAGGCCAGATTGCGGGTGAACTCCGTGTGCGGGAAGCCCATGTCCCACATGCACGTCAGCAACCCCACAGTGATTTCGTTCCGGCCCTTGGGGTCCTTCCGAATCGTTCCTTCGAAACTGTGTTGCCTCTCCTTTCCGCTGTCATCCGGCATGGAGTAAAGCAACCGATAAGAGTGATCTTTGGAGTCATTCCATGCAGACACTCGGAAAACCGCGTTCCAGGCGTCCAGGTCCAGTTCCGCCGTGCCGATAGTCTTCCAGCGATTGCCTCCGTTGCGTATCTGCAGCCGTACTTCTTTCGGCGCGTTGCCCATCGGCGGGCACTGTGCAGAGAGCTTCAGTACACCCCGGCTCACCGTGTAAAGCGCGAACAGGAGGGGGCCGTAGGCGTGATCCTCATGCGCGTCAACCTTTGTGCCGCCAAGCGTCCAGTCCACAAACCAGAAGCGCATGGTCCCACCCCGCCGCTGACCCGGAGGATAAAAGGCGTAACCCGTCAGCTTGCCCAGCGGCTTCGGCGTCGGCTCAACTTTGCCGGAACTCGATACCAAGGCCACGCCTCCCTCAAGCCACTCGCCCGGTACCTGCCGGGTGGTCTCTGCCAACAACTTCCCTTTCTGGTCTTCCGCACGGAGCGTTACCCGATAGCCACTACCCGCCGGCTGCGCGACGAGTTCAAGGCGAAGTTCCCGTCCCATGTTTACGCGCGGGGCCGACGCTTTCACCTCCCCGATGAAAAGTTGCCCTTCGGCTGTCGCCCCCACATTCATGCCGCGGCCGTGAATGGCGCGCGCCCGGTAGTCATCCACATAGCTCTTGATGCCCACGCGGAAGCCGACAAAACCGCCTTCCAGTTTTTTCGCCTCCGCTTTGGCGTCGTGGAACGGACAATGTTCGGCTAAGTCCTCACCGTGTTTTTCCGCGCTGCTATCCAGCGATCCCAGGCGCACGCTCATGACCAGGGTCCCCTCACGCGCGGCGATCTCACGGGTCAGCAGAAAAACGTTGCGATCGCCTCCCGGGCAGACGCATTCCAGGCGCCCGTCGCGAATACGCCAATCCTCCAACGGATTAGTCCAGTATTCGCGTCCTGCCCAGGTGCGATCCGCCTCCCTCGGCCAGGCGCTGTGAAAGGCGTTCTCGCCGGCCGCTGCCGCCCGCGACGGACCCAGCAATGAAACCGCTGTCGCCCCCAGCGCCGCTCCGCTGGACTCCTTCAAGAATGATCTCCGGTCAATTCGTCGGCTCATATTAATCCCCTCTGCTTTGAAGGCCAGAGCCCAGGCCACAAGGTAAAGTGGCAATGCTTCTGACCTTCCGGATCATAAAAGTAAAAAATGCCCCCCGGCGTTGCCGAGGCTTGTTGATTTCTTAAACGAGATGCATATGTTCTGTAATTGATCCTCTACCCATAAAGGCCGTATGGTGGCGGCTTGACTGTAGGATCAGGTTGTCCAGGTACCACGGTCTGTCTGCCTACATCCTGTGTTACGACCGGGTTTCCTTCTCCGGCTTCCACAATTCGGCTTCTGAGACGTTCACGGAGGTCATCGACATCTGACCGATTACTGAATTCATCCCAGTTCCCGGTCTCGCGGCGCCCCACCATATTGATGAGCTGATGCGGGTCGGTCTGCAGGTCATAGGTTTGATATTCCTGATAAGTGCTGCTGTTAGGGGCTGCCATACCGTCTCTGTTGGGATCAATCGCACAGTAGGTCCACTTGTTTGTGCGCAGTGCCCTGCCGATTGCGGACTCTGCAAACTGGATAAATGCTTCCTGCCTCCACGAACTTCTTCCTTCCGGTGACCTGAGGACCGGCATGAAACTCCTGCCCTGCACGGTATCAGGAATCTTTACTCCAACCGCATCAAGCAGCGACGGAGTAACGTCAACCATGCTGACCACCTCAGGAACCATCCCCGAGTGATCAAATCCGGGGCCCTGAATCAGCAGTGGAATATGAATGGAACTTTCGTGAGGGGTGCATTTCCACTCTTCATATGTTCGTGTCAGAAAATGGTTGCCATGGTCACTCAGAATTACCACGATAGTATTCTCGGCGAGTCCCTGTTCAGACAACGTTTTCAAAAGCACGCCGACCGAATCATCAATTGCCTTGATGCCTCCATAATAGTCAGGAAGCAGTTCCTGCCACATTCCCGGAAGGGCTCGCAAATCGTGGGGCACGAATGGATTGACGTATTTCCCGGCGTACTTTTTGGGGGGCACGGGTCGATCTTCGTCATTCTGTTCGTGGGGTTCCAACTGAGACACAACCAGCAGAAATGGCTTTTCGTGCTTTTGCTTGAGAAACTGCACGGCAAGCTGCGTGAGAAAGTCGACGCGGTAGATCCCATCGTAATGGATAACCTTTCCATCCGCATCCCACAGGTTGCCTTCGTACGGGTGAGTCGTCAGTTCAAGAACGTTTGAGGCCTGCCAGAGGTCAAGAAACCCGCCCCGGTACTGGGGCGGAACATACCCAAGTCCATGTCTCCCCAGCGGGTCAACCTTTGCGCTGTTCGCCGTATGGGGCGCCAGGTGCCACTTGCCGATGTAATTGGTTGTATAACCGTGGCTGCGCAACACAGTGGCCAGAGTCGTCGAATCAGGCCGCAGCCCTGGACCCAGTTTCCACACCCCATTCCTGGTCCCATATTGGCCCGTAAAAAGGCAGGCTCGTGATGGAGAACACCAGGGTTGATTTGTAACAGCGTTTTGAAAAGCGGCGCCTCTCCGTGCAATCGAGTCAATGTTCGGAGTGACGCCCATGGGATTCAGGCCGTAGGCGCCAACGCAATCCCACCGAAATTGGTCCGCGATAACAATTAAAATGTTCGGAGGCTTTTCCGGATGGGTCCTTTGTCCCGTTCCTTCTTCATTTCTGCCTTGAGCGGTTAGTGCCATCGCAGGCATGGCCGCCGTAACCGCGGAGCGTTTCAGGAACTCCCTCCGCGTCGTTGCCTTTGCTCCGCGCAGACCTTTCAGATCATCCATTCTTGCCCTTCCCCGTGAAGGCGTGGCTCAAGGCCAATTCTTCACATGCCTAAACCAACCTGAAGGCAAAGATCATATACCAACCTCATGCCCGAATGCGGAATGAAATCCTCCCAGGGAACGAGCTGGCCCTGACTTGCAGAGCAAGATTTACTCTCATTCATTTCAACTCGACTGCAGGATGGACAGTGTCAACCAGGCTGTAGTCAGGGGCAGGTGGGCGGCCTTTGCTTGAAATCGTTCTTTTCGGAGGCCGCACACCCTTGAGCTTTCTAACCTCCTACTTTTTAGCGGAGGCCAGTGTTACATAATCTGACTCTGTCACTTTGGCAGGCTCGGCCATGGAACCCAGCATGCCGAGATCGAAGTCCTTGTAAAGGTCCAGACAGAACACGTCCGGCACTTGGTTTGACTTGACCGGCTTCACAAGAAGATCGGTAAGGCTGCGGATCCCCTTGTGGATAGTGATGCTGCGGAAAAGCCGCGGCTGCAACGCCCCAGCCACCAGCGAAACGAGCTGCATGCGGTAGCCTTGGGTCTCAAGGGACACTTGCGAAGGGTGCCATCTTTGTTTCGCCCAATTCGTAATCCCAATCAGCTGCGCGGCCTCCAGGCCCAACGGCGGGGCGCCTATGGCCGTCATCATGTAACCAAAGCTTCCTACGTTCCGCTTCGAGGGGTTTGCGTCTCCGGTAAAGAGTATGGAAAGCGCCAGCACCTGCCGGCCCGTAGCCACCAGGTTAGCGGCCTCATAAACGTGGTCCCACACCTCCTGGTCCACTCCGGTCCGGCCCCGATCATTTATCATCACAACCAGCGGAGCGTTTTTAGGGGTCCATGTCGACTTTGTCCACACCCCCGTTGCGCTTAAGCCATTGCTCATGGCAAAGCGAAAAGAAATGGATTCAACAGTGCTGTGGTGTGTGTTTGCGACATACCAGGGGCGCTTAACCTGAACTGGCTTGTAGTGAACAACTTTGCTGAGAGCAGCCCGCTGCTTTCTGGCCCACCCCGCACGCCCGGCCGAATCCGCCGGGACGGGCGCATGGTGAATCTTGGACGCAAATTGCCTGGCCAGCCCAAGCATGGTGAGGTTGTCTGCCGGCACACCCGCTGCGAGCGCCCTGTAACTCTTGACGTATTTCTCCACCGGGATTTCATCAGGCTTGTCCGGAAGGTGAAACCATTTTGAGAGAAACCGGTAAGCCCGCTGCCGGTTGTTGCGCTGGTAATTGTGAGCAGAAACCTGGGTGCCTGAATGGAATTGCAAGGCATCCTCCTTGCCATAAAGTGCGTAAAAGGGCTTGATGGCGTCGTAGATATCAGGTTTCACCAGGGGGGCCCGAAAACAGCAGGAGTCTTCCGCGTTGTTGATTTCAAGCGTAGGGCGAGGGGCGCGCATGGCAACGAAAGTCTGATAACCCTGGCCGTCTAGCAACCCGGGTGCAAGTTGCTCGTAATCCCCCGGCTCACCTGGAAGACGCTCCAACCTTCCATTCAGCGAATCAAAGCCGGCTACTGGAATGGCAACCCGAACCCTCTTATCAAGGGAACTGAGTATAATCGTCTGATAACCGCCGCCGGAAAGTCCCGTGACGGCTATTCGGCTTTTGTCCACGTGTGGATTGTCGTAAAGATAGTCGAGCCCGCGTCGCATGGCCAGGTAAAACAGGCCAACGCCATTCACGCCCACCAGATCGAGGTCCGATCCATAATAATGCGAGTTTCCTTCCACTCGGAGCTCGCCCATATCAATAAAGGCAATGCTGAGAGCCATCATCCCGCGCAAGGCCTGGTTAATGCAGAGCTTCTGCTCGAACGGCGAGGACTTTCCGGTTGGAAAGTGGCCCAGTACGTCCAGCACAGCTGGGACTTTTCCCTCAAGGTGCGCTGGCTCGTATAACACCGCAGTGGAATAGAGACCCGGAACAACCTCATAACGAAACTTGCGCAGCCGGTATCCGGCCCCCGCAGGCACAGGAACTGATCCCATGTCCTCGAACTTAGGAGGTGAATCCACCCAGGATTTCGGCCATCCATGGTAAATGACGTCCTTCAAGACCCGCTGCCGGATACGATTTGCCTCCGCAGTCCATTGGGCCGCACTTGTCACGTGGGGCAGTCTCGGCCGGTTGCGCAATAGAAACTCTTGCATCTGGTAGGTCACAACATCCGGTGTTTGCAATGGGTTGGTAAGAAACTCGTCTACCATCCGATCGGCACTTTGGCCCATGGCAAAGGTATTTCCCAGAAGGATAAAAACAATCAGGAGCAACTTGGATTTCATGGCGTCTCCGATGTCAGAAGATTTAATTAGTATCGTTCGACGGTGGACGCCCAATAAGGTGTACTGAAGAGCTACTTCTCAATGTCCACGCGTATGAACATGAACAGCCGTGTCAGAATAACGCAATTAGACCCATTCATGCCACCGCAAGAACATTCGGAAACCATTGGATTTTGCCCCCGAAGAATGTCGCCCCAGCCCTGTAAAGCCTAAGCCATCCCCTTCAGGGGGTCTTCCACTGAGTCCATTGAAAATGTATTCGTCCTGCAAGCTGTTGCGGAGATCATTATGTCTTCCACTCCGCATCACTAATTCTCAAATTGGGCAACCGCATCGGCCTTCAACGTTGGAAGGCTAAGGTCGCTCTCAAGGACCAACGCACAGAAGCAGTCTTACAGTGCCGGACAAATCATGGCTCATGGCCTTTCTATCGTGTCTAGCACGAGGTAGCCCAGTGGATTTCTGGCAGACAAGGCCATCAGGAAGCCGATTGACGATGAATTGCCGAAGAGGTTTTCAGGGCTGGATTTGGCTGGGGGAAGGGGCAATCCGCAGCAGAGCTCTTAGTCGGCCTACAACGTCAAAAAGCAAGCGGCTTTGCCGAATTCGGAGAAGAAAGTACCGTTCAATCAAGTCGAGAGTTGCGTGGTCGTCAACCTCTCCGGTAATCACCAGAACCCGTCCCACCAGACTGGGCCGTATGTCGTGGATTCCGGACACCACTTCTTCGGGAGGCAACGACGAACTTCTAAGGTCAAGCAGGACCGCGTCAAAGTCCTCCAAGCTGACCATCGCCAGAGCTTGCCGTCCATCAGCGGCCACTTCCCCCTGGCAGCCCAGGTTCTTGACCAGAACGCGCAGAAGTTCCCTGGCAACAGGTTCGCTCTCAACCAGCAGTACTTTGCGACCTTGGGAACCGATTTTCATGGTCATCACAACTACAGATTCAAATATTTGCTCATCCCTGGCGGCTGGCAGCCATCCCCGGAGCGCGCGCAGGAGTGACTCGTTCCCCAACCAGGTTCGCAAAGTGATGAAGGATTGCCGTGAGCTTTATCACGGCTTTTCTTTCATGGAAGTGAAGAGCATAACGAATGGGAAGAATTAAAAGAAGGACACGGAAATAGGCGATCAGCAGCTTTTCATTCCAAGAGAAGCCGCGCCGTTTAGGATTTCCCTTCTTTATCAGATAAGTCAACGTAAAGTAGTCGGATTTCAATGCCAATTGGATCTGAGGGTAGCCGACGTTGGCATGATTCAGGATTGCCTGCTGCAACCGTGGAAACTCCAGATCAAGCGCGTTCAGAACATCCTGGAAGTATGCGCGGCTGAATTCGCGCCGAAGTATTTTCTCGCACAGCGTCTGGATGTAAAAGATAAACAGCGCCGTTGAGAAAACCAGGATTCCGATTGAACAATCCATTGGCCAGTCCCTGAATGCTGAGCTTTCTCCTTCCAGGTACTATCCTATTCGGGGCTGGCTCAGCAGGCAATGTTACGATAGTACCAACGGCGAGCCAGACTCTAGAACTTTAGTAGTAGTGAGAAATCCTATATTAAAGGGAAAACAGCGTCACACACATTAGACTACTCTTATCCTGCGTCCCCATCTCTCAGCAGAGAGCGTATTCCCACCCGGGAACAGTGGAAGTGGACTGGCTTATCAAAAGGTTATATCAGCCCTGATGGCTCTGCGCAAATGGGGAGTGGAAGGGCACCCGAATTACAAAGATTGGAAAAATCCAACAGGCCATCAGAGGATGCTTGTCCTTTTATTGCGCACGAGCATTTTTATTCCAAACCGTGGCCGCAAAGTAAGCGAGGGCAGGAGCTCAACCCGCGCATCCGGCGATAAATCAAGGCGGAACCTCCGCGCAATAGTTGCAAGTAGAAGTACCGCCTCCATCATGGCAAATGAAGCGCCGATGCACTTGCGTGGGCCACCTCCGAAGGGAAAATACGCAAACCGTGGAATATTATTCCCTTGAACGGTCTCGTCCCAGCGCTCAGGCATGAAGCGGTCAGGCTCAAGATAAAATCGTCCATCCCTGTGGGTGATCCACTGCATTAGAAAAATGTTGGTTCCAGCGGGCAGTCGAAAACTCCCTATTTCGAAATCCGTCAGGGCCCTACGTCCGATGCCCCATGCCGGGGGATAAAGGCGCATCGATTCCTTGATGACCCATTCCGTATAGCGCAAGCGAGGAATGTCCTCAACACCAGGTTCCCGGTCTCCCAGAACGCAGTCAACTTCCTCATGGAGCTTCGTCTCCGCCTGCTTGTTTAGTGCCAGCAGGTACCATGTCCATGTGAGAGCGACAGCTGTCGTTTCATGTCCGGCTAGCAGCAATGTCATCATCTCGTCCCTGAGTTCCCTGTCAGTCATCGGGCGTCCGTCCGCGTGACGCATCTTCAGAAGAGCTCCGAGCAAATCATCATGATTCGGCGAATTCACACGTCGCGAGTGGATAATCGAATAGAAAACGTCATCCAGCAACTTTATCCCGCGACGTAAACGGGGCCGGACTGGGAGCGGAAGGAAATCAGGCAGGATAAAGGACAAGTTGGCATGCCAAGTGAATTCCTCCATCATGGACTGCAGCCCGCTGGCAACATCATCGGCCCGATCCATGGCAGTTGCTCCAAAAAGCGCGCGCGAAACAACTTCAAGTGTCAGGTGCGTCATGTCCTTGTGGATGTCACGGATGACGCCGTCTTTCCAAGCACCCAACATCCGTGCCGCGCAATCCACCATCACTTTTCCATATTCGACAATATTTTCGTGGTGAAAGGCGGGCTGCACCAGTTTTCTTTGCCGTTTCCACGCCTCTCCTTCTGCAGTCAGCAAACCCTGCCCCATCACATGGGAAAGCACACGGTAATCACGTGACTTCACAAAATTCGACTGGTTTGTGACCAGCACATGTTCGATGTAATCAGGATGGACCAGCAAGCAGATCGGAACGGTAAAAAATCTGAACAAAACAGCGTCGCCGTACTTTTTGGCGGATTCAGTCAGGCACCCCATCCAATTGCGGGAAAGCTCCAGAGCATTCCCCACAAGAAACCAGCCAGGCGGCCCCGGCGGAAGCTTTGCAAAAGATGCCATTATTTTTCACGCTGGCCGTGCTCCGATTCCAGAATTCCAGGTTCAGATTGCACGGTCCTGTTGAGCAGCCGCTCAAACCAGGTGAAGAACTGCAAGTGTGTAGGTGTCAAGGCGCGGCACCGTGAAATGTATCCTTCCTTTATCAACACGCCCTGACACTTTGTGGGTTTCAGCCGAGTCCGGAGTCAGTAACGTTATCTGGCCCGCCTGCCTTCCCCGAGGCAATTCAATGGCTACGTCCACGTTACTCACAGTCTTTCCCTGAGGCCCGGCATAATTCACCAGGTGAAGCAGCCGCCTGTTCTTGTCGGGCTGGTCCATCAATTCAGCCACAACGGCCCGTGTTCCGGGGGCGACAACTTCTAGCGATAGCCTACCGTCTGCGGCCCACTTTACACCTTCCATCAGTTCTTCCCAGTTCAAGGGCAGTTTCCAGTACATGCTTGACATTCGTTCCGCTCGTGGCTTCTCAATCGCAGGTTTAATTGAGGGGACGTACATTACACGCCCACGACCTATCCTGTTTCGCACCGGAGCAATTTCAAGATTCTTTTCTACAGCCCTTGGACCCTGCCACAGCGGAGCAGAAACCTTGAATAGGTCCTTCAAACCAAAGTCAGGACGCCTGAGACGCCGGGGCGTATAAAGCGATGCCTGCTCCGTCGCCACCAATCCACCGCCCTGCTCCACAAAGGTGCGGATCGTGTGCATCTGCTCCTCGCTCAGGCACTCCTGATCGGCCAATACGAGCACGCGGTACTTTGAGAGATCCTTTAAATGCTCGTCAAAAATGATGTCAAAGGGCACCATGGCCTGGATAAGAGCCTGGGTGAACAGCATGAAACTGACCGCCGGGCGACCGTTATTAAATCCCATCGAAGCATAAGAGTAGAGCACAGCCACGTCCGGGATATTGTGAACTTCTTTGTAGTATTGAAAGTTCCGGTGGAAAAAGCTGATGTACTGCTTTTGATCATCGGGAAGTTCGGGAGCTTTCAGAATGCCCCCCACCATTCCCAGACTCTGGCGGTTGAAAACCATCGATTCTGCCATCGATGCCCGATTGCCTCCCTCACCGCCGTAATAGCCACTGCCGGCCGTATATGTAATAATCTGCGTTCCCAGGATGCTTCCCGTTTTGTACGTGCGGATCTTGGAGACGAGAATATCGTCCGGCGTGAGGCCCGCGTAGTTGCCCTCCTCAGTCCAGCTGATCTCCATATGAGGGTAAAGCCCGGGATAGGAAATTCCCTGATCCCAGATCGTATTCGTTCCGGCCATACCTGAACTGGGGTTGCTGTCAATCACCGTCGCCGGGTTCAGGGCATGAACATGGCTTTGCATCTCCGCGTAGTAGCGGTTGACCTGGTGGCAGCGGAAATCCGTCCAGAGCTGGAAGAGCGGGTCGTCAATGACCACCTCCCGCCTTTCGATCACCGGCGGAAGCACGTATCGGACGTCTGAAAAGCCGAGGCGGTCCTTCAGTTCCGCCGCCGAATAGTTGCTCTGGAGGTATTCGCGAAATTGCCGGACGGCCAGCGGGTGTTGGAATATCTCCGGACGTCCCTGCAGGCTGGTGTTGTCAAAATGGATCAGGTCGGCCTTCAGCTCCTCGACACCCATGCGCACCACTCGCTTGATGTAATCCACATAACCGGGATGCATAAAGTAAACACGCTTGCGGAAAGTTTGATCACCGTAGATGACAGGCCGCCCCAGGTAGTCAGGAACAAACCATTCCTGCGCCGATGGCTCTTCCACCAGAAAGGTCTCGTAAGCGATGGTGCTGCCCACATACAAACCCACCCGGATCCCGTGCTGGTGTAGCAACCCTGACAGGTTTCTGGCCAGATTGATATGCTCGGCCTCCGCCTGCAGGCCGAAACCTTTAAAGAAATCAATAATAGCCATGGTAACGCCGAGGTCTTTGAGCTTTCGCACGGTGGCTTCGGTGTGTTCACTGCGGTAGTCTGCTTCGGCCCAGGTGCCATATCCGCCTACGCGCCGGAAAAAAATCGGCATATCATCCCAACTACCCACAGCCACGAAAGGTGAATTCTTCAGCCACGCCCGGGGAGAAGTGGCCGCCGATTCTTCACCAACCGCCAGGGCCGGAATTTGTGTGGCCGAAATTCCTGCGGCGACACCCTGCATAAATTCTCTGCGATTCATTTTTCTCCCTTCCAGAATGATGTCATTATTCAGCTTATCCCTTTTTTTATAATGTGTTGCGAAAAGGCCAGTTTGCGCGAGCGAACCGCTCCCTCCTGGTGGTTCCCGACGGCGGACTGGCTCACGGCATCGCGGAAAGAACGCTGCTGTCACCGGTACGTCCAGCGCCTCCGAATCCAAAATCGCGTAACCGACAAATCCCCTTGTTTCGATCCCAATGAATTGCCATAATGAACGATATTTTATCCGGCCTGTGAGGGAAAATGGGTTCGTTTCCATCTTTGAGAAGACAGTGGATTGCGGGCAGCGAGTCGCAGCGCATCGAGCGCATCCTGGCAGCTACAAGGGCTCTGCTCGCTATCGCCTCCCTGTTTGTCATCTGGGTTGATCCCACTGAGCCCCGCCATTACGCCAACATTGTCTATGCGCTGCTGGCTGTTTTCATGTTTGAATCCGTAGGCGTGCTGGCGCTGGTTCGAACCCAACGCACTTCGTCGCCCACGTTTCGCCTTGCCGTGCACGCCATCGATATCTTGTGGCCCGCTCTCATCGCGATATTCACGGCTGGTCCAAACAGCCCATTCTACCTCTTTTATACGTTCGTCCTGCTTGAAGCCGCCTACCGCTGGGGTCTGCAGGCAACTTTGATGACCGCGCTTGTCTCCACGGGTCTCTTTATTTCGCAGTCGTTCTTTACTCTGGCAAAAGGATTGACCTTCCCGTCCTTGCTCCGAGGCTCGTACGACCTGAACTCGTTCATTATGCGCGGAGTCTACCTGCTCATCATGGGGTACCTGCTGGGGTATCTTGGCGAAGAAGAAAAGCAACTTCGCGAAGAAACCGCATCGATCGCCAAGGTAATGACCAAGGCGCGCTCCGAGGCAGGCCTCCGCGGAACACTCGAGGCTGTCTTCGAGGAAATCCTTGGCCTTTTCCGTTCCCGGCAGGCCGCTTTGGCTGTGCTGGACCACAACTCAGGGCGCGCATTCATATGGGACGTCCATCAGAAGGCCTCCGGTAAGAAAGTCTTGTTATCCAGCAGGGAAGTTCGTGCGCAGGAGGGTGAGAAGAACCTGTTTGAAACGCCCGGACACATCTGGTACGCCAGGCGCGATCCCAAAGCCGCCGATCCTTCGAAATACCATATTTATGCGCTGGATGAAGATGGAAGAAGACTTTTTAACGAAGTGTGGTCTCCGCCCGACTCTCTCGCGGGTGAGCAGAAAGCCCGCAGGTATCTGGGCGTGCGCACTCTTTACGGGGATGAATGGTCAAGCGTCATGCTCCTGTTCGCGCCTCACCTCCGCTCCAGCCCGGAAGCTACTGTACGCTTTCTGCGAAATCTGTCCCTGCAGGTAAGTCCTGCCATCTATACGGCCTTTCTGACCACTCGTCTACGCATAAGGGCAGGAGCGCTTGAACGGGCTCGAGTGGCTCGGGAGTTGCATGACGGCGTGATCCAGTCGCTGATCGGCCTGGAAATGGAAGTGGACGTCCTTCGCCGCCAAACGGATGCCTCGCCCGGAATGATGGTCGACAGGCTGTCTCACATCCAACGCGTTCTCCGGCAGGAGGTCCTCAACCTGCGCGAACTGATGCAGCAGATGAAGCCGGTCGACATTCGTCCCACTCAACTACTTGACTTTCTGGTGATCATGGTAGATAAATTCCAGAGAGACACGGGAATCTCCAGCCGGTTTGTTTCGACGCTGCAGGAAATCTCATTGCCGCCTCGCGTTTGCGCACAGTTGGCTCGGATTGTTCAGGAAGGTCTTGCGAATGCAAGAAAACACAGCGGGGCACACAAACTTCTGGTGCAAATGGGCCAGCAGGACGGTCAGTTACGGCTTGCAATCGATGATGACGGTCGCGGTTTTGACTTTTCGGGCCGCCTGACGCTGTCCGAACTGGATGCCATTCGAAAAGGGCCGCTGGTCATCAAAGAAAGAGTTCGCACCATTGGAGCGGAACTTGTTGTAGAATCAGTCCCCGGAAAAGGTACGCGCATAGAAGTCAGCCTGCCGAAAAATACTTATGAGTGAGACACAACAATCTGTTCGTATTCTTGTTGCCGACGATCATCCTATTTTCCGTGACGGATTGCGGAAACTGCTGGAGGCAGAAGGGGATTTCAAGGTCATCGGTGAGGCTTCTGACGGTGGCGAGGCCATTGAAATGGCCCAGCAGCTCAAACCTGATGTTCTTCTGCTTGACCTGGCCATGCCTCGAGTCCCTGGCCTAGAGGCAGTTCGTCAACTCGGAAATTCTGTCGAGGCCATCAAAGTCATCCTGCTAACGGCAGCCATTGAGCGCGAACAGATCGTCGATGCGCTGCACCACGGTGTGCGGGGCGTGGTTCTCAAAGAATCGGCCACCGAACTGCTCCTGAAAAGCATACGCTGCGTGATGGACGGCCAGTACTGGGTGGGCCGCGAGAGCGTTTCTGACCTGGTCAGGATCATCCGCGATCTTACCGCCATCCCCGAGCAGGGCCAGAGGAAGCGCTCCTACAACCTGACGCCTCGCGAACTCGACATTATTTCAGCCATCGTTGATGGTTATACCAACAAGGACATTGCTGAAAAGTTCCACATCGCCGAACAGACCGTCAAGCACCATCTCGGTAACATTTTTGATAAGCTGGGCGTATCCAACCGCCTGGAACTCGCTCTGTTCGCGGTGAATCACCACCTGGTAGAAGAAAATTAGCCACTGCAGACCCGTCCCCTCAACGAGCAGCCGACTGCGTGTCTCCCCTATCCTTTTTTGATTTTTCTTTCCAGTCAACAGCGGGCTTCTTGCCCCGACCGCGAAGTCCTGAACAACCGTTCACACATCGGACCCAACAGGAAAATGCGGAGCGGAACCAAAGAGGGAGCGTTCCCAATCCGACATGACGTGCGTCAAACTATTCGCAGTTGTTTAAGTCGGGTGGCGCATACGCGGTGCTCGCGGTGTCTGCGGAGCGGGGCGTCATTTTTGCGAAAAGGCACAAGCGCATTCGGGCCGGAAAGCGGCCTCTTTATTTCTCGCAGGGCTTTAGCCTCTGAAATAAGATCATTTCCCTTCTGGCGGAAGGAAAGAGTAGCGGTGTGTTTATCTCGCCACGCCTGGTATTTCCGCGGCGACTGCAATCAAAGCGAAGGCCACAGCGCTTCCCAAATCTTGAACTCCGTATGGAAGCCTGACTCCTCCGCGCGAACCATGGTGCGGCCTGAGGCTACGTCAAGCGTGTGCTCAAAGATGCGCCTGCCAACATCTTCAACCGATTCATCCCCGTCGAGAATTGTCCCGGCGTTGATGTCAATATCGCCGTTGTGCGTGGAGACAAAATTATTCGAGCCGATTTTCGTCACCGGTCCCAGCGCACAGCCGATGCCCGTCCCGCGCCCCGTTGTAAACAACGTAATCTGCGCCCCGCTCAGGAACAGCCCCGTGGTCGTTAGAGGGTCATAGCCCGGCGTGTAGAGAACATAAAGCCCTTTGCGATCGCCCAGCCACTCGCCGTAGTCCACCAGGTCTTCAACAATGGAAGTTCCGCCCTTGGCTTTGACGCCGCTGGATTTGAGAAAGATGTTGTAGAGCCCGCCTTTCTTGTTTCCGGGCGAAGGGTTATCCCGAAAGTCCTCACCGAATATTTCGACGTACTTCTGGTAGCGCTTCAAGGCCCGCATCAGCTTGCGTCCGACCTCGCGAGTGCGCGCGCGGTGGGCCAGATCTACCATGGCCCCGCCCTGAAGTTCCGGAATTTCCGGCAAGAACACGGCAGCGCCCGCCTTCACAAACATATCAGCCGTAGCGCCAACAGCAGGGTTGGCCGTCACGCCCGACCATCTGTCAGAACCGCCACATTCCGTTCCAACGATGAGATTCGAAACAGGGACAGGCCGACGCTCGCATTGGTTCGCTATCGGTAGCAACTTCTCAACCATGGCCAGGCCCTTCTCAACGGTCTTTCGGCCACCTCCCACCTGTTGAATGGTGAGATTCACAACCCGCTGGTTGTAATTCCCGATTTCCTTCTCGAAGATGGGTACCGAGCATTCCACACACGTCTTGCCGCAGCCAAGATCAATATAGATAGCCGAGCCAAGGTTCGGATGGCGCAGAGTATTGGTCAGCAGCCGATTCAGCAGGTCGACCGCCTTGCCATCCGGCATGCCACAGCCGGATTCATGAACAATCGCAACAACACCGTCCACGTTGGGATACTTTTCACGAGTGTAGATTTCCTGCATGGCGCGGAAGGCAATTTCACGCGCCTCGGCCGAAGCGCACATCCCGGAAGTCACAATCCCCACAAGGTTGCGCACTCCCACGCTGCCGTCTGGACGCACAAAACCATCGAAAGTACGAGCAGCAAGATCAGGATCAACAGGATTGGGCGTTGGGTTGTCACGATAACGGACGCGCAGGTGCGGGACATGATGATCGATATTGCTTTCATCGATGGGATCGCCCGCCCTCACATTGCAGGAGGCAAGCCCGATGGGGTTGCCGAGCGAAACATAGGGCTTTCCCCGTGCAATATCCCTGACGGCAAAACTCTGCCCGCGAAGCGCGCGGCCGGAAAGATTGATCAGTGTGCCGTTCTGCCGCAGTTGCGTCTCCTTTTCAATAAGGTCCGCCTTCACCACGGCAACATTGTCCTTCTCCGGACGGATGATAATCGCAACTTCCTTGAGATCTACAACCGCCATAAAACGTCTGCTCCTTTTGTTAAATCGTCTGCCGATCACAGAACCGGCGCGCAGCCTGCGAGAAACCCTGCGGCCCATCAACAGACTGGAGAATCATCTCCGCGCCTCAAGTTTGCATTCCGCCGATCAACACCAGGCCATTACGATGATAAATCAATTCCCAATCTCATGCCCGACCCGGCAGGCTGGGTCCGACCCTGACAAGACCCTTAAAATGGCACGGAGATTTGTGCTAAACTCTTTCTTGCAGTTCCAAATCTAATCATTTGTGATTCACGGGCCGTTAGCTCAATTGGCAGAGCAACTGACTCTTAATCAGTAGGTTGGGGGTTCGATTCCCTCACGGCTCACCAACTAATCCTTTACTTTGACAAGCCTTAGGGTGGGTGGTGGCTTCCCGTTACAATCGCGTGTTTTGTTGTGGAGTTCACCATCGGAGCCACGCCTCACGTTCAGGAGTATTCGCGATAGACTCCCGTATCTGCTAAAGGTCTACTGCCACTCCGGCAGAGCAGAGCAACTCCCTTGGAAATTCGCTGGTGGTAACATGAACAAGCAATTCGCCCCGATCCGTCTCGGATGCAACTTCCGAAAGCACGTCCGCGCCAAACAGCCCGTTTTTGCAGCATTGCTGCTGCCGCTCATGTTCGCCATGACTTTAATGTTAGGTCAGAAGGCCGGGCATGCTGCGACAAGCTATTTCCACGTAAAGAACGGTCAGATCATCGACCCTGACGGCAATGTGTTCCACGCGAGAGGTATCAACGTTTATTCCAGTCAGCTGTCTTCGGTAGTTGCCGGACCGTCCTGCAACCCGCTTGTGCGCACTTTCCCGGGAATTAACATGATTCGGGTCGAGGCGTTTGCGGCACACTACGGGCAGCACGATCTCAATAGCAACGCGAGCGCGAGCGCGCTTAAGCCGCTGATCCAGAAGCTTTCCTCGTGCAGAGTCGTTGTCGAGATCGAAATACACGACTACCCAAAGGTCCTGTCCGGGCCGAAACTTTCGAGAGTATTGAAATGGTACAAGAGCCTGGTGTCCGCCTTCAAAAACAATCCCTACGTGTGGTTTGGGACACAGAATGAACCGAATTCGAAAAACCCGAGCGGCATTATGAAGGAGCAGAAAGCGATCTACAACACAATCCGAAACGCCGGCGACAATACTATCGTCATGATAGATACCGGCGGCGCCTACACTACAAAGGGTCTCAATCCATCGGTATACGCCGGCATGAAGAATATCGTCTGGGACGCGCACTTTTACAACTGGATGTCCAAATACAGCTCAAACCTTGCAACGAACCGGGAGGTGCTCGCAAACGAAATAAAAGGCATGCAGGCCATCCGAAGCGCCGATGGGATCATACCGGTTATCGTGGGAGAGTTCGGCGATTCGACTAACGGAGACCGGGTAGACCCGGCCTGGCGGCAGGTAGTCCGGGCAGTACTCACCAGTGGGCACGGTTATTTGGCCTTTGCATGGAACGGAGGCGGCAAAGCAGACCGGCTGCTTAACCCGCCATATCATGGAGGACAAAGCGACCTGACTGCATACGGCCGGATAATCGCGAGGGCGATAGCTTCCGGAGCGAAATCGGGCGCACCGGACGGGAGTCATTACCAGTGAGAATCCGCGCATAGGCGGCTCTGGTGCAAATCTCATGTTGGGCCGGAAGTGGTGGATTCTACCACGCGACGTTGTCAGCCTCACCGGGGAGCCTGATAAATGGCAACCTTGGAGCCCATAGTATCCCAATATGATATGGTGTGTAACTCCTTGATTGACCGGCAGCGTGCAAGTCTTGATCCACTCAATACCAGGTCCCGACGCTGCACCGCAAGTTTAAGATTCAGAAGACGTAACCAACTCGCTCCGAGACTCGTCATCACCTTTTCACATCTTCCCCTTCATGCTGGAATGTGGGATAATTTCGCGACCAACAGATTACAGGAACGCATGAATAGAGCGAGGAAATTCCTTATACTCATATCACTTTTGTCTGCAGTGCTTCTGAGCGGCTGTAGCGGTAGCGACGCGCCAGCGCACGGTTCAACAACCAGCGGAGAGGTTGCACGCCCAAAATCCAGCTCGACAGTACCTGTTGTGGTGAGCCAGACCAGGCGGACAACCGTTCCCATCGAACTCACCGCCATCGGAACCGGCAAGGCTTACCAGACCGTGTCCGTAGAGTCGCAGGTTGCCGGCATCGTCAAGGAAGTCCATTACCGGCAGGGCCAATTCGTCCGCAAAGGGGACCTGCTGGTCACCCTGGACAAGGATCCTTTCCGCGCCGCGCTGGCCCAGGCTGAAGCAGCTCTCGCGCGGGATAAAGCCCAGGCTCAGTTGAGCAAGTCGGATCTGCAGCGCAGCCAAAGCCTTTATAAGGAAGGCATTGTTTCCCCACAGCAGTACGACACGTCGCAGACAACCTTTGCGGCATCCCAGGCCGTCGTTCGCGCCGATGAAGCCGCCGTCCAAACGGCCAAGATCCAGCTTTCGTATTGCTCCATCTACGCAACAATCAGCGGCGTCACGGGCGCTCAACTGGTCTCTCCAGGCGCAACCGTCAAGGCCAATGACGTCCCGACGCTGGTGGTCATCAACCAGGTGGACCCGATTTACGTCAATTTTTCTGTTCCGCAGCAGTATCTGGAACCCATTAAGGACTCCATGGCACGCGCCCGCTTGCGCGTCCAGGCCACTCCACCCGGCAGCACCACCCCTGAGACGGGCGTTCTGACTTTTGTGAACAACACGGTTGACACGAATACGGGCACCATCCAGTTGATGGCGACCTTTTCGAATCAAGACCATCGCCTTTGGCCCGGCCAGTACTCCAACGTTGTGCTCAACCTGGGCCAGCAGCATAATGTGCTGGTGGTACCTTCTCAGTCAGTACAAATGGGGCAGCAGGGCGACTACGTCTTTGTGGTCAAGCCGGACAAGACTGTTGACGTACGCCAGGTGAAGGTGGGGCAAACCGTCAACAACCAGACAGAAATTGTGCAGGGGCTCACTCCAGGCGAAACGGTGGTGACCGACGGGCAGGTGCGCCTTGTTCCTGGAACCAAGGTCTACTTCACCAAATCGCTGTAATGAGTCAGGAATGTCATGAACTTCTGCGAACCTTTCATTCGCCGGCCGGTCATGACCAGTCTTGTGATGCTGGCGATTCTCCTCTTTGGCATCATCGGCTACCGCTACCTGGCCGTCAGCGACCTGCCCAACGTCGACTTCCCGACCATCGAGGTTTCTGCCGGGCTCCCCGGCGCCAGTCCTGACACGATGGCCTCGTCCGTGGCGACGCCTCTGGAAAAGCAGTTCACCACCATTGCCGGCCTGGATTCGATGACGTCGACCAGTTCCCTCGGCAAAACTTCGATCACCCTGCAATTTGATCTGAGCAGGAACATTGATTCGGCTGCGCTCGACGTGCAGTCGGCTATCTCAGCGGCCGGCCATCAACTCCCAGCCGATATGCCGTTTCCTCCGACTCTGCGAAAAGTGAACCCGGCCGACCAGTCCATCTTTCTGCTGGCCGTCACATCGCCGACCCTTCCGCTCTACAAAGTAGACCAATATGCTGAAACTCTGATAGCGGAGCAGATTTCAATGGTTCCCGGTGTCGCCCAGGTCGGGGTCCATGGCACCGCAAAATACGCTGTGCGCGTCCAACTGAACCCCAAGGCCCTTGCCAGCCGCCAGATCGGAATTGACCAGGTTGAGCAGGCCATTCGCAATGCCAACGTTAACATGCCGATGGGTACACTCTATGGAGCCCACAAAGCCTTCAACCTGGAATCCAACGGGCAACTTTCTGATGCCAAGGTCTACCGGCCGCTGGTTGTCGCTTATCGTAATGGGGCCCCGGTACGCCTGGATCAGGTGGCGACCGTCACAGACGGGGTCCAGGACAAGTATGTTGCAAACTGGATCAACGGCGTTCCAGGCATCATGCTGGCCGTCCAGCGGCAGCCCGGAACCAATACCATTGAGATCGTCAAAAACATTCGCAAGCTCCTACCGCGCTTTTACTCGATTCTGCCTCCCTCAATCCATCTATCCATCGAGTACGACCGCTCGGTTTCCATCGAAGAGTCCGTCAACGACGTGAAGTTCACGCTGGTGCTTGCGATCTTTCTGGTCGTCCTGGTCATCTTTCTTTTCCTCAGGAACGCTTCCGCTACCGTGATTCCGAGCATGGCCCTGCCCATGGCCATCATGGGCACGTTCGCGGTGATGTACCTGCTGGGTTATACCATTGATAATCTGTCCCTGCTGGCGCTGACCCTCTCCGTGGGCTTTGTCGTTGATGACGCAATTGTGATGCTGGAGAACATCGTGCGGCACCTGGAGATGGGCAAGACGCCGCTCCAGGCCGCACTGGACGGCTCAAAAGAAGTCAACTTCACGATTCTTTCGATGACCTTGTCGCTCGCCGTCGTCTTTCTTCCCGTCTTTTTCATGCCCGGTGTTTTCGGCCGTCTGCTTCATGAATTTGCCGTCGTCATTATTTCAGCAGTACTGGTTTCCGGCGTGGTTTCTGTCACGCTCAGCCCAATGCTGGCCCGGCGGTACCTGCGGCCACAACACGATAAGCGTGAAAGGTGGCTCTATCGTAAACTGGAAAACATCCTGGACGCGTCTCTTCGCTTGTACGGATGGACTCTTCGATGGGCCTTACGTCATCGCGCGGTGGTGATGCTTTTCGGAGTTCTCGTCCTCCTGGGAACGGCCTGGGAGTTCTGGAAAATTCCTAAGGGTTTCCTTCCAAGTGGTGACTCCGGGCGGATTGCGGTCTCAACAGAGGCCAATCAGGGAATTTCTTTTGATGCCATGAAGCTGCATCAGGAAGCCATCAATCGCATCTTAAAGGCTGACCCGAGCGTGGTTCAGTTTTTCTCGGGCATCGGCGGAGGGTTCAACAACGGCATGAACAATGGCCGCGCCTTCCTGCATCTGAAGGACCGTCCTGACCGCCCATGGAGCCACAGTGCCGCCTTTGATCATCTGGTTGCCCGCTACGGCCGTGTCCCTGTCCTGGATTCTGTCATCCGGTGGATTCGCCCGCTCTACGAGCATCACATGACCATCGACGACGTCATTCAGGAAATTCAGCCTAAGGTGGACAAGGTCCCGGGAATTCGCGTGTTTATGACCAACCCGCCTTCCATCCGAATTGGCGGTCACATGACCAAGAGCCTTTACCAGTTCACCCTGTCGAGCCCCCAAGCCGACGAACTCTACAAATACGCTGAGAAATTTGAAGCAAAAATGAGGGATTTGCCCGGACTTGAGGACGTCACCAGTGACCTGCAGATCAAAAACCCCCAGGCCAATGTGGTGGTTGACCGCGACAAAGCGGCTGCGCTGGGAGTGAGCCCGCAGCAGGTTGAAGACGCTCTCTACAGTGCTTACGGCCAGCGGCT
>Ga0102953_1000327_pt1 | contig 33990 bp, 35 predicted proteins | sample SalPon2A_C_D2_MG_FD_78509 | JGI IMG/M metagenome (GOLD analysis project Ga0102953, IMG submission 78509) | Soil microbial communities from South San Francisco under conditions of wetland restoration - Salt Pond MetaG R2A_C_D2_MG | ecosystem: Environmental > Terrestrial > Soil > Wetlands | place... | reverse complement strand
TGACAAGGGCTATATCATTACCAATAACCATGTGATCGATCAGGCGGACGAAATCGAAGTGACCCTTCATAACAATGAAACCCACAAGGCGACGGTAATCGGTACGGATCCTAATACAGACCTGGCCCTCCTGCAGATCGATGCCAAAAATCTGAAATCCCTCCCGCTGGTAAATTCAGATGACGTGCAGGTGGGGGAATGGGTGCTGGCCGTTGGCAACCCGTTCAGCCTGAATTCCACTGTTACGGCTGGGATTGTTTCAGCCAAGGCCCGCAATATCAACATCAATAAGGAAAAATTCGCCGTTGAAAGCTTTATACAGACCGATGCGGCCATCAATCCGGGCAACAGCGGGGGCGCCCTGGTAAACCTTGACGGGGGCCTGGTCGGGATCAATACCGCCATCGCCAGCCGAACAGGTACCTATAATGGCTACGGCTTTGCCGTTCCAAGTAACATCGTGGCCAAAGTAGTGGAAGACCTCCTTAAATACGGCAGCGTCCAAAGAGGTGTGCTGGGGGTTAGTATCCTGACCATTGACGGGAATTTAGCCAAGGAAAAGAATATTGACTTTACCCAGGGGGTATATGTCGCCGCGGTGAGCGAAAACAGCGCTGCTGAAAAAGCCGGCCTGAAGGAAGGGGATATAATCTATGAAGTAGATGGAAAGCAGGTTGCGACTTCCCCAGCGCTTCAGGAAATAATTGCCCAACACAAGCCCGGGGACAAGGTTTCCGTTTCCTTTTTGAGGAAAGGGGAAAAACATGAAGTGTCGGCCGTTTTGGAGAACCTGAACGGCACTACCGCCATCACCAGGGCCGAAAACAGGGAAACCCTGAATTTCCTGGGAGCGGATTTTGAAACCCTGGATAAGGAAACAGCCGGGAAATTGGATGTTTCCGGAGGGGTAAAGGTTGTCACCCTCTATCCTGGAAAACTCAGAAGGGAGACCCAAATGAGGGAAGGATTTATTATCACCCAGGTAGATGGCCGGGATATCAGCGATGTGGATGACCTGGTACAGGCAGTAAGGGACAAGAAGGGCGGAGTCATGCTGGAAGGCCGCTATGAGGATCAAAAAGGCAAATTTTATTATGCCTTTGGCCTTGATCAATAAAATGGGAAGGGGCTCCGGCCCCTTTTTTTTATACCTTTTACGGGGAATGCGTCCTAGCCTTTCCCGGCAGAAGGCAGATTAAACACGAACCAGATGGCATACAAGGATTTTTATAACATTCTAGGGGTCGATAAGAAGGCCGGGGAAAAGGAGATCAAAAAGGCGTACCGGAAACTGGCCACCGAATTTCACCCGGATAAGACCAAGGGGAACAAGGAGAAGGAAGAGCGATTTAAAGAGATTTCTGAGGCGTATCAGGTATTGGGCAATTCTGAAAAGCGCAGGCAATATGATGCGCTGGGTTCAGACTGGGAGCAATTCCAGCAGTCGGGCAGCAGTTTCGAAGATTTTATGGATATGAGGAAACGGTATCGGGAACAGGCTGGCAGGGCCCAGTATGCCGGAAGCAGTTCGGGCGGATTTGGAGGTTCTGCCGGCTCTGCCGATTTTTCTGATATTTTTGATTCAATATTCGGAAACAGGCGCTCCGGCCGGGGGAGGCATACAGAAGGTTTTCCAGGGGCCGATGTTTCAGGGGAACTGCCCATCAGCTTGCAGGAAGCCTATACTGGTACCGAGCGGATCCTGGATATCGACGGTAAGAAGATCAAACTTAAAGTCAAACCGGGGGCCTATGACGGGTTGCAGTTAAAGGCCCGCGGGAAAGGCCAAAAGGGCGGCGGGGGTCGGGCAGGAGACCTGTATGTACAGGTGCGTGTAAGCCCGCACCCGGTGTATTCCCGTAAGGGCGATGATTTGTACATGACTGCGGCAATCGACCTTTTTGACGCCTTGCTGGGCGGGAAGGTCGAGATAAATACCCTCTCGGGGAAGGTCAGCGTCCCGCTCAGGGAAGGGACCCAAAACGGGAAAACAGTACGGTTAAAAGGAAAAGGCATGCCCATTTATGGGGCTTCCGGAAAATTCGGGGACTTATTCGTGACTTTCGAGGTTAGCCTGCCGACCCAATTAACTGCCGAGCAAAGGGAATTGCTCAAAAGGTTGAAAAACGACATAAATAAAAACAAATAGCCCATGAAAGCTAATTTTAATGAATTGATCCAGTCCGATACGCCGGTACTTGTGGATTTCCACGCCGAATGGTGCGGGCCCTGCAAGATGCAGGCGCCTATTCTGAAAGAGGTGGCAGCCGAAATGGGGGGTTCGGCCAGGATTATCAAGGTGGATGTAGACAAAAACCAGGAACTGGCCTCAAGGTATCAAATCCGTGGGGTGCCTACGCTGTTGCTCTTTAAGCAGGGCCAGATCGTATGGAAAACATCCGGAGTGGTGGACAAGAGGCAATTGGTAGAACAACTTCGCAAAGCGATGTAACATGGATTCAATCACAATTTTTGAGTATCGGCTGAGGGAGGTTTTCGAGGCTTTTGAAGAAGCCATGGACTTCAGCGGGCTTCGCTATTCGACCACATCGCTGGGAAATTATGGCTTCCATGACGAACGCAGCGTGCATCTTGCGGTTAACCGCGCAATACGAATCTGCAAAAACCTGGAAATGGATCCGAAAAGGCATTTCCGCTCGTACTATAAGGTAGATATGGCAAACGGGCAGGCCTCGAGGGAATGGAGGGTATCTAAATTAGGATTTTATCTCCTGCTTTGTAATGGCGATCCTGAAAACCGATATGTAGCGGCACTTCAGTTAAAAATGCTCAGGGAATTCCTGAAACGAATGGAATGACCTCTGATAACCCAGGGTAAACGAATGAAGATCGAAGCCTTGAAAGAATCCCGCCTGGGATTGGTCCTCTCCGGCGGAGGTGTACGCGGGATGGCCCATATAGGCCTCCTGCAGGTACTCACCGCCCATGGGATAGAACCTGCCCTTATTTCAGGGACCAGTGTTGGGGCCATTGTGGGAGCCCTGTATGCCAGGGGCTGGAGCCCGGACGTAATGATTGATTTTTTCAGGGAAACGCCTTTATTCCGTTATAACTTTCTTTCCATCCATAAACCTGGCATCCTCGATACGGACCGGTATATAGGTATCTTCGGGGCTTATTTCCCCGATGACTCTTTTGAATCGCTGGGGAAATCCCTTTTTGTGACCGCTACCAACCTTCAGAAGGGGAAAGAAGAAGTTTTCCACACAGGGGATTTAATCCGCCCCCTGCTGGCTTCTGCAGCCATGCCCCCGGTTTTCAGCCCTGTGGAAATCGGGACCTTTCTGTATGCAGATGGGGGGATTTTGAATAACTTTCCATCGGAGCCCTTAGAAGGGCAATGCGATTTTCTCATCGGGAGTAATGCTTCAATCGTGAAGGAAGTGGGCAGGGAGGCGATCCGCAATTCCCTTCAGTTGGCCAACCGGACCACCGCCCTGATGGTCCATGCTATCAACAGGAAGAAAATGGCGAGGTGCGACTGCCTTTTTGAACCCCATGAACTGGAGAACATCGGGTTGCTCGATAAGAAAAATATTGAAAAGGCGTACCGGATTGGCTATGAATGTGCCTCCCGCACCCTTGAAAGGGAACTGGCCTGAATATTACTAAACATCGTCATAGTCTACCTTCAGGACAGGGGTGAGGGGATGCGCCTGGCAGGTTAGGATAAAGCCCTCCGCAATTTCCGAATCGGTCAGGATCTGATTTTTTTCCATTTCCGCCTGCCCTTCCGTAATCCGTGCGATACACGTGCTGCATACCCCTCCCTGGCAAGAATACGGGGCATCTATATTTTCTTTTAAAACCGCATCCAGGACTTTGGTGGCCCGGTCCATCGTCAGGGTAAATTCCTCGTCGTCCAGGGTAACCGTGAGGGTTGTTTTACCCTCCGGCTTTTCCGGTAATTCGTCTTTTATCTCGGTGCTCGTGAAAAGCTCGAAGTGGATTTTATCTTCGGGAACCCCGTTGGTCTGCAGGGTGTCCATGACCATATGGATCATCGGTTCCGGGCCACAAACGTAATAGTCGTCAAACGCATCGTTCTTGTGCTTGTTCTTAACGATATAATTGATCGTGGATACATCAATCCTTCCAAAGAGGGTATCTTCCTCCCGGGCCTGGCTCAGGGTAAAATAGAGATAGAAGCGGTCCGGATGCTCCAGTTGCAATTTTACCAGTTCTGTATAGAACATGGTTTCCTCATAGGACTTATTTCCGTATACCAGCACCAGCTTGTTTTTTGGATGGCTCTCCAGTACGGTACGGGCGATGCTCATCACCGGGGTAATGCCACTCCCGGCTGCGAACGCCAGAATTTTTTTAGGGTTGGCCCCCGGTTTAAAGACAAACCTGCCTTCGGGTGGCGTCACCTCCAGAATATCGCCCACCTTGAGCTGGGTGTTGGCAAAGTTTGAAAATCCTCCCCGATCAACTTTTTTCACCCCTATGGTAATGCAGTCCTTTTTGGGAGAACTGCTGATGGAATAGGCCCGGCGCAATTCCTTGCCTTTAATTTCTTTCTTTACGGTGATGTACTGGCCCGCGCTGAAGGCAAATGTCTGTACCAGGTCTTTGGGCACTTGAAGTGTAATGGCCACAGAATCAGGCGTCAAAGAGTTTATATGCCGAACCTCAAGGGGATGGAAATGGGTCATTCTGACAATTTTCATGCAAAACTAAGCATTGCTGCGGCCATAAAAAATCTAAAGGCAAAAAAAAGCCCTGAGGGGAAATTTTATACTCCGAGCCCGATACCCGGCTTCCTTTTCTGTGACCATTGGCGACGGTGTACGGAACAGGATAAGCCTTACTCAGGCATTGCCACATCGAAATATTCGGGGATAATACAGGCAGTTGTATAATAATCCCCTGCTTTTTAAGTTTAGAATACGAAAGGAATACAGCGAATTTTGAAGCGTCGTCAGCGACTATTTTTTGGGGCCATTTTTGGAGCATTTCTTTTTACCGGTTGTTCTACTAAAAAGGATGCTTTTGTAAACAGGAACTGGCATGCACTCAATACCAAGTACAATGTGTTGTACAATGGCAACCTCGCCTTTGAGGAGGGCCGGGAGGCCTTGAATACCTCTTACCGGGATAACTACTGGGAAGTCTTGCCGGTAGAACCTCTGGAAGTTACAGACGAAATAAAACTGGATTCCGAAGACAACACGCCCAGTTTCGTACGGGCGGAGGAAAAGGCCACCAAGGCGATCCAGAAGCACAGCATGGAAATCAAGGACCGGGAACGCAACCCACAGATTGACGAGGCTTTCCTCCTCCTTGGGAAGGCACGTTATTTTGATCAACGATACATCCCGGCACTTGAATCCTTTAATTACATCCTTCGGAAATACGATAAGAGCGACCTGCTGAATGAGGCCACTATCTGGCGGGAAAAAACCAATATCCGGCTGGAAAACGAGGAACTGGCGCTGAACAATCTCAAGCGGCTCCTCAAATATGAAGACCTGAAGGACCAGGAATACGCGGATGCCAGGGCCATGATGGCACAGGCCTATATAAACCTGAATATCCCGGACACAGCTATCCGGGAATTGAAAATAGCCAGCGCATACACGCGTAAAAACCCCGAAAAGGGGCGCTACATCTTCATAATAGGACAGTTGTACAACCAGCTGGGATATAAAGACAGTGCCAATTACGCATTTGACAAAATCATTGCCCTGAGGCGTAAAACGCCGAGGGTATACCGGGTAAATGCCCAACTGCAAAAAATACAGAACACGGCAATCACCGATGGAAACCGGGAGGACTTGCTGGAATACCTGACCGACATGGAGCGGAATCGGGAGAATCGCCCCTTCCTTGACAAGATCTACAGGCAACTGGCCGAATTCCATATGGCCACGGGTTCGGACAGCCTTGGCATCGCCTATTATAATCGTTCCCTCAGAGCAAGCGCGAATTCCCCCCAGCTTAACGCCCTTAATTATGAAGACCTGGCCAACTACCATTTTGACCGGGACGAATACAAGATTGCGGGGGCCTATTATGACAGTGTGCTGCCCAACCTGAAGGAATCGTCCAAAAAATTTCGCGAGATACACAAAAAACGGGAGAATCTGGAAGATGTCATAACCTATGAAGCTCAGGTCCAGAGGGCGGACAGTGTTATTGCCCTCTACGGGATGAGCCCCGAAGAAAGGGTTGCTTATTTTGAAGCGTATATAGAAGGGCTGAAAAAGAAGGCTGAGGAACAGTCAAAGCAGGAGGAAGCCCGGATTAGCGCCGGATTTGCTGCCTTTTCGGAATCTCCCGGAGGGAAACAAAACAAAGGGAAGTTCTATTTTTACAATATTACCAGCCTGGGTTACGGCAGAAACCAATTTAAAACCCGGTGGGGAGACCGTAATTTGGAGGACGACTGGCGTTGGAGTACCAAAAGCAATGCAGCCGTTGCCGCGGGTCCGGAAAATGGGCTGGAAAAACTCGCCTCCACTGAGGGCGGCCAACCTGTTGGGGATGAGCAGTTCTCCCTGGATTATTACCTGGAACGAATCCCTGACCATGAAGCAACCATAGACAGCCTTAAGGCCGAAAGGAACTTCGCCAATTACCAGCTGGGGCTGATCTATAAGGAAAAATTCGGGGAATACACCCTCGCCGCGTCCCGGCTGGAGGCAGTTCTGCATGGCAATCCCCAGTCTCGCCTGGTTCTCCCATGCAAATACAACCTTTACAAGATCTATGAGGCACAGGGCAGTCCGCTGGCTGAAGCTATGAAGAATGATATTATCCAATCTCACCCTGATTCGCGCTATGCCGAGATCCTGTTAAACCCACGGGCCGTGCTCACCGAGGCCTCTGATAGCCCGGAAGCCAGGTATTCCGGACTTTACAAGCAATTTGAAGCCCAGGATTTCCTCGGGGTCATTACCGGAGCGGAACAGAACATTCAGGACTTCACCGGCGACCCGATGGTTCCTAAATTTGAGATGTTGAAAGCCATGGCGATTGGAAGGTTGCAGGGCTTTGAACCCTTCAGGGAAGCCCTGAATTACGTGGCCCTCAATTACCCCAACCAGGCAGAAGGGAAAAAGGCGCAACAGATGATAGATGAGCAATTGCCGAAACTGGAGCCCAAAGAATTTTCCCTTGAGACCGACTCGGTTGCCAACGGCAACTGGAAGGTGGTATTCCCTTTTCGTACCAGCCGGATTCAGGATGCCGGGGCACTGAAGGCTCGTCTGGAGGAATCAATAAAAGACCTCGGTTATGACAATACCGTCTCCCTCGACCTCTATGACCTGGAAACCCAGTTTGTGGTTGTACATGGTTTTCCCTCCAGGGACTACGCCCTGGGATATGTGGAGCTCCTAAAAATAAACAGGGATTACCATATTGATCTTCAGAATTTTGTAATTTTATCTTCTAACTATAAAATCATTCAGGTACACAAGAACTTACAGGAGTATTACAAGCAAGTCTTAACCCCAAAACCATGAACGGAATGTTTTCAGACAACAAAAAACCTAGAACTATGAACGAATTAGGAGGGCAACCCAACAGAATTGAAAAAAACACTAAAATCAAAGGCGAAATTACCTCAGAGGCGGATTTCAGGATCGACGGTAAGTTAGATGGCAATGTGAAAACTTCCGGTAAGGTGGTGATCGGCAAAGACGGATATATCCATGGGAAAGTGGAATGCGTGAACGCCGACGTAGAAGGGAGCTTTAATGGTGAACTTTTGGTTTCGGACCTGCTCTCCCTGAAGTCCACAGCCGTTATCGAAGGCACGGTGGTTGTATCCAAACTGTCCATTGAACCCGGGGCCACTTTCAACGCCTCCTGCTCCATGAAGGGCAAGGGTGGGTCTGCCAGTTCTTCAGCACAGGCTTCCTCCTCCGGCAGTAGCCTTGGCAGCAGCAATGCGAGCAGTTCATCCGGGGCCTCGGACAGCAGCAGCTATAAATCGTCCGTGCGCAGCACCAGCAATGAGTCCTCAAAAGCGTCCTAAAAAAACGAATAGTCTTGGCAACTATGTCAGGTATTCGGGGGTTGCCATTCAAATGATCATCATAATCGGGGTAGGATGTTACGGTGGGATGAAACTGGATGAGGCCTTCCCAAACCGTTATAGTCTGTACACCCTGATTTTATCCCTGGTATCCGTGGTTATAGCTATGGTGGTGGCGATTAAACAGGGGCGTAGCATGGAATCTGGTCAGGAGGGTGAAAATGAATAAAAAGCCATTTCTCGCCCTGATCCAACTGGTTAGCATTTCCATCCTTCTCTGGTTGCTCCAATCCTATTTAGTGCACCGCTTCTTTCCTGCCGCCCTGTACATTCCTGTTTGGGCCATTTACTGCTTTAATGCCGTGGTAGTCCTGTTCATATACGGGACACTAAAGCTTTGCCACCGGTATCGGCCCGAATTTTTGCTCCAGACCTTTATAGGGCTTACCGTTTTCAAGATGCTCCTGGCCATCCTGTTTTTATGGCCCTTATTTTTAAACCGGTCCGACCACGCTTCCCTGGAAGTCGTCAACTTCTTTATCCCTTATTTCCTTTACCTTATCATCGAAATCAGAGCCCTGAACAGCTTTCTTCAAAATTCTTGAACAATCGAATGGCAATGTTTGCCAATTCGTATAATAAATGTACATTTGCAGCGAATTTTTGGGGGCTATCCCATAAAGTCGAATTTCCATGCGCAATTGTATGATTAGAGGTGTCTTAACCCTTGTATTGGTATTGTTTTTCAGCAAAGGTTTTGCCTCTTTGAAGGATACGGAAACGGGGGAACCTTTCAATACCTCAGAACTTATATTCCATCATATCGGCGACAGCCATAGTTTCCATGTGGCCGGCGAAACATCCATTCCGCTTCCCGTAATTCTTTGGACGGATAATGGGCTGGTTACATTTATGTCTGATAAATTTCACCACGATGTGGAAGGACGTGTGGTGGTAGAAGAAAAGGGCATGAAATTCGTGAATGTGGGCGAAAAAATCTACCAGCTGAACCCCGGGGAGGCCGAAGTGGCCCTGGATCGGGCAGAGAAGCCGGTGAATGCCTTCAGGCCCCTGGACTTCTCCATTACCAAAAACGTTTTTTCCATGTTTTTGTCCATGCTCATCCTGCTCCTTTTATTCACCGGCGCAGCGCGGTCCTATAAAAAGTCAGGCACCAATATGCCGCGTGGTTTCGGGAAATTCCTCGAACCGGTTATCATGTTTATAAGGGATGAGATCGCTATTCCCAATATCGGCGAACACCACTACAGAAAGTACATGCCCTATTTATTAACCCTGTTCTTTTTCATTTGGGTGAACAATCTCTTTGGGCTTATCCCTTTCTTTCCGTTCAGCAGCAATCTGAGCGGGAATATTGCCTTTACCCTGGCCCTGGCCGTACTTACGTTTATCCTTACGTTATACAGCAGCCGATCACATTACTGGAAGCACATGCTGTGGATGCCGGGGGTACCCGTTTATATGAAATTATTTTTGGCTCCCATCGAGCTGGTGGGCATGATCGTGAAGCCCCTGGCCCTGATGATCCGGCTTTTTGCCAATATCACGGCCGGCCATATCGTTGTGCTGAGCCTTATTTCCCTGATCTTTGTGCTGAACAGCCTATGGGTATCACCAGCCTCGGTGCTCTTCGTGGTGTTTATCAGCGTCATTGAAGTGCTGGTCGGGGTCATACAAGCCTACATTTTTACAATGCTTTCCGCATTGTATTTTGGTCAGGCGCTGGAAGAGAATCATTAATTACTTTTTAAATATTTTAACTATGAGTGTAGCATTATTACAGGAAACGGCGACGGTTAGTTACGGAGCCCTGGCTGCTATCGGAGCCGGACTTGGCGCTATTGGCGGCGGGATCGGCGTCGGAAAAATTGGCGGCGCGGCAATGGAAGCCATGGCTCGCCAGCCAGAAATGCAGGGAAAACTGCAAGGTGCTGCGATAGTACTTATTGCCTTTATCGAGGCGATAGCCCTATTCGCGGTGGTTGTATCCTTCCTTGCAATGGACAAATAAGAATCAGAGGTACAGCGGTTGGCTGTACCTCTGATTTTTGTTTTTATGTATGGTATTAAAAAGTAAAAAGAAATGGAATTAGTAACACCTGAATGGGGATTGATATTCTGGACGACACTGTCGTTCCTGATATTGCTTTTCATTCTTCGAAAATTTGCCTGGAAACCCATTCTTTACGCTGTAAACGACAGGGAAACTTCCATAGAAAAAGCGCTTGCCGAAGCGGAAAACGCCAGGAAGGAAATGCAAAACCTTCGGGCCGATAACGAACGGATCCTGCAGGAAGCCAGGGCCGAACGGGAAGCCATGCTGAAGGAGGCACGCGAGATCAAGGATAAGATCGTTACAGACGCGAAAGAGCAGGCCCAGGCCGAAGGTGAAAAAATGATAAAGCAGGCAAAGGCCACAATTGAAAGCGAAAAGAAAGCCGCGGTGGCCGATATTAAAAATCAGGTTGCCGAACTTTCGATCTCCATTGCGGAGAAAGTGATCAGGGAAAACTTTTCGAACAAGGAAAAGCAGCTGAAACTGGTTGACGGCATGCTGGGCGACCTGAAACTGAATTAATAGGAGACGATGAAGCATTCGAGAGCCGCCATCCGCTATGCCAGAGCCGCGTTGGAAATTGCCAGGGATAAGGGTGCCCTGGACCTCGTGGAGAAGGATATGCGATCTATTTTGCGAACCCTTGCAGGGCCGTCTGAGCTTAAGGACATCCTGGGAAGCCCGGTTATTGAGGGTGCGGTAAAGAAAGAAGCCATACAGGCTGTTTTTAAAGGATTGCACGGCATTACAAAAGGGCTGATCGCACTGTTGGTGGATAACAGGCGGATTGTATTGTTAAATGAAGTGGCCCTGAAATATGTCCTCCTGAATGAAGAATTAAAAGGGCAGGATGTGGCCTATATCACCACAGCTGTTCCCCTGACCCCGGAAATTGAGAAGAAGGCGTTGAAGCAACTGGCCGCCATCACAGATAAGAAGGTCACACTGGAAAACAGGATAGACCCCGCCTTGATCGGCGGATTTATCCTCCGGCTGGGAGACATTCAATACGATGCCAGTATAGCATCAAAACTGAATAACATCAAAAGAGAATTTACAAAAAGTCTATAACCTATTGGGCCCAAAGGAAAATCGGGCCCGTATCTTATAATCAGAAGACATGGCAGAAGTTAAAGCCGCTGAGGTAACGGCAATATTAAAAAAACAATTAGCGGGAATTGAGGCATCCGCTTCCCTGGACGAAGTGGGGACGGTACTACAGGTAGGAGATGGGATTGCCCGTGTTTACGGGCTAGCCAATGCCCAGTATGGGGAATTGGTAAGCTTTGAAGGAGGCCTGGAGGGGATTGTGCTCAACCTGGAAGAAGACAATGTCGGGATTGTATTACTGGGCCCTTCAAAGGAAATAAAAGAGGGTGCCACCGTTAAAAGGACCAAACGCATCGCTTCCATCAATGTTGGGGAGGGGATCGTGGGCCGAGTGGTAGACACCCTGGGGAATCCGATTGACGGAAAAGGCCCGATTGCGGGAGAGCTTTTTGAAATGCCGCTGGAGCGGAAGGCCCCGGGGGTAATTTTCCGTCAACCCGTAAATGAGCCCTTGCAAACTGGCGTGAAGGCAATTGACGCCATGATCCCGGTGGGACGCGGGCAGCGGGAACTGGTGATCGGCGACCGGCAGACCGGTAAGACCACGGTTTGCATTGATACCATCCTTAACCAAAAGGAATTTTACGATGCCGGCGTGCCGGTGTATTGTATCTACGTCGCCATTGGGCAGAAGGCTTCCACGGTGGCAGCCATAGCCAAAACCCTCGAAGACCGCGGCGCCCTGGCCTATACGACCATCGTTGCCGCCAACGCTTCAGACCCCGCCCCCATGCAGGTTTATGCCCCGTTTGCCGGGGCGGCTATCGGGGAGTATTTCCGGGATAGTGGCCGACCCGCACTGATTATTTATGACGACCTTTCCAAACAGGCCGTGGCCTATCGGGAAGTTTCCCTGCTCTTAAGGCGTCCCCCGGGGCGTGAAGCCTATCCCGGGGATGTGTTTTACCTGCACTCCCGGCTGTTGGAACGCGCAGCAAAGATTATCGATGACGATGCCATTGCGAAGAATATGAACGATCTTCCGGAAACCATCGCGAAAAAGGTTAAAGGCGGAGGGTCGCTTACAGCCTTGCCAATTATCGAAACCCAGGCAGGGGATGTTTCGGCTTATATCCCGACCAATGTGATTTCCATCACGGACGGTCAAATATTCCTGGAGCAGGACCTCTTCAACCAGGGGGTTCGCCCGGCTATCAACGTGGGGATTTCCGTATCCCGGGTTGGGGGGAATGCACAGGTGAAATCCATGAAAAAAGTGGCCGGGACACTCAAACTGGACCAGGCGCAGTTTCGAGAATTGGAGGCATTTTCGAAATTTGGTTCCGACCTGGATGCGGCTACCCTGAACGTAATCGAAAAAGGGAGGCGAAATGTTGAAATCCTGAAACAGGCCCAGAACGACCCTTATACGGTAGAAGACCAGATTGCAATCATCTTCGCAGGCTCCAAAAACCTGCTCCGGGATGTTCCCGTTGACAAGGTCAGGGAGTTCGAGAAGGACTACCTTCAATTTTTGAATGCGAAGCACCGGGATGTACTGGACGTGCTGAAGTCTGGAAAACTTACCGATGCAGTTACCGATACCCTTGGAGAGGTATGCAAGGACCTCGCCAAAAAATATAAAAAATAAGACCAGCCCCTGAGGCAAATCGAAGCGAGGACCTATGGCGAACTTAAAGGACATACGCAACAGGATTTCATCGGTTAATTCAACCATGCAGATCACGAGCGCCATGAAAATGGTGTCGGCTGCAAAGTTGAAGAAGGCACAAGACGCCATAACGGCTATGCGCCCATATGCGGACAAACTTACCGAACTCCTGCAGAATTTGAGCGCCAGCCTGGATGAAGACGCAGGGGGGCGATACTCCGTTCAACGTCCGGTGGAACGGGTCCTGGTGGTTGCCATCACTTCAAACCGAGGTCTTTGTGGTGCTTTTAACACCAATATTGTAAAGCAATGCCTTGCCTTGATGCAAGGCCCTTATACGGGCAAAGAAACCGCCTTCCTTACCATTGGAAAGAAGGCAAAAGACATGTTGAAGAAACGGCATCACGTAGTGGGAGACCACAGCGGGGTGTATGACGAACTTACATTTGAAAACACTGCCGCTATTGCGGAAACCCTGATGGAACTCTTCGCGAATGGAAGCTATGACCGCATCGTTTTGGTGTACAATAAGTTCAAAAACGCTGCTACCCAACAGTTGATGACCGAACAATTCCTGCCCATTGCTCCTGCGGAAGGGGCGACCCAGGGGCCTTCCGACTACATTTTTGAACCTCAAAAGGCGGAAATTGTCGAACAACTGATCCCTAAATCGCTCAAAACACAGCTTTATAAGGCTGTCCGGGATTCCTTTGCCAGCGAGCATGGCGCCCGGATGACGGCCATGCATAAGGCAACCGACAATGCCAAGGACTTGAGAGATCAGCTTAAACTTACCTATAACAAGGCGAGGCAGGCGGCGATCACCAACGAGATATTGGAGATCGTGGGCGGGGCCGAAGCGCTCAACCAATAAGCCCAACCTTAAGGGAGCAGATGTGATGCCTGGCCGTTGAGGCCTTCCTCAGGGTCGGTCAATCGCGAAACTGAACGAAATCCTGCTTTGCCAGCCCCGTTTAAATACCTACTTTTAATCGGTATCTAACGCTAACGCTGTTGAGTCTGTTCCAGAAACTTTTCAAACAAACATTTATTTACGGGCTGGCTACGGTGTTACCAAGAATGCTGTCCTTCCTTCTGGTGCCCGTGTATACCAGTGTAATGCCCCCCGGATCTTACGGGGAAGTCACACTCATATATGCCTGGTTTGCCATTTTCAATGTCTTTCTGGCTTATGGGATGGAGACGGCTTTTTTCAGGTTCTATAACGGGAACGAAGACAAGGCAAAGGTGGTTTCAACATCCCTTATATCTATAGTGGTATCCACAGTGGCCTTTGTGATCCTGGTCTTGCTTTTCCGCAACAGTACTGCTGTTTTACTCAATATAGACCCCAATTACATGGCCTATGTGATTGCCATTTTAGGGCTTGATGCCCTGGCCATCATCCCCTTTGCCTGGCTTCGGGCAAACGAACACCCCATGCGCTATGCCCTCATCAAAGTAGCCAATGTGGGGCTTAACCTGGGCTTCAATATTTTCTTCCTGCTTCTACTCCCAAAACTGGCAGCTTCCAATCCGGATACCCTCTTCGAATGGCTATACAGGCCCGGTTACGAGATTTCCTATATTCTGATTTCCAATCTGATTGCCAGCGCATTGACTTTACTGATGATGGGCCGGCTATACGTCCGCAGGGATTTCGTTTTCGATAAAAAACTTTGGAAGCGTATGATGCATTACGGACTCCCGGTAATGATCGCAGGGTTCGCCTACAGCATCAACGAGGTATTCGACCGCTACCTGCTAACCGAATTACTCCCGGAGGGCATCGCGAAGAGTGAAATGGGCAAATACTCAGCCTGCTACAAACTAGCCTTGTTTATGACCCTGTTTGCCACGGCTTTCAGGTTGGGGATAGAACCCTTTTTTTTTAGTCATTCCTCCACTGAAAAGCCCGAGAGGGCCTATGCGCAGATCACGAATTACTTTGTGATCCTCGGCAGCATCATCCTGCTGGGGGTGGTGGTATTTGCCGATGTGCTCAAGGTTGCCCTGATCCCGAATACGGCATACTGGGAGGCCATGCCGATTGTTCCTGTAATCGTACTGGCCAGCTTTTGCCTGGGGATTTACCACAACCTGTCAGTATGGTATAAGGTAACCGACCGTACACGCTTCGGAGCCTATTTCTCGGTTATCGGAGCCCTGATAACCATCCTGGTCAACTATTTCTTTATTCCTGTGATCAGCTATTACGCCTCCGCTCTGGCCACTTTAGCAGCCTATGGCAGTATGATGTGCCTGTCCTATATCTATGGGCAAAAATATTATCCTATCCCGTATAACTTCCGGAAGATCATCTTCTATTTTGGGGTCTCCCTGCTCCTGTCGGGACTTTCGTTCTACATTTTTAACAGAAATTTGATTATCGGCAGCCTTTTTCTTTTAGTATTTTTATTCCTGGTCTATAGGATGGAGAAGGAGCGTCTTAAAAAGATATTTTTAAACCGTGTGTGATGAAGATAAAAATCGTGAACCAGTCGGCCTATGACCATCCTTCCTATGAAACCCCTACTTCAGCGGGGATGGACTTACGCGCCAATATTTCCGGTTCAGTCACGTTAGAATCCTTAGAGCGGGCAGTTATTCCAACGGGCTTATTTATTGAACTCCCCGGGGGGTTCGAGGCCCAGGTGCGGCCCAGGAGTGGCCTTGCTGCCAAAAAGGGGATTACGGTCCTCAACAGCCCTGGAACGATTGACGCCGACTATCGCGGTGAGATAGGGGTTATCCTGGTTAACCTCTCCCGGGAAAGCGTAAGTATCGCCCCAGGCGAACGCATCGCCCAGCTGGTTATAGCCAGGCATGAGCAAGCCGAGTGGATCGAGACCGATACATTATCTGTGACCGAAAGGGGGACAGGAGGTTTTGGGAGTACGGGCAGCGCCTGACGGCGTTTAGCGGGAAAATGCCCCTGGGGGCAGAAGGTTACATTATGAGGCTACTGGCATACATATTGCTGTTCTCTTTGGGAAACATGGTACTCCAGGAAAAATTGTGTGCGCAAGAGGAAGAAAGTGCCGCCCTGTCCATGCAGGAGTATTCCGATGAATTCCAGGAGAATTTTTTCGAAGCGTTAAAACAGAAGGGGATAGAAAATTATGACAAGGCCATCAACAACCTCCTGGAATGCAAGCGCCTGGAACCGGATAATGCGGTTGTAGATTACGAACTGGCCCGGACGTACCTTGAGGATAATCAGCCCATGCCGGCACTGGAATACGGGATCACAGCAATCAACGCAGATCCGGCCAATATTTGGTATTTGGAAATTCTGATATCCGCGGCATTGCAACAGGGAAAATCCCTGGATCTCCTAAAGGCGAGGATTCCATATGGGAATACCCTCCTCAGGGAAAATCTGGCCAGGGTGTTCTACAGAAGAAATGACTACCAGGCGGCCCTGAGGGTATTGAAGGACCTTAGTGATTCCGGGTTTTCCAGGCAGATGGAATCAAAAATCAGGGGATCCGGGAAGACAGTGGAACCTGCCGGGGAAGAAGTTGAAAAACAGGAGGCAAACCCCATGCAGGAATACCAGGGCGAATTACAGGAGTTGCTGGAATCAGGAGACTTTGTTGCCCTGGACAGGCGTTCGGAAGAAGCACTGGAGAATTTTCCGTCATTCCCGTATTTCTATTTTGTGAGGGGCATGGTCCTACTCCAAAACAATCAATACCGGGAAGCGTCCGGGATTCTGGAGGAGGGCTTGAATTACCTCCTGGACGACCGGGAACTGGAAATAAAATTTTATCAAGCCCTGGCACGGGCCTATGAGGCCCAGGGGAATTCATCGAAGGCAAATATGTATCTTAACAAAATAAAATCGGGTTCTTAAGGCTATGAACGGACGTACTACATATTGGCGGCCATGGCCGCTCCTGCTGATCCTGATGGCACTATCTCAATCCTGCACTTCTTCCAAAGCGATCAGTTCGGGCAAGGTAGACGAAAGCCTTTCTGCCAAGGCGATTATTCGGAACCATTACCGGAACGAAACCGATTTCAAGACACTGAGCGGCAGAATGAAAATAGATTTTAACGATGGCACAGCCTCCAGCTCCTTTAACGTGAGTTTGCGGATGGAAAAGGACAAGGCAATTTGGATAAGCGCCCCGCTCGGGGTGGTGAAGGCCTATATCACGCCGACACGGGTGTCTTTTTACAATAAGCTTCAAAACGAATACTTTGACGGGGACTACTCCTACCTTAGCCGTTTTCTGGGAACCGACCTCGATTTTGGAAAGATCCAGAACCTTCTTTTGGGACAGGCGCTTTTTGATTTGAGGGAGGGGAAATATTCGGCCATGGTGCATAACGGATCAACCTATGAACTGAAACCCCGGGAGGAAGGTGACCTGTTCAAAATCTTTTACCTTATCAATCCCGGGAATTTCAAAATTGCCGCCCAGCAACTCTCCCAGCCCTTCCGTAAGAGGCTGCTCGAAATACGGTATAAAGATTACGAACAAAAAGGCAAGCAACTGATCCCAAATGAAATAGGAATAACCGCAATTGACACCAACCAGCGGAATGTGATAGAACTGGCATATAAAAACGTGGAACTTAACCGGCCCCTGAATTTTCCATATGAGATTCCCAGCGGCTATGAGGAAATACTCCTGAAGTAAGATGAGGTGCAATGGTGCATATCGACATGGCATTCTCCTGATCGTCCTGTTCATGTGTGGTTTTGCCGGGCAGGCCCAGACAGACGAGCAAAAGGCCCTCGAAAGCAAACGGGAACAATTGCAGCAGGAGATCGCCGAAATCAACCGTCTGCTTTTTGCCGAACGCAAGGAAAAGGGAAGCGTTCTGGACCAGATGGAGGCTTTGCAGAAAAGGATAGATGTGCGGCAGCAACTCATTAGGGTCACTAACCAGCAATCCAACCTCCTGACCCGCCAGATCAACAACAACATCAGGAACATTTCCCAACTCAGGGAAGAATTGGATCTGCTGAAGGAAGATTATGCCGAGATGATCCGAAGGTCTTACCAGAACAGGAACCAGCAGAACCGGCTTATGTTCCTGCTGTCTTCCGAGGATTTCTTCCAGGCATTCAAACGCCTGCAGTATATGAAACAGTACACCGAATATCGCAAGGAGCAGGGGTTGCAGATCGTGGCCAAGACCGAAGAACTGACCAAATTGAACCGTGAACTTACTGAACAACGAAAGGAAAAGGACAAGCTGCTCGTTGAGAATACCAGGGCCAAGGATGCCATGTTAAAGGAGCAGGAAGAACAGAAAGGGTTGCTGAAATCCATCCGGCGGAATGAAAGCCGGTATGTCTCGGCAATAGAAAACAAGAAAAAAGAAGCGCGCAGGATCGATGAGCAGATCGAGCGCCTCATCCGTTCTGCGATCGCAGCTTCCAACAAGGAAGCGGGGAGTACTTCCAAAGACAATAGCAAGTTTGTGCTAACCCCGGAAGCTACGCTGGTGGCCAACAGTTTTTCGGCTAACAAAGGCCGTCTTATCTGGCCGGTGGAAAAGGGGATTAAGAGCCAGGGGTATGGGATTTATCCGGATGCGGTTTACCCTGGCATCAAACACCAGAACAACGGGGTCATCATTGCTACAGACAAAGGGGCGAAGGCCCGGGCCGTTTTTGAAGGGGAGGTGATTGCCATCCTGGCTGTCCCGGGCGGCAACAAAGGGGTACAAATAAAACACGGGAATTATATCAGCACGTACTACAACCTCTCCAATCTGTATGTGAAAAAAGGCGACAAAGTGGCGGCCAAGGATGAGTTGGGCGAGATCTATACCAATCGTTTGAACGGGCTCACCCAACTGAAGTTCTACCTTTACAGGGACGCCACCCGTCTTAACCCGGAAGAATGGATATACCACTTATAACCGATTAAGGACATGAGATTGAACAACCTACAGGGAACCTTTAAACTGCACAATGGGGTGGCTATGCCCTATTTCGGACTGGGTGTCTATCAGTCCGAGGATGGGAAGGAAGTGATCAATGCCGTACAGTGGGCCCTGGAGGCAGGGTACCGGCATATCGATACTGCCTCGATCTATAAAAATGAAGCGGGTGTCGGACGGGCCATCCGGCAAAGCCCCGTGGCCAGGGAAGAAATATTTGTGGTGAGCAAGGTTTGGAATTCGGACCAGGGGTATGACAGCACCTTACGGGCTTTCGATGCCAGCCTGGAGAAATTGGGGATGGAATACCTTGACCTTTACCTGGTGCACTGGCCGGTGGCCGGCAAATACAAGGAAACCTGGAAAGCGCTAGAACAACTCTATCAGGAGAGGCGGGTGAGGGCCATTGGTGTCAGCAATTTTCTGCAACACCACCTCGAGGACCTGATGGAACGGGCCCAGGTGGTTCCCATGGTAAACCAAATGGAATTCCACCCCTTTTTGGTGCAGCAGGATCTCCTGGACTTCTGCGGGAAGCACAACATACAATATGAAGCCTGGTCCCCCCTTATGCAAGGGGCCATCTTCGATCAGTCTATGTTTGAGGAAGTAACAGAAAAGTATCAGAAAAATGTCGCCCAGATTGTCCTGAGGTGGGACCTGCAGAAAGGGGTGGTAACCATTCCGAAATCGAGCAAAAAGGAGCACATCCTCTCCAATGCAGATATCTTTGATTTCAAGCTTTCCCCGGAAGATGTGGCATTCCTCGAAGGACTGGATCGGAGGCAGCGGTTCGGGCCCAACCCGGATGCCTTTGATTTTTGATTGCCCCACCCGACCGAGTGAAGCGAGCGTCGGGGTTGTCAAACCCCCCTTTCTTCCTGCCTGCACTTCGTTTGGCAGAAATTCATTCCCCTCTTCATCTGAAGAGGGGAGCAGTTTGGACCAGTTTAATGACCTCGTAGTCTATAATCCAGGACAAAACGCTCCTCCCTTTGGACAAAGGGAGGTGGCCCCGACCGAGCGTAGCGAGTGTAGGGGACGGAGGGTTCGACCTTGCCATCATTAATGGGATTTCTCACCCCGCCCGAAAGCTTCGGGGGTAGATCCCCGCATCGCGGGGAGACGGAGGGGGCTGCTTATGACTAGCAAAAAAGCCAAGGCGAAACGCACTTCCGCTTGCAAAGCGGCTATTTCTTGAAACCTTCGGGTACCCAGTATGTGACATTTCTAGCTCTTATGCAACTTAGGGACAACAAATAATCCTCCCCTTAGCAAGGGGAGGTGCCCCGACCGTAAGCGCCGGGGCGGAGGGGTCTGTTAATGGCCTTCAACGGTGTTCTTCAGAAGGGGCGCAGGGATGAGAGACTCTGGATTATAACCACCCCGCCTCTCAGGCAGCAGTAGTTTACTCTTCCATGAAGAGGGCTTTCAGCTCGGTGGCATCGCCCGGTTTCATTTTGCCGGCCAACACCAGGCTTAACTGCTTGCGCCGTAGGGCAGCAGCAAAGCGCTGCTTTTCCAGTTCGGTTTCGGGCTCCAGGGGCGGGACCTCTGTGGGTTTCCCGGAATCATCCACGGCCACGAAGGTGTAAATGGCCTCGTTGGCCTTGGTACGTTCCCCGCTGGAACGGTCTTCCATCCACACGTCTATAAATACTTCCATAGAAGTCCTGAAAGTTCGGGAAATGGCTGCTTCCACAGTTACCACACTTCCCAGGGGCACAGATCGGTTAAAAGCCACATGGTTCACGGAGGCGGTCACCGTAATTCTCCGGCTATGCCTTCTCGCGGCAATACTGGCAGCCCGGTCCATACGAGCCAGGAGTTCGCCTCCGAACAGGTTATTGAGGGGATTGGTTTCGCTGGGCAGGACCATATCGGTCATGATCGTCCTGGATTCACTGGGTGTTTTAGCCTTCATACCAAAATATTTAATGTAAAGATAATCGCCACGACCATACTATGGCCCGGACGGCTAATAAACCTGTGCGTTAAGATGGGGTAGAGTTGAAAAAAAGGGGTGTTCAATGTTCGGATAGCAACCAGGCATCGGCAGAAACCGTCCGTTTGATCTTCCTCAGGTATTGAAGGGCCTGCCCGGGTTCCACAAAACTTGCATAGGCGACCTGGTGCAGGCCGTATTGGTTCACCCCGAGATATTCGGCATCATATCCTTTGCTCCTAAGCTCCCGGACTTTTTTATCGGCATTCTCCCGGAACCTGAATGCGCCGGCTATGACATGGTGGATCCCTTTGGGCTTTAATTTAACGTCTAACTCCAGAGGAGGCAGTTCCAATGGTTTGGAATTGAAAAAGGTGGCTTCCTGTATATTGCGGGTTACGGCTTGCTGGGCCTCTTCCCGGGCAAGTTGGGTTGTCTCATGGCGCTGCTGATACAAGCGTAAGCCTGTAAGGCCGGTAGAAATCGTAAGGAGTATTATGGCAGCATATTTAAAATAAGGCCTCAGCGACCTGCGATTCCTTTCTTCCGGGGTGATGATAAAAGGGATCCGTTCTTCCATCCGCACCACTTCTTCTTTCAGGGCTTCACGGGTTACCACAGAAGAAATCACCGAGGTAAAACCAAAGGATGAAGTGAGGAAATTGATTTGCTGCACGGGCTGGAATTGGATCTTGCCTTCCCGGTTAAGCCAGAGCTCACCAATGTTTTGGAATTCAAGGCGTTTGCCCTGGCGGAGCTGGTTTTTCCAGGCCTGGGTTTCCTCCAGGGCCTGTCGCATTTTTTCTTCATAGGACACGCCTTCGGCAGTGGCCATATAGGAGACCAGAAGGCCGTCATTTGCCGCAAGCTGCTCATTGAAGGAAAGTACTTTTGACGGCGGGTCGAACCGATTACTGGCACGATGCAGCACAGCCGAACGCCTCTGGGCCAGGAATGCCCCGAATTCGGGTACCACCACACAATTGTAACGGTAGAGCAATTCCTGTATGTACTTTCCGGTTTCCATCCTCACAAAGATGGAAAAATTTGGGAGGGTGTAAACGGGCTTTTCATAACTTTTTATTAACATGGAAAGGGCTGTACTTTGTGGATAACTTATAAAAATCACATAAATGACTCAGGATGAGATAATTGCGGCCTTAAGGCTGCAGCATGTCCCCCATATTGGCGATACTACTGCAAAAAAACTCATTGCGCACTGTGGCAGCCCGGCGGCCGTTTTTTCTGATAAAATGCAGTATCTACTCCGTATCGACGGAGTGGGGCCGCATACACTGAAAGAGTTGCACAACCGGGAACATTTGGCGGCGGCGGAAAGCGAATGGCAGTTCCTCCTGACCAATGAGATTACCTGCCTCTTCTTTACGGAGCCTGGGTATCCCGCCTATCTGAAGCATTGCATGGATGGGCCCATCCTCTTGTTCCAAAAGGGCAGGATCGATTATTCGGGATATAAGGTCATTAGTGTGGTTGGCACCCGGAGTATTACCCCCTACGGCCGAGAATTCTGCGAAAAATTTGTGGAGGAGATCGCCCCCTGGGATCCCATTATCGTCAGCGGATTTGCCTATGGGATCGACATTTGTGTGCAGCGGGCTGCAGTGTCCTGCAATTTACAGACCATCGGCTGCCTGGCACACGGGCTGAACCGGCTATATCCCGGGGCCCATCGGCGGTATGCCCCGCTCATTGAACAGAAGGGTGGATTTGTGACCGAGCTATGGTCAACCAGCAAGCCGGACCGCGAAAACTTCCTGAGGAGGAACCGCATCATAGCCGGGATGAGTGAGGCCACGATTGTCATAGAATCTGCAGAAAAGGGCGGAAGCCTGGTAACTGCCGACCTGGCTTCGGGCTACCACAGGGATGTATTTGCTGTCCCCGGCAGGGTGGGGGACCGGTACAGCGAAGGCTGCAACCAGCTGATCCGCCGGCAAAAAGCACAGATACTAACCTCGGCAGCAGACCTGGTGTATATGATGGGGTGGGACCTGGAGGAAAAGAAAACGCGACCCGTGCAAAAGGAGCTTTTTGTAGCGCTCGACCCGGTAGAGGAGCTGGTATACGATTGTCTGCAAAGGGAGGGACGGCAGTTGCTCGACCTCATTGCCCTGGAATGCCAAATGCCGGTATGTAAAACCGTTTCTACCTTGCTGGCCCTGGAAATGAAAGGAGTGGTACGGCCCCTCCCGGGAAAGGTTTTTGAAGCGATATAAGCCTTTGTAAGCCAGGTTGGGTACCGGTTTAACGATTGCAGCGCAGAAAAGGACTATTCATTCAGGATGTAGCCCAGTTTTGAGCGTACCCTCCCCATGACTTCCCGGGCTACTATGTGTGCTTTGGAGGCCCCTACCTGGAGAGCCTCATCCACTTCTTCCGGATGGGCCATGTAGTAGTGGAACTTTTCGCGGGCCGTCCCGAAGCGGTCCAGGAGCAATTCGAACAAGGCCTGTTTGGCATGGCCGTATCCGTAATTACCTCCTTCGTATTTCGCGCGCAGAGCGGCAGTCTGCTCCTGGGTGGCCAGGATGCTATATAATTTGAAGACGGTATCCGTTTCCGGATTTTTGGGGGCTTCCAGGGGGGTGCTGTCCGTGACAATCCCCATGATTTGCTTTCGGAGTTGTTTATCTGGCAGGAAAATATCGATCAGGTTCCCTTTGCTTTTACTCATTTTCTCGCCATCCGTCCCGGGGACATACATGGTTTCCTTTTGCACACGGGCTTCCGGCATAACAAACGTTTCTCCCATTTGGGCATGGAAACGCGCCGCCACGTCGCGCGTCATCTCCAGGTGCTGTAACTGGTCCTTGCCCACAGGGACCAGCTCGGCGTCGTACAGCAGGATGTCTGCCGCCATCAGCATAGGGTAGGTGAACAAGCCGGCGTTTACATCTTCCAGGCGGTCGGCCTTGTCCTTAAAGGAATGTGCCAGGGTGAGCCGCTGATAAGGGAAGAAGCAGCTCAGGCACCAGGCCAGCTCGGTCACCAGGGGCACATCGCTCTGGCGGTAAAAGACTGTTTTATCGATGTCCAGGCCGAATGCCAGCCAGGTTGCGGCAGTGGCCAGGGTATTTTGCCTGAGTTCTTCCCGGGCCTTGATTTGTGTAAGTGAATGTAAATCGGCAATAAAGAGAAAGGATTCGGTTTCAGGATCCCCTGCCATTTCAATTGCGGGGATGATGGCCCCCAATATATTCCCAAGGTGGGGCGTCCCCGTGCTTTGTATCCCTGTAAGTATCCTGGACATGGCCCAAATTTTAGAACCACAAAATTAAAAGAAATACCATTGCCCGGCCAAAATTGTTACTTTTGATTTCATGCGTCCCCTCCTTGTGAAAATCGGGCAATCCCTTTTCCGGGTCTGGTTTTATTTTTTGGTGGCCCTGCCCATCTTCATTTTCTTCCCTTTGCTGCTGGCATTTACACTTTCCGAGCGTACGTACAGGCAATTCTTCTGGCTGGCACGCAACATCTGGGCAAATGTAATACTCTATGGGATGGCGTGCCCGCCCCGCATAATTTATGAACAGCGGCTGGAGCGTGGCAAAAGCTATATGCTGGTGGCCAATCACACCAGTATGCTGGATATCATGCTGATGCTCAGGGTAAGCCGAAATCCCTTCGTGTTTGTAGGGAAAAAGGAACTGGTCACCATCCCGGTATTCGGGTTTTTTTACAAGCGCGTTTGTATCATGGTCGATCGGCAGGACAGCAAGAGCCGCACGGGGGTATACAGGAGGGCGCAACGGCGGTTGAACCAGGGGCTGAGTATTTGTATTTTCCCCGAGGGGGGTGTTCCGGACGAGGGGGTATTGCTGGACGAATTTAAGGAGGGGGCCTTTAAAATGGCCATAGCACACGGTATTGAGCTGGTTCCCGTTACCTTCTATGACAATAAGCAGCGGTTCCCCTTTTCCCTGGATCACGGTGGCCCGGGTCCGCTCCATGCCAGGGTACACCGATTTTTTAAAACCCGTCATCTGAGGGAAGAAGAGAAGGCAGATTTAGGTAGTGCCGTACATGATGTAATCCTCGGGGAATTAAAAAAAGGCGCCCCCGGTTCGAGAAGGGGGGCGCCTGCAGCGCTGCGCAAAGGCAGCAACTAACCTAACCAACATCATCAGGGCGATGCCGCTGTTCTAGAACTTAAAATTTAACCCGCTGTACACGCCCACGGAATACGGGTTAAAGGAACCGGAAGCATCTGAAAAGGTATTGAGCTGATATTTGAAAACCGGTTCCAGGCTTATCAGCATATGGGGCGTTAGCTTGTAATCCAGCCCAAATCCCAGATTGGTGCTGAAATTCAGGGAATTCAGGTTATTGGCCTCCCCCATTTCCATACTGCTTCCATCAGATTCGAGATTTACCGAGTTGTCTACCAGGAAAAGTGAGCTGAGGCCACCCACAACATGGAGGCCCAATTTACTTTCAACCACGGCAAAACTAAGTTCCAGCGGAATTTCCACATAGCCGAATTGCTGAACCATCCGGCCATTCCTGCTCGAAAATTCAGCCGAAACATCGGCTGCCAGCGCCTGCTGAGCAACTTTCTCCTGGGAGGAACTGCGCACCACCAGGTTGCGGGATGTAAGCGAATAATTTATGTTGTTGATCTGCTCCCCGGATGTAGCGGCCAGGCTGGGTGAAAATGAGATGTCGTTTGTATCATACCCATAATCTACTTTATTGATGCCAGAACGAATACTCAACCTGGGTGAAACCGCATAGGAAAGGGATAATCCGTAGCTAAAACTGATGTTCCCCGATTTCGGATTGGCGACAAAACTGGAATGGATGGGGGAGCCTTTCCCGAATGAATTAAAATAAACCGGTGCTACCCGGGGGCCGACAGACCAGTGGGAGCCTGAATTTTCTGTGACTGCCTCCCCCGCTTCCTCTTTTTCCTTTATTTCATCAAACAGGGATTTTTTCCCGGCCTCATCGGATGGTTCAGCTTTTGTGGCATCTTCAGGTGCCGTATCTGGGCGCAGGGGAGACACGGCTTTGGGTTCGCCCGCAATTCCGGCAACTTGCTTTTCCGGCGTTTCACGATCAGCTCCGGATACCTGATTAACAGACTCCCGGGCTATATTTTGCTCCCCCGCAATATTCATATTGTTTCTGCCATTATTCTTTGGGGTTTCCTCTATCCCGCGTTCGGCAAGGGCGGATTGGTCCGGGGATTCCTGCCGGGCCTGTTCGGGACGGGCGGACGGCGGATTACCTGCTTGAGCTGGTTGTGATCCGCTTTGCTCCTTATTATGGGTTTCTTTTGGGGTGCTGATTTCGTCTTCCCTTTCGGTCCCGGCCACGGCAGGCAGTTGTTCTAACGGGAAGACCTTATCTGCTTCTTTTGACGGGGATTCTTTCCTGATCGGGGGTTGCCCCTCTTCGGTACGGGTTACCGGTTGGTTGGTTTCAGGGGATGTTTCCCCGGGGCTGATCAAGTAGATCAGGAGGGCCAAAATAGCAGCCGCCCCTCCCCATTTCCACCAAACCGGAAGGATTTTGCGTGACTTCTTCTTTTGGTTGAGGGAAGCCTCAATGGCCTTCCAGACCTTATCGTCCGGAACTTCACTGTAATCCCTCAGTTTGTCCTCAAACAGTTTGTCAATTGGATCCTTTTTCATGCTGCGTCGGATTATGCAATATTTATATTGGTTTTCCTGATCCGTTCTTTCAGGATCATTCTGGCCCGAGCCAGGTTGGATTTTGAAGTTCCGGGGGAAGTCCCCAGTTGTTCACTGATTTCTTTATGAGTATACCCGTCCAGCACATACATATTGAATGTTATCCGGTATTTATTGGGCAACTCCTGGATATATCGGAGCAGTGTGGAAAGGGAAACATCAGCATACGGGGATTCTTCTTCCGCTTCTTCTTCCATATTTTCAGAGACCACGTTCAGGTATTCCTCTTTCCGGTATTTTTGCAAGACCGTATTCACCGTAATGCGTTTCATCCAGCCTTCGAATGAGCCTTTGAATTTAAACTGATCGATCTTGTCATAAATGGTCATAAAGCTATCATGCAGGTTGTCCTCTGCCTCCACCCTGTTACGGGAATACTTTAGGCAAATACCGAACAACACACGGGAGTACTTCCTGTAAAGAAGTTCCTGTGCCTGCCTGTTTCCTTTTTTACAATTATGTATGAGTTCTTCCAGACTCAAAATGTTGGCCAGATTAATATTTTATACCCATATTGGCGCTGGGGTTTACGGGAACATCATATTCAAGAAATTGGGCATTCCCATCACCATCTTCCCCTGTCCAGAACCGGAAAGTGTAGGCATCATGATAGTTGCAGGTAAATGTGAAATATTCCACCACCTCGGCTTCCACAGGGGCACATGATGCGTTATCCAGGGCCGAACCTACCGCTACCACACTTATGGTGGTCGGCTGGTCTTTGGTGAAATCGAAACCTTCAAAATAGGTGCAATTGGAGGGCTTGATATATGTAACCTTTATGGGGTAGCTTTGATAAATATCAAAAGATTCGGGCATTTCCACATTCACGATGCGAAGGTTCAGAAAGTGAAAGGCCACCGGTTCGTCTTCCAGGGAGCAGGAATTCATAACAGGGGCCATCCAAATGACAACCACCCAAACCAATACGCTTTTTAGGGTCATCTTCTTCATATTGCTACCTGTAAAGATGAGGGGAGAAGGCAAAGGTTGCTTAAAAATTCGCAGAGAAGCCGGGGAAATCAGATATATGGTAAACCAGCTATGCCCTAAAGGGCACTGACGGCTTCCTTTATTTTCCCTTCCAGTTCTTCCAGGAGTTCGGGGTTGTCTTGTAACAGGATCTTCACGGCATCCCGCCCCTGACCAAGTTTGGTATCCCCATAGCTGAACCAGGATCCGCTTTTTTTGATGATCTCGTAGTTGACACCCAGATCGAGGATCTCACCAACCTTGGAGATGCCTTCCCCGTACATGATGTCGAATTCGGCCTGTTTAAACGGGGGTGCTACCTTATTCTTCACCACCTTAACCCGGGTTTTATTACCCAGTACGCTCCCGTCTGCATCCTTGATCTGGGTAGACCTTCGGATATCGAGCCGTACCGAAGCATAGAATTTCAGGGCATTGCCTCCGGTAGTGGTTTCGGGGTTCCCGAACATCACACCTATCTTTTCCCGTAACTGGTTGATGAAGATCACGGTGCAGCGTGTTTTACTGATAGAGCTGGTTAATTTCCGAAGCGCCTGGGACATGAGCCTGGCGTGCAGGCCCATTTTGGAATCTCCCATTTCCCCCTCGATCTCGCTTTTGGGGGTCAGGGCAGCGACCGAATCGATGATGACGATATCGATGGCGCCTGAACGAATCAGGTTGTCTGTTATTTCCAGGGCTTGCTCCCCATGGTCTGGCTGCGAGATGATCAGGTTATCTATATCCACCCCAAGTTTCTGGGCGTAAAACCGGTCAAATGCGTGTTCCGCATCAATAAAGGCAGCAATTCCACCCGTTTTTTGGGCTTCTGCGATGGCATGCAGCGTAAGTGTGGTTTTCCCGGAGGATTCAGGGCCATATATTTCCACCACCCGGCCCCTGGGGTAACCGCCAACCCCCAGGGCGATATCCAGCCCTAAGGACCCGGTCGGGATCACGTCCACATCCTGCACCACCTCATCACCCATTTTCATGACGGCCCCTTTTCCATAGGTCTTGTCGAGTTTGGCCAAAGTCAATTTCAGGGCCTTCATTTTCGATTCCTTTTCGCTGCTCATGGTTGCCATATCTAGAGTTAAGAAAGCTAAATTACCATTTCTTTTTGCATATCACAATGCAGGAAGCAACCTTTTTGGAATTCGTACATCCTAGTGGTGAATGTTCGTTCCAGACGATATTTCAAAGTTGGTTTTAAGCTTTGTGCAGCGATGGCCATCATCTATTGGGAAGATGCTATGAAAAGGGAGATATGATTGCTATGAAAAAGGAAAGATAGATATGGTCGCTAAGGAGCCCCGGCAGTCTGCCGGGGCTCTTTTTCATTTGAAGAACGGCCATTTATTCATACTTTTGCGGCGGATTTCATTTGGTATCTTAACTATTGGTATAGCATGCAACTGTACAATACATTAAGTGCAAAGGAAAGGGAAGTGCTCATAGAGCAGGCCGGCAAGGATCGCCTGACCATTTCCTTTTATAAATATGCACGGATCGGCAACCCCCACATCTTCCGGAACCATCTTTTTATTCACTGGAATGAGCTGGATGTCCTGGGCCGGATCTACGTGGCCCATGAGGGCATCAATGCACAACTCTCTGTGCCAGCCGAACAGTTTGAGGCATTCAAGGCCCATCTGGACAGCATCGTATTTCTCGAGAATGTTCGCCTGAACATCGCCATAGAACAAAACGACAAATCCTTTCTTAAGCTCAAGGTGAAAGTCCGGAAAAAGATTGTGGCCGATGGCCTGAATGATGAGACTTTCGATGTTACTGACAAGGGGATACATGTGAATGCCGAGGAGTTCAACGCCCTGATCGAAGACCCAGACACCCTGCTGGTGGATATGCGCAACCACTACGAAAGTGAGATTGGCCATTTTAAGAACGCCATCACACCCGATGTGGACACCTTCAGGGATTCCCTGGATCTGATTGAAAAAGACCTCGCCGCCCACAAAGAAGGCAAAAAGCTTGTTATGTACTGCACCGGCGGCATCCGTTGCGAGAAGGCAAGCGCATACTACAAACACAAAGGCTTTAAGCAGGTGTACCAGTTGGAAGGAGGGATCATTGAATATACGCGACAGGTGCGTGAAAAAAAGCTGGAAAACAAATTCTTAGGCAAGAATTTCGTGTTCGACCATCGCCGCGGAGAACGTATTTCCGAACATATCATTGCCCGCTGCCACCAATGCGGACAGCCCTGTGACACCCATGTTAACTGCGCGAACGAAGCCTGCCATTTGCTCTTTATCCAATGCGAAGCCTGTGCGGCCAGGATGGACAACTGTTGTTCGGACGCCTGTAAGGAAGTTGTATCCCTGCCCTATGAGCAAAGGAAATCACTTCGCAAAGGCAGGGTGGCAAGCAACAAGATCTTTAAGAAAGGACGGTCTGAAGTACTCCGGTTCAAAAAATAATCCCCCGGGCCTCATTACGGTGGCGGTATCCGGGATATAAAGGGCGTCATTTCGCTTTCCGGAACAATTTATCGTATCTTTAGCGTTAAATTATTACGAACCTTTTTCAGGGGATCCGGATGGATTTCCCTGATTCAAGATATACAATATGGGGTGTAGCAGTTGTGCGACCGGCGAGGGCGTACAGCCGCGCGGGTGCAGGAACAATGGGACCTGCGGATCAGACGGCTGTAATAAACTCACTGTGTTCGACTGGCTTTCCAATATGTCTTTACCAGCAGGGCAGAAGCCTTTTGACTGTGTGGAAGTCCGATTCAAAAACAGCAGAAAAGAATTTTTCAGAAATGCCGATGAGTTGCCATTGGCCATTGGCGATGTGGTGGCTACCCAGGCTAAGGCAGGGCATGATGTGGGCATTGTTTCCCTGACCGGTTCCCTGGTTAAGGTGCAGATGCAGAAAAAGAAGGAAGACTACTCGGATGAGAACCTGCCCAAAATCTACCGCAAGGCTACCCAGAAAGATATTGACAAGTGGCAAAAATGCAGGAGCAAAGAAGAGGAGATCAAGAAACGCTCCCGTGAAATGGCAATCCTGCTCAGGTTGGAAATGAAGATCTCCGATGTGGAATTCCAGGGAGACGGTTCCAAGGCAACCTTTTACTATACCGCCGATGAGCGGGTAGACTTCAGGCAATTGATCAAGGATATGGCCAAAGCCTTTGGCATCCGTATTGAGATGCGACAGATCGGCTACCGCCAGGAAGCCCAGCGCCTGGGGGGTATAGGCTCCTGTGGCCGGGAATTGTGCTGTTCTACCTGGTTGAGCGACTTCAGGTCGGTAAGCACCTCAGCCGCCCGGTACCAGCAACTTTCCCTCAACCCGCTTAAATTAGCCGGCCAGTGCGGGAAGTTGAAATGCTGCCTGAATTATGAGTTGGACATTTACCTGGAAGCCCTGAAGAATTTTCCGTCCCAGGAAGTCAAGTTGCATACCAATAAAGGGATGGCATTTTGCCAGAAGACAGACATCTTTAAAAAAATAATGTGGTTCTCATACAAAGATGAACCAGCCACCTGGCATGCCCTATCCACTGACCAGGTGCACGAGATCATCGGAAAGAACAAAAAAAAGGAAGAGGTTGCCAGCCTTGAGCAATATGCGGTAGACAATTCCGCCGATGAGAAAACAGGTTTTGAAAACGCCGTGGGCCAGGACAGCCTGACCCGATTTGACCGGCCCAAGCACCGGAAGAAAAGGAACAAGAACAGGAAGGGCAGGAAGAACAAGAAAAGTACATCCAAGAATGCGTAAATTGCTATGCCTGTGGGCGGGAACCGTTATACTGGCTTCCTGCAACCGGGACCTGGTGTATTCCAGGTACCAGGCCACCGGGGGGGATCACTGGGGAAAAAGCGATTCCCTGAAATTCGAATTTTCCGCACCCGATACCCTGAACCACTATCATTTGTTTATCAATGTAAGGAATGACGATCATTTTCCCTTCAGCAACCTCTTCCTGATCGCCTCCCTGAATTTCCCGGACGGGCGGGTAATCAAAGATACCCTGGAATATGAAATGGCTTTGCCAGACGGGACCTGGATGGGCAAAGGGAGCGGGAGCGTAAAAGAAAATAAATTATGGTACAAGGAAAACATCATTTTTCCGTTAAATGGCGTATATACCTTAGATTTAGTTCAAGCCATGCGTAAAAACGGCAGTGTGGAAGGGATCCAGGACCTGCCCGGAATTACAGACGTTGGCCTGGAAATTGAACATGCAAAGAGCAAGTAGACTATGGCTAAGACGCGTAAAAAAAAGCCCGCCAACAACTTTGTACGATTTATCAAATGGTTCTGGATTTTGTTCGCGGCCGGTATTTTTGCCGTATTCCTTGTCTTCCTTTTGGCATCCTGGGGAGTCTTTGGTGAAATGCCTACTTTCGAACGCCTTGAAAATCCACAGACCAACCTGGCTACTGAAATCATCAGCGCGGATGGCCAGACGCTTGGCAAGTTCTACCTGGATGACAACCGCACCCCTATCAATTATGACGACCTCCCTAAAAACCTTGTCAATGCCCTGGTTGCTACAGAAGATGCCCGCTATTACGAGCATTCGGGGATCGATGCCAGGGGCACCTTAAGGGCGATGATCTTCCTCGGGTCTCGTGGAGGGGCGAGTACCATCACCCAGCAGCTTTCCAAGCTGCTGTTTACCGACCGGATTTCAGGTAGCGCCCTGGAACGCATAATCCAGAAAGTTAAGGAATGGGTGATCGCCACCCGCCTGGAACGGCAATATACCAAGGAGGAGATCATCACCATGTACATGAATCAATACGATTTCCTGTATAATGCCGATGGGATTCGTTCCGCCGCAAGAATTTATTTCGGCAAAGAGCCGAAACAGCTAAAAATAGAAGAATCGGCTGTCCTCGTGGGGATGTTAAAGAATTCTTCCCTCTATAATCCTGTTCGCCGGCCCGAACTTATGCTGGAACGCCGGAATACTGTGCTGGGCCAAATGGCCAAATACGAGTTTATCTCAGAAGCCGAAAGGGACTCCCTGCAGGCGCTTAAAATGGACATCAACTTTAACCCGGAATCCCATCAGGAAGGGCTGGCCACCTATTTCAGGATGTACCTGCAGCGGTATATGAACGTATGGATAGACAAAAATCCGAAGCCTGCCCTGAAAGGCGAACGATCCCGGTGGAACCTGTACCTGGATGGCCTTAAGATATACACGACCATCGATTCCCGTATGCAGAAGAACGCGGAGGAGGCGGTAGCCCGACATATGAAAAACCTTCAGAAAGAGTTTTTCCACCAGAACACGCCTGCACGGAACCCCACGGCCCCTTTTGCCGACCTGGATAAGGCGGAGATTGATGTTATTATGGAACGCGCCATGAAGAATTCTGACCGCTGGAGGATCATGGAGAAAGCAGGAATCGATGAAAAGGATATCCGCGCTTCTTTCAAGAAGAAAACAGAAATGACGGTTTTCGACTGGAACAGTGAAACGAACGAAAAGGATACGGTCATGACTCCTATGGATTCCATACGCTATTCCAAGACCTTTCTGAGGGCGTCTCTTTTGTCCATGGAGCCTCAGACGGGGCATGTGAAAGCCTGGGTAGGTGGCATCAATTACAAACACTTTCAATATGACAATGTGATTCAGGGCGGCCGTCAGGTGGGCTCCACCTTTAAACCTTTTGTATATGCGGCTGCCATTGACCAGCTTCGCCTGTCACCCTGCGATTCCCTCCCGGATACCCGGTACTGCATCGAAGCTGGGAAACATGGAAACCCGGAAGCCTGGTGCCCCAAGAACGCGGACGGTACCTATACAGGCAAGATGTTCACCCTGAAACATGCCCTGGCCAACTCCGTAAATTCCGTAACCGCCCAGCTTATAGACCGGGTGGGCCCGAAGCCTGTGGTCTCCATTGTACATAACCTGGGTATTGACAGGGACATCCCTGAAGTGCCTTCTATTGCCCTGGGAACACCCGATTTGAATTTATATGAAATGGTCGGGGCCTATGGGGCCTTTGCCAACCAGGGGGTGTATGTAAAACCGGTAATGGTAACACGGATAGAAGATAAGAATGGTACAGTATTATATGAATACGTGCCGGAAACAAGGGATGTGTTGAGCAAGGATGTCGCCTATGCCATGATAAACCTGATGGAAGGGGTGACCGAAGTGGGTTCGGGAGCGCGGCTGCGGCACACCTTCGGAAAGGATCAAACGCTATACAAAGATATCATAACAGGGTATCCGTATGAATTCACCAACCCCATAGCGGGGAAAACGGGAACCACTCAAAACCAGAGTGACGGCTGGTTCATGGGCATGGTCCCCAACCTTGTAACGGGGGTTTGGGTAGGGGGAGAAGAACGTTGGGAGCATTTTCAGTCCTTAAAGTATGGTCAAGGCGCGTCTATGGCCCTTCCCATCTGGGCGCTCTATATGAAAGAGAACTATGCCGACGAGGATTTGGATGTATCCAAAGAAGATTTCGTAGAACCTGAAAACATGTCCATCAACGTGGATTGTACAAAACTTACGGAGGATATGAAGCAGGAACATCTTCAGGACGACGACCTGGACGACCTTAACTTCTAGCGGCCTCTCAGGCATTCTGACCCTTCGGAAATCCCCGAACTAATCCCGCAAATCTGCGG
>Ga0102953_1000326_pt1 | contig 34005 bp, 25 predicted proteins | sample SalPon2A_C_D2_MG_FD_78509 | JGI IMG/M metagenome (GOLD analysis project Ga0102953, IMG submission 78509) | Soil microbial communities from South San Francisco under conditions of wetland restoration - Salt Pond MetaG R2A_C_D2_MG | ecosystem: Environmental > Terrestrial > Soil > Wetlands | place... | reverse complement strand
TGTTGGTAATGGAATTGCTCAGGGGTTGTTCAGTGTATTGGCTGCCGTGGTGTGGCCCCGCTTTTATGGCCGGGAACACCTGGGGGCAATAAGCGGATTCGCCATGAGCTCGCTGGTGTTTTTCAGTGCATTGGGGCCGTTGCTGTTTAGCTTTTCTTTCACACACTGGGCGACCTATTCATGGGCCGCGTTGCTGTGTGCCGGAATCGTGTTCCTGAATTTGATTGCCTCATTCAAAGCCGAAAATCCCCAGGAAACTTTACACCCATAGTCGAATTCTATTTAATATTGTTAACATTTCATGCTAAATATTAGTCAATCTTTTAAATCGTTAAGTTGTTATCAAAGTAAAAGCTTCGATCGAAGTTTCTTATTACGCTAATTACTGTAAATGATCTAACTTATGATGACAAAAACAAGACGATATTCCGATATTCGATTGATTCAACTTATTGCACGTTTTTTATCCCTAAAAATCAATAGACTCTTTTTAGCCGTCGTATTACTTTTTTTATCGGCCGGTTTTTCTTCGGCACAAACCCACACTTGGGTAGGATCAGTGAGTAACGAATTTTTCAATGCTGATAATTGGAATCCAAGCAACTGGACGCCAGATGTTCCAAATGCAGCAGATGTTTTGATTGGCAAGGGAAATCCCTATAACCCCACTTTCATTCAGGGAGGAGGAAGAACGGAACAACGTTACGGCCATGTCAATACAACCGGTGAAGCCAACTTTACGATTAATGGAGCACTTTACTCCTGGAATAACGATTCCATCAATGGATACGTGAACATTAAACAATATGCTGAATTGAATATCCGCAACATCGGGTATATCGGTCGTAGCGATTCAGGAAACGTAGTGGTCAGTGGATCATTGACCACGAAATACGACCTTTACGTGGGAACCGGAACAAGCGGCAAAGGAAATTTGACTATTGACGATGGAGCTGTTTACATTGGACGAACCTTGTATATTGGGAATAATGGAGCGACGGGACACATTAAAATCACCGGATTGGGTGGACTGCACTGCACTGGAAATGTGACTTCAAAATTTCAAAGCTGGGTGGATGATGGCACCATTGATACAGATAGTGGCGATTCTCTGAAAGTCGCTTATAATTCGGCCAATGATGAAACATCGGTAACTGTAGTACGCAATTTAACTGGTATGGTGAAGGAATACGATACCTATGTGGTGCTGGACAATGGCATCATAAAAGCAACCATCAATAAAGGAAATGCAAAAGTTACTTCGCTTAAGGTGAACGGGGTGGAAACCGTCAGCCAAAGTGGACGGCACGTTACGATCTACTATGATTGGCATGCCGAGAACACACTGGAAGGTCCGTCGCATTGTGTCTTTTCTGTAGTTCATCAGAATGATTCGCTGGCTGATGTTTCGTTCAAACATGTTTACACACCTTCTGTCGGTGACCATTTTGCAGTGGACATGGACATTCATTTTGTGATCAAAAAGAATATGGAGGGGCTCTACACCTATTCTGAGCTGGAGCATAAGGCGGAATATCCGGAACTGCCGGTAAGTGGCTGGCGAATGATCTATTCTCTGGCGAATGACGGACACCAATATACGTGTGAAAGAATTTACGTGGACAGTTTACGCCATTGGGAAATGCCGTCATTGGATGACTATGCTGCTGCCTCACCGACACCCATTAAAGAAATTGTAAAATTAAATACCGGCGTTCGTGCCGGCCATTACGATGGCAAGTATGAGTACGTCTCCGATATTTGGAATCTGGGGACCTACGGGTTGGCCAGTGATGTCAATAAAATTGGTACCTGGATTGTTTTTGGGAGCCATGAGTTTTTCAATTGCGGGCCAATCTATCACGATCTGAATGCTGCGGCAGGAATTATCCATGTTTGTATGAATGGCGTGCATTACAATGCCAAAGGTTTTAATGTTGCGCAAGGTGATCACTGGCGCAAGTTGTATGGCCCATATCTCCTCTATTTCAACAATAAAGATACGGGAGATGAAGCTTGGGCCGATGCCAAAAAGCAGGCAAAAATTGAAGATACTAAATGGCCCTATAAATGGTTGAAGAACAATGTTGAATATCCATTGGCTGATGCGCGTGGTTCAATTTCCGGGCGGTTAGCTATCGGTGATATTTTTAAACCCAATATTTCCTGGAAGAATGCCTGGATCGGCGTCACTAAAATCAGCAATGCGGATAATCAGTGGCAGTTTGAAACGCGTAATTACCAGTATTGGGTTAGGACAGGCCCCTATGGAGAATTTACGATTCCCAATGTAAGGCCTGGAACATACACCCTTTTTGCGTACGCTGACGGTGAAGTTGGAGAGTTTAAAAAGATAAACGTGACCGTAACAGCCGGGCAGGACAACAACCTGGGCAACTTGATTTGGACCATCAAACGAAACAAAGGTAAATTGTTATGGGAAGTTGGTGTGCCTAACCGGTCTTCTGAAGAATTTGCGCACGGGCACACCGATTTTTTTGAGGGATTTGTGTATAACAATTTTGCCAACGAATTCAGCAATCCTATCGAGTATAACGTGGCTGATAAAAACTGGGCGACGGCGCTGCCTTATGCGCATTGCCCGCTACTGCAATCAACTGGTGCCATGGATGCCTGGCGGTGGAATTTGAACTTCAATATTACCGATAGTATTCCAAACACGGGAGATGCAACATTGACCCTGGCATTTGCCAGTTCTGACCATGCACAACTCCGGGTGTATGTCAATGACCAGTCGTCCTACCTGACCTATTTTTACCCGGACAATGCTGGCGGAAATGCTTTGCTGCGTCAATCCAATCATGCCATGTACGCTACCAAGGAGGTGAAGATCCCGATGAGTAAGTTGCATCGCGGTAAAAATACGATTTCGTTGGTCATGCCTTCAACACAAAGCATGGTGAATCATGTGATGTACGACTACATGAGTTTAGAGGCTCCGGTTTATGATTGTAACGGCGATTTAAATGGCAGCGCTTACATTGATAGTTGTGGAACCTGTGCCAGCGGAAATACGGGAATCACGCCCGTGTTGGATGCAAGTTTGTGCCAGGCTACCGTTATCCCGGAAGCTCCATCAGCGCTGGATGTTAATATTTATCCGAATCCAACGACAGACTATTTTACCGTTGAGGTCGCTAAAGAGATTCACTATAAAGTTTATGATTTGACGGGTCAGTTGGTTGAGCATGGTGACATTAAAGGACATGGAAATATTGGTCAACAATTAGCAAGAGGCACCTATATTTTGAGCCTCGAACATGATGGGCATTTCACCCAAACCAAACTGGTGAAGAACTAAGCAGATAGAATACTAGCACAAAATAAAAACCGGGATCCTTCTTCAAATTCAATTGTTTGTATCGAAATAATAGGAGTTTTTTGAAGAAGAAACCCGGTCAAATTCACTTTTGTTGCAAACGATAAACAGGGATCATTCATTGCTTTAAATCAATCATCAAAATACATTGATTTCCAATGTTCGTTAATTAAAAATACGAAACGCTGGATTTATATTTTTCCAGTATTCCTTTCAATTCCACAGCCGCTAAAATGAGTTCAATAATTTTATCGTTCTTGAATTTGGCGACATTAATTACCAGGTCGTAATAAAGCTGGTTGTCTCTCTTTTGCATGTAATATTTGCGGAAGGTGTCACGTTTTCGCTCGGTTTCAACAATAAAATGGCGTGCTTCATCGAGTGTGACGTGGTGCTTGGCTGCAATTTTTTCGATGCGCCAGTCGAGTGGTGCCACCAAACGAAGATGCAGCGAATTATCAATGTCGTGTCCAATGACGTTCCCCGCACGCCCGACGATGATGCAGCAGCCGTCAACCGCAAATCCACGGATGACTTCGCGTACTGTTTTCAGAATAACCCGATCGCTTTTATATGATTTCGCATTAAAAGCTTCCAGGATTTCGTCGAAAGTCGAATGTTCGGTGGGGGTGAATAAACGATTCACTTTTTGAGTATCCAGTTTCAATTCTTCGGCACTATGCTGGAGAATTTCCTTACTGATCACCTGCCACTTTTTGCAAAATACGGACTTGTTTAATGATGTGGCCAGCTCCTTGGCAAGTTTCAATCCTCCACAACCGACTTCTCGGGAGATCGTGATCGCAGGACCGGCAACATGTGGCCCCGGATTTTTCTTCTGTGACGTGTCTCCAAAACGCTTGTTCATGTAGTTTAGCAATGAATTTTCCATGATTTTTGGCTTTTGAGTTTATATAATTTTACGGAATCGGACGCAATCTGTTATATGTTTGTAAGAAGAAATTGAATCCTTCGATCAAATTTGAATTCTTCAACCTGTGCGTGCGAAATATCATGAATGGATAATCAAATAGTTGTTAACTTTCCGGTTCATTGATAATTTGTAAAACTTCAATCATGTTCAATCCAAATACTTATATCCAAAGGCGTAAAAAGTTAAAAAAAGAAGTCAATGCGGGCATTCTGCTTTTCCTCGGAAATGTGGATGCTCCAATGAATTGTCGTGACAATACCTATCATTTCAGGCAGGATAGTAACTTCCTGTACTTTTTCGGTCTCGACTACCAGCGACTGGCCGGTATCATTGATGTTAATTCGGGTGATGAAATCTTATTTGGCGATGATTTAACGATGGATGATGTAATTTGGATGGGGCCACAGGAAAGTTTGAAAGACAAATCTGTCCGGGTTGGTGTTAAAAACACCCGCCCCTACAATGATCTATTCACAACGATTCGAGAAGCCGTCGATCAAGGGCGGCAAATTCACTTTACACCACCATACCGGGCTGAAAATATGTTGTTGTTGCAGCAGTTGACAAGTGTGGTGCCTGGAAAACAGGCTGACGTTGCTTCTGTAGAACTGATCAAAGCAATAGTCAGTCTGCGATCTGTGAAGGAAGCTTGCGAAATTGATGAATTGGAAAAAGCAGCGGCAGCCGGTTATAAAATGCATGTTAAAGCCATGCAAATGGCACAAGCTGAAGTCTGGGAGCAAAAAATAGCCGGTACCATTGAGGGAATTTCGTTGGCACATGGAAGTATGCCATCATTTCCGATCATTTTATCGCAGCACGGTGAAACACTCCACAATCATAATCACTCAGGATATTTAGAAGTTGGCAAGTTGCTTTTGGTGGATGCAGGAGCTGAAACCACCATGCATTATGCCTCTGATTTTACACGAACATCACCGGTTGGCGGCAGATTTTCCCAGCAACAACGCGAAATTTACGAAATTGTGTTAGCAGCCAACAATAGAGCTCTTGAATTAACCAAGCCAGGCATAACTTATCAGTCTGTTCACCTGGAAGCGTGTAAAGTGATTGCAAATGGTTTGAAGTCTGTTGGGATTATGAAAGGCGATGTTGAGGCGGCAGTTGCTGCCGGCGCTCACGCGCTATTTATGCCACACGGACTGGGCCATATGATGGGGTTGGATGTGCACGATATGGAAGATCTCGGGCAAATTTATGTTGGGTTTGATGACGAGATTCGTCCGTCGGAGCAGTTTGGGTTGGCGTCGTTGCGAATGGGGAGACGGTTGCAGGAAGGATTTGTGGTGACCAATGAGCCGGGCATTTATTTTATCCCGGCATTGATTGCTCAGTGGAAAGCGTCGAATAAATGCAAAGATTTCATCAATTACGATCGGTTGGAAAACTACCGTGAATTCGGAGGCATTCGGTTGGAAGATGATTTGCTAATCACCGCTGGTGGATGTCGATTGATCGGTGAACGCATTCCAATCACCCCGGAAGGAGTAGAAGCAACCATTCAACAGAAATAGTCAGGAAGATTGCAGAGGAGTAGTCTTTTTTTCAGAATCCGGTGATAGAAATAGTGAATTTCTGTTTTCAGTTCATCGCGTAAAGAGCGGTAGGCATCCAGCTTTGTCAGGTAGTGATCGTGGAAAAGTTCGGGGTCGTCAAATCCAAGATGCAATTTCTGAGCGAATTGCAGGGGTAGTTTTTTATAATCTTCCCGGGTTCCGTTGCAGAGGGTGATCAGGTAGTCAAAATTTAACTGCTGGAGATCTCGTACATCGTAAACTGTTGTTTCATCCATGACCAATCCAATTTCAGTCATTGCGGTGACTGCATGAGGTGAAAGTTTCCGAATAGGCGTCATGTTTGCAGCCCGAATGTTCAGTTTTTGATCCAGCGATTCTAAAATTGTTTTCGCCATCAAACTTCGACATGATAGACCTCCGGAACATAGAAATAGAATGTCCATGGCTTTGGCTTTTAGTTAGTTAAATTTATGAAATTCACAACGAACAAAAAATAACGTTCAACATACATTTTGAGAAAATGTTAATAACGAAAAGGGAAAAGTGAATTTTGTTTCAATATTTTTTTTTAATTTAAAATCGTCTTGATTTTTAACAGGTAAGAGTGGAGAAAAAAAAAGAACAAAGGTTGGATAGACGGGAATCTTTCGAGGAGATATTGAAAAATCGAAGTGAGATTTCAAAATTGGAGTATGTGAAAGATTTCCTATCCAGTGTGTCTTCCATTGTTTGTATCCTCAATGAGAATAATCAAATCGTTTTTTCAAACACCGCCATGCTCGAGAAATTCGGTCTCGACCTGGAGGAAAATATCCTGGGTGGCAGGCCCGGCGAGATCTTAAATTGTATTCATGCGAAAAATGATACCGGAGGTTGTGGAACCTGCGAAAAATGCCAATATTGTGGCGCTTTTCAGGCCTTTGAAAAAGCTTGGAACAAAACGATAAAAGTGACCCAGGAATGTCGAATTGTTACCTTGCAGGATGGCCATTATAATCAATTAGACCTGGAAGTTTCGGCCACACCTGTTGAATTTGAAAAGACGTATTTGGTTGTTAGTATTCAGGATGTTACTGAGATAAAACGAAAGGCCATACTCGAACGGATCTTCTTCCATGACATTATCAATATTGCTGGTGGCCTGAATGGTATTTTGGAAGTAATTGCCAAAAATGGTCTTGACAAAAGCGAAGAATACTTCGAAATTGCGCAGTCCCTGTCCAGCATGATAATTGACGAAATCAGGGCGCAGCAACAATTGATAAAAGCTGAAAATGGAGAGCTAAAGGTGAATTTACAAGCAATTCCGGTAAATTCATTTTTACAAAAGGTGGTTGCCCAAATTCGTTTTCACCAGGTTGCCCAGGAGAAGGACATCCTTGTTGAAGATGGAACAGGAGAAGCACTTGTGAATAGCGATGAAGTGTTGCTAAGCCGGGTGCTGATTAATATGGCGAAAAATGCTTTTGAGGCTACTGATTTAGGAAAATCGATTAGCCTGAAAGCAGTGAAAACAGGCAATGATATCCGTTTCAGCATCCACAATCAACAATACATTCTCCCTGAATTTCAGGAGCAAATCTTTAAGCGGTTTTTTTCAACGAAAGGAAAAGACCGCGGCTTCGGAACGTACTCCATGAAACTTCTTGGTGAGCGCTACTTAAACGGCAAAGTAGACTTTTCGAGCACAGTTTCTGATGGCACAACGTTTTTTATCGAGCTCCCTTTCCAATGAAAATTCACTGAATATCCAATTCGCTTTGTCGTTTCAATGATGGTCGAATGATCAGGCGCAAAGACTGATCAAAAGTGGCGTATTTCCACAACCAGTTAATAAAAATAACGAGCCGGTTTTTAACACCAACAATTGACATAAGGTGGACGAACATCCAGGTTAACCATGCAAATGTTCCACTGAAGCGGATGAAAGGTAGATCAACTACCGCCCGGTTTCGTCCCACAGTTGCCATGGACCCTTTGTCTTTATATTCGAATTTTTTCAGGGTTTTTGCCTCTCTTTTATTCACCAGGTTTTTGGCTAGCAGCGTGGCTTGCTGTAACGCTACCTGGGCAACTTGTGGGTGACCTTTGGGGTAATTTTCGGTTTCCATATACGCTAGGTCGCCGATAGCAAAAATACTGTCGTAACCTTCAATCTCATTGAAACGGTTTACTTTGATTCGATTGCCACGCACGAGGTGGCTGGCATCAATTCCCTGGGGCATCTGCGCCTGGATACCTGCTGCCCAAATCAGGGTTTCGGTTTGAAAGTCTTCCTGATCTTCCAGCTTCACCGTAGAGCCGTCGTAGTCTGTTACCTTGTGCGATAAACGAACATTGATCCCCAAATTCTTCAGGTATTCACCGGCTTTTTTACCGGCTTCCGGGCTCATCCCATTCAACAGGTGAGGGCCAGCCTCTACCAGGGTGATTTCCATTAAGCTGAAGTCGAGGTCGGGATAGTCTTTGGGGAGAACGAATTTTTTCATTTCGGCCAGCGCACCACAAACTTCAACCCCGGTTGGACCACCGCCGACAACCATCACACTCATTAGCTGGCTGAGTTTTTCGGGATCGCGTTCAGCCACCGCACGCTCAAAATTCATCAGGATTCGGTTACGCAGATAAACGGCTTCAGAAACTGATTTCATGGGAATGCCGTTTTTCTCAAAGCTTTTGTTGCCAAAAAAGTTGGTGGTTGCCCCGGTTGCCAAAATCAAGTAATCGTACCAGGTGTATCCCAGCGGCGTTTCAATGATTTTTTTCTCCGGTACAATGTTTTGAACGGTTGTAACCCGGACAAATACTTTTTCACTTTTTTGAAAAGCTTTTCGTAACGGGAACGAAATAGAGCTGGGCTCGAGACCTGAGGTGGCCACCTGGTAAAACAACGGTTGAAACTGGTGGTAGTTGTTTTTGTCGATTAAAACGACTTGAAACCCCTGTTTGTAGAGTTTTCGCGCAAGCTTTAAACCGGCAAAACCTGCTCCTACAATTACGACACGTTTCTGGTCTGTTTCTGGTATATTTACTGGCATACAATATTTTTGTTCTGAAACAAACCAGTTGTAGTATTGTTGCGGGTTTGGCGAATATTATTTTCTCTTTTTTCCGGCCTTTGGGTATTGCTTTGATAGGCAATTTTAATGAACAGAATTCAAAGAATTTTTTAAGCAAATTTTGCAAAATATTAAAATTCGATATGTAACTATCAAAAAAAAGTATGTTAATTTAGTGGGTCTGATTCGTGTTTCCCTGCTCTTAATAGGAATTGAAGCAACACAATTTTATTCGCTAGTTGATAGATGTTATACGTTAATTTAAATGAAGAACAATGGAAATTGAAACGGGGAAATCATCTAGTAAATTGCATTACGGAGTTTGTGCAGTGCGTTGTTTCTGCTCTATTCTTGATCCGTGTTTTTTTATTGTGACCTTTGCATAATAGTATAAACAAAAAACAATCGCATCCAGATGACGCAAGAGAACACAACGTTTAAAGCATGTCGGGTAGAAGAAGAAAACAGCCGTTACGTGAGTTCGGTTAAAGAGGTCGAATTTGTTTCGCTGGGAACTGACGAAATCCGGGTGAAAGTTCATTACAGTTCGTTGAATTACAAAGATGCCTTGTCGGCTTCGGGCAACAAGGGAGTGACCAAAAATTACCCCCACACGCCGGGTATTGATGCGGTTGGAATTGTTGAAAAGTCGAATGCTGACACGTTGAAAACTGGCGAGCAAGTTATTGTGACCAGTTATGACCTGGGGATGAACACCGACGGCGGATTCGCTGAATATATTCAGGTGCCTGCGAAATGGGCTATTAAACTTCCGAAAAAGTTATCGATGAAAGAGGCGATGATATACGGAACAGCTGGGTTGACGGCCGGAATGTCGGTTCTTAGACTTTCCGAACTTGTGAAGCCAGAAGATGGGAAAATAGCGGTTTCAGGAGCCACAGGCGGCGTTGGAGCTTTGAGTGTTTCAATCCTAAGTAAATTGGGCTACCAGGTCGTGGCCATCACTGGAAAAGAAAGTGAAAAAGATTACCTGCAACACTTGGGAGCAACCGAAATATTGTTGCGCTCCGAAATCGAAAACTTCGATCAAAAACCCTTGTTAAAACCTTTGTTTGCAGGAGCAATTGATACCGTTGGCGGACCGATTCTTGAAAACGTTATTAAAGCGACCAAACCAATGGGTGCTGTTACTTGCTGTGGCAATGTGGCTTCTCCAAAGCTCGAATTAACGGTATTTCCCTTCATTCTGCGTGGAGTTGCATTAATTGGTATCGACTCGCAGAATTACCCCATGAACTACCGGAAAAAGGTATGGGAAATGTTGGCTGACGAATGGAAACCAACTCAACTGGCTGAAACTTGTCAAGAGATTACGATGAACGAGATTCAGGAGAAAATTGACCTGATGCTCCGGGGGCAACTCAAAGGGCGAACCATTGTGAAAATAGCAGAATAAAACGTAAAACAACTGGATATCACAAGCCGTTTTGGAAGTGAGAAAAAGGCAAAAGCAAGCTTGATTAAAAACGATTATTTTATGCCAATAAATTTACCTGATCATTATGATTTGCTTTACCGAAATGCTGTTCAGAAAATAAAATCCGGTCAGTACCAAGCAGATTCGTTGATTGACTCGCTGGATGATCATCGAATGGGGGTGACCCTTTTACTGAGGCCAAGCCCGAAAGTCAACAACAATATCCAACAGTTTTTATATGAACTTAAAGCGATTGATCCAACGCAATATTATTATCCAAATTCGGATATGCACATCACTGTGTTATCCATCATTTCGTGTTACAGCGGTTTCAAGTTGTCACAGATTGACGTGGACGAATATGTCGAGGTGATTCGACAAAGTATTCCGCGGCAACCCATCCTCGAAATTTCTTTTAGTGGAATTACAGCATCGCCCTCGTGTGTGATGATTCAGGGATTTCCAATCGATGGAAGTTTGAATGAAATTCGGAATCGACTGCGAACCAATTTTCAACAGACAAACTTGATGCAGTCCATTGATCAACGTTATCAACTACAAACAGCCCATTCCACGGTGGCCCGTTTTCGAACTGAACTGAAGCAGAAGTCGAAATTCATAGCCGTCATGGACCGATACCGTGACTTCGATTTTGGCACATTTCGGGTGGATGCCCTGGAGTTGGTTTACAATGATTGGTACCAACGGCAGGAGAGGGTGCAACGCCTTCATCGGTTTGATTTGGGTTGATTTATTCAGCTGTTTTTTAATGCATTCCCGTTTGGGTCATGTCGAATAAGTGACTGGCCTGTTCGCCCAGGAAACCCGAGAACAATTTTCGTTCGCCATCTTCCTCAATGTAGCCCCGTTCCGCTAATTCGTAATAGGCGTAGGTCCAAATAATCTTGTGCACCATGCCATCGTTTTTCACAACTTCAACCAGCTCTTTTATGGCATGGGTTGACGATTGCTGAAGAATGCTGCCTTTGTTACCTTCAATGTGGCTTTTCATGGGAACACCTGCTTTGGCCAGGGCGTGGCAGGTGACTTCCAGGTCAGGCCATTCTTTCACATTCTGATAATTGATGAATGCCGTAAAATGGTTCACCGAATTTCCGTGTAGCAGCACCCATGCGCCATACTGTGAAATGTCGTTCAGCTTTTCAACAATTTTTTGATTTGGAATATCCCACGGCCGGCGGAAATAGTCAGCGAGTTCGAGCACAAAAAGTTTAGCATCATCTTCGGGAAGCTGCCCGTCTTTGTTGAGTTTTAGCAATTGCTCAACGGCAAAGTCAGAAAGCAGGTAAGGTGTATCTTTCACGGTTTGATGAATCGAATCCTGTGCCCACAGCGGAAGTTGGTCCACTTCGAGCTGGCTGACAAATAGTTTGGGAAAAAGCTCATCCGGGTGTTCAAAATGAATGGCGTGTAATTTTTTGATTTCGAAGTTGTAATGTCCAACCGGTTTAAACCCAAGTGCATCTAAAATGTGCCAGATGGCGCCAATGCCTTTCGGCTGTTTGCCAGTGTCGGTATGAAGTGTGCGGAATGCAATATGATCGTTGACGACTTGCCCGCCTTCGCTTTTTACAAGATCAGCATAGGTTTTTGCATAAGTCACCCGACGAATATATTGCTCCCAAAGTGCATCCAATAAACGTGTTGTGATTTCTTTGCTTGTGATTTGCATGACGTTTTATTTTTAATGATGTGTTATTAACAAAACGAATGTCATTCTATATTACGTGAAAAAATAGATTCAGGGTTATTGATTCGTAGTCGTTTTTGGAATGATCAATTAATTATTCTGTAATCAATGTTTTTTTAAACTTGATATTGAACGATTCAAGTTCAGCCAACACAGGTTCGTATATTTCAGGAATAGTGGGAATGTAAAGTCCTTTAAGCTGAATTTTCCCAGTTAGGATCAATTTCGCAGCAATGCCCAAAGGCAATCCAACCGTTTTCGACATGGCAGTGTGTACCTGATCTTCGCCGGTGACGACCAGTGCTGCATATAAATGCTCTTTTTTGCCGGACGCATTATTCAGGTAAATAAATTTGTGCCACATAACAACCATATCCTTGTCAGCAGAACCCAGCTTCCACTTTTGTTTCAGGATGTGCTCCAGTACTTTCGCAGGCGACGCTTTAATAATACCGATGGGAGTTTCGTCAAATATTCCCAACCATTTTAGTTTCCCTATGACATCCGAATCCTGGTCGATGTGTTGATCGTGGTACAGCTTGGTTTCGACCGAATCGGATGGGTGGTAATAAAGAAACGAATTGACGAAATCGCGGTTGGTCATGTTTTCCAAACCAGTCATTTCATAAGTGTCATTTGTCATTCCCAGTTGTACAAAGACGTTCCAGGCACGGCAAAACCCTGGTCGGCGCAATGTTCCGCGATAAACTGTGGGGACGTCATGAAGATGATACATGTCGATGTATTTCAATGAATCGCGGTTGGCATAACCCTCAAATGTGCCATAGCCTTCAATTTCAATGAGCTCGGTGCGTCTGAAAAGCCGGTTGTAGGGAATGTATTTGTACTTCCCTTCCTGGATGAATTTGGCCGGGCCTTCGTTGCCGGCCAACACCACATGCAAGGGATTCCAGCTCAGTTTGTAATGCCAAGGGTTGTCGTCTGATTCGGGTGCCACCAACCCACCGGTAAACGATTCAAAACTGAGCAGTTCATGGCCAACCTGTTTGATGGCGTTGATCTCCCTCATGGCCGACTGGTGATCAATGCCCGGGTCAAGTCCCATTTCATTTAAAAAGAACAAGCCTTTTTGATGAATTTCGGGCTCGAGTGCTTTTAACTCGTGTTGTTCGTAGGACGGGGTTAGCAGGTTCTTCGAATATTTCAAACAGGTTTGTGCAACCAGTAGATGAAAACGGGCCGGTAGCATGGAGATCACCAGGTCAGCTTTTTCAATCTCCCGGTCACGGACTTCCGGATCATGAATATCGAATGGGATCAGTTCAACCTCGTTTCCAATTCGTGACCGTGCAGAGTCGACATCTTTCTCTGCAACGACCACTTGCCAACTCAATTCCCGTGCCTGCTTCTGCAAGTATTCAATTAAGGTTGATGCTGAACGACCAGCTCCGATAATCAGAATTCTCTTCATCGCCGATTAGTTTTGAATGACTTAGACATTGAATTCAATTCCTTGCGCCAGCGGCAGATCTGTCCCAAAGTTAATCGTGTTGGTCTGTCGGCGCATGTATGCTTTCCACGCGTCAGAACCGGACTCGCGGCCGCCACCAGTTTCTTTTTCGCCGCCAAAAGCGCCGCCAATTTCAGCACCCGATGTGCCAATATTGATGTTGGCAATGCCGCAATCAGAGCCTTCACACGACAGGAAGTGTTCCGTTTCGTGTAGGTTGGTGGAGAACAAGGCCGATGATAAACCTTGTGGCACATCGTTGTGAAGGTGAATGGCTTCTTCCAATGTTTTATAATGAATGAGGTAGAGCAGGGGAGCGAAGGTTTCCTGTTGTACAATGTCGTAATGATTTTTGACCGTTGCCAGCGCTGGTTTCACATAACAGCCCGATTCATATTCGGGGCTGGCAAGCACCTGTCCACCATATTCAAGGTGGCCACCCTGTGCTCTCACGTGCGATTGCGCTTCCAGGTATTTTTTCACCGACTGCTTGTCAATCATGGGGCCCACCAAAGTCTGGGGATCGAGTGGGTGCCCGATTTTGATACTTTTGTAAACAGCAATCAACTTTTCGAGCAGTTGATCATGAATAGATTCGTGTACAATAATACGCCGGGTGGAGGTACAACGTTGTCCGCAAGTCCCCACAGCGCCAAAAACAATGGCCCGGATCGTCATCTCCAAATTAGCGTTTGGTGTTACGATAATCGCATTATTTCCACCCAACTCCAGGATGTATTTACCGAGCCGGGCACCTACCAATCCTCCGACTTTTTTCCCAACACGGGTTGATCCGGTGAATGAAACCAGCGACAGGTTTTTATCACTGAACAGTTCATCACCCAAATATTTTGAGCTGGTAGCAACGAGGTTGACAACTCCTTCAGGGACATCATTTGCTTTTAACACATGGGCTATAATTTTATGGATGGCAATGGCGCACAGCGGAACTTTTGACGATGGTTTCCAAACCACCACATCGCCGCATACAAGTGCGATCATCGTGTTCCACGACCAAACAGCAACTGGGAAATTAAAAGCTGAAACCACACCTACAATTCCCAGCGGGTGATATTGGTCGTACATGCGGTGGGCTTTTCGTTCCGAATGCATCGTGAAGCCATACAATTGCCGCGATTGACCCACCGCAAAGTCGCAAATGTCAATCATTTCCTGAACTTCGCCCAGTCCTTCCTGGTAAATTTTGCCCGTTTCGTACGATACAAGCTTTCCCAACGGTTCTTTGTATTTACGGAGTTCCAGCCCAATTTGGCGTACGATTTCACCTCGGGCAGGTGCCGGAACTTTTCGCCATTGCAGAAAGGCTTTTCGGGCCGTTTCAATAACTTGTTGATAATCGGTGAGTGTTGCTTGTTTCACTTGGGCAATTACTTGACCGTCAGCCGGCGATATGGACGAGCGTAAATCGCCCTGCCCGTTGGTCCAAACCTTACCAGTGCAAACACCGGAATTCTCAGGTTCAATTTCCAATTGTTGCAAGGCCTCTTTCATACCAAAAGAATCAATTGTGTTCATAGCAATTTTTGTTTATTGTGTTTGATGAGCGATTGTGCTCGGGCGGGAAGTTGCATCGCAAATCAGTCCGGGCGACACGCTATTCAAGTTAGCAAAATTATTCGAACTTTACTTTATGTTAGCGACTCTTTTTCCGCACAAATTTTTAAGCAGCAGCGTAAAGGCCCATCAATTTTCAGTTCATTATTTAACAATCTTTTCAGGCTTGGGCAGTATAATTTTTCATGAAGATGTTGTAATTTGCACCTACGATGACTGGTCGGTGACCAAAGAACTGGAATGATATTCATGAATTTGCCACGAATTGACTTGTTATGGAACGAAAAGTTGAAGAAAACAGATTGTTTGAAAACCAATTATTGGAACGCCTATCGCGCACAAATGCTTATGTCGCTATCAGCGCTTATATGGTGATTTCGCTTGCCGCTTTGATAATCGCGAGTATGCAAACAAGGGTTTCGCTGTTGAACCAGGTGACCTTATTTATCAGCGGTTTGATAACCTTTTCGTTGACTGAATATGTCGTTCATCGCTATTTGTATCACTACCCGAAAATTGGGAAATTGAAGAACTGGGCTTTTGTGGTTCACCAGTTTCACCATGATCATCCCAATGATGCCAAACGCCTTGCACTTCCATTGCCATTAGCACTGGTTTTTGCCGCTATTTTCTTTGGTCTTTTCTGGTTGTTCATGGGAACATCTGCGCCGTTCTTCTTTTCAGGATTTTTATTGGGTTACGCCGGGTATTTATTGTCTCATTACCTGATTCATACTCTTGGTCCGTCAAATGGGGTCATGCGTTATTTATGGATTCATCATTCCATTCACCATTTTAAAGATGACACGAAAGCATACGGCGTTTCATCTCCCTTGTGGGACTTTATTTTTCAATCCATGCCAGCTAAAAGCCTGCGCAACCTCATGAAACGGTAGTTGTTCTCACCGCAGTTTTTATCGATTCTCAACAGACCCGTTAACCAACGATCGGACTATAGAAAGCGTCACTGTAACTTTTTAGTCTTCACTTTAAGATCACATATGTTTAAAAACGTATTGACTTTCTAAAATATCTTATTTAATTTTATGAAAAACATCCCAATCTCGATCAACTTTTTGCGGATCCATTGAATTTTTTGTTAACATCGAACAATTGGTTGATTGCAGAACAAATTTTAATTTCTTCGCTATGAAAAAAAACAATCAGTTAGTTAAAGTATTCTCTGGAACCGAAGGTTCAGTTTACTTTTTAAAAGGTGAACTGGCCAATCGTGGAATTTTTTCCATTGTTCGAAACGATTATCAATCAGGAATTACAGCTGGCTTCTTTGGTGGAGTAACTTCCGACATCGACTTGTACATTCAGGAGGCTGATTTGCAAAAGGCCCAGCCCGTATTGGAGGCTATTTCGTAATTTTCAGTCTATAATATGTTTTCCAATCGATGATTTCGAAAATCAAGTTCGATAAAGCAAAACAAGTGATTTTGATTAACGATCGCTTGAGAAGAAATTACCACAGCCTGGTTTATTTGTGTTTGCTGGATGTTTTCATTTCAGCAGTCAATGTAATTGGGTTCGTAGGTAGTTCATTCAACCATTGGAATATTGTCTGGTTGTTGATTGGTATTGGTGCCTTGTTATATGCTGCATACATTGTTTTAATGAAGTCTAGCCAAAACAAAATCCACTTTCATGAAATTGAATTGTTAACTGAAAAACAACGATTTGGGAAAGTCGTTTATTCCTTGAAACTGAAAAATGGAAAGTCAAGGGATCTGCCTAATATTGAAAATAAAGAGGAGTTTGAAGATCTAAAGCTGGTTCTCAATGGTTATCCCAGAGGCTTCAGAGATGTCAATGGTTGAACGATTTACTCCAATTATCCAACATCTACGAATAAGAAAATTTGATACTGATTCTATTAATATATCCTGACTTTGATACCACCTTGGTAAGCTCATTTAATGAAGTAAATGCTAAGGTTTGCCCGCTGGATACCTTGATAACCAGTAAGTCGAAAACGGTGAATCTGATATCAAAATGGCATCGTATTATGGATTAGTTAGCATACTAAATATTCCTGAAAAATAGCACGCTGCATTTTCTTTTTGATAGGATTTTTCTGAAGTATTCCTTTGGATCGATTCTTTATAGTCTCATTTTTGTAGTCCAATTCAGATTGAAGTTGTTTACTAATTTGATCTTTCGCCTTTTCTTGAATAACTTTTCAGGAAATCATTTTATTCGTTCACATTAAAATTAACAATTATCGAATCATTGAATTTACACACAATCGCATTAATATCAGTCAGTTTAGCCATCATTTGCATGCTTGTTGTCTTGATAGACATACTTCGGGGAAATCAACAGCACATGATGATCATGAATTTTGTTTATCCCATAACAGCTCTCTATGCCGGGCCATTAGCGCTTTGGGTTTATTTTACCGTTGGGCAAAAATCAACACATAAAGCCATGATGGCCGACAAACAGGAAGAACACTCACATCACCAAATGCAAAAACCATTTTGGCAAACTGTGGTGGTTGGCGCTTTACATTGTGGCAGTGGTTGTACAATTGGCGATTTGATTGCCGAAAGTTTGTTGCTCGCTTTTCCATTGACGATCCTGGGGCATGCTATGTTTGGCGCGTGGATTGTTGATTATGTTTTTGCCTTCGCAATTGGTATTTTGTTTCAATACTATTCCATCAAACCAATGAAAGGTTTGTCGCCAAAGGAAACGCTGAAAGCTGCGGTTAAGGCCGATGCTTTGTCGCTAACCAGTTGGCAGGTTGGTATGTATGGTTGGATGGCCATTTCGACCTTCCTGATTTTTAAGCATGAATTAAAAGCTGACACAATACAGTTTTGGTTCATCATGCAGATTGCCATGTTGTTCGGTTTTCTCACGGCTTATCCGGTCAATTGGTGGCTGTTGAAAAAGAAAATCAAGGAGCCCATGTAAAAAGGAGTGGAGCCAGCTTCGGGCGGAACATTGACTAATTTTACGAATGAAAATTCAAATGAAAAACAAAAACTTACTCGTTTTGCTTCTGCTTGTTTTGTTGGGAGCATGTCGTTCAACCGGTGTTCTGCATCAGGAAAAATCGGTCGATTATCTGTATCGACAATCAATCGAAAATGCGATGTCACCGGGCCCGAAAAAAATTGATACCAACTTGGTTGCTATTAATCATCAAAACAAACAGCTTATTTGGAAAACGATTGATGGTGAAGACTACATTTTGGTTGTTACCTGGAAGCAGAATGTTTCTTATTACAAGCCTTTTGTGGATTCTGCAGCATACAACACGGGAAGCTATCCCATTTGGGTGACCACCGCACCGGAGTTGTTACAGCGCATGCAACAGGAAAAAGCAACGGATGTCAACCGTCGATTGGTTCAGTTGCTTGGGCTGCCGCCAAACGCTGTCTACCATTATTTTGTTGAGTTTTGGGTGAGGCCCGAAGATTTGTTCCGTCCCTGCCCGGATAATGAAATCAATGATGGGCGGTGCGACCTATGTTTCCCGGATCATACTGATTCAACATACATTGCCTGGGTCAACGCTAACCGGATCAGTCGTTATTACCAGTGCGAGTTATACAAAAACTATCCATGGACGCAATTGGGATACACCTATGACTGGAATCCAAAAAATAAGTCACATTTTGGGTTAAGCGAATTTGTCATCGGAAAGAATAAAAACATCTACGTCAGGGCGATTTATAAAACTGAAGACTACCTGAACAAGAGCGTTCCCGGAAACTGAAAAACATACCCGGAAGTCTTTTTTATTGAGGTTGTGATAACATAAATGACCATTTTGTGGCCTTTAGGTTTTTATGATTATCTTTGTCGGCTGTTACACCTTCCTTTAATCCTTCCACCACGGTTTTATCGGGAAAAAATAATTAATACATGCAATTTGAAGATTTAAAAATTATTAAGCCTGTTTTGGAGGCTTTAGAAGAAGAACAGTATATTGAACCCACTGCGATACAGGCAAAAGCAATTCCATTGGTTCTCAATAGAAGAGATGTCCTTGGGAGCGCACAAACCGGAACCGGAAAAACAGCAGCCTTCGCTATTCCGATTCTGCAACACCTTTTTCTTGATCGTCGGATCAAGCATGGTACCCCTAAAATAAAAGCACTGGTCATTACACCAACCCGGGAGCTGGCGCTGCAGATTGGAACCAGCTTTTCGGTTTACGGAAAATATACAGGAATAAAGAATACCGTTATTTTTGGTGGGGTAGGGCAAGGCGCTCAAACAGACGCTCTGCGCAAAGGAGTTGATATTTTGGTGGCCACACCAGGTAGGCTTTTAGACCTGATTGATCAAGGCTTTGTGAACCTAAAATACATCGAGTACTTTGTGTTGGATGAAGCAGACCGGATGCTTGACATGGGTTTTATTCATGATATTCGGCGGGTCATTGCCCAATTGCCTACCAAACGACAGTCTTTGTTTTTCTCGGCTACCATGCCCAAAAGTATCGTTGAACTGTCGCGCAAAATTCTGAATAACCCCGAAAAAGTGGAAGTGAGCCCGGTTTCATCGACAGCAGAAACCATTCAACAATACTTGTATTACACCAATAAATCCACTAAAAAGGATTTGATCCTGCATATTCTGGAGAATGAGAAAATCGATCCCGTGTTGTTGTTTGCCAAAACGAAGCATGGTGCGGATAAAATTGTCCGGGGCCTGAAAAAGAAAAATATCAAGTCTGCAGCCATCCACGGCGATAAAGCACAAAACCAACGGCAAAAAGCATTGGGACAATTTAAAAACCGGGATATCCGGGTGTTGGTCGCTACGGATATTGCCGCCCGTGGAATCGATATCGACAAATTGAAATATGTCATCAACTATGATATTCCCAATGTCGCTGAAACTTATGTACACCGGATAGGCCGTTCAGGCAGAGCTGGGGAAGATGGTGTTGCTATTTCAATTTGTGAACCGGAAGAAAATGCCTACGTCAGGGATATTGAAAAATTAATCAATCAAAAAATAGAATTGATTAAAGATCATCCCTTTCCACAGACTGATAAGCCAATGACGAACAGGGAGAAGCAGGAGTTTGAAAAAGAAAAACAACGCCGAAAGCAAGAATTTTTTGCAGCGAGAAAGAAAAAGCAAAACCGCCCTCATTCTTCTAAGAGCAGGAGGAGCCGATAGTATTTTAATCGTATAGCTTAAAAAAATTGAACAATATTAAAAAAGCAGGAGTACAAAGTGTGCTCCTGCTTTTTGTATAGTCATTTTTGATTCACCGTTCGGTTTTCGTAGAGAGGTTGATGCGGACGAATTGGCGGGTTGGTTTTCAACAATTCCATCACTTTTTTGATGCCTGCTTCAAGTTGTGGGTCTGTACCATTGGACAAACTTGTTGGATCGTTCACCACTTTAAAGTCAGGATCAACACCATGTCCTTCGGGGAACCATTTGCCCTCGGGGCTGAAGAAACGGATGGAAGGAAGCGTTATCATCCCATTGTCAATTAAATTTGGTGCACCTGTATAGCCGATTAAACCACCCCAAGTCCGGGTGCCAATTATTGGACCTGCTCCTGTTTCCCGGAAGAACAAAGGGAAGGCATCACCACCGGACCCGCTCCAACCGTTGATCAGCATGACTTTGGGGCCGGAATTGGCAATGGCAGGAGATTGGCGGGCCTGCCAGTCGCGAACAGCCAAAAACGTCAATGGTTTCCGGTTCAATATTTCCATGAACCGGTCTGGGATTTGGCCACCGCTGTTAAAACGTTCGTCGACAATCAGCCCATCTTTATTGTGTTGCGCCGAAAACTGTTTCACAAGTTCCGTTTGTCCTTCGATGCCTGTATCCTGAATGTACAAATAACCGATTTTTCCGTTGGTTTCTTTGTCAACCGTTTCCCGGTTGGCTTCAATCCATGCAAGGTTCCGCAGTCGTGTTTCATCTGCCATTGTTTTGACAACAATGGTCCATGCGCCATTCATGCCTGGCTTGTTATTAACAGTCAGCTCAACAGTTTTTCTGCTTAAATTCTCAAAAGCAGCCCAGGGATCTTTGCTTGTGTCAATGGGGTTGCCGTTAACAGCCAGCACATAATCGCCTTCTTTTATTTTTACACCCGGCTCTGCCAGTGGCGATTTCACCTCGTCGTCCCACGGTGCACCCTGAATAATCTTTTTGATTTGGTAGGCGCCATTGTTCAGCGCCCAATTTACACCCAGGTAGCCAACGCCAATTCGCAATGCTTTTTGCTCGTCGCCACCACCTTTGTAAGTGTGTGAGGAGTTTAGCTCGGCAATTAATTCGCCGATGACGTAATTCACATCCCAACGAGTGATACAATCATCAATGAGCTTGCCGTAACGCTCACGCATGGCCTGCCAATCCACGCCGTGCATGTTCGGATCGTAAAAGAAGTCCCGTTCGAAACGCCATGCGTCATTGAAAATTTGATGCCACTCTTTGCGCGGATTGATCATCATTGACAACTGATCGGTTGGCATTTTCTTTTCCAGCTTTTGATTTGGTGCAATGTCGGTGATGAAATAGGAGTGGTTCTTCTGAGCAATCATGATTTTTTTGTGATTGGCTGTTACCTGGAAGCGACTAATGTTATCAGCAATTGTCTTTTCTTCCCGATTTTTAAGATCATAGTACACAGCCGATTTTTTCTTGTCAGCACTACCTGTATTTGGCAATCTAAGGAAGATGACTTTCCCGGGAGCCGCTTCCAGGTTCGCAATGTTACCGTTTTTAGGTGGAAGGATGACCAGCCGATTTTCAAAACCATCGAAATTAATTTTTATTGCTTGCTCTTTGGCGCCGTCTTTTTCTTTTTTATCGTCTTTACCTTCCTTCGTCTTTTTAGCAGGCACTTCTTTGCTAATGGCAACCGTGTCATTCCTTGCTGCAAGTGGCGATGGAATGTTATTGGTCAGTGAAATAGCGGCAACATTTGTCGCGTTTGCATACAGGAATGAATTGTCAACATCACCGTACATCGGCTTAAATGTTCGGTTGGTTAGCAGGTACAAGTATTTGCCATCCGGATCGAAAACCGGCGATTGATCATCGTAATAACCGGAAGTTACCTGATGCGTTTTCTGGTTTTCGACATCGTAAATGTAAATGGCTGACTTTAAGTTGTCCGTTTTCTTTGAATATGTTAGCCATTTGCTGTCAGAAGACCAACTGATTTTAAAATTGCTCAAAGCTCCGTCTGGCATAAAATGCTCCGAACGATCAATTTCTGTTGTCTTTTCCGATTGAAGATCATATAAATGTATGGCTCCCGCTTTATCAATGAAAGCCATCTTCTTACTGTCGGGCGACCAATAAATGTTGTAACGATACCCCGGACCGTAGGAAGTCAGCTTTTCTTCCAATCCATTGTTGGACAAATCTTTCAAGGTTAATTCATATTCCCCTGACCGATCGCTCCAGTAGGCAATATATCGTCCGTCAGGTGACCAAGAGGGAAACCGTTCCGCAAAGCCGGAAGTATGCGTTAAATCAATGACTGCGCCATGTTCGGCCGGAACCGAGAATACTTCGCCACGTGCCTGAAACAGCGCTCGTTTTCCGTCTGGTGACGGCCAGTAATTATGAATGTATTTTTGAACTTTTTCCAGTTTTGGAACCAGGGTAGATTCGTCAGTGATCACATTTATTTTTACTTCCTGGTACTTCTCAGTTGCCAAATCCAGCAAATAAAGTTTTCCTCCGGCTTCAAAAATGAGATCTTTTGGGCCGATGGCCGGAAAGTGAATGTCAAAATTTTTGAAGTAGGTAATTTGTTTGTTTTCCTTGGTATCCAAATTATACGACCAAATATTGGCCCTTTCTTCCGGGCCGTTGTCCGACATGTAGTAGATGGTTCGACCATGCCACATCGGCATTTCGTCATTCGCAATGCTGTTGGTTATATTTTCAGATTCGTTGGTTTCAAGGTTGAACAACCAAATATCGGTTGCCATGCCACCACGATACCTTTTCCAGGTTCTGAACACCCGTGTACGCGGTGTATAGGCAATCATTGTTCCATCGGGCGAGATTGACCCAAATTCACCATAAGGAAGGGGCAATTTGCTGGGCATGCCTCCTTCAGCTGGTTCAGCATAAAACTGGTGAAACCGTTGTCGGCCGCTTTCCATCGAAGAAGCGTAAAGTAGTTGTTTACCGTCCGGGTACCAGTCACTTAATAGGTCTGCCATTCCATGATGAGTAAGCCTGAAAGGCATCCCTCCTTTGGAAGACATGACGTAAATATCGGTGTTGCCATTGTAGTTTCCGCTAAAGGCAATTTGAGAACCATCAGGTGAAAACCTTGGCAGAATCTCCTGCCCTTTGGCATTGGTTAGTTTGCTCGCAGTTCCTCCTGTTATCGGTGCAATCCATAGATCTCCTCCGTAATAAAAGACGATTTGTGTTGCGGAGACATCCGGGAATTGAAACATCCTCGCGTTGATTTGTGCGTTGGTGTTTTGCCATAACATTGAAGCAAATACGAATAGAACTGTGAATAAAATGTTTTTCATGACAAATTTTTTTGTTGATGATAAATTGATGAATCTGTTTCGTTTTCTGTTGGGATTTTCATGTTTGTTCCAGTTTAGGAGAAAACAACTTTTTAACTAAACCCATATTGTCAAACAATAGGTATTGATTCCGTTGAGCCAATTACAAATTCGGCATTCTTTTTTTAATTAAAACAGCGTTTTTATCACCTGTTGAAATGCAGTTTTTAGAAGTGACTGCAATAATAGCTGGGTAAGAATCTGTTGAACGTGAATTGGCACAGTATATTATAAAAACAATCGGCGATTACTTTTATAGTTAAAAAGACTCAAGCATGATTTTTGTCAGTTTGATAGCCAATAAGCCAGAAATACGATGAAGACATTGTTTTTTTAGAGCATATTTTGTTCATTGAAATTAATATAATTAGTAACTTTAAGCCGATAACCTTCAAAAATAAATCTCTAGCGTATGAATCAAACCGCCCCATTAGCCATTTTAGTTCCCCAAGTTTGTCGATGCAGGATAATATCTTCTCCATAGATTTTTAAAGCATTTTTCATCCCATTCAACTTGATAAAAATTCAAAACAAAGCTCATAAAAAACCTCAAATTAATCGTTATGAATGTTAGGATTCTTGCCATAATTGGCCTGTTTGTTATACTCGGAAACGCAGGTAACGCATTTGCCGATACCAACTTGAAATTCGGAAAAATTGATAAGAAAAATCTTGAAAAAACAGTTTGCCCGATTGACTCCAACGCTCATGCCTACTTTATTTTTGATGATGGAAAATCCACCTTTGAATACGCCAACACAACCATTGATACCCGAACTTCAAATGGAAACAAAGGTTTTCAATTGCACTTCAACCGGCATTTTCGGATAAAGATACTGGATAACCAAGGGTATGATTTTGCGAATATTGAAATTCCAGTGTATCATAACAATAATAGCACAGAACAAATCACGAAACTGAAAGCTGTGAGCTATAACTTGGTCGATGGCAAGATTGAAAAAACAAAGATTGACCGGGGTGACATTCGCATGGAAAAATCCAGCCAATATTGGGATACCGAGAAGTTTGCCCTGCCTAATATTAAAGATGGGACAATTATTGAAGTTGAATATACAGTTGTGTCAGATTTCTTTTTCAACCTGCAACCATGGTATTTTCAACGTTCCATCCCTACGATGGAAAGTTATTATCGTGTAGAAATCCCGGAATATTTCAACTACAACATTTCTGAATTAGGTTACTTCCATATCAAAAAGCAGGAAGAAATCCGAAGACGTGAACTTAAACTTACCATCGTAGAACAGGCTGATCGACTGGTGGGAAGCGGTTCGCAAAAATACACGCATACAGTTGATTTTATGGACAATATCTACGCGTTTTCAGGTGAAAAAATTCCGGCTTTCCCCAAAGAGAAATTCTTAAAAACCGAACGTAACTATTTGACCCGGATCGAGTTTGAATTACGATACACCAATTTTGAAGGCCAGTCAATTCATTATTACACGACAAGCTGGGACGAAATAGACGATGATTTGAATAACAGTTACAATTTTGGTCGGGAGTTATCGCACACCAATCATTTAAAAGATGGTGTGGCGTCGTTAAGAAGTATGCACTTAGAGCATTTAAACTTGATTAATACTGCATTTGAAGAATTTAAAAAGCATATGAAATGGAACGGGGTAAACAGTAAGTATGTTACCAGTTCATTGTCTCATGCGTTTAAAAGCGGCTCAGGAAACTGTGCTGATATTAATTTGAACCTGGTGGGTTTAATGCGCGATCTGGGTTTCAAAAGCTATCCGGTTATTTTGAGCACCCGCAAACATGGAATAATCTACCCAACCCACCCATCAATCAGCAGCTTTAATTATGTCGTCGCCATGGTTCAGGATAGTGATGCTGTTTATTTGCTGGATGCGACTGATCCGTATTCGGAGCCCAACCTGTTGCCCGTACGTTGCCTGAATGATCGGGGACGAATTATTGGTGATGTTCCTCAGAAGTGGATCAATCTGATGGATTACAAAAACTACCTGATGAGCGGCACATATCAAATTTCGTTCGATGACCAAATGAACATTCACAGTGCGACAAACATGCGTTTCAAAGATTATGCGGCTTATCAAAACCGACGTGAAATAAAGGAAACGAATGATCTGAATAAGTTCAAGGAGAAATTGGAGAAGCAAGCCGGAAATAGTGACATTGAGAATTTGAAAGTCGCCGGGTTGGATTCCGTCGAAGAGAACCTCTACCTTCAATATGATTTAAACAAGGAAAATTCAACTGAAGAAGGTAGCGGTATGGTGTATTTTTCGCCGGTCATCGATCCCTTCTTTGGTGATAATCCATTTAAGTTGGAGAAACGGGAATTTCCTGTTGAGTTCAATTATCCGTATCAAATTCAGCAAGTGTATACCATTACTATTCCTGAGAATTACCAGGTTGAAGAAGTTCCAAAGCCACTCATTGTCCGCTTGAATGGCAATAGCGGTAAATTCATGTACCAGGCTCAGCAGCTGGGGAATAAGTTGAATGTGACTGTTTTGATGAATTTGTCCAAAAGTATGTTTCTACCTGCTGAATACGAGAACCTCAAGAAGTTTTTCCAGATGGTAATTGACAAGCAACATGAATATGTGGTTTTAAAATCGATTTAATGAAACGACTGGTTCCTGTACTTTTTTTGTTGTTAGCGGCACTTTCAAGTGCGTTTGGCGAAAGTAAATGGAAGGCTTCCGAAATCGCTGATTCATTGAAGAAACATGCGAATGCGGTTGTCCGGATGTATCAAACAACTTACGATCGCAAGGATATTGAAGATTACTCGAAATCGGTTCATTTGGTAGTCACCGTTCTCAATAAAAAGGGTGACGATGCCTCTGAATTGGTCATTCCGTATGACAAAAATTCATCGGTGAAGGATTTGGATATTTTTCTTTATGACGGCTCCGGGGGATTAATCAAGAAATCCCGGAAGAAAGATATCCGTGACTATGCCTACAACAACAGTTATACTTTGTTCAGCGATAACCGGGTAAAATACTGCCATCCATCGAGCACCCAATATCCGTATACAGTTGAATGTTTTTACACGGTTGATCATAAGGGAGTTGTTGGCTTTGCGCCATGGTTCCCAAATTTGAGTTTTGGTATGTCGGTTGAGCAGGCTGAATTAACGTTTTCAACACCGGATAATTTATCCGTAAAATATAAACCTTTGAATCACGATTTTGAGTTGGATAGTTCTCTGATCCGAGGTATTCGTCAGTATCATTGGCAAATCAGTAATCTCAAGGCTGTTCGTCACGAAGTTCAGTGCCCGGAAATCTACGATTTGTTGCCTTGCATATTGTTGTCGCCTGAAGATATTTCGTATGAGGGAACAACCGGGAATTTTACCAGTTGGGAAAAGTATGGAAATTGGGTGTATAGTTTGATCAATGGACGGGATATGGTTTCGGCGGAAACACAGGCGAAAATGAAGCAATTGACGGACTCCATTTCGGATCAGCGAGGAAAAGTGAAAGCCATTTACAAATACATGCAGAGCAAAACCCGGTATGTTAATGTAGCACTTGGGATTGGCGGTTTTCAGCCTATTATGGCCGTCGATGTTGATGATAAAGGCTATGGCGATTGCAAAGCCTTGAGTAACTATACAAAAGCCCTTTTGGAAAGTGTTGGGATTGACGCCTTTTACACGGAAATAGGAAATGGTTCGCGCCAGAAGATTCGCTATCCCGGATTTCCAAGTGCGAACCAGACCAATCATGTGATTTTGTGCGTTCCACTTAAGAACGATTCTGTTTGGTTGGAATGCACCAGTCAAAACATGCCCTTTGGATACATCGGAACCGGAAACGCAGATCGCTATGCCCTGCTGATTACACCTGATGGTGGACAACTGGCTCACACGCCGGTATACGGGCGAAAAGACAATCTTCGTCAGTTAAAAGCCAAGGTTAACCTGGATGCAGATGGCCATGCGGATTTGCAATTGAATGCCCGGTTTGAAGACCACTTTTATGAGGCTATTTTTTATTTGATGGTCAAGTCTGCCAAAGAACAGAAAGATTACTTGTTAAAGCACATTAAAGCGAATAGTTTAGTTATCAACAATTTTAAAATCGAAGATTGCTCCAATAAGAATGCAGAGGCCAATTTACATTTGGATGGACATGTTGGTCGATATGCGATTAAAACAGGGCAGCGGATGTTTGTTATGCCTAACTTTCTATTTGGAAACGATTACTTGAAATCCATTCCTGATAATCGCGAACAAAGTCTTTATCAACCTTTTGGATATCAGTATAATGATTCAGTGACAATCAACTTCCCCTCGGGGTATCAGTTGGATTATTTGCCGAAGCAAGTTGAAATGGACTCAAGTTTTGGCCGCTACACGATTAATTATGAAGAACTACCGAATCACGCCATTCGGGTTACTCGTTTGGTGCAAATTAACAAAGGCACCTATGGCAAGTCCCTTTTTGAATCGGTCAATTCGTTTCTGAAAAAGGTCAGGAATGCTGACAATAATAAAATTGTATTGAAGAAACTGGAAGGTTAATGACCTGACTGGCTGTTAAAGTTCCGTTATTTTGAAATAATGTTACGTATTCATTCGTATTTTGAATCCCTGTTCTTAATTGGAATCGGGTCAATTTTTCAAATCAATTTTTACTTATTAATTGAATAAAAAGCTATTTTTACACCCACAAATGCCTCTTTAGCTCAGTGGTAGAGCAGCTCACTCGTAATGAGCAGGTCGAGGGTTCAAATCCCTTGAGAGGCTCGAAGGAAGAAAATTCCAAATTTTGAAATCTGAATTTTGGAATTTGATGTTTTGCGGGAGTAGCTCAGGGGTAGAGCATCAGCTTCCCAAGCTGAGGGTCGCGGGTCCGAATCCCGTTTCCCGCTCACTGAAAATAAAGGAGTTGGACGAAAGTCTGGCTCCTTTGTAGCTTGACTCTTTTTTGACATGTCATTTTCTTTTAATTTCAATGATGTGACGCTCGCTTCAAATATTCACGATATACAGACTATTGTTCGAATAAATATTCTTTAATAATAGAATTTGTTAAGCATTCTATTTTTTATCAGCTTGCTATTTCTTAACTTATCAAAATAAACTGCAAGCTAGTCGTGTGAAGAAATCACCAAGGAATGAACGGATTTTATATGTTGCTGTTAGTATTTTGTTGTTTTCGATCATACTAATGATCATCACAATTCCAGTTGTATTTATAGATACATCGCCTCACGCAACTCCGAGAACTGCTACAACTGCAATATTTGTCGCCATTGTAATTCATTTGATCATTTTATTTGGGTACATCAAAGTTATTCGCGAGAATCGACACAATCTTAAAAGCAAAAATGGAGAATACATCGGTATTGGAGTGCTTTTGATTCTTTTCGGTTTGATCTACATGGATGGTGCTTTTGCATTCTCGGCGCATGAAACAACTCTTTGGGTATCCATATTGATGTTTACAAGTACGTTGTGTGATTTTACAGCTGCTGTAATGACCATCATTGTATTCTTTTTAAAGCCACAGAAGACAGATAAAAAAACTCACCAATTCGATTAATGATAGGCTAAAGAATTTTGGAGGTCAAGTTTGGGGTGTTGGTTTCAGTGTGTTAAAAATAAGAGTGTAATGTCAATTTCTCCCTTATTTTGTTTTGAGTTCATCGGTCATTAAAAGCATCCAGCTAAGAACCGTCTTCAAAAATTTTCGTAAAAATAAAGTGTTCGCATTGTGCTCATATAACTGATTCCCCAAATCGAAAACTGAAGTGAACAAAACAAAACAGCCATCATGAAAACAACCACAAAATCAACAATTAAGAATGACTTTGGAAGGCGACAACTGAACAAATCCATGAGGAAATGGGAACGGAATTTCCGAAGATCCCGGAAGATTGATGCACAGGCTTTGCATCGTAGCTTGCCTTTAAAAATTTTATCACCAAACAGAAGGCGTGTTTTGAAAGAAATGAAGGCTGACGCCTGAATGGCATTCAGTCTTAGGTTAAGGGACATGAAGAGTGTCTGAATAGTTAGTTTGCCGGAAAATGGTTGAGGGCCTCCAATTGGGGGCCCTCAATTCATTCTCGCCATTTGTTAATTAAAGGTGTAAAGTACTCAAATTGACCCCCGGCGTTTCAGTATGGGCTTATTTTTTGTAATTTCGCCCCGATCAAAAACAGGAAATTCAATGGTCAAAATAGAAACTGCAAGGGTCCGTGCTGCTATGGACGAGAAGCTATAAAACGAACCTTTGAATGGCTGTGTTGATACGATCAGTTTCAATCAATAGAACCACTTTCAACTATTTTTCAAGGCTACCAGGCTGCGAACAAAGTATATTCATCAAATGCAAAAAGGACGAGAGATTATTTTATTGAACATATCCGGGGCCGATAAAGCCGGACTTACAGCGTCGTTAACAGAAATATTGGCGCAATACGAAGTGAATATTCTGGATATTGGACAGGCTGTTATTCATGAGAATCTGGGACTGGGCATCCTGTTTGAGTTGTCTGCCAAGGCTGATTCTTCGCCAATCTTAAAGGATTTGTTGTTTAAAGCACATGAGCTGGGATTGAAAGTGAAGTTTACGCCTATCTCTGAAGAACGGTACGAAGAGTGGGTGACTCACCAGGGGAAAGAACGTTTCATAGTTACCCTGTTGGCTCGCAAACTGACTGCCCTGCATTTGTCGAAAGTGACGAATGCTGTTTCAAAACAGGGGCTAAACATCGATATTATTTCCCGCCTTTCCGGGCGTATCCCGCTCAATGGGGAAAGTGACCATACGAAAAGTGTCGTCGAATTTTCAGTGCGTGGAATACCTCATGATACTGAATTGTTGAAGCGCGAGTTTATTGATATCAGTACTGAAACAGGCGTTGATATCGCATTCCAGGTGGATAATATGTATCGCCGAAACCGTCGATTGGTTTGTTTTGATATGGATTCAACCATCATTCAGGCTGAGGTGATTGACGAGTTGGCACGAAGAGCCGGTGTTTATGATGAGGTGAGTGCTATTACGGAGGCAGCCATGCGTGGAGAAATTGATTTTAACGAAAGTTTTGAGAAACGGATCAGCTTGCTGAAAGGACTGGATGTATCGGTAATGAATGAGATTGCTGAAAAGCTCCCACTCACAGAAGGTGCCGAACGACTGTTTACGACACTCAAGAAATTTGGCTACAAAACAGCGATTTTGTCAGGAGGTTTTACCTATTTTGGAAATTACCTGAAGTCGAAGCTCGATGTGGACTACGTGTTTGCCAATGACTTGGAAGTGGCCAATGGAAAATTGACTGGCCGTCACGTGGGGGAAATCATGGATGGCAACAAAAAGGCTGAGATGCTTAAATTATTGGCCTTCAAAGAAGATTTGCACCTGGAGCAGGTCATTGCGGTTGGTGATGGATCCAATGATTTGCCGATGATTCAGCTGGCGGGGCTGGGGATTGCTTTTCATGCGAAACCCAAAGTTCAGGCCTCAGCAAAAAATGCCATTTCGGAAATTGGTCTCGACGCCATTCTTTATTTGATTGGATTCCGCGATCGCGAAATTTACGGTTAAAAGAAGAACACCCTGCCTCCAGACTTTGGTGACAAGGTGCTTTTAACTTTGCATTTAGTCTTTCTTAACCTTCGGATCTTCTTTGGTGCGATCATACTGGCAGCAGCCGGGAAGGTCGTTGTAAGCCTCATCAGTGGCTTTGAACTTGTTGGTGTCATGTCCCACTTTAGCAACGGCTTTTTCTACATTTTCAACATTGGTTTTACTATCGTCCAATGTTACAACCATCATTTTGGTGTCCTTGTTCCAATCGGCTTTGGAAACACCATCGACAGAAAGAGCAGCTTTTTCAATACGTTTTTCGCATGATCCACAGTTCCCGTACACTTTAACCTTTTCCGTTTTATTGCCTGCAAAAACGGCCAATGTTCCCATCAGGAACAATGTGACTAAGCTTAGCATTCTTCTTTTCATCATCTTTCTAATTTTAAGGTTTATTCATGAATAATTATTCTTTTTCACAACACGATTTTTTCGTTGCATTTGGCATGTTTTCGCAATCCATTTTCATGCCGGTATGGGGCGTTTTTTCGCCAATTTCATTTCGTTCGTAATGGCAGCAGGCGGGAAGCTCATTGTAACGGACGTTGCTGGCGCGAAACAGTTGAGTGTCGTGCCCTGTCATGGCGATAGCCGTTTCTATTTGCTTCATGCTGGTTTGTTGATCATCAAAGCTCACCGCCATTTTTTTGGTTTTTTGATCCCAGTGAGCTTCAGAAACACCGTCCACTGTTTGGGCTGCTTTCTCAATGCGTTTCTCGCAGCTCCCACATTTCCCGTTCACCAGGAATTGTTCTGTTTTGTTGCCGGCAAAAGTTGCCATAGTCCCTGCTACAAACAGGGAAGCTATTAAGGCAATCGTTTTGGTCTTTTTCATCTGTTGATTTTTAAGTTATACAAATTCATAAATTGGTTTTTTTTATTTTGAAATTATTTTGTTCTCAGTCTCAGGGCATTTGAAATGACCGATACGGAACTGAAACTCATGGCTGTGGCTGCGATGATCGGACTAAGCAGGATCCCGAAAAACGGGAACAAAATTCCTGCTGCCACCGGTACGCCAATGGAGTTGTACACGAAAGCAAAAAACAGGTTTTGTTTGATGTTACGCATTACTTTTTCGCTCAGGTCACGGGCTCGCACAATGCCACTCAGGTCACCTTTCACCAAGGTAATTTCAGCACTTTGCATGGCAATATCAGTACCGGTTCCCATAGCAATGCCAATGTTGGCCTGTGCCAATGCCGGTGCATCGTTGATACCGTCACCAGCCATTGCAACAACGTGTCCCTGGTCCTGTAATTCTTTTACTTTTTTGTATTTGTCGTCCGGCAAACAATCGGCCTGGTAACCATCTAAATGCAATTCTTCGGCCACCGATTTGGCTGTGAGGTAATTGTCACCGGTGAACATGAGTACTTTTACGCCCATGTTTTGCAGTTTCTTAATCGCTTTTGCTGATGTTGACTTGATGGTGTCGGCCACACTCACAATACCGGCAACTTTATTTTCGGTTAGCAGGTACATCACCGTTTGTCCGGCCGACTGCCAATCTTTAATCGATTGCTGTTGCTTGTCCGTCGTTTTCACGCCAAAATCCTCGCAGAGCCGTTCATTACCCAAGCCAACTTTTTGTCCTTTGTATTTGGCTTGAACGCCTTTTCCGGTCACCGACTCAAAATCTTCCACCTTGGTTAATTCCAGGCCCTTTTCCTTGGTGCCTTTTACAATGGCTTCAGCCAACGGGTGTTCGCTGTACGAATCAATTGAGGCGGCCAATTGTAGCACTTCTTCATCAGAAAGATCACCAAATGACTGGTAAGATTTCAGCGATGGTTTCCCTTCGGTGATTGTACCGGTTTTGTCGATGATTAGCGTGTCGACTTTGTTCATTTCTTCGATGGCGCGGGCATCTTTCACCAATACGCCCGATTGAGCGCCACGTCCGGTTCCAACCATGATCGACATTGGAGTGGCCAATCCCAGTGCACAGGGGCAGGCAACGATCAACACCGAAACGGCATTGACAAAAGCATACACGTAGGCTGGTTCGGGGCCCCAGATGGCCCAAACAGTAAAGGTGATCAAGGCAATGCTGACGACAATCTGTACAAAATATTTGGCCACCACGTCTGCCAGCTTTTGAATGGGGGCACGTGACCGACTGGCTTCGTTCACCATCTCAATGATTTGGGACAGCAAAGTATCAGAGCCAACTTTTTCCGCTTTCATCTCAAAAGAGGTTTTCCCGTTGATGGTTCCCCCGGTCACTTTGTCCTCTTTGGATTTCTCTGCAGGAATCGGCTCGCCGGTGATCATACTTTCGTCGAGCACCGCGCTGCCTTCAACAATGATTCCATCCACGGGTACTTTTTCGCCGGGACGAACACGCAAAACATCGCCCACTAGAACATCCTCCAACGCGACTTCTTCTTCCTGCCCATTATTTAAACGATGGGCAACCGGTGGCACTAAATTCAGCAAGGCTTTGATGGCCGAATTGGTTTTGCTGTGTGCCCGCAATTCCATCACCTGACCCAACAAAACCAGTGTGAGGATGACGGCAGCAGCTTCAAAATAAACGTGTACATTGCCCTGGGCATCTTTGAATTGTGGCGGGAACAAACCTGGCAGCAACAATCCGACAATGCTGAATAAATAGGCAGCGCCCACACCAATGGAAATGAGCGTCCACATGTTGGGGGAACGACGGCGTACGGAACTATAACCTCTTTTGAAAAAGCTCCATCCCGTATAAAAAACCACGGGGGAGGCGAGGGCAAATTCGACCCACTCCCAAACTTTTTTGGAAGCCA
>Ga0102953_1000325_pt1 | contig 34101 bp, 27 predicted proteins | sample SalPon2A_C_D2_MG_FD_78509 | JGI IMG/M metagenome (GOLD analysis project Ga0102953, IMG submission 78509) | Soil microbial communities from South San Francisco under conditions of wetland restoration - Salt Pond MetaG R2A_C_D2_MG | ecosystem: Environmental > Terrestrial > Soil > Wetlands | place... | reverse complement strand
TTTGGCAACAGTACACCGCGCACGGCGTAGAAGGCGTCGTTGGTTGCCCCCAGCATGGCTGCAGCGCTCAGGTACTTGGCATGACGCGAAGCGCGAATGGTGGTGGAATTGGACTCGCCGGGGAGCAGGATGGGCGGCGTTCGGTCTGTCAGTAACGCCACCGCATCCCAGACGCCGTTGGAGTCACCAACTTCATCTACCAAAGGAACCGGGGAGCCGGTCTCCGCCGCCGTGGCAAGACCGAAGTATAGTGCGTAATCAGAATCTCCCGGCACAGGGGTTGGACCCAGCTCAAATAGCTGGAATGCATCGGTATGGGTAGCAATTACCGATGGCGCGACCGGCTGGCCCAGGGTTGCATTCGTGATCGTAACGCGGTACATACGCCCATGATGGCCATTGTTTTGCCTTGCCATAGCGTTGGTGGCAAGGGCTATGACGCCAACGACAAGTATGGCGCCCAGCAAAGCGACTTTCGAAACTTCTGTCTTTCGATTCATGGTGTCCTCCTTTCGACCCGATTTCGGGCCGCGTTTATGAATTGAATCAGCATTTCTACCGACCGACATTGATCGGTGGAAATGCTGACTTTAAGTGTCTTTTAAATTAATCTTCTTGTTTAAAGGTAAGTTAAAGAAGAGGTAAAGATTTTGTAAAGATTGCGCTAAAGGTGTGGAGTTGGGACTGTCTGTATTCTAGGGATTTATTAAAAACCTTTGCAGTGAACTCAAAATACAAAACCAGTACGCTGAAGGTATCCAGATCGAAGCTTAAGCAATGAAAGAAAACTCTGGAAATCAACTGATCGAGAAGTTCAATCAAAAAGGGAAAATCGGAACGCCCATATATTAGCTTAATAGTTGTTCCAAGAAGGGAGGTATGGAAATTTGATTGATTATTCCTGCCATTATTGCAGAAAGCTCACAAAGGCATAGTCAAAGACGAATAGGATGGGTTCGAAGACAAACTTGGAAAGCTAAAAAAAACCCGCATGCCCTATCGCAGGGACATGCGGGTTTTTCTCTCCTTTCCAGGGATATTTCTCTAGGCAACCGCAGGGCAGCGTCCTGAAAAATCTGTTGGTGCAGCCAGGAACGGCAGCAATTTGCTGCTGGCTGACTTTGTGTTATTGGCCAGCTTTTCTAACATACCGCTTTCACCATTTTTTTGCAGCTCAACTATCTGCCATTTCTCGGGATGGGCCGCAATTTCCTGCATCAATCCCAGGTGTTGGCCATGGCCTGCCTTCGTAGCTATCACGTGGCCAAATAGCGGGCAGCCAAGCAGCGCTAAATCACCAATCAAGTCTAAAATTTTGTGCCGTACAAACTCATCGGCAAAACGAAGTCCTTCCTCGTTAACGACGCCGTCACGATCAATAACAACTGCGTTGTCAAGCGAACCGCCAAGCGCATATCCATTTTCCTGAAGCTTTTCCACCTGCTCCATAAAGCCAAATGTACGGGCAGAAGCAATCTCTTTAATAAAAGTCTCAGGCGACAAATCAACAGTGTACGTCTGACTCTGAATTAAATCATGCGCAAAATCGATGGTGCAAGTGAGCTTCAAGCCGTCATGGGGAAGAACCCGGATTTCTTTGTCTCCGTCACGGTAAATAATTTCTTCAGTTATTTTAAGAATGCGTCGGCTGGATTTCTGTTCTTTACGACTGATGTTTTTCAGGATATGGACAAACGGCCCGGCACTGCCATCCATAATCGGGAGTTCAGGCGCATCAAGTTCTACAAGAGCGTTATCGATCCCTAGACCGGACAACGCTCCTAACAGATGTTCTGTTGTAGAAAACACGAGATCCTTGTCAGCTATTGTTGTTGCCAGTTGTGTATCCACGACCCTGTTCATATAGGCCGGCATGGACGTATCATTGCCCTTTAGTTTAAACCGGATGCCGCTGTTAGCACGGGCGGGTGAAATTGTTAACTGTACCGGTGCACCAGTGTGCAGACCAACGCCACAGAAATTGACTGATTTTTTTAATGTATGCTGATAAATTTCCATAGGTATGTTATATAAATTCCGCTCTCAAATCAGCGAAATATCGCTCCAAATTTCCATTCTTTTTAATAAAGTGCCAAAACCCATTATTAAGTAAATTCCAGCAATTAGACTTTCCACAGCTCTATTATAGCAAAGTTCAAGCCAAACACAAAAAAATATTCTAACGACCTACAATTACAATAAATTATTCTTTAATTTCAGCATGTTAATGCGATTAGCAACTCATACACAACAAACAGGCAAGCAACATTGAACTGTGGCAAATAAAACACAGTCTCCCCCTAACCCCTTGATATGAACTCAAAAAAAACACACTCCCGGTAGCAGATCAGAGACATTAGATGTCAGCTCTGGAGATGAGGGACCAGTTTTAGAAATATGACAGCCAAAATTATTTTGCGGCCTTAACCTTGTCGAGCACAAACTGATCAAATTCAATACTGGCTGTCACTATAAGGGGCGCCACCCAGACCGGCATTGAAACCGGCAGGCCCTTGACCTTCACAAAATCCTTTTCAGTGGTCAGAAGACCTTCACAGCCAGCGCGCTGCGCCTCCATACACAGATCGCTCAGATCATTTGCCGTAAACGGGTGATGATCGGCAAAGGCCTTGGTGCCGCCGATCTGCAGCCCTGCTTCCCGGAGCATAAAGAAAAAAGATTCAGGTTTGGCAATGCCGCAAAAAGTGAAAAGTTTTTTGTTCTGTAATTGCGATACCGAACATGACCCGGGTTCGGTATTAAAAGAGGTGAAGGATTTGACAGTGTACGGAATTTCAAAAAGTGGCTTTGCGGGAAATTCCCGTTGGAGTCTTTCTTTAAATTCCAACACGTTCCTGCGGTTGCGACTGCTGATCCCTGTCACCACAAAGGCATCAGCCCGAGCCAGAGCAGAAAATGGCTCCCGCAGGACACCGCCGGGAAAAACCCACCCGCTTCCGAGCAGTTCATCACCGGAAAAGAGGACCAAATTCAGGTCTCTTGCCAGAGCCAGATGTTGAAAACCATCATCCATGACAATCAGATCAGCAGACGTGTTTGTTTCTACATATCGGCCTGTCTCTACCCGCTTTGCTCCTGTAATAACAGGGACGCCAGAAAGCGATTGAGCAAGAAGAACAGGCTCGTCACCCGCTGTCTCGGGCCCCAGCAAAAGGGTCCGCTCGTCAGAGACGACATTTATCGCTTTTGCCCCTCTCCCACCGTAGCCCCGACTGATGACCGCCGGCCTGTATTGTTTGCCAAGCAGCCGCACAACATACATAACAACCGGCGTCTTGCCAGTTCCTCCCATGGTCAGGTTGCCAATACTGACAACCGGAAGAGACAATCTTTCCGAAACAATAATCCCTTTCGCGTACAGCGATGCACGTAACCGCATCATGAGGCTGTAAAGGGGCGAAAACACCCTTCCGATGGTCAGGAGAAAGTTCAACAGATCAGGTGACATAGCCGTCCACAATGTTCTTCATCAGAGAGGCGGTCTTTTGGGCCGCCCCATGGTGTTTACGGACGAATAACGAAGCCTTGCCGCCCATTGTTTCACGTATTTTGGGGTTTGCACAAAGCTCCCCAAGGGTTTGAGAAAAGTCCGAAGACGTTACCTGTTTTGCCGCACCTGCCTCCACGAGGTCTCGGCCCGCCTCCCAAAAATCCTCCATAAATGGCCCGAAAATTACCGTTTTCCCCCAATAGGCTGGTTCCAACGGGTTATGCCCGCGTTCGTCAACAAGACTGCCCCCCACCAAAGCAATGTCAGCAAAATAATAGAGATAGACCAGCTCCCCTAAAGTATCCACAATAATAACCTGGGTTTCCTGATCGATCCTGCTACTCCTTAAGTTGACAACAAGCCCTCTGGAGGCGGTCAGTTCGTATATGCTTTCGGCCCGTCCGATATTGCGCGGCGCAAGGACCAGCAACAGATTTGGATGACTTTTGTAAACCTGGAGAAAGGCGTCCAGAATTAACTCTTCTTCACCTTTATGGGTGCTCCCAGCCACAAACACTATCCTGTCCCGGAACACCTCTGTTACCGCCGACAGATCTGGAGCATCCTGCATCCGCAGCTCCAAATCAAATTTCAGATTACCATGACAGGACACTTTCCGGGGGTCAATACCCAGCTCTTGCAGTTGCGAGGCCCCACGCTCCATCTGCATTGACAGTGCCGTAAAGGCGTTGAAAAGAGAGGCAAAAACCGGGCGCAGCAAGCGATACCGGGTGAATGATCTCTGCGCTATCCGACCATTAACAAGAAGACAGGGTATCGCCTTGTCACGCAGTTGCCAGATGATGCCAGGCCAGAAGTCCGTCTCAACCAGAACAAAAACATCCGGTTCTATCCGGCGAATAAACCTCGTAACAGTAAAAAAAAAGTCGAAGGGAAAAGGTATAAATTGGTCAACATCTTCAGCCATATCCTGGGCAACCAGTTGTCCGCCCTGCGTCACAGAAGAAAAAAACAGTTCACATTCGGGCATTTCCCGGCGCAGGGCCTTGATCAGCGGTTTTGCCGAAACCACTTCACCAACGGATAAAGCGTGGATCCAGATTCGGGGGCGTCCCGCTTTTTTGTCCGGCACCTTCAGTCCGATCCCCAAACGCCGGGGTATCCGTTCTTTGTACTTGGCAGAAAACAGGACCATAAACGCCATCACCGGCAAAAGAAAAACCAGCGAGACCAGCTGCACTATGGTATACACAATGGACATTTTATTCTTTACCTTTACTCAACATAGCCATGAACATTCTCCTCGTACATCCTGAAGAAGTCATCGATAACCGGGTGACGATAACCGGCGACAGGCTCAAACATCTGCGCAAAATCCTCAAGGTACAGGTCGGTAATTGTGTAAAAATCGGGGTCATCGGCCAAAACATCGGCACAGGAATCGTTGAAGCCATTTCCCCAAAAGAGGCTCAGCTGCATATCCAGACAGACCAGGCACCGCCCAAACGCCTTCCCGTCCATTTAATCCTGGCGATTCCCCGTCCTATCATGCTCAAACGAGTCCTTGCACAAGCGGCCTCCATGGGAGTTGAAAAAATATCCCTTCTGCGCTCAAAACGGGTCGAAAAAAGCTTTTTAGACTCCTCACTTGTCGAAAACGGCAGGTACATGCCTTTCCTGCTTAAAGGGATTGAGCAGGCTGTTGACACACGCGTACCGGAAGTCCTCCTTTACCGCCGCTTCACCCCTTTCATAAAACACCTGGCAGACCAGGACCCCGAACACCATAAAATCATTGCTCATCCGCAGGGAGACAGAGCCCTGCAAGACCTCGTAAAAAATCCAGAAGAAAAAATTACCGTTGCCATTGGCCCTGAAGGAGGATGGATCGATTATGAAGTTGAGCAATTTGTCAGAATTGGCTTCCTGCCTTTCACCATGGGAAAAAGAATTCTACGGGTCGATACAGCTGTCCCGGCGATTCTCGCCCAGCTTTCTCTGCTTCACAATACACTAGCCTGAATATTTCCTGAACAATTATGCAAATAGCATAAAGGTTTCTTTCATTTTTAGCTTTAGATCAGGGCCGTTTGAGCCGCAGAACCACCTTGTCGAGTAAGATGGTTAATTCCGGCAACCCGGACGCATAAAGCACCCCAGCGTACACGCCAGCGCCTGACAGCACCAGAAAAGCCAACAGCGCCATTTCACTTGCCAGGCCTAGGTCACTGCCTCCACTGAGACGTTGGATGAGCAGCAACCAGCCGACCATAACCAGGGAAGCAAACACAACTTTCCCTCCCCCCCTGGCAAGATAGGAGAGAGAGTAGCCTGAAAGTTTGCGGTATAAAACAATACTTAAAAAAATAAAATTGCCAAACATGGCACAGGAGGTGGAAAAGGCTATGGCCTTATGCTGCATGCCATCAATTGTCAGCAAAATCATTATGATATTGGCGGCAACAGCCAGAAAACTGCCGATAACCGGAAACTTAGTGTCATCAAGGGCATAAAATACAGGAACGGTAATTTTAACTGAAGCATAGGCAAATAGACCCAGAACATAAAAATTCAACGCCTCTGCGGTCCGCGCTGTATCAAAAGCGGTAAATTGTCCATGTTCGAAAATCACCCGTATAATTGTCTCCGAAAGCAAAAAAAGCCCGGCAGTTGCCGGGATTGTCAGACAAAACCCCATTGTCAAAGCAGACACATAGGTTTCCCGTATCCCTTTAAAATCCTTCATAGCCGCATAACGCGAAATAACCGGCATCGTGGCAATCGAAACAGCCACCCCGAAAACACCGATTGGGAACTGAACTAAGCGAAAGGCATAATTGAGCCAGGAAACACTGCCCTCAGCGCACGATGAGGCAAAATTTGTATTCACAAAAATATTAATCTGGGTTGCGCCCAGCCCAATAATGGCCGGAACCATCAAGGTCAGGACACGGCGGAGCCCCGGGTCCCGGAAATCAACCAGTGGCCTGAAACGAAATCCTGTTTTCAATAACGAGGGGCATTGTCCTGCCATTTGCAGAAATCCGCCGATAAGCGTACCGATAGCCATACCGACAATTGCCGGCTGACCAAACCTGGGCAGGATAAAAGCCAGAATGACGCCGCCAACAATAGAGCCCATATTAAAAAAACTTGAGGCAATGGAAGGCACAAAAAAACGCCCTTTGCTATTGAGTATACCCATAATAACTGCCGACATTGACACGAAGATCAAAAAGGGAAACATGATCATCGTCAACTTTGTGGTCAACTCAACTTTACCGGGAATCAGACCAAAATCCGGGGCAATAAGCTGCACCAGCGGTTCCGCAAAAAGAATTCCGAGCAACGTGATACTGCTGACCAGTACAGAGATGCTGGCAATGACATTATTGGCAAGCTGCCAGGTAGACTCTGCTCCCTTATTGGTGTCATAATCGGAAAATACCGCCACAAAAGCGGCACTCAAGGCCCCCTCGCCAAATAAATCCCGGAGCAGATTCGGAATTCTGAAAGCCACGACAAAGGAGTCATAGTCCGTACCTGCACCAAACAGGGCCGCCATAACCTGTTCACGTACCAGTCCGAGGACCCTGCTGCACATAACAGCAATACCGACCAGGCCGGCAGACTTGGCAATTTTCCCTGTGCTGTCAGAAGGTTTTTTCATAATAAGTGCTTCTTGTTAAAAATTGATGGTGACCAGGTAGAGGGTGAGGGAGCTCGGTTTTAGCTGTAACACTTTCGACTTGCCTCTTGCTTTTCTCATTTACCCCTTCACCGTTCATAGATCACCTGATATTTATCAGTGGAAACCAGTTATCGCAAGAACATAACTGTAATTATCAGTTGACATCATTTGGCCTTTATATTAGCTCATTATCTGGAACTATGCGGGGTGGGTGTCCACACCTGATGGTCTTATAAAAAGTTTGCACAGGCTTCCTGTTAATCTATTACAATTCATACATCTCATTAATCTACAATACGGAGAAGTTCATGAAAAATATTCAAGCGCTACGTAATGTCGGAATCTTTGGCCATGGTAAATGCGGCAAAACCTCCCTGGCAGAAGCACTCTTGTTTACGGCCGGCAAGACAAACCGCCTGGGCAAGGTTGACGATGGCAGTTCCTGCATGGACTTTGAACCTGAAGAGATTCAGCGGCACCTTTCAATCGGCTCCTCCTTTAACCAACTCACCTGGAACAAGAATGATATTATTATCACTGACACCCCGGGAGAAGACAACTTTCTCAATGACGCGCTTGCCGCCACTCAGGTGGTTGACGGCGCTATTCTGCCTGTGGGCGCAGTGCTTGGAGTAAAACATCAGACCGTACGGATTGCCGAATTTTTAACTGAAGCCAACCTTCCAACCCTTATTTATATCAGTAAAATGGATCGGGAACGGGCCAATTTTGAACAAGCCGTCAACTCAATAAATGAAACCCTGCCGCTCAAAGCCGCTGTTATTCAGCTGCCTATCGGCTCGGAAAATAATTTCAAGGGGGTTGTGGACCTTCTTAATCGCGAAGCCTATATGTTTGAAGGCTCTACAGGAAAGGTCAGCAAGGCCCTGGTCCCTAAAGATATGACCGATGAGGTTGAGATGTACCGGGAATCCCTGATGGAAATGGTCGCCGAAACCGATGATGATTTAATCGAAAAATTCCTTGAAGATGGCGAGCTTTCTGATGAAGACCTGAAAACAGGTTTGAAATACGCTATAAAATCAGCCCAGCTCTGTCCCGTCCTGGCTGGTGTCGCCACTGCAAATTTTGGCACAGAGCTTCTGCTAAATGCAATTATTGACTTTCTTCCCTCCCCCGCTGACCATGCTGTCTTTGTCGGCACATCTCCCGATGGTGATGTGCAGGAAAGAGAGTCCTCAGCAGATGCCCCATTTTCTGCTTTAGTCTTTAAAACCACGGCTGACCCCTATGCCGGCAAGTTGACAATCTTTCGTGTCATGTCCGGAACTCTTTCCGGCGACAGCTTTTTCAACTCGACCACAAATACTGCCGAGCGTTTTGGCCAGCTCCTGGTCATGGAGGGCAAGGACTCGAAACCGGTTAAAGAAGCTGTTCCTGGAATGATTGTCGCCGTTGCCAAACTTAAAAACACCTCCACCGGCGACACCCTCTGCGATGCGGCAAGCCCTATCATCTACACGCCGAAAGAGGCAATCAAGCCCTCAATGTCATACGCTGTCTCGACCACAAAGAGAGAGGATGAGGACAAGCTTTTTTCATCAATCACCAAAATGCTGGACGAAGACCCTACCTTGAAACTGACAAGGGAAGCCCAGACCAACGAAATACTCATATCCGGTATCGGCCAGATGCACCTGACAATTGTCGGAGAAAAAATTAAACGCAAATACGGTGTTGAACTGGCCCTTAAGATCCCTAAAGTTCCTTACAAAGAGACCATTAAGAGCTCAACAAAAGTCCAGTATAGACATAAAAAACAGTCTGGAGGCAAAGGCCAGTTTGCCGACAACTGGTTAGAGATTGAACCGCTTCCCCAGGGCGGCGGCTATGAGTTTGTCGATAAAATCGTCGGCGGAGTCATTCCCAAACAATATATCCCGGCCGTTGACAAGGGGGTCCAGGAAGCCATGACTAACGGAATTCTGGCAGGATACCCGGTTGTTGATATAAAAGTCACTCTTTTTGACGGCTCATTCCACAATGTAGACTCATCAGAAATGGCCTTTAAAATTGCAGGTTCCATGGCCTTAAAGAAAGGGGTGCTTGAAGCCAAACCCGTGCTGCTTGAGCCCGTTATGGTCATGACCATACAAATACCCAAAGATTGTGTTGGTGATGTTATCGGAGATATCAACAGCCGCCGGGGAAAAGTTATGGGTATGGACTCTGAACAAAAGCTTGAAGTTATCACAGCCCAGGTCCCTATGGCTGAAATTCTGGAGTACTCTCCTGACCTTACCTCCATAACCGGAGGCAGGGGTTCTTTTTCGGCTGAATTCTCTCATTACGAAGAGGTACCATCCCACCTCACTGATGGAATTATTGCCGATGCGCAAAAATAAAAGGTGAGAGAATTGTACGGCAATGCCAGCTAACTCTGCCTATACCTGCGGTGTCCTCACCCTGAGCGACAAAGGCGCTCAGGGGCTACGGGAAGACACCAGCGGCCCCATGCTTATCGACTTATTAGAAAATGCCGGCTTTACAAATACCGCCTATGCAATTCTAGCCGATAATTTTGAGTCCATCAGGCAAACTCTTATTGAGTGGTCAGACATAAAAAAAATTGATCTCATTGTCACTACCGGCGGGACAGGGGTCAGTCCGACAGATATAACGCCTGAAGCAACAGGCGAAGTACTGGACAGGGAGATCCCCGGCATCAGCGAAGCTATGCGTTTGGAAAGCCTCAAACTAACTTCGAGAGCAATGCTGTCGCGGGGTAAATGTGGTATTCGAGGGGAAAGTCTTATATTAAACCTGCCAGGCAGCCGAAAGGCTGCCAAAGAAAACATTGAGGCTGTCCTGGGTACGCTGCCCCATGCGATTGAAAAGATTAAAGGCGGAACAGCAGATTGCGGCGGCTGACAATCCGCCAGCCAGTTATCAGAAATATCTCAGCAAGAGTGTATATCTATACAAGCTCGACCTGGCGGCTCTTTTTACCCTTCTGGACGGCAACTTCACCAATGACATAGGCCTGTTCACCTAAGGCCGCAAGCTGCAGCAATATATCATCGACTCTTTTAGCGCTCACAATTAACACCATACCGATACCACTGTTAAATGTCCGGCACATTTCTTCTTCAGTTACATTGCCTTTTTTCTGCAGAAACTCAAAGACCGGCATCTTTGGCCACGCATCACGATGAAGTACCGCTTTACAGCCAGCAGGAAGAATGCGGGGAATATTATCAATAAAACCGCCGCCAGTGATGTGCACCACCCCATGAATCTTAAAGTTTTTGATCACATTCAAAACTGTTTCTGTGTAAATACGGGTCGGCCGCAACAACTCTTCCCCAAGGGTACATCCAAGTTCTGCAACTTCATCATCAACAGAAAGGCCAAGCTCTTCAAAACAAATTTTTCTCACCAGAGAATAGCCGTTACTGTGAATACCGCTTGAAGCCAGACCGATAAGCTTATCACCAACTTTGGTTTCCGACCCGTCAATTATTTCGTTTCTCTCTGCAATCCCGACAGTAAAACCGGCAAGATCGTAAGCGCCTTTGGCGTACAGTCCTGGCATCTCAGCTGTTTCCCCGCCAATAAGAGAACATTTGGATATCTGACACCCTTTGGCGATTCCCTTAACAACATCTGTTGCCTGGTCAACATCAAGATGACCAACAGCGAAGTAGTCAAGGAAAAAAAGCGGCCTTGCACCTGAAACCACAATATCATTGACACACATTGCCACAAGGTCAATACCAATAGTGTCATGCTTGTTGCAGAGTTCAGCAATCTTTAATTTCGTGCCGACTCCATCGGTTGATGAAACAAGAACAGGGTCTTTATAACGGTCACCGCCCAGGGCGAACAGACCACCAAAGCCACCAATTCCTGTAAGGACGCCACGTTGAAATGTCGCAGACACCAAGGGTTTTATTTTATCAACAAAATCATTGGCCTTATCGATATCAACACCTGACTCCGCATATCGAGAAACTTTTTTTTCAGTCATAAATGTCTATTTGGATGATATTTAGAGGGAACTGACAGTCGTAGAATATCAGTTGACAGCACAAACACTGCTTATAAAAAGCAAGTGACAGGATTAATCTTCTTCCGCTAAAAAGTCAATTTGTAATTTTTGCGGATCAGTCAAAATACCAGCCAATACAGCCACTTTGTCATACCCGGGGCATGAACCCCAAGAGTCGAAGAACACCACAAACATAGCAGCGGCTGAAACTCTGGGCAATCACATTGCTAAAGTATAGAACTCAAGATTTCTCTCAAAATTTCCGGGTCATTGGTCGGGGGCAGACAGGCTAAATCTTTACAAACATATGCCGTCGCTCTGCCGTCAATCATGGTCACCTCGGCCAGCGGATTCAAAAGTTCCTTTACACCGGGACCCAGGCCGTTTCCATCTGCCGCCAGGACCGTCTTGTTGGGCAAAAAATGGCTTGCTATTGCCTGCTGCAGCTGGACTGTATCTGAGGCACCAGCCTTTCCAACAATAATAATCTGCAGGGGTTTGCTTTCCATAAAATCGAGGGCCACGAGCATTTGCGGCATTCCGCCGGCAAAACTTTTCAGCGTCCCTGCAAAGGCATGAACAGTTGTCTCTCCCAGTTCCGTATACCTGTCGCCGAACATCCTCCCGAGCCTCAAAAGGTTAAGGGCCGCAATCGAGTTCCCTGCCGGCTCTGCCCCGTCATAATCTGTTTTCATTCTTATAATAACACTTGAGTCTGTCACCAAACTTTCAAAAAAGCCTCCGGTATGATCGGCAAACTGCTCTATCTGCCTCTCTGTCATCATCTTGGCCAGCTCAGGCCATTGCGGGTCAAAAGATGCCTCGTATAAATCCATAAACGCCTGAGCCACAAAGACATAGTCATCAAGATGTCCATCAATGCCGGCCTCACCATCGCGATATCTGTGAAAAATTTCGGCATTTTCCTTTTTCAACAGCATCCCCCTCACAAAACCAGCCGCCCGTTTTGCCGCATCAAGGTATCGCTTATTACCAAGGACAGCGCCTCCCTTAGCCAGAGCACTGATCATCAGGCCATTCCAGCTTGCAAGAATCTTATCATCAAGATGGGGATGAGGTCGCAAATCTCTTATATTCAGGAGTTTCAGCTTAGATTCAGCAAGTACCCTCCTGATCTGCGCCTCAGACAAATCGAATTTTTCAGCAGTCTGCACAATGCTTCGTGCAGAATACAGTACATTTTTACTGCCGAAATCTCCGTGGGGATCTGCAAGCGTATTGCCTTCAGGAGATATTCCATAATGATAGTTAAAAACAGCTGCAGAAGCAGGACCCAGCGCTGCCTCAATTTCATCCTGCTCCCATAAATAGAAGGCCCCTTCACTTTTTACCTGTGGTTTTTGGGGCACCGCACTGTCAGCATCAAGGGCCGAATAGAAGCCCCCCTCATGACTGGTCATGTCACGAAGGACAAAATCAATGGTTTCTGATGCGATATCGGCAAAAAAACTGTCGTGAGAAAGCTGGTACGCCTCCAGTGCGGAGATAATGAGAAGGGCTTGATCATAAAGCATCTTTTCAAAATGGGGTACTCGCCAATAACGGTCCACCGAATATCTGTGGAACCCTCCTGCGAGGTGGTCATACATCCCCCCCTTGGCCATCTCCTTCAAGGTGTTCAACGATATATCAACCAGCTTCTGCTCCTGATTTTTAGTGCCATAACGCAATAAAAAATTAAACACCACCGGTCGCGGAAATTTCGGCGCCGACCCAAATCCTCCGTGATCAGAATCATAGTTCAGGGCAAATTGCTTTGCAGCTTCAGCAGAAACACCATCTAACGGATATGCTTCACCGCCAGGTTGCCGTTCAACCTTTGCCAACTGCTTAACAATGGAATCTGCCTTGGAAACAATTGCTTCCTGCTCGGACTGCCAGGCATTGTGAATCGAATCAAGAAGCTGCCCAAACCCTGGCCTCCCATATCGTCCTTCCGGCGGGAAATATGTCCCCGCATAGAAAGGGTGTAAATCCGGTGTCAAAAAAACAGACATTGGCCACCCGCCGCCACCTGTCATTGCCTGTGTTACAGTCATATAGACCTTGTCGATGTCGGGCCGTTCCTCCCTGTCAACCTTTATAGAGATAAAATATTTATTCAGCAAGGCCGCAATCTCCGGATTTTCAAAAGACTCTTTTTCCATGACGTGGCACCAATGACAGGTGGAATAGCCAATAGAGAGAAAGATTGGTTTGTTCTCCTGCCGGGCAAGTCGAAAAGCCGCCTCACCCCAAGGGTGCCAATGCACTGGGTTAAAGGCATGCTGCAGGAGATATGGACTTTTCTCATGAATTAATTCATTCGGCACATGCCCCGCCCGTTGCTGTCTGGCAACAAACTGTTCAATGGTATTCATATTTGTCACAACTGAAGATTCCATAGCCGCACACCCCCCTGCAAGGTCACCCAACAAAAACTGTAAGAAAATACCTATCAACAACAGCTTTATTTGTAGACACGATTTCATGATATATTCACACCGCACAGCTCTTTTCAAGAAACAATAATCATTCCAAAGGGATAATACACTCTAATCAGCATAAATTACTGATTCTTTCTCCATATTCTTTTATTTTCACAAAACCCCTTGAACGGCATACCACACTGTGGTATTGTTCGCAAAAAATCACAAGAGCACACCCATCACCTTGTAAAAATAACACCAGCTCTGTTGAAACAATATACAGCGCTAATCCTGCCGCGAGGGAGCTATGGACAGTAAGGAATTACTAAAAATTAGAAAAAAATTGCTCAAAACCCAAAAACAAATGGCAGAACTGCTTGGCGTTTCGATTAAGGCAATTCACAGTTATGAACAAGGCTGGCGTAAAATCCCCGCACACATTGAACGTCAGGTTTTCTTTCTCCTTTCCCGCCTGCGGACCGACGCCAACAAATTAAAACCTTGCTGGGTGATAAAAAAATGTCCGCCACAACGCAAGAAGAACTGCCCGGCCTGGGAGTATCAAGCCGGTAAACTTTGTTGGTTTATCAATGGCACTATCTGCGAATGCCAGGTAAAAAAAGACTGGAAAGACAAGATGAGCATCTGCAGACAATGTAAAGTGCTGGCCTCACTCATTGATCAAGAAGAGTAAGCAGCGTAATCCACACCCAGTATCCGGTTGCGAAACCATGAGAGATTGACAACTCTTCTGCACTTCCAATACAATATAACCAAACCAATACGAATACAAAATTACAGGGTGGTGAACGATGGAAACCTACGGATTTAATACAAAAGCACTCCACAGCGGCTATACCCCGGATCCTAACACCAGAGCTCAGGCAGTACCTGTTTACCAGACAACCGCCTACCGTTTTTCATCAACCGAACAGGCAGCGAATCTCTTTGCCCTCAAGGGGCCCGATTTCCCCGGTGAAATTTATAATCGTTTCACAAATCCAACCTATGAAGCCCTGGAAGCCAGGATAACAGCCCTTGAGGGCGGACTCGCTGCGGCCTCACTGTCCTCTGGCCAGGCCGCTACTTTTATGTCTATCCTTACACTTGCCAACAGTGGTGATAACATCGTTGCCTCAAAAACAATTTATGGCGGCACATTCACCCTTTTCGATCTCACTTTTCCTAAAAAATTCGGCATTAAAGTCCGTTTCGTCGACCCTACCCCGGAAAACTTCCGCAGAGCTGTCGACAGCAAGACCAAGGCTATTTTTGCCGAAACCATCGGCAACCCGAAACTCAATGTCCTTGATATTGAAGGCGTTGCCGACGCCGCCCATCAAGCTGGCATCCCTTTAATCATTGATAACACCTTTGCCACCCCGTATTTATGCCAGCCTTTTTCCTTTGGCGCCGACATTATCATGCATTCAGCAACTAAATGGATATGCGGGCATGGCACCTCAATCGGCGGACTGGTTGTCGATTCAGGCAGAACAGCCTGGGACAACGGTAAATTCCCCGAACTGTCCGAAGACGACCCTTCATACAGAGGGGGGTTAAACTACCTCAAGGAATTTGGTCAACTTGCCTACATTGTCAAGCTCAAATCAAGGTTTACCAGGGATCTCGGGCCAACCATGAGCCCGCTGAACGCTTTTTTGTTTTTGCAAGGCCTTGAAACTCTTGCCCTCAGGATGGAACGTCACAGTGAAAATGCTATTGCCGTGGCGAAATTTCTACAGGAACACCCCAAAGTTACTCACGTTATTTACCCAGGCTTGCCCGATCATCCAACGCATAATTTTGCTCAAAAATACCTCCGCAATGGCTTTGGAGGCATGGTAGGTTTCGGTGTCAATGGTGGGCTGACCTCCGGCCAGAGCTTTATTGACCATCTTGAGTTATTTTCGCACGTTGCTAACGTCGGTGATGCAAAATCACTTGCCATTCACCCTGCCAGCACCACCCACTCTCAGCTGACGAAAGAACAACAGGAAGAGGCTGGTGTTACTGAAGACTTTATCAGACTCTCAGTCGGCATTGAAAATATTGAAGATATCATTGCCGACCTGGATCAGGCCTTGAAAAAGGCATAACGCCGCAACCACCATGCCACCAGAATCAATTGGTCAAGTTACAACACAGTTCTTCAACATACCCACAGCGATCACCCTGGAAAGTGGCGGTACACTGAAGCATACCATCATTGCCTATGAAACATACGGCTCATTAAACAGTGACAAGAGCAACGCCATTTTAATCTGTCATGCCCTGTCCGGCGACGCCCACGTTGCAGGCTATCATGAAAATGCCGCCAAACCAGGTTGGTGGGAGATCATGGTCGGACCAGGCAAACCCATCGATACCGACCGTTTTTTTGTCATTTGTTCAAACATCATTGGCAGTTGCATGGGCTCATCCGGCCCATCATCAATTAACCCTGCCACTGAGGAGCCATATGCTCTCACCTTCCCGCTTGTGACTGTCGGTGATATGGTTAAGGCCCAAAAACAACTGGTTGATTTTTTAGAGATTCCAAAGCTGCTCTCTGTTATTGGCGGCTCAATCGGCGGCATGCAAACCCTTGAATGGAGCGTCCGCTATCCAGAGATGGTTTTCAGTGCTGTCCCCTTAGCGACAACCCTGCGTCACTCTGCACTGGGGATCGCTTTCAACGAAGTCGCCCGCCAATCAATCATGGCAGACCCAAACTGGAACAATGGCAACTATTATGCTGCGAAAAAACCGGATCTTGGCCTTGCCGTGGCCAGAATGATCGGCCACATTACCTATCTTTCTGATGAATCAATGCGAAACAAGTTTGGCAGACGCCTGCAAAACAAAACAGATTTTTCATTTAATTTTGATGCCGACTTTCAGGTGGAAAGTTATCTGCGTTACCAGGGAAGCAAATTTGTCAATCGTTTTGACGCTAACTCGTTTCTCTACATTACTAAAGCGGCAGACTATTTTGACATGACCTTAACACAAAAGGACGGGACACCCTCTTTTTCTGGGGCAAAAGCGAAATACCTCGTGGTTTCATTTACTTCAGACTGGCTCTACCCGACCAGAAAATCTAAAGCGATGGTCAAACTCATGAAAAAACATGAAATTGATGTGAGCTTCTGTGAAATCGAAGCCCAATGGGGGCACGATGCCTTTCTTTTGCCCAATGACCGTTTAAGTTCGCTACTCAAAGGATTTCTTGAGCGAATGGCATCTGAGTTTACCGGTGTGAGTTAATTATGCGTTTTGACTTGGAAGTAATTGCTTCATGGATTGAACCTGGCGCCAAAGTCCTTGATCTGGGCTGTGGCGAAGGAGACCTGCTGTTTTTTCTTAAAACGGAAAAAAACATTCATTGCACAGGCATCGATTTTGAGGAAACCAATATAGCAAAATGTATCGAAAAAGGCTTATCTGCACTCCAGGGCGATATTAACGAGGAGGTCAAAGACTACGCAGACCAGTGCTTTGACTATGTGGTCCTGAGCCAGACGCTCCAACAGGTCTACCAGCCGGACGCTTTACTTAAAGATCTCCTTCGCATTGGCAGAAAAGTTGTGGTAAGCTTTCCTAACTTCAGTCACTGGGGCTGCCGACTGCAGCTTCTGTTCCAAGCCCAGGCGCCCAAAACCAACCAGTTGCCGTACACATGGTATAACTCTCCTAATATTCGGGTGATTACAATTAAAGACTTTATTAAATTTTCCAAGGAGTTCGGCTTTTCAATTATTCGGCAGACCGCAATTAACACCCATAATGACAACCGGCAGGGCAACATCATTCATTTTTTGCCGGAACTGCGGGCAACCTACGGTATTTTTCTCATTGGCAGAACTCACAACTAAAAGAACGAGGCATCTATGGAAGAAATTCCAACTGGTAGTTTTAAATGCATTGACGAAGAAGAACAAATCAGCCTTTTTTATGATAAAATCCCCAAAACTGTCAAGCGGCTTGTCAAGGCCTGGGGCAAGAAAGAAAGCTATGAGCATGCCGGCCCCGTGCCCCTGCCATCCCATGAGGCAGTTGTCCAAATCATCCATCAGGCCCGCCGTGTTCTGTTTCCCGGCTACTTTACAGAAGCCACAATCAATGCCAACAGCATTGAATATATGACAGGCCAGGAAATAACGGAACTTTATACAAATCTGAGCAAACAGATTATCCTTGCCATCCAGCACGAATGTTTTCGTGCCAAAGAATCCTGTACCCATTGCCGCGTCCGCGGTCATGAAATTTGTCTGCAATTTATCGAGGAATTGCCCCACATCGAAGAGGTTCTCTTTACCGACATCAAGGCCGCCCTGGAGGGCGACCCTGCTGCTAAAAGCCCCGATGAAATCATCTTCAGCTACCCTGGGCTACTGGCAATAACCATTTACAGGATGGCCAATGCCTTGCACAGACTTTCAGTGCCGATCCTGCCACGAATAATGACTGAATATGCCCACAGCCTCACCGGTATCGACATTCACCCCGGCGCAACTATTGGAGAAAATTTTTTCATAGATCACGGCACCGGCATCGTCATCGGCGAAACAACGGAAATAGGTAATGATGTCCGACTCTACCAGGGGGTAACCCTTGGCGCGCTTTCACTCCCCCGTGATGCCGGGGAATTGTACCGAAACCAGAAACGACACCCAACTATTGAAGATGAAGTCATTATTTATGCGAATACCACCATCCTTGGCGGCCAGACAACTATCGGCGCCCATTCTATTATCGGCGGTAATATCTGGCTCACCGAGAGTGTTCCACCAAATACAAAAGTGTTACTCAAACGCCCGGATTTAAATTACGTCGGCAACCAATCATGATAAACTCGCAAAGAGCCTCAATAGTCCCAACGCCACCATGTAAAATCAACTACTTACGTAGTGTGCCGGGGATGTCGAGCAGCTTTTTGCGAGACCATCAATCACGTTCCACAAAAAGTTAACGTTCAAGGAGGGCTCACCCATGAAAAGTGTCTACCAGGATCTTACCAAAACTATCGGCAACTCTCCTCTAGTCCAACTCAATGCAATAGCTAAAGACTGTTGTGCGACTGTTCTGGCAAAACTCGAATCCACAAATCCACTTTTCAGCGTCAAGGACCGAATAGGGGTGGCCATGATTGAAGCCGCCGAAAACGACGGCAAAATATCAGCAGACACGACCATCATAGAACCAACCAGCGGCAATACAGGCATTGCCCTGGCGTTCACCTGTGCAGCACGGGGCCTGCGGCTCATTCTGACCATGCCGGAAACGATGAGTATTGAACGACGGATGCTGCTTAAACATTTTGGGGCAGAGTTAGTCCTCACTCCAGGCCAGCAAGGCATGAATGGAGCTATTAACAGGGCCAAAGAACTTTGCGCCGAGATAAAGAACAGCTATATGCCTGACCAGTTTTCCAATCCGGCCAATCCAGCCATTCACCGGAAAACCACAGCCGAAGAAATCTGGCATGACACCAATGGAGAGGTAGACATTCTTGTGGCCGGAGTTGGAACGGGCGGAACCATAACCGGCGTTGCTGAAGTGATTAAAGAACGCCGGGCGTCCTTTCTCGCTATCGCCGTTGAGCCCAAAGATTCACCTGTCCTTTCCGGCGGCCAACCTGGCCCACATAAAATCCAGGGAATCGGCGCCGGCTTTGTTCCGGCTGTACTGAACACCTCTATCATCGATGAAATTATCTGCATCAGCAATGAAGAAGCAATTAACTGTGCAAAACGGCTGTCACTCCAGGAAGGCATTCTATGCGGAATTTCCTCTGGAGCGGCTGCTTTTGCTGCCCTTCAAACCGCAAAAAAAGAGGAAAACAGGGGAAAAATTATTGTGGTGATCCTCCCGGATACCGGCGAACGCTACCTGAGTACCGATCTTCTGAAGGACTACTTAACTTGAGTCGACACAGCTGAACTACTTTGCACTCAGCCGTTTTCTCTCCAGATAGAACATTTAAATTTGCCAAATTCGCCTTGCAATATTAATTGTGTAGTGTATGAAGGTATTACATATTTCTAGATGGAATATATTCGTCTAGTTAACATCACGAGGGCAATTTTGGCACGCATACTTGTCATTGATGACGACCCATGGATTCTTAAAATTTTCACACAAATTCTGGAATCAGAAGGGCACTCGGTCGAGACGGCTGTCGACGGCCAGGAAGGCATCGAGACATATCGTAATTCCCAGGCCGACCTGGTTATAACCGATATGGTGATGCCCGTCAAAGATGGCCTTAAAACCATACTTGAACTTGATAAAGAATTTCCAAACGTCAAGATAATTGCCATTTCCGGCGGTGGAGTAATTGAGCCAGACCGCTACCTCGCCTTGGCGGAAAGTATAGGCACAAAGAAAACCCTTACCAAACCGGTCAGCAAGCAAGATCTTATCAGTGCCGTTAATGAAGTCCTGACAATGGCGTGACCGCACCCTGTTCTTCACTCCCTGCGAGAAAATCAATTTAATCTTGACATACTCGCATTAAGTCTTAATAGCTCCAGCGTCATTTTGTAAAATCAATCCTTTACAGTACGGTACTGGGATGACGAGCAGGTGTTTACGAGAGCATCAAAACTCGGCTCAGTCAGCGTTGAATCTGTATCTCAAAAATGTTCATGAAATATGCAGGTTAAGTCTTGACGCCGGCAACCACACCCACTATTTTAGACAGCTGTTGATGATTTCTGAAATCCATTTTTTGCCCTGACACAATTTCTTATCCCGCAATTTCTGTACTTTCAATCAGGAGAGCGCCTCATGATCAGTAAGGAACTTTTAGACATCCTGGCCTGCCCAAAATGTAAAGGGGAGGTCATACTTAATGAAACAAAGACTGGTTTAATCTGTTATACATGCAAACTGCTCTATGAAATCCGGGAAGACATTCCTGTCATGCTGATAGATGAAGCTAAGCCAATAAACTAATCATAACCACTGCATATGGCCTTTACCATTTCGCCAAAGCGATGCTTTATCAATGCCCCGTTTTCATACCTGACGCAAGGCCTTCTTGATCTGTTTATTGAGCATGGTCTGCAGCCAGAAATTGGCCTGGAAGGTGATGTTCTCTACAGTCAAAGCCCTTCTGATTTTCGTGCTGTTGCCAATAAATTAAAAAAAAACGGTTTGCAGTGCACCCTGCATGCCCCGTTTTTTGACTTGGCCCCTGGGGCCTTGGACCGGACGATCCTCTCAGCAACCAGGACTAAATTACAAAGAGCTTTTGAACTTATTCCAATTTTCCAGCCGCAAGCCATTATCTGCCATTTAAACTTCGAAGACAATAAACATGGGTATAAACAGAAAGAATGGTTTTCCGCTGCCCATGAAACTTGGCGCGATCTTTTGGGTATTGCCCAGGCAAACAGTACGGTATTGGCCCTTGAAAACACCTATGAATTTGGTCCGACACAGCATAAAAAGATGCTGGAATCGTTGAATTCACCAGCGGCACGGTTCTGTCTGGATGTAGGCCACCTGACGGCATTTGCGAAATCCTCCTGGCAGGAATGGCTGCCGGCAATGAATCCCTGGCTGACGCATTTGCATCTGCATGACAACACAGGCGGCCATGATTCCCATTTGGCCATTGGCCGAGGAACTTTTGACTTTGAAGCCCTGTTCGCCTACCTGGCTGACAACAATCTCAATCCGCTCATTACCCTAGAACCACACTCCGAAGATGACCTCTGGACCACAATAAAAGCACTTCGGGAAATGGGGGTCGTCAACCTTGCGGCACAATAATGCATCCACCCGGCATCGCCAACTTAGGAACATCCTATGACTGAACCAGCCAACTTTGTCCATTTACATGTTCACACCCAATATAGCATGCTTGACGGTGCCATTCGCTTTAAGGATCTTTTTGCAAAATGCCATGAATATGGCATGGAAAGTGTCGCTATAACTGATCACGGTTCCATGTACGGTGCTCTGGAATTTTATGTTTCCGCAAAAAAAGCGGGGCTTAAACCAATTATCGGCTGTGAATTTTACATCGCCCCAGACAGCCGCCATATTAAAAAAACCAAAACCGACAATTCACTGCAATATTACCATCTTGTTCTGTTGGCCACCAACAAGGCCGGCTACCAGAACCTGCTGAAGCTTGCCAGCATTGCCCACATGGAAGGTTTTTACTATAAACCAAGAATCGACAAGGAAGTTCTTGCGCAGCACAGCGATGGCTTAATCGCCCTCACCGCCTGCCTTCACGGAGAAATTCCCTACCTTGTTGGCCATAACAACGACTTTGAGGCGGCAGCCAAGGCGGCCAGAGAACTGCAAAAATTATTTCCCGACCGGCTTTACCTCGAAATGCAGGAAAACGGTTTAACAGAACAGATTGCTGTCAATCAAGGCCTCAAAAAGCTATCCGCTGAACTTGGCATCCCCCTGGTGGCAACAAATGACTGCCACTATCTTGAACGGGAAGATGCCTACGCCCATGAAGTACTGCTTTGCATTCAGACCGGTAAAACCATCAACGATTTAGACCGGTTCCGCTTTTCCACTGACGAGCTCTTTTTTAAATCTCCACAGGAAATGCGCGCCGCCTTTGCTGAATGCCCACAGGCCATTGAGAACACAGTTAAAATTGCCCAACAGTGCAATATTGATCTCACTTTTAATGACCATTTCTTTCCTATCTACACTGTGCCGGAAGGGCAGAGTCTGGAAACTGTTTTTGAACAAAAAGCCAGAGCAGGACTTGAAGATCGTTTGGAGCAGGTCAAAATCCATACCGAACTGACCCCGGAGCTCGAAGAAATTTACCGCAGGCGCTTAGACACGGAAATCGCCGTTATCCTGCAGATGGGGTTTCCAGGATATTTTCTCATCGTTGCTGATTTTATAAACTGGTCAAAAGAACAGCATATCCCGGTCGGGCCAGGCAGAGGCTCCGGTGCAGGCAGTCTGGCTGCCTACTGCATGAAAATCACCGACATTGACCCAATTGCCTATGGCCTTATATTTGAGCGTTTTCTCAATATTGAACGTAAAGGCATGCCCGATTTTGATGTTGATTTCTGCCAAGATCGTCGTGGTGAAGTGATTGAGTATGTCCAAAAAAAATATGGCGGCGAACAGCATGTTGCCCAAATCGTCACCTATGGATCCATGAAGGCAAAAGGGGTTATTCGAGATGTCAGCCGGGCACTGGCAATCCCATTTTCCGATGTTGACAAGATAGCCAAACTGATCCCCGACAAACTCGGCATCACTCTTCCTGAAGCGATCAGCCAGGAGCCGCGCCTCCAGGATTTACAAAAGCGAGATCCACAGGTTAACGACCTCCTGAAAATCGCCATCCGCCTGGAAGGACTTCCACGCCATACTTCTACCCATGCAGCCGGGGTCGTCATTTCACCAAGACCAATGGTCGAATACCTGCCCATCTGCAGAGGACCAAAGGGTGAAGTCCTGACCCAATTTGCCATGAAGTATACCGAGATGACAGGCTTGATAAAGTTCGATTTTCTGGGTCTTAAAACCTTGACCGTCATCGAAATTGCCAATCAGCTCATTGAAAAAACAATTGGCAAACGCCTGGATATTACATCCATCCCGATGGACGATGAAAAGACCTACAAACTGCTTCGCAAAGGTGACGCCCTTGGTGTTTTCCAACTGGAAAGTTCGGGGATGCGCGCCCTGTTAACCAGCATGAAACCTGAGGTGTTTACCGACCTTATCGCCCTTGTGGCCCTTTATCGCCCCGGCCCTTTGGAAAGCGGCATGGTCGATGACTTTGTCAACACCAAGCACGGTAAAATGGTGGCGAAATATCCTTTGCCCCAGCTTGAGCCCATCCTGAAAGAGACCTACGGTGTTATTGTCTATCAGGAACAGGTCATGAAAATAGCCAATGTTCTGGCCAATTATTCCCTGGGAGATGCGGATATACTTCGGCGTGCTATGGGCAAGAAAATACCGGAGGTCATGAACAATGAAAAAGAGAAGTTCATGAACGGCTGCCGGGCCAATAACATCCCGGAAGATAAAGCTGAGTATATTTTTGACTTGATGGCCAAATTTGCTGGCTATGGCTTTAATAAATCCCATAGCGCCGCCTACGCCCTTATTGCTTACCAGACAGCCTTTCTCAAGGCCCATTATCCTGCCCAGTTTATGGCGGCCTTGCTTTCCTGCGATGTCAACAATACTGATAAAGTTGTTCTCTATATCAACGAATGCAAAGACCGTGAAATCGAGGTCCTTCCGCCCGACATCAACGAAAGTGACCATAACTTTAACGTTATTGATGGCCGAATCCGTTTTGGACTCGCCGCAGTGAAAAATGTCGGCGGCGCCGCCCTTGACTCGATCATTGAAGAGCGTGGCAAAGAAGGTCCGTATAAGGGGCTGGAAGATTTCAGCAACAGAATTGACTCCAGGCGTGTCAATCGTCGGGTTATTGAAAGCTTAATTAAAGCAGGCGCCTATGACTCTTTTGGCAACAAACGCTCCCAGCTTTTTGCCATTCTCGACCAGGCACTTGACCAGGCCCAATCGGCCCAGCGAGACAAACAAAGCGGACAGATTTCATTGTTTGGTCTTCTGCCGGAAAAGGATTCACTCAAAGCCACATCGATCCATCTACCCGACATTCCAGAATGGGACAAGCGCGAATTACTGGCTGCCGAAAAAGAAACCGTTGGCTTTTATATCACCGGCCATCCGCTTGATTCATTCAGAAAAGATTTAAAGGAGATGGTCGATGCCGATCTAGCTACCTTATCTGAAAGTACGGATGAACGCCCTGTAAGGGTCGGCGGCCTAATTAGGTCGTTAAAAGAGCACAAAAGTAAAAATGGTGAGCGAATGGCTTTTATTACCCTCGAAGACCTTTCAGGGAGTATGGAAATCATCATTTTTCCAAGGACCTTTGCTGAGTGCTCAGAATTGCTCAACAGCAGTGATCCTCTTATCATCCAGGGTAACCTGCAAACATCGGATGACCGCGGGGCGAAGATCATCGCTGAAACTGTCGACACCATCACCGGCGCCAGAAGAAAATTCACAGAAAAAACACACGTCATTTTACCTGCAGAAAAAGTCTCCAGGCAGGCAATTGAAGGCATCAAGAAGGTCTTTCAGCAATTTTATGGAGAGTGTCCTGTCGGCCTGACCATCCACTTTGACAACCGTGGCGAGGTCGACATTGAAGTCCCTGCAGACATGACAATCAAGCCATGTCAGGGGTTGCGCGACAGCATAAGCACTCTGATCAGTGACTGTCACATCATTTTTCAGCAAAAGCAGGTGGAACTGCACAATGGCCGGAAGCGGCAATGGAGAAAAAAATAGGAATATTTTAGTGAAGGACAACTTCTTCGCTGATACTGTCTCGGATCTTCTCCAGCAGGGCCGCCTCGATCTGTCGCACTCTTTCCCTGGAGATACCGAATTGCCCGGCAATATCATTTAAGGTACGAGGTTCATGGCTCAGTAACCGTTCAGACAAAATCACCTGCTCTCTTTCGCTAAGTGTCTTCTCCAGCATGGCAATTTCTTTGTGAAGCCACTCAATAAACTCGGAGTTAGCAACCATCTCCTCAACTCCTGGGCCTGGGCAAGGCAAAAAGCTTTTGGGTTCAAACTCCGAATCAGAACCCAGAGGAGCCTCCAGCGAAATCTCATAATTGTCAAGACGTCTTTCCATCTCAATAATCTCATTTTCCTTAACATCAAGCCGCTCAGCCAAAATTGAGGCATCCGGATCAATGCCTTGGGATGAAAGAAGTCTCTTCTCTTTATTCAATCTATAAAACAATTTCCGCTGCGCCTGGGTTGTACCAATTCTAACAAGGCGCCAGTTGTCCATAATTGATTTAAGAATATAGGCACGTATCCAATAGGAAGCATAGGATGAAAACTTTACCCCGCGGTAGGGATCAAACTTTTGCACAGCCTTAGTCAAACCGATATTACCTTCCTGAACAAGATCCAGGAAATTATCCATCCAGTACTTCTGAAAATCCATAACTACTTTTACAACTAGACGCAGATTGGCAACCACCAACTCAGCCCCGGCTGATGGGTCATTGTAGTCATAGACACGTAAAGCCAGCGCTTCGGTTTCCTCAGCAGTTAATAACCTATGGTGGCTGATTTCTTGAAGATAGTGGCTAACGCCATTGTAATCCACCGAAAATCCCGGCTGATTTTGGGGGGCCTTTGTGCCCGTAATATTCATACTCTGCATACGATTCACCTAATTTCATAGTGTTTGACAATTGATGGTCTCGTAAAAACCCACTCGACATCCCCGGAACACTATGTCAGTAGTTGATTTTACAAGGTGGCGCTGGAACTATTGAAGCTTTTTACGAGTTTGTCACAATTGGACATGCTGCCTTATGGATTTTGCAACTTACAGGCCAATATCTTACTTTTTTTCGCAACACATTGAAATCATGGCATAATTAGCCATACTCTAGACTAATCGGCAGGTCATTCATCTTTATAACGATCGATAAAGAAGGAATACTCTTCACGATCACGACACCCAGGTGTAACTTAATTACACAGCCAATGGGTAATTAAGTTACACCTGGGTGCAAAGCGTGTATCACTTAATGAAAAAAACAGGGAAAGCCAGGGATTTGAAGAATTGTGGCAACAACAGGAACAGAAGCAGAACAATGATCCCGTCAATGCCTGTTGTTAGATGTCAGCTTCCGGTTTTCCTGGACCAGGGGCTGCGGCTGATCTTCCCGGCAAGAAGATGCCGAAAGGATTCGTTCGGGGCAAAACCAACAAATGTATCCATATGCTCATTGAGGCGCTCCCGGATCGCACTGAGCAACTCATTTGCAGTACTTTTCCCCTGCAGCTGTTCAGATACTTCCAGGGCAACCACCTCTTCTACCTGCACGAAGAATCCAGGGTCCTCTAAAATAAGGGTCGCCCAGACAAGCTGCTCCGATGAAGGATTTATCTTCGGGTCATTTGACCAGAAATGGTATGGCAACCTGAGGACTCCCATTTTTTTTATCATGGCAATCTCGAAGCGCTTCTTAAAGGCTGACAAATCCTTGGGGAGCAAACCTTTTTTCAAATCACTGACAACATCTGTAAACACCAGCACCTCACAATTAGCGTCTTTGGCGGGGCTTAAGAGTAGGTTTGTTGCCGAGTACGAAGAGTAACCACTTGAAGCCAAATCGTAATAACGCCTCATCGTCATCAGCAAAACTTCGCAGCTCAGACTTGCTCAACTTGAATTGATCGAATAATCCTGATTCCAAAGCATATTTCCTGAAACCATCGATATTATAGCAAACCATAAAGGCCATCTGCTGCAACGGCCCTGCTGCACCTTCATTCCGCCAGGGATTTGAACGGAAAAGCGTATCAAGCTCGGCCCAGAGATCATCCATCATATTATAATATAAAAGATGCTGGTCCCGCAGCCACTCCTGCACCGTCCATTGTTTCTCCTCGCTGTGGCCTTTACAGTAGCTGTGGTTTGTCAAAAAATAAAACTCTTCCGGTCGGCCGCCACCACTCTGACGATCAACTGCTCTTTCGAGAGGATAGGTACGACAGGAAGAAGGTCGGTCCTCATACACAGCACAGCCCGAATCATTGAGAAACGGACAGGTGTGTTCATCATTATCGAGCATCCGCAGTATGATAGCAGGAAAGAGGGGGTTGGCTCCGGGAACAACTCCGGTGTACTGCTCCAGGAAATCCGCCGAGTTGATTCCCAGCCTGTTTTTCAACCTGATAATGTCATAGGGATAGAGAAACAGTTCAAGCTTTCTGCAGCATTTTGTATAACACGAGACCCCAGGGTAACAACGGAAAGTAAATTGGTCTTTTCCCAAAGGAACCATGCCATTAGGAAACTGTTTTTTGTCTGATTTCATTTTCACCCTTTCATATTTTTTTGCTGATGACTTTTTACCGCAAGCGATCGGAAAGCAGCCCAACAGCAACGGCATAGTATAGTGAGCGATTCCACTTTAAGACCGTACGAAAATTATTGTAGACCATAAAGGCACGGCCATCATCCTTGTCCGGCTGCACGATAGAGGCCGCAAGCTCTCTTGTCGGAAGATCCGCCTTGTTGAGGCGCCGGACGCCAAGCGCTTGCCATTGTGAAATTTTCCTGCGTGTTTCGAGCCCGATTAAGCTGCTATCAAACCGGTCAGGCAGAACCACCTGCCGTCCCCAGGTCTGATCAAAACGCCAGCCTGATTTCGCCAGATAATTTGCCCCAGTCGCAAATAAATCGCCCGGCTCCTGCCAAATATCCACCCGACCATTATGATTAAAATCCTGGCCATACGTACGATAGACAGACGGCAGAAACTGCAACCCGCCAAAGGCCCCCGCCCATGACCCCTCCAGCGACTTAACCGTAACCACCCCATCATCAACGATATGCAGAGCATGCAGCAGCTCCGCCCTGAAAAAAGCACTGCGCCTGGGGTCGTACGCCAGTGTCACCAGAGACTCGATAACAGGTAACCCGCCCAAAACTCTGCCAAAATCAGTTTCAATCCCCCAGAAGGCGATTAAAAACCGGGGTTGCACCCCATACCGAACAGCGATTTTGTCGAGCAGCACGTTGTTTTTTTGTAAATTTTCACGCCCATTCCGAATCTTTGTCGTGGAAAGCACTCTTTCCAGGTAGTCATTAAGGCTTAATTTAAACTCAGGTTGATTCCGGTCAAGCTTTAACACCAGTTCATTCGGTGTAACCTTTTTCAAGGCTTGCTCTATTGTTTCTGCCGACACCCCGTCCTGCAGAGCCTCACGTTTAACACCAGCCAGCCACTCTGAAAAATCGGCCGCCTGGCCATTGGCCTCCCCAAGCATCAAGCCCAGCAGGCAAACTAAAATACACCACACTGTTTTTCTCATATCAAGCCAATTGATCTAAAATTACATAGCTACGCTGATTACCATCGAGCTACAGTTATTTTTTTCTCAAGAGACAGAAAAAGATGCTAATCAGAATTTTTTCTGGTTCTTTTACCTCTTTACTACCGTATCCCATCTATTTTTTCATTGTCTAATTGCAACACTTCACCCAATCCGAACCATTTGCTACCATTTACTCATAAAAAAAGGCGGCCCTATAATACAAGGCCGCCTTCCGGTTACTCAATGTCAACTCAAACGTATTCTACCGAACACTCACCAACCCCTGTACACTCCACATCAGCCACTAGATATTAACGTGGTCCAGTAAAAATGGACATTTTCTTAAGCGGCTTTTTTACTGGACCACGTTATCAACAACCATTATAGTCTCTGTTTGCGATAATGGTGAGGGTATTAGGGCAGAGATCAGACTCCAGGCATAGATTTTCAAATGATTCAGAAAGATAAGACACAACTCTTACGACTGGTCTTTATAGATAAAAAAATTAGGCAAGGCATGCGTGCTGGCAACTATGCCAATTGCAGTTCCATGGCCGAAGAGTATGAAGTGAGCACGAAAAGCATCCTGCGGGATATTGATTATCTGAAAAATCAATGTGACGCACCGATAGAATATAATCCCAGCAAAAAAGGATACTATTACACTGAAGAGACCTATAAGATGCCCGCCATCAACATCAGTGCAAGCGATCTTTTTGCCATAGCAATAGCCCAAAAGGCCCTGCAACAACACGAGAACACCCCTATTTACGATAAACTTGTCACTGTCTTTGAGCGTATTGAAGAGTCTCTGCCAGACAAAGTTTCCATCCACCCTGGCTGGATAGACAACCGTATATCAATCATTCAGCACCAGAAAACAACAATACATGCCCAAACATGGTCAACTATTTCTGATGCTCTGCAACGGAACAAAACCATGTCAATGCGCTACCAGAAGCCCCACGCCCCACAAGCCAGCAACAGGCTTGTGGACCCGTATCATATGGTTAATTATCAGGGGGAATGGTATTTAATTGGCTACTGTCATCTCCGGGAGAAAATACTGACCTTCGCCGTTTCTCGTATTGAACATGCTGCCCTGACCAGCAAGACTTTTGACGAACCTTCCGACTTTGATCATAACCAATACTCAGTAAGTCGTTTTGGCATCTTTTCCGGTGCAGAGCAATATCAGGTTGAAATACTCTTTGACAAAAATCATGCTCCCTACATTCTGGAAAGAGAGTGGCATCCCTCCCAGAAGATTACAATGAAGAACGATGGTAGCCTTGTGCTGTCAATGACAACCAACCATTTATTCAATGTAAAGCAGTGGGTTCTCTCCTGGGGGGCTGGAGCAAAAGTCATGAGTCCCGTCCCCCTGCGTAACGATATCAGAGACGAGATTAAGCGAAGTTTAAAACATTATCCTGGCTGAGGAAGAGCCACCGTAAAGGGGTGAATTGATTTTTTTTTTTACGATAAACCCATTTCACCGGTTCCCGAATACTCGCGGTACCGCGGAAAGCGTATCGTAAAAACAGTTGACAGGCCTTCCTGGGAGCAACAGTCAATGGTCCCCTGATGATCCATAATGATACCGTAGACGATTGCCAGTCCCAATCCAGTTCCTTCACCAACCGCCTTTGTTGTAAAAAAAGGCTCATACATCTTTTCCAGAACTCCGGCAGAGATGCCCATGCCTGTATCAGCAAATTCAACCTCAACCATGTCTCTTTCTTTTCTGACAGCTATTGCTATTTCGCCCCCACCTTTTGGTTTCAAGGCATACAGAGAATTCTGCAAAAGATTGATAAACAACTGCTCGAGCTTTAAGCTGTTGCCAAGGATAGTAGTGTCCTCGCCAAAATCCTCTCTGATGGAAACATTCTTCTGACGAATGCGCTGATTAAAAATAATGAGTGTATTTCCCCAGACATCAGCAAGATTCACTTCCGCCATAGCCAGAGATTCCTCCCGGCCAAACGTCCTGAGATGATCAATAATGACACTGATCCTGGCGATCTGTGCCAGAGATCCACGGCACTCTTCCAGGAATTCGTCCTGATCAAATCTGCCTTCGGTCAGATCTCTCAGTGCCGACTCCTGGATGATCTTGACATAAGAAAGCGGCTGGTTGATTTCATGGGCAACACCGGTTGCCACCTCACCGAGAGTGGCCAGTTTGTCCTGAGCCAAAGCCTTGATCTTAATGCCTACATGCTCTTTTTCCATCCGTATTCTTTCGGTAATCTCTGCGGTTAATGCTTCTTCTGCCCGTCGACGCCTGTCAATATCATCTACAAGCCTTTTTGTCATTGCGTTCATGGCCTTTGCCAGCAGTGACACTTCATCGTCCCCTTCTGCAGCCGCTTTTTGGCCATAATTACCTTCATAGATAGCCAGAGCAACATCACTGAGGTTCTCAATCCTGCCAACAATCGGAGCCACCAGTTTATAAGCAACCGTCAAACTGACAGCCAGAAACACCATAATAAAAAAACCAACAGCCGCTACACTGCTGATGACTCCGCCAAGCGCATCATGAACATGATAATCGCAAATCACATATAGGGGTTGTAAGCCGAACTTAAATAGTTCCGTCACCCGTAAAGATCTCTGCCCGTCGAATCCCTTTATTATTTGCCCGTCCACAGGGACGGTTATCCTGGCGACAGACAACCTCACGGAAGGGTCTTCATGGGAGACTACCATACCACTTTCATCAGCAAAAAAGATGCTGATTTTGTGAGAGCCCCCCTCCGCCATTATCGTTTCCAAAAATAGGTCCAGCCTGGCTGTCACGAGAAGAACCGCCATGATCTTTCCTGTCCTTTTCTCAACAAGAGGGACGGAAACTATCATTTCAATATCCCGGGAAACTGGGGAGATCTGCAAGCCGCCATAGAAAGGCCGCTTCTCGTTTACGGGAACAGTAAAAAGGGTATCATCTTTATAATTGTGCAGCTCTTTCGGATCGGCAACCCTGAGCCTCGATATTTTAAGGAGCTCATGACCCTCCGGGCCAAGCAGGCTGACATCGTTAAAAACATTTTTCTGCTGCCGGAAGCCAAGCGCGGCAATCTGATCGAGAATCCGGCGCTGATTCTCCAGATCCATACCCACGAGACCAGAAATTAAGGCCAGGTGTTGAAGATGATCCGTAAGTTCGGCAGAAACCGTTGCCATTTCATTAATGACCCGCTTAGCAACCTCTTTCTGGAGCACAATTGCTGCGTCTTTCTGGATCTGATAGATTTGCAGGGAAAGAAGCAGTCCGACAAGTAAAAGCGGGACAATTGTCAGAATGACAAACACAAGCGTCAGTTGCTGGCGTATGCCTTTCATACCGATCATTCATACACCTTATTATCTCTTTTCTTTCTGAACATACGCCAACCCGAATATTTCATAAACAAATATGAAAACGAAATTTAATTAACTGAACTCGTGAAATATCCGGGGTAGCCAGTCATCCTGTCTTGTAAAAATACTTTCTTAAAACTGCTCCGCTTTTCAGCCATTCAGCGGATAATGGAATCAGCCTGATTAACCAGGTACTGGGGGACTTCAAGACCAAGGAAGTCAGCCACCTTGAGATTAATCCCCAGGAAGAACTCTGCTGTTTCTATCGGCAGACTTGCAGGCTTAGCGCCTCGAAGCAGTTTGTCGGCAAGCCGGCTGACCTGCCTGCCAATAGTTGAAGATGTCGAGGCATAATTCACCAGAACGCCATCGGACAACTGATTTACCGGCGAAGCAATTGGAATTTTGAGCCGGTTACCCGCTTTGACAAACTCGGCAACCAAGGAGACCAGCAAATGAGAATGGGAGAGCCAAATTGCCTCAGCCTCTGCCGGAATCCTCCCCAACGCTCTAACAACCTCCTCTTTATCATGCACATTTTCCGAGAGGATCTGCACCCCGAATTTGCGGGCGGCCTTTCTCAAATCATGCATACAAACCCTTGCCGGGCTGTTGCCGACATGAAACGGTACATAGATGTTTTTCAGGTCAGGCTTAATTTCCTTCAAATAGTACAGGCTTTTTTCGACACTGCCTCGCACCCGGACCCCGGTAATGGTGTTATCTGGACTAAAGAGATCTGTAACAAGTCCGGAATCCAATGGACTCATCATCGGTCCAAACACAATCGGTATTTCAGTTCCGGCAGTAAGCTTCGAAGCTAACCTGGTGGCAGGAGTCGTGATGGTATAGATGAGATCAACCTTGCCGGCCACCAACTCTCCTATCAGTTGTTCCCCCTGCTCAAGCGTGTCCAAGGGACCAGGATAATTATACCGGACACTCACTCCTTCAATATAACCTTTTTTCTCCATGCCCTGCTTAAAACCGGCAATAACACCCTCCACCTGATGATTAAAATTCACTATCCCAATCTGGTAGATTTTCTTCTCCTGACGAACTTTTCCACAGCCGAACAACACTCCAGCCGTTGCCAGCGTTAGACAAAAAAATACAATCAGCGGCTTCATCGCAACTCCCCGTTAGCTCTCATCAACTTGTCCATATGGTGTTTTTAGTTTCATTGGCGCCTAGCTCAGGAAAATCCTGGACGATCCAGCTGCTTAATTTGTATTTTCAAGACCTGCCGCGTTGTACTGTGGATCCGGAAACGCTGCGACATACAATGTCCCAACACACCGGCAATCTCTCCTGCGACAACAATTACCGGTATTAAGTCACGAGACATCGGCTCAATCTTTAAATCGCTTAAAAGCCGGGCCACTTTTTTAGTTCCCTTGCCGCCGAGCGGTGTGAAGCGATCACCCGGCAACCTGTTTCGAACAGTAAAAGGAAACGACAACTGCTCATGGTCAAAATAATCAGCGTCGTTGCCTTTCAACTCAGCAAGACAGGGAACAGCATTGAGGCGGTCAACACAAATTTCCATATCAGCGGAGGCAATGGTATACACTCCAGGTTTGCCGATTTCTATCATAAACGGTTGGCAGTCCAGCAAATCACCACGTTCTGAGGTAATCCCCCGTGGATAGCTAAATTCCAAAGACGCCGATTGCCTGACAACCCGAAGCCCCCTAGGCAGATGCAGAAGACTTCCCCTCTTTTTATCCTGCAGCTCTATAATTTCAGTGATGAACTTAAAACTGGGCTGCTGCTTCATCTGAATCAGGGCCTTTTCGGCAACCCTTCGTCTAATGGCAATATGCTCTGGAGCTAAACTATTGAGATCCAGCAGCAGTCTTGCCGGAACATCACTTTTTTCTGCCTCATGCTTTACAGATCTGCCATAGACCTCTGTGGCAATTTCATCGAGGACAACGTCTTCCTCTTTTAATACCCCGGCGGTACGCCGAAGGGTATCAGCAATTGCGGGATTAAAACCCTTCAGAAATGGTAACAGTTCCAGCCGCACCCGATTCCGCAGAAAATTCAGCGACGCATTAGATGAATCATCAAGCCAGGCAATCGATCGGTCCTGCAGATACTCAATAATTTCCGCTTTGCTCACTGATAACAATGGTCTGACAATTTCCCCATCGCGAATAAAATCCATTCCTGAAAGACCCTTGCGTCCAGCCCCACGAATGAGACGAAGCAGCACTTCCTC
>Ga0102953_1000324_pt1 | contig 34146 bp, 31 predicted proteins | sample SalPon2A_C_D2_MG_FD_78509 | JGI IMG/M metagenome (GOLD analysis project Ga0102953, IMG submission 78509) | Soil microbial communities from South San Francisco under conditions of wetland restoration - Salt Pond MetaG R2A_C_D2_MG | ecosystem: Environmental > Terrestrial > Soil > Wetlands | place... | reverse complement strand
GGGCGCGTGTTTAAGGTGTGGCTCATGACTGGGGTTAAGTCGTAACAAGGTAACTGTACCGGAAGGTGCGGTTGGATCACCTCCTTTCTAAGGAGTTCCGCCGGGTGCCCTCGGGCGCCGGCTACGACAGGTCTTGCAACCGGATTGGATTGGTTCGAATGACGGACGTCCTCATGGGCGTCCGTTCTTTTTTTGCTTCGAGCGACGCAACGCACGCCGGCTGGGGCGCCGGCGCCTGCCGTGTTGCCGCGGGGGTCCGCGCCGCGTGACGCAGCGGCGCATTGCCCGGCGCCTCGCTCGTCGCCGGGCCGGGGTCGTCGCGATGCTGGGCCGCCGCGACGCGCGGCGCGCTTCATCCCCGGAGGTCTCAGTCGGAGAGGCGCATGAGCCGGATCAGGCGCGTGAGCGGCAGGCGCGGCAGCATCGTCCAGGCGCGGCGGTGGCGGGACGCGACACGCTCGGTGCGGGCCAGCAGCTCGTCGAGGAGGTGCCGGGGCAGGTTGAGCGGCGGGGTGAGGCGGATGGTGCGCACGTTGTTGAGGGAGACGCAGGCGTGCACTCCGCCGAGATGGAACGCACGCATCGCCAGGGCGGCCGCGAGCTGGCTCAGCGTGTCGTCGTCGTACGGGACCAGGCGGCGCGCGCCCAGCGGCAGGCGGCCGATCACGGGCCGCACCTGGAGCCCGAAGAGCATGCCGGCGCCGCGCACCTCCTGGAGGAAGTGCGGGAAGCGACGCTGCAGGCCCTGCAACCGCTCGAGGGCGTAGGCGCCGTCCTCGCGCGCCTTGCGCACGAGCCCTTCCTCCCGGATCAGGTCCAGCGAGCGCAGCGCCACCGCCATCGCCAACGATCCGCCGCCGAAGGTGGAAGAGTGCCGCTTGCTGGCGAGGCCCGGGAGCAGCGCCTTGACGATCTCGGCGCGAGCGATCACCGCCCCGACGGGTACCAGCCCGCCACCTAGCGGTTTCGCGAGGGTGACGATGTCGGGGTCGAGTCCTGCGGCGACGCTGGCGAACCACTCGCCGGTGCGCCCGAGGCCGGTCTGGATCTCGTCGGCGATGACCAGCACGCCGTGGCGGCGCGCCGCCACGCCCAGGCCCGCCAGGAAGCCCGGCGGCGGCCGGATCACCCCGCCCTCGCCCTGGACCGGCTCGACGATCACCGCGGCGATGTCCTTGGCGTGCCTGGCGAGCGTCCTCTCGAGCGCCTCCAGATTGCCATAGGGGAGCGTGAACGTTCTCGGGGACAGCGGCAGGAAGGCCGCCTGGTACTCGCTGTTCGGGGTGAGGGCCAGAGCCCCGTGCGTCTTGCCGTGGTAGGCGGCGCCGAAGTTGACGAACGCGCTCGCCCGCGGGCGGGCGGCGCGCGCCAGCTTGATGGCCGCCTCCACGGCCTCGGCGCCGCTGTTGCCGAAGAGCACGCGACTGCCTTCATGGCTCGGCGCGAAGCTGCTCAGCAGCGTGACGAGGTTCGCCTCCAGGGCGCCGCGCCAGGTGCTGGCGGACTGTTGCGGGAGGGCCAGCTCGCGGCTCCGGTCGAGGAACGCCTTGACGAACTCCACAAGGGGCGGATAGGCCTCCCCGAACGGGAGGGCGGCGTAGCCCGCCGCGTGGATGAGGTGGCGGCCACGCGCGTCGCGCAGCTCCCATGGGCTCTCCACGGAGAAGGGTCCGCCCACGCCCAGAGCGTCGAGCACCGCGACCAGGTCGCCGTTGCCGTAGCGCTCCTCCAGGGCGACGGCGCCCGCCGGCGGCAGGCCACCGAGGATGTCGGCCGCGGCGTAGGGGAGGACGGGATCGCTTGCGTCCGCCCGCCGGGCCAGCGTCATTGCAGCGTCTTGCTCGTCTTGTTGCCGGCGCTGTCCTCCACCACGACGGCGCCGCCCGACTTGGCGGGGACGTCGACGGAGAACGGGACGTCGGCTCCCGGGGTGAAGGCGAGCGGTTGGCCGTTGACGGTGATGCTCGCCACGCGGTTGTTGTCCTTGGCTTCGCCTTCGACGTGGACCTGCCCCCCGCCCAGCGCGGCCACCTTGCTCAAGGCGACGGTGGGTGCGGTGTTGTCGATGGTGAGCTGGTAGTCGAGCGAGGAGGCGCGTCCGGTGACGTCGACGACCTTGATGTGCGTGGTCACCTCGCCGTCCTGCAGGCCGCCGACGGCGAAGCGGAAACGGACCAGCCGCTTGCCCTTCTCGCCCTTGTAGGCCGCGTTCTTCAGGACGTCGGTGCCGTTGATGTCGATGGTCGCCACGCCGGTATCGTCCATGGCGTACCCGGTGATGGTGAGGTTCTCGGCGGGTCGGGTGGTGCCGCTCTTCGGTTCGGTGATGGCCACGATGGGCGCCGTGGAGTCGCCGCGCCCCATGCAGCCCGCCAGGAGCGAGACCAGCAGGAAGGCGGCGAGCGCCGCCGGGCCGGAGCGCCTGAGCGTGCGCCGGCCCGCTCCCAGGCGGGGGGGCTCGAGCTGCAGGTGCGAGGGTCCCATCGAGAGGAAGTCTATCCTACCCGCGCCACCCGGCGCAGGACTCGTTGGCGTGAGTGACGTCCATGGACGGAGCATTGCAGACCCGCGAGTAGGCTGCGTGAGTGTCCCCCTCACGTCCTCTCATGTGGTGGACGTTGATTTCTTTGGTAAACTGCGTCGACCGTCCGAATGCGGGCGCTATGCCCTTACGTGAAAGGAGGCGTGGCGAGCAACTTCTCTGGAACCCTTATCGGCCCTCACCGGGCTGCGCCCATCCAGCCGCCCGGGGGACCAAGACATGGCTCGGATGTGGGAGGATCATGAAACGAATTCTCATGCTAGTTGCGGTGGCCGCGCTCGGGGCCACCATGGCCTTCGCGCAGAGCGCGAAGGACACCTACGTTTGGCAGACCTTCGGCGGCGTCGACACGCTCGACGGCGCGATGGCGTACGACACCTCGTCGGGCACCATCCTCGAGAACGTGTACGAGCCCCTCATGGGGTATCAGGGCGACAAGGTCGACCAGTACGCGCCGCGCCTGGCCACGGGCTACACCGTGTCGCAGGACGGCAAGACGGTCACCTACGACTTGCGCAAGGGCGTGAAGTTCCAGAGCGGCAACGACTTCACCTGCAAGGACGTCGCCTACACGATCAAGCGTGACCTCGTCACCAACAACCCTGCCTCGGCCATCTGGTTCCTGGCGCAGTCGTTCCTGGGCGACGCCGGCAATGCGGACTCGGTCCTGAAGAACAAGGACGCGACGCAGGCGTTCCGCGACGCGCACGCCGATGAGTACCACCAGTACTTCCAGAAGATCGACAGTGCGGTGACCTGCTCCGACGACTACACCGCGGTCATGCACCTCGATTCCGCCGACCCGGCCTTCGTCGCCAAGATGGCGTTCCCGGCCGCCTACCCGATCGACAGCAAGTGGGCGATGGACAACGGCACCTGGGACGGCACCGAAGCCACCTGGGAGCAGCACATCGGCCAGGACGGCCATAACACCTACCTCAACGATCACGCGAGCGGTACCGGCGCGTACCAGCTCGTACAGTGGACGCCCGGCCAGCGCGTGGTCCTGAAGGCCAACGACAGCTACTGGGGCGGCGCGCCCGCGATCAAGAACGTCCTGTACCAGATCGTTGACGACCAGAACGCCCGCATCCTGGCGCTGAAGAACGGTGACGCCGACCGCATCAACCTCGGCTCGCTCTCCGCGCTCAGCCAGGTCGAGGGCCTCTCCGGCGTCAAGGTCTACAACCGTAACGGCGACCTCGGCTGGAGCTCGGTCAACGTCGACGGCGTGTCGATGAACGAGGCCATCAAGGCCGACAACAACCCCAGCATCGGCTCGGGCAAGCTCGACGGCCAGGGCATCCCGGCGGACTTCTTCACCGACGTGCACGTCCGCCGCTGCTTCGCCTACGCCTTCGACTACCAGGCCTACATCCAGCAGGTGCTCCTCGGCCTCGGCAGCCGCATCAACTTCCTGCTGCCGCCATCGTTCCTGGGCTACGACACGAACGTGCCCGAGTACAGCCTCGACCTCGACAAGGCCACGTCCGAGTGCAAGCAGGCCTGGGACGGCAAGCTGTGGACGAGCGGCATGAAGCTCACGATCTCCTACAACACCGGCAACCTGCAGCGTAAGACGGTCGCCGACATCCTCAAGTCGAACCTCGAGTACATCAACCCGAAGTTCAACATCGAGGTGCGTGGCATCGCGTGGCCCGACTTCCTGGCCGCCCAGCGCGCCAAGGAGCTGCCGGTGTACGTGTCCGGTTGGGCGCCCGACTACGCCGACCCCGACAACTACGTGACCACCTACTACGACGGCGGCAACGGCTACTACGCGTCGTACGAGAGCTTCAACAACGCGCAGATCGAGCAGCTCGTCCGCCAGGCGGCCAGCGAGCGCGACCCGCAGGCTCGCAAGCTGCTCTACAGCCAGGTCGCGCACCAGGCGCACGACCTCGCGCCGTACATCAACCTGCCGCAGCAGCGGCCGTTGATCATCGCGCGGAGCGACCTCAAGGGGGTCTACCTGAACCCCATGTACAGCGGCCAGTTCCTCTGGAAGGACATCTCCAAGTAAACGTCCGCTGACCTGCGGATGGGAGGCCCACCGGGCCTCCCATCCGCCGTCTGCCTTCGAGAAGAGACGATCTTGTTCACGTTCATCCTTCGGCGCTTGTTCTTTCTACCTGTGGTCTTCATCGGGGTGACGCTCGGCATCGTTCTGCTGATGCAGCTATTGAGCCCCACGCAACGCGCGGCTTCCTATGTGACCTCGCCCGCGCAGCTGCGCAACGTCCAAGCCATCATCGACCGCTACCATCTCGAGGACCCCTGGTATGTGCAGTACTGGGTCTGGTTGAAGGCAGCGGCACGAGGCAACTTCGGCTACTCGCGGGTGGCCAAGATGCCGGTCCTCAAGGCCATCGGGGAGCGCTTCCCCTCGACGGCGGAGCTCGCCCTGGCGGCGCTCATCCCGGTAGTGGGGGTGGGCATCTGGCTCGGCACGGCCGCTGCGCTCAACCGAGACAAGGTGGTCGATCAGTTCACCAGGGTGTTATCGATCGTCGGGTGGTCGTTGCCGACGTTCGTCTTGGGGATCTGGCTGCTGGTCATCTTCTACGGCGGGTTGCAGTGGTTCAAGCCGGGTGACATCACCGGCAATCACGCCATCGAGCTCGCGAACGCCATCGCCGACGGTACCTATCACCGCTATACCCACTTCATGGCGATCGACGCTCTCCTGAACGGCCGCTTCGATATCTTCATCGATAACCTGTGGCACCTGGTGTTGCCGGTCATCACGCTCGCCGCCGTGTCGAGCGCACAGATCATGCGCGTCATGCGCTCGTCGCTGCTCGACGCGCTCGGCCAGGACTACGTTCGCACCGCTCGCTCCAAGGGCCTCGCCGAGTCCGTCGTGAACCGCAAGCACGCCCGCCGGAACGCGCTCATCCCGGTGTTGACGCTCTCGGGCTTCACGATCATCAGCCTGCTCAACGGCGTGGTCATCACCGAGACCATCTTCAACTACCCGGGCATGGGACGCTTCCTTGCGAATGCCGCCACCCAGCTCGATTACTCCTCGGTCCTCGGCACCGCCGTGTTCACCGCCGTGGTGGTCGTTTTCGCCAACCTGGTGGTGGACGTCATGTACGGCATCGTGGACCCGCGTATCAGGTTCGACTGATGACAGAGTCGTTCAACGAAGGCAGCGAAGCGCGGGACGAGGAGGCGCTGATCCACGGGCTCGAGACCACGAAGCCCACGAGCTTCTGGCGCGGCAAGACCATGAAGCGCTTCCGGCGCAACCCGCTGGCCATCACCGGTGCGATCATCATCCTCTTCTACATCCTGGTGGCTGTGTTCGCCCCGCAACTCACCGTCGACCAGCTCTCGACGTTCCGCAACACCTGCGTGCGCGACCTGGGACTCTCACGAGATACCGTCCACAACATCGCGAACCCGCTGAAGGGCGTGTTCTGGCGATCGATCGTTGCGCCCCCGCAGTCGTGCTTCGACATCCCGCGCGCCAGCTACTCGTCGGTGCCTCAGCCCATGTCCGGGAAGCTGTGGCTGGGCGCGTCCTCGGGGGGCTACGACATCTACTACGGCCTCGTCTGGGGGACCCGCTCGGCGTTCTACGTGGGCGTCCTGGTGGTGGGCTTCGCGCTCATCCTGGGGGGGATCGTGGGCAGCATCGCCGGGTACATCGGCGGGTTCATCGACAACGTGCTGATGCGCTTCGTCGACGTCATCTTCTCGGTCCCCAGCCTGATCATCGCCATCGTCATCGTCACCATCCTTGGCCAGAGCCTGTTGAACGTGATGATCGCCATCATGGCGGTGCAATGGGCACCCTACTCCCGCATCCTGCGCGGCGACATCATGGCCATCAAGGAGCGGGACTTCGTGGACGGCGCGCGTGCCCTGGGGGCCCGAGGGCCGCGGGTGGTGGGAAGGCACATCCTGCCCAACTCCATCGGCCCGCTGCTGGTGATCGCCAGCCTCGACATCGGCTCGGTGGTGCTCGTCGCCGCCGCGCTGAGCTTCCTGGGCCTGGGCGCGCCCGTCGGGTACGCCGACTGGGGCCAGATGATCAACTTCGCCCGCGACTGGATCCAGGGCCCGCCGGGGCAGCCGTTCGCGTACTGGTATGTGTCGTTCTGGCCCGGCATCATCATCGTCATCTTCGTGCTCGGCTGGAACCTGCTGGGAGATGCCGCGCGCGACGTGCTGGACGTGCGCAGCTGAGCCGGCTGCGACCCGCTCGGCTCAGGGCGTGGCCGGCGCCTGCGGACGCAACGCGACCTCCGCGGCGCCGGCCACGCCCACGCTGGCGGTCGCGGGCATGTCGCCGCGCAGGGCTAGGAGGAAGGCCGTCACGTCGAGGGCCTCGCTCCGGCTGAGACTCCCCGGCCGGTAGCGCGGCATGGTGTCGTGGATGTAGAGGTACAGGGCCCGGCCGTCGCCGAACGCGTGCAGGCTGCCGGGTCCCCGCAGGGCCGGCGGATGACCGATGGCGAAGGAGTTGAAGTCGGTGATCCGCGTCTGGCTCCAGAGCGCGGAGTTGTAGCCGTGATGGCAGCGCTCGCAGTACTGGTGCGACGGCGGGAAGGAGAGGCGGCCCTCGGCGAGCCCGCCGCCGCTGGCGCCGTGGCAGGCCTCGCAGACGAGATGGTACGCGTGCGCCCCCGCCTTGACCTGGTCGGAGGCGCCTTCAAGCAGGCTACTCACCAACCGCTGGCCCGGCGTGGGGGTGTCGTTCAGGGGCTCTGGCATGGCCACGCTGGCGGCGCCCGCACGGCTTCCCGGCGGGGGCGGCGGGGTCTGCTGCCAGCCCTGCCCCGAGTCGGACAGACTCACGGCCGTCAGCGACAGCGGGACCAACGCCAGCACGGCGAGCAGGACGCGGCGCACGCGGTGAGTGTAACAGCCGCCGCGGCGCGCGGGATGACAGCGGCGCGTTGCGGTCGCGCCGGCGCCGAGCCGCTCAGTTGTGCTTTCGGTCGTCCTCGGGGGCGTCGTCCTCGGGGGCGTCGTCTTCCGGGGCGTCGTGTTCCGGGGCGTCGTGTTCCGGGGCGTCGTGCCCGGCATCGCCGGCCGGCCTGCCGGCGCGCTCTCCGGCCTCGCCCTGCTCGGCCGGCGCCTTCGTGACGTCGCGCCTGGCGGCCTCGGCATCGCCGGGGGCCGCCGCGGTCTCGGACGCCGAACCGGGCTCCGTGTCGACGGCCGGGGCGGTCGGCGCGGGCGCCGTACCGGTGCCGCTCGGCGTGGCCGGCACCGTCTTGCTGGAGCGGTCACCCTGCAGCACGCGCACGAGGAAGTAGATCAGGCCGGCGACGATGGCGATGGGAACGATGTAGCGCAGCAGCCACCAGATGAGCCCCGCCAGGAACTTCATCAGCAGGCCCACCAGGCCCAGGACCCAGCCCAAGAGCCACAGCACCCCGACTCCGATGAGCAGGGCGATGAGCCCGAAGACGACGAGTTCGACGACTTCCTGGAAGGAGCGCTTCATGGCGGCAGTATAGCAACTCGGGCGGCGGATTCCGGCCGGGAAGCGCGCGTGCGTGGGCGAAAAGTCGTGGGCGCGGAGACGGCAGCGAGAAAGCGTGGGGGAGACGCCCTCGCGCCTGCCGGTAGACTGTGCCGGTGAGGATCCAGGTCGCGCTCGAGCGGATGGTGCACGGCGGACGCGCGCTGGCGCGTCTGGCGGACGGGCGTGTGGCGCTGGTTGCCGGCGGCATCCCGGGGGAGCGCGTCGCGGCCGAGGTCGAGCCCGTCAAGGGCGTGCTCCAGGGACACGTGGTCGAGATCGAAGATCCCAGCCCCGACCGCGTGCAGGCCCCCGCGCATCCGGGGCTCGACTACGGCTTCATCGCCTACGCGCGCCAGCTCGAGCTCAAGCGCGAGGTCGTCGAGGACGCCCTGCGCCGCGCCGGAGCGGGGGACGGGTCGGTTCCGGCGCTGCGCCCGGCACCCGCCCAGTGGGGGTACCGCAGTGCCGTGCAACCCGCTCTGACTCCTCGCGGGCTGGGCTACCGCCACGCGGGCTCGCATGCCGTGCAGGTCCTGGACGAGGACCCGGTCGCGAGCGACGCGCTCCGCGCCGCCTGGCACGTCGTGGCGGAGCGTGCCGGTTCGCTCGCGGGCGTGTACGAGGTGGCGCTGCGGGGCAACGACGACGGTGAGGCGCTTGCCGCGCTGGTGACCGCGCGTCCCGAGCGGACGCTCCTGAGCGTCGCCAACGAGATGGTGCGCTCCGGCGTCGCCGGGGTGGCGCACGCCCCTTACGATCCGCGCGGGCGTTTCCGCCGGGGCAGCAGCCGTCTGGCGGGAGCGCGCAGCATCCTGCAGCGCTACGGCGACGCGGTGCTGAGCGTGACAGCCACCTCCTTCGCGCAGCCGAATCCGGCCGCGGCCGGAGCGCTCTACCGCGAGGCGCTCACCTGGCTCGACGGTGGCGTCCACGCCTGGGACCTCTTCGCCGGGGCGGGCGCGGTCGCCTTCCACCTGGCGCAACGCTTCGAGACCGTCACGGCCGTGGAGCTCGACCGGGGGTCGGTGGCGCGGGGCGAGCGCGACGCGGAGCGTCTCGGCCTGGCCGAGCGCGTGCGCTTCGTCCGCGCCGACGCCCGGCGCGCACCGCTGCCGGCGGACGCCGGCGTGATCGCGGTCGATCCGCCCAGATCGGGCCTGGCAGCTCCGCTCCGGCGCCAGATCGTCGACAGCGGCGTGCCTCGCGTCCTCTATATCTCCTGCGATCCCGCCACCTGGGCGCGTGACGTGGCGGAGTTCACCGGCGCCGGCCTGCGCCTCCTCCACGCCCAACCGTTCGACTTCTACCCCCACACGCACCACGTGGAGGTGCTCTCGCTGCTGGGGCGCTGAGGCCGGGGTATGCTCCACCGAGATGCTGGCGCGCCGGATCATCCCATGCCTGGACGTGGCCGGGGGGCGTGTCACCCGCGGCCAGCAGTTCGGTCGCGCCGAGCACGGCGAGTTGCGGGACGTGGGCGATCCGGTCGAGCTGGCGCTCGGCTACAACGCGCAGGGCGCCGACGAGCTGGTCTTCTACGACATCACCGCCACCTCCGAGGGACGCGGCGCCATCCTCGACGTCGCGACCCGCGCGGCCGAGCAGTGCTTCATGCCGCTCACCATCGGCGGCGGGGTGCGCACGCTCGAGGACTTCCGGGCCCTGTTCCTGGCCGGAGCCGATAAGGTCTCCATCAACTCCGGGGCCGTGGCCCGCCCCGAGGTGCTGCGGGAAGCGGCGGATCACTACGGCACGCAGGCCGTCGTGCTGTCGATCGACGCCAAGCGTACCGACCGCGGCTACGAGGTGTTCGTCGCCGGCGGCCGCAAGCCGACCGGACTCGAGGTCGTCGCCTGGGCGGTCCGGGGCCAGGAGCTCGGAGCGGGGGAGATCGTGCTCAACAGCATCGACGCCGACGGCATGAAGACCGGTTTCGCCATCGACGCCACGCGCGCCGTGGCCCGCGCCGTCGACGTCCCGGTGGTGGCCTCGGGCGGCGCCGGCCGGGCCGAGGACCTTCGCGACGTGCTACTCGAGGGCGAAGCCGACGCGGCGCTCGCAGCCGGCATCTTCCACAGCGGTCAAGTCACGGTGGCGGACGTGAAGCGGGTGTGCGCCCGCGCCGGTCTGACGATGCGGACGCTCTGACGTGGCCGCCTCCAAGCCCCGGCCGGAGACCGTCGCCATCCACGCCGGCAGCGAGCCCGACGCGACCACCGGCGCGGTCGTGCCGCCGATCCACCTGAGCACCACCTTCGAGCGCGACGCCGACGGCAGCTACCCCCGCGGCTTCGTCTACACGCGCAGCGACAACCCCAACCGGCGCGCGTTGGAGGCGGTGCTGGCGGCATTGCAGGGCGGCGCCGCGGCGGCCGCCTTCGCATCGGGCTCCGCTGCGGCCTCGGCGGTGTTGCGGGCGCTGCCGCGGGGCGCGCACGTGCTCCTGCCCCGGGAGATCTACCACGGCATCCGCAAGCTGGTGGACGGGGCGCTCGCGGGGCCCGAGCTGCGCGTCGACTACGTCGACATGACCGACATCGCGGCCCTCGAGGCGGCGTGGCGCGAGGAGACGGCCCTGGTGTGGGTGGAGACGCCGTCCAATCCGCTGCTGAGCATCACGGACCTCTCGCCGGTGTGCGGGCTCGCCCATGCGCGCGGCGCGCGGGTCGCGGTGGACGCGACCTGGACGCCCCCGGGCGTCGCCGACCCCATCGCGTTGGGGGCGGACGTGGTGGTGCACGCCACCACCAAGTACCTCTCGGGTCACAGCGACGTCCTCGGCGGGGCCGTGGTAACCGCGCGCGCCGACGAAGTGTGGGAGCGCATCATCTTCCTGCAGCGGAACGAAGGCGCCGTGCCGGGCCCCTTCGACTGCTGGCTGGCGCACCGCGGCCTGCGCACGCTCCCCTACCGCATGCGCGGGCACGCCGCCAACGCCGAGGCCGTGGCGAGCTTCCTGGCGGGCCACGAGGCGGTGGCGCGCGTCCACTACCCGGGGCTGGCGAGCCATCCGGGCCATGCGGTCGCCAAGCGACAGATGACGAGCTACGGGGGGATGCTGTCGTTCCGGCTGCGGGGCGGCGAGGCGGCCGCGATGGCCGCGGCGGCCCGCACGCGGTTGTTCACGCGGGCCACCAGTCTGGGCGGGGTGGAGAGCCTCATCGAACACCGCGCCTCGATCGAGGGGCCGGGGAGCGGCACGCCCGCCGATCTGCTGCGGCTCTCGGTCGGGCTCGAGCACCCCGACGACCTTGTCGCGGACCTGGCACAGGCGCTGGCCGGCTGACGGTCGGGGGCCGGCGCGCTCGGCCGTCTGGTGCGCCGACCGCGCGCCGACCGACCGCCGTGCGGGCGCACCGTAGACTGGACGGCATGATCATCGAAGAGCTCCGCTTCGACGACCGCGGACTCCTGCCGGTCATCGCTCAGGATGCCGCCTCGGGCGAGGTGCTGATGCTCGCCTACGCCGACCGCGAGGCGGTGCAGGCCACGCTCGCCACCGCGCAGGCGCACTACCACAGCCGCTCCCGCGACGAGACGTGGCGCAAGGGCGAGACCAGCGGCAACGTCCAGAAGGTCGTCGAGGTCCGTTACGACTGCGACGAGGACGCGCTGCTCTACCGCGTCGAGCAGACCGGCCCCGCCTGCCACACGGGCCACCGGAGCTGCTTCTACCGCGGCGTGGAGGTCCAGAGGGTGGCGGGCGCCGGCGGAGGGGCGGCTGCTCCCGGTCGCGGGACGGCGGCCGAAGGCGACGCCGTGGCCGCGTCCGAGCCAAGGCACACGTCAGGAGGCGCGGCGCGGAGGGACGATGCGCCCGGCGGCTCCGGCATCGGCGAGGCGATGGCGCTCCTCGAGGACGTCGTGGCCGCCCGCCTGCACGACCTGCCGGAGGGCAGCTACGTGCGCCGCGTCCACGAGCGCGGTGTGGGCTACGCGGCGCAGAAGGTGGTGGAGGAGGCGGGCGAGAGCGTCGTGGCCGCCCTCGAGCACAAGGACGAGGAGCTGGTGGCCGAGGCCGCCGACCTGCTGTTCCACCTCACCATCCTCCTGGCCGAGCGCGGCGTGCCCCTGGGGGCCGTCGCCGAGGAGCTGCAGGGCCGGCACCGGGCGGCGCCGGACCGGGTGTGAGGCCCGGCGAGGAGGGGTGCCGACGCACGCTGCCGGGAACGCCCGAGGTGACAGGCCCCCCCTGCGGCTGGCACAATGCAGACCATGGCGACGTCGAAGGGGAAGGCGACGGAGACGGAAGCGAAGTCGGGAGGGGAGACCGTGACGAAGCCTGACGGACGGACGGCGAAGGCTCCGCGGCAGCGATCTCGCCGGGATAGCGCCCGCGTCGACCTGGAGCGCGCGCTGGTGCTGGACACCGTGCGCGTCACGGAGCAGGCTGCGATCGCCGCCAGCAGGGTCGCCGGCAAGGGCGACGCCGACCTCGTGGATCAGGCCGGAACGGACGCCATGCGGCGGGTGTTGAACGAGCTGGACATCGCCGGCGAGATCGTCATCGGCGAGGGTGAGCGTGACGAGGCGCCCATGCTCTACATCGGCGAGAAGCTCGGCCGCGCCGAGGACGGCGCCTACCCGGTCGACATCGCGGTGGACCCGGTGGAGGGCACCAACATCACCGCCCGCATGATCAACAACTCCGTCGCCGTGATCGCGCTTGCCGAGCAGGGCGGGCTGTTCCGCGCACCGGACACCTACATGGAGAAGCTGGTGGTCGGCCCGCCCGCCGCGGGCACGGTCGACCTGTCCTGGCCGGTGGCGGCCAACCTGCGCTCGGTGGCGTTGTCGCTCGACCGGGCGGTCGACGATCTCACGGTGGTCATCCTCGACCGACCCCGTCACGAGAAGCTGATCGCCGACGTCCGCGAAGCCGGTGCGCGCGTGAAGCTGATCGGCGACGGCGACGTGATCGCTGCGCTGTCGGCGGCCGTGCGCGGCACCGGGGTGCACGCCGTCATGGGCGTCGGCGGCGCGCCCGAGGGCGTGCTCGCGGCGGCGGCTCTCAAGTGCCTCGGCGGAGAGATCCAGGGGCGCTTCAAGCCCCGTAGCGAGGAGGAGAAGCGGCGGCTCGAAGGCATGGGTGCCACGGTCGACCGCATCTACAAGACCGACGATCTGGCGCCGGGCAAGACCATCGTCTTCAGCGCCACCGGCATCACCGACGGCGACCTGTTGCGCGGGGTGAAGTTCTTCAAGAACGGCGCCCGTACCCACAGCGTGACGATGGGCCTGGAGTCGCGCGTCATCCGTTTCAGCGACGCCGTGCACCTGCTGGGCGACGGCGCCCGCGTGACGATCCAGGTGTGAGCGCAGGCCCGGGACCGGGCACTTCTATACTGCTGGTGTGAGCGAGCAGGCCAGGCCGGGGCTCCGGCTCGACGGCGTCGCCCAGGGTACGTCGGGTGACGTGGAGTTGCGTTTCCCGCGCGGCGAGGAGACGCGGGCGGAGGCGGCGGCCACGCTGGTCGGGGTGCTGCAGCCGGTGGTGGCGCGCTACCTGGGGGCGTCGTGGCAGGGCGTCGTGCGGCTCGAGCTGCTCGAGCAGGCGCGCGCCGGCGGCGCGAACCCGGTCACCGGCACGCTGCGGCACGCACTGCGCAGCTTCGACGAGCGCTCGCCCCGCTCGGCGGGTGCCCTCAGCTACGAGCTCGGCCGCATCCTGCTCTACCGCGCCACCGCTGAAGACGCCTTCCCCGGCGCAGCCCCGCGGCACCCGGACTGGCTCCTCGAGGCCGCCCTGTCACCGCTCCGGTACGTCTGGCTGGGTGCCGAGAGCTGGGTCGAGGCGGTGGCCGAGAAGGTGGCCCTGTTCCGCTGGCGCAAGCCGTTCCCGGGGGCGCTGCTGCGCGACATGGGGCGCCTGAACCCGCGTCAGCGCGTGGTCGCCTCGGCCCAGTGCCTCCTGCGGTCCCAGACGCTGACGCGCGCACACCCCGACTGGGTGCGGCAGTGGTGCGCCGATCTCGCGGGGACCCCCGGCGTCGACGGCGAGCGCGCCCTGGAGCGCGTTACCGGCACCGCCCTCGCCGATTGGGAGGTCCGTTTCGACGAGGACCTGGCGCAGGCTGCGGCGACGGTCCGGAGCTCGCCCCCCGCGGACTGGTGAGGGCCGGGCCGCGCGCGGCCGCGCTCACAGGTTGGCGTCGTGCCTGGGTACCGTCTCCTGCATCGTGCGCTTGCCGACGGGCGTGAGCGCCCAGTCCAGGAAGCGTTGCAGCGCGCGGCCACGGTGGCTCACCCGGTCCTTGGCGGCGGCGTCAGCCTCCGCGAAGGTCTTGTTGAGCTCGGGGCTGAAGAACACCGGGTCGTAACCGAAGCCGGCGTCGCCGCGAGGGCCCTCCAGGATCTCGCCGCGGCACTCGCCGGTGAAGGCCTTGACCTCTCCGCCGGGGGTGGCGAGCACCACCGTGCACACGAAGCTCGCGCCGCGCGCGCCGCGCGGCACCTCGCGGAGCTTGTCGAGCAGGAAGGCGATGCGCTCGCCGTCGGAAACGTTGCCGCCGAAGCGGGCCGAGTAGATGCCGGGAGCGCCGTCGAGAACGTCGACCTCGAGCCCGGAGTCGTCGGCCAGGGCGGGCAGCCCGGCGTGCAGCGCGGCGAATCCCGCCTTCAGCAGGGCGTTCTCCTCGTAACTGGCGCCGATCTCGGCTGGGAAGCGGGTGATGCCCGCCTCGCGTGCGGACAGCAGCTCCACGTCGAGGCGGCCGAGGCCCCGGCTGAACTCCGCCAGCTTCCCCTCGTTGCCCGTTGCGATGACGATCTGGAGGCGACTCATGTCAGCTGTGGCCTCACGATCTCCAGCAGCCGCTGAACCGCCGTGACCCCGTTGGCGACCAGCGTGACGAACGTCTCGGCGGCGATGGGCCGGTCCTCGCCGCCGCCCTGCACCTCCACCACCTCCCCGGCGCTGGTGGCGATCACGTTGAGGTCCACCTCCGCCTGCGCGTCCTCGCTGTACTGGAGGTCGACGTAAGGGGTCCCACCGACGATGCCCACGCTCACCGCGCCGAGCTCGTGCCGGAGCGGCCACTCCGAGAGGGTGCCGTCGAACACCAGGCGGCTGGCGGCGTGGTGGAGCGCGGCGTAACCCGCGGTGATGCCGGCGCAGCGCGTTCCGCCGTCGGCCTGGAGCACGTCGACATCGACGATGAGGGTCCGGCCGCGGAACATGCTGAGGTCGACCACGCTCCGCAGGGCCCGACCGATGAGGCGCTGGATCTCCTGGGTGCGGCCGCCGGCGTAGAGTCGCTCGCGTTGGCTCCGTTCCTGCGTGCTCCGCGGGAGCAACGCGTACTCGGCGGTGAGCCAGCCGGTCCGCGCCCCGCGGCCGCGCAGGTGAGGCGGCAGGCGGTTGTCGATGGTGACGGTCGCCAGCACGGTGGTGCCGCCCCACTCGATCAGCGCCGAGCCTTCGGCGTAGCGGTTGTATCCGGGCGTGAGCCGGATCGGCCTCAACTCGTCTGCGCGACGTCCTTCTCGCAACGGGGGTTGCTCCGTCATCGTGGCGGCACCCTCAGCCGCTCACGGGCGCGGGCCCCGCGAGGCTCACGTGCTCCGCGGGCCCCTCGGGCCCGCCCAGGACCGAAGCGGTATGAAGGTAGCTCGCCACGTCGCCGGTGACGAGGTGGCGCACGCCGCCCCGCGATCCCGGCGGAGCGGCCAGCCCCAGCGCCTGCAGGTCGCGGGCGACCACGGCCGCGGTCGACTCGGCCGAGTCGACGAGCGTGACGGCCTCCCCGAGGACCTTCTGCAGGGTGTGCGCGAGGGGCGGATAGTGCGTGCAGCCGAGGATGACGGTGTCGATCTCCGTGGGGCGCTCCTGCAGGTAGTACTCGGCGATCATCTCGGCGATGCGCGTGTCGGAGATGCCCTCCTCAACGATGGGCACGAACAGGGGACAGGCCTTCCCCCAGGTGGCGGCGCCCGCGGCCTCCAGGCGGTCCTGGTAGACGCGGGCGTGGATGGTGCCGACGGTGCCGAGGACGCCCACCCTGCCCCCGCGGGTGGCGGCCAGGGCGGCATGGACCCCCGGCTCGATGACTCCCCATACGGGCACCGGCAACTCGTCGGCGAGCGCCGGCAGGCTGGCCGCGGAGGCGGTGTTGCAGGCGATGACGATGCCCTTCACGTCGCGCTGGAGCAGCGCTTCGCTGATCTGGCGGGCGAAGCTGCGGACCATCTCCAGCGGCTTCGAGCCGTAGGGGACCCGGGCGGTGTCGCCCAGGTAGAGCAGCGACTCGTGCGGCAGGGTCCTCCTGAGGGCGTTCACGACCGTGAGGCCGCCAACGCCGGAATCGAAGACCCCGAGCGGCTTGGTCGCGAGCGCAGGCACGCTGGCAGCTTACCACCCCACTCCGGCTGTTCACGTGGACAATCGCCGGTGGGCGATCCCGCGTGGAAGGGCGTTCCTGGCCGCTACGCTCAGGCGCGCATGTCGACGAAGTAGGCCGATCGCGCCGGGAACACGCGTGCCGTTCCCTGCCTGGCGCGGTGCGCCCGAAGGAACAGGCGCGCGATCTCCGCGCTCGAGAAGGGGCCGATGACGCAGCCACGCTCGCCGTGCCAGACGGCGGGCGGTACCGCCGAGGTGGCGTGGATGCCGTTGCCGTCGCGTAGCCAGACGCGTTCCCTGGCGTGCATGAGGGGCCTCCTGTCGCTGCGGTCCACCGCGTGCGGCGTTGCCTGTCAGTCTAGGGGCCGGGCGTGAGGCTCACGCGAGAGCGCGGTGACGGCGGTGAGAGCCGTGTCGCGTCGACACTGGATACCCGGCAGGGGTATGTGATAGCGTTGGTCCAGTCGACTTGGAAGGGAGCCGTAGATGGCTTTTCTCGATGACAAGATCCAGGAACAGGTCAGGGACGCTCTGGCCGGCCTGCAGCACGACGTACAGATGATCGTCTACAAGGGCGGTCAGCTGGTGGTCCCCGGACAGGAGGCGCCCGGCGAGCAGGACGCCACCGTGCAGCTGTTGCGCGAGGTCGCGGAGCTGAACGAGCACGTCGAGGTGGTGGAGCGCACCATCGCGGGCGACGAGGAGGCGCGAGCGCTCGGCATCAGCCGCGCGCCCACCACGTTGTTCCGCCGCAAGGGCACGGAGCGCAGCAACATCCGCTTCGCGGGCATCCCCAGCGGGTACGAGTTCACCACGCTGCTCGAGGCGCTGCTGATGCTCGGTACGGACGAGCTGGAGCTCACCCCCACGCTCGAGAGCGTCAAGGAGATCGACGACGCCATCAACCTGCAGACGTTCGTCACCCCGACCTGCCCTTACTGCCCGCGCGCGGTGCTCACCGCCTTCCGATTCGCCCTCGTGAACGACCACATCGTGGCCGAGGGCGTCGAGGCCAACGAGTTCCCGGAGCTGTCACAGCGCAACCGGATCTCCGGCGTGCCCGACACCATCGTCACGGGCGCCAACGCGACCCGCGTCCTGGGCGCGCAGCCCGAGCACGCCTTCGCCGAGGCGCTCCTGCAGGTCAGCGCGCGGGCCGGGGCGGACTCGGGCGACCGGGCCGGCGGCGCCGCGGCGCACGCCTGAGCTTCCCGAGGCGTCGAGACCTACGCGCCCCCGGCTCGCGGCCGGGGGCGCGTGTCCGTGTGCGCCCGCGTTCGTGCGCGACCGGGCGGGCCGCTCGGGGCGCTCCGCCAGGGCGGACCGTGCGGTGACGGCCGTCGCCGCGGGCCTTCGTGCAGCCGCGGGCCTTCGTGAACGGGCTCGAGTCAGGAGTGTGCCGGAACCTTGGGGGGCGATTCCGGCACGTCTCGACGGTAACGGACCGCCGCAGGCGCGGGAAGGGCCGTTTCTCGGATTGTGAGAGGGTGGTCGGTGGGGTGCCGGTGGCCGGGAGCGGCCGTGCCGGGCCGGCGCACGCCCGGATTCGACGGCGCGTGCGCCACGGCGACGCCCCCGGCCAACCGGCCCGAGGGGCGTTCGAAGCGACTTTGGCGGAGAGGGCGGGATTCGAACCCGCGAGGCAGGGATTCCCACCTACACGCTTTCCAGGCGTGCTCCTTCAACCACTCGGACACCTCTCCGTCCCGTCAGCGGCAACGGTGAGTGTATCAGCCACCCACAGGGCGGTCAACGAATCGCGCACGCGCCTGGCGCGGCGCGGGGTCGGCGCCGCCGGCTTCCCGTCGCCTTCAGGGTGCGCAACATGACATCGTTGGGCGACGCAACCGCACTACAATCACAGTGCGCAGGAGGAGCCACCATGCTGAATGACCGTGTAGTCCTACTTTCGACCCCGGACGCCGTCGAGGAGTTCCTCGGACACTACCCTTCGAGCGTCATCTTCAAGGCCGGTACGTGCCACAAGACCATGCAGGGCTTCGGCTTCCTGGAGGACGAGCTCCAGAAGCGGGAGGACCTGATGTGCGGGGTCATCCGCGTGGTGGAGTCCCGCCCCGCCAGCGATCTGGTGGCGGAGCGCAGCGGCTTGCGTCACGAGTCGCCCCAGGTGATCCTGTTCCGGGACGGCAAGCCCGTGTTCGAGGCGAACAACTGGGGCATCACCCCCGAAGCGCTGGGTCAGGGCATCGCGCTCGTGCCCGGTGGGGAACCGGTGTCGGCCGACACGGCCGCCGGCGGGACCGACCTCAAGCCGTACATGGACGTGCTCGAGCAGTACCTCACCGGCGTGATCGACGAGTGGCAGTTCGAGTCCATGTATACGCAGATCTTCCGGGACGACCATGCGCTGCGGTCGCGCACCGAGGTGGAGGTGCTCAACAGCATCTTCGGCGACGTCGACCAGCACGCCACCATGCACCTGATGATGGCGGGGCAGGCGGACACCAGCCAGCTTCGCGTGCGGGCGCAGTCGGCCTACGACCAGCTCAAGGAGTTGACGCAGGCCGCCGCCTGAGGGGCCTCACGTAGACCGGTCAGGGCCCGGCCGCCTCCTAGGTGGCCGGGCCGTCGTCTGCCGGCTGAGCGGCGGACCGCGGGCGCATTCCCGGGAGCTCGCCGGCGAGCGCTCGAAGGTAGCGGCGGCGGCCGCGCTCGACGGCGTCCCTGCCCCCTCGAAGGATGGTCGCGCCCTCGAAGGCGCCGTGGATGCGATCGAACGGCAGGTCCAGCACGGCATCCGCCACCGCGTCCACCTCCCAGGCCGGTAGCGGCAGGTAGTTGGGGTAGGAGTACATGAACCCCACCACGCCCCGGTCGGGGACGACCTGCAGGATGTCGCCGCTCAGCAGCGCGCCCGCGCCGCCCGCGCCGTCCGGCCACGAGAGCACGGTGCCGCCGGGGAAGTGGCCGCCCACCCGGACGAGACGGAGGCCGGCCGGCAGGGACTGCTCGCGACCCTCCCAGTGATGCAGGCGCGGATGCGGGTCGACCACCCAGCCTCGGTCCGCGCCATGGAGGTACACGGCGGCGTCGAACGCTTCGGCCCACAGGCGATGGGCGCTGTAGTAGTGCGGGTGGCTGATGGCGATCGCGCTGACGCCGCCCAACGAGCGGACCGCCTCGACGGTGGCGCGGTCGCACAGGCTGAGGCAGTCCCACAGCACGTTGCCTTCGGGGGTGCGAACGAGCAGCGCGCGCTGGCCGATGCCGACGCGCGGCTCGCTTCGCAAGGCGAAGAGGTCGGGCTCGAGCCGCTCGATGCGGTTGGCGTGGCGGCTGCCGAGCTCCACGGTGGTGGTCCATCGCTGGCCCGTATCCGGCACGTACTGACGCACGTCCTCGCATATCGGGCAGGCGTCCGGCGGCGCCTCCGACGGGGGGAAGAGCGTGCCGCAGGTGGCGCACGCGAAGGTCGCCTGGCTACTCATGACGCGATGGTAGCGCGGTCCCGCTCGTCACGGGCGCTGCCGCCGGAGCGGTGCCGCGTTGAGAAGGCGGAGCAGCCCGGCCAGCGGGGACCCGCCCCACCCGACCCGCCGGACGGCGGCCGGCGCGGTGCCGCGTCGCGCGCCGTCTCCGGTGGCCGCCGCGCGGGCCCTGCGCACGGTGCGCAAGCGCGTGGCCGAGCGTTCGCGGTCGTACCGGACGTGTCGGACCCGTAGCTCGGGAACGAGCGAGTGTTCCAGTGGCATGGGTGCACCTCCGACCGGAAGTATCGTGGACGGGTGCACTGCCGTACCTCGTCGGGCCGTCCCGGGCGCCGCTGCGACCGGAGCCGCAGGCGCCGCGGCGAGGCGGGAGGGGAGGGGTGAGCATGGGTCGTCTGGAGGGCCGGGTCGCCGTCATCACCGGGAGCACGCGCGGCTTCGGTCTCGCGTCCGCTACGGCTTTCGTGCGCGAGGGGGCGCGGGTGGTGGTGAGCTCGCGTTCGCCCGAGGCGGTGGATGAAGTGGTCTCCACGCTGGGGCCGGACCTGGTCGAGGGCGTCGTGGCCGACGTGGCGCGGCGCCCGGGCCACGAAGCCCTGCTGGCCGCCGCCCTGGAGCGCTTCGGGCGCTTGGACGTATGGGTGAACAACGCCGGCGTCTCCGGCACCTACGGGCCCACGCCGGCCCTGGCGGACGAGGACTTCCTGCGCGTGCTCGACACCAACGTGCGCGGCGCCTATCTCGGCTCGATCGTCGCGACGCGCTACTTCCTCTCGCACGAGGGCGGCATGCTGGTCAACATCCTGGGACGTGGCGACCGCGGGCCGGTGCCCAATCAGAACGCCTACGCCTCGTCCAAGGCGTGGCTGCGCTCGTTCACGCTGGCGCTCGCCGAGGAGACGCGCGGGCGCGGCGTGCAGGTGCTGGCCTTCAACCCGGGGCTGATGCTCACCGACCTGGTGCAGCAGGTGCACGCCGTCAAGGGGTACGAGCGCCGGTTGCGCCCGTTCGCCACCGTGCTGCGCCTGTGGGGCGAGGACCCCGCCGTGCCGGCGGCGCGGCTGGTCGATCTGGCGTCGGGCGCGGAACGCGTCCGGAGCGGCCGCGCCGTCAACATGCTGACGCCGGCGCGGATGCTGGCGGGCGTGTGGCGCGAGTTCCGGCGCCGGTTGCTGCGCGAGCCCGCGCCCGCCATCGAGCTGCACGTGACGACCGCGGAGCCGGTCGTGCCCATGGATCCCACGCCGCGCTAGGGGCGCGGGCCGCCCTCAGAGGCCCCGCTTTCCGGCCAGCGCCCGTACCGCCTCGGGGTCCAGCGGCATCTCCCGGCGCTGAGCGGACCGGAGCTTGTCGAGCAGGGCGGCCGGCCCGGCGTGCTCGAGGAGATACCCCGACGCCCCTGCTGCAGCGCCTGCCGCAGACCGGCCGACACGTCCGCCGGACGCATCACCTCCACCAGCGAGCGGAGCTCCGCCGGTGCGTCGCGGACCGAGCCGCCGGCGTCGGCCGCCGCGCCGGCGCGGCCTCCTCGTAGGTGGGAGCGGCGTTCAGCACGTCCCGATGGCGTTGAGGGTCAGCGGCCGCTGCAGCCTCGTGGGCGCCGTCAGCAGGAGGGTGCGCCGTCCGGCCCGGCGCTGCCCGAGCTGTAGGAGTATGGCCTACCGGCGCTGTCCAGGAAGGGTGGACGCGGTGTGCGGCGCGGGCGCCTAGAGTCGCGTCATGGGTGCCTGGGCGCGCGAGGGCCGCCTCCGATTCTCGCTGCTGACCCTCCTGGTGGCCGCCGTGGGCGCGCTGGCGCCGGCCGGGCACGCCGCCGACGTGGACCTGGTGTTCTTCTGGGGTGAGGGCTGCCCGCATTGCGCCGCAGCGGAGCCCGTCCTCCGGGAGATCGCGGCCGACCCGCGGGTCACCCTCCACAGCTTCGAGGTCTACGGGGACCCCGCCAACCGTCGGCTGTTCGCGGCGGCCGGTTACGCGTTCGGGTTCGAGGCCGGCGGCGTCCCCACCGTCCTGGTGGGGGACGAGGTCTACGTCGGTTTCTCCGACGCCGTCGCGGAGCGCCTCCGGGAGCGGGTCGGGCGGTGCCTGGAAAGTGGCTGTCCCGACCCGATGGTGCGCATCCTGGCGGCCGCCGGCGGCGCGCACGCCGCGGAGGATCCCGCCGCCGGCGTGCCCGGAGCGGGCGCCGGGGCGGCGGGGGCGGCGCTGGATGCCGTCGACCTGCCGCTCTTCGGCCGGGTGGCCCTCGCCGGCCGCTCGGAGCTCGCCACCACCGCCCTCATCGCCTTCGTGGACGGCTTCAACCCCTGCTCCCTGTGGGTGCTGTCCTTGTTGCTGGCGGTGGTCATCAACACGCGCTCGCGACGCAAGGTGTTGCTGGTCGGGTCGACCTTCCTGCTGGTGGCGGCCGCCGTGTACGCGCTCATGCTCGCAGGGCTCGTGAACGTCCTCGGGCTGGTGGCGGCGGCGCCGTGGGTGCGCGCCTCGGTGGCGATGCTCGCGCTCGCCTTCGCGCTGGTGAACCTGAAGGACTACGTCTGGTACAGGCAGGGGATCTCGCTGTCGATCCCGGAGGGGCGCAGGCCAGGCATCTACCGCGGCATCCGCGGCGTCATGCGACAGGAGCGCAGCACCGTGGCCATGCTCGGCGCCACCGCCGCCATGGCGGCAGGGGTGACGGTCTTCGAGCTCCCCTGCACGGTGGGCTTCCCGGTGTTGTGGGCGGACCTGGTGCTGCAGTGGCAGCCGGGTGCGCTCGCCTTCGGCGGGCTGCTCGCGGTCTACCTGGCCGTCTTCCTGGTGGACGAGCTGGCCCTCTTCGGCGCGGCCGTGGTCACCCTCAGGGCCGCCCGTCTGGAGGAGCGACAGGGCCGGGTGCTGAAGCTGGTGGGCGGCATGGTGATGCTGTTCCTGGCGGCGGTCATGCTGTTGAGGCCCGCCTGGATGAACGAGCTCGGGCCGGCTGCGGCCGTCGTGGGCGCCGCGCTGCTGGCGGCGCTGCTCGTGCACCTGCTGGCGCGCGCCCTGCGGCTGGTCGGGCCGGAGGCTGCCGGCGGCGAGGCGGTCACAGCTCGGAGCGGTCGTCGAAGCTGGGAGCGCGCTTCTGCCGGTGCGCGGCGAGGCCCTCGCGTACGTCGGGACCGGTGAATCCCAGGAACTCCAGCGCGAGGCTGGCGTCGAACGTGGGCCCGGCGAGTCGGTACCAGTTGTTGAGCGCGTACTTCGTCCAGCGCAGGGCGGTGCGGCTGCCCGAGCGCAAGCGGCGCGCCACCTCCAGCGCCCGCGCGTCGAGCTCGTCGGCGTCGACGCACAGGCTCACCAGCCCCAGCCGCTCCGCTTCCGCGCCCGACATCGGCTCGCAGGTCAGCAGGTAGTACTTGGCCTTGGCCATGCCGATGAGCAGCGGCCATACGGCGGCCGCATGGTCGCCTGCGGCGACGCCCAGGCGGGTGTGGCCGTCGATGATGCGAGCGTCTCGGGCGGCGATGGAGACGTCGGCGAGGAGCCCCGCCACCAGGCCGGCGCCGACGGCGGGTCCGTGGATGGCCGAGACCACGGGCTTGCCGCAGTCCACGAGGTTGCGCACCAGGTCGCGCGCTTCCTTCCAGACGCGCACACGCGTCTCCCAATCGTCGGCGATGTGCTCGACCATGTCGAGGTCGCCGCCGGCGGAGAAGCCCTTGCCCGCGCCCCGCAGGACCGCCACGTCGACGTCGTCGGCGGCGTCGACGTCCCGCCAGACCTCCACCAGCTCGCGGTGCATGGCCTCGTCGGCGGCGTTGAGCCGCTCCGGGCGGTTCATGGTGATCACGAGGATGCCCTCTTCGGGGCGGCTCAGCTCGAGCCGCTGGTAGTCATCGAAGCCCATCGGTACCCTTCCGGGAGACGGCGCCCCGTCCGAGCGCCGAGCGCGCCGGACGCGGCTTCGCGGTCACGCGCGCCGGTCCGTCAGAAGTCGGCGTCGTCGCGGGGCTTGTCGGAGCGCAGGAAGCGCTCGAAGGCGTCCTCGCCGGAGGCGCCGCGCTGCGTGACCTTCACCCGCGCCCCGCGCACCTCGTCGTTGCTCGGGCGCGCGATCACGGCCGGCGCCTCCGGCTCGGCCGCCGGAGGGTGTGCGGTCAGGGGCGCGTGCTGCTTGAGACCGAGCGCCGCCCAGATGGTGAGGCTGGCCGCGATCACGAGGAAGAACGCGAGAAGGAGCATGACCACGAGGGCGGACACCCCCGTAGGATAGTCCAGGCGCCGCGCTGGAACAACGGTCCGGCCCGCTTCGCGCTCAGGCCGAGGCCGTCACGATCTCGCAGAACAGCTCCGCGTCGACGTTTCCGCCGGAGACCACCACCACGGTCGGGCCCGCGGCCGACAGCGCCACCTCGCCGTCGCCGCGCAGGATCTTCGACAGCGCGGCCAGGGTGATGGCGCCGGTCGGCTCCACCATCAGCCGCGCCCGTCCGCCGTACCAGGCCGTGGCCGCCCGGATGCCGTCCTCGCTCACCGTCTCCACGCCCGCCAGGTGGCGGCGCAGCACCTCGAAGTTGAGCGCGCCGATGCTCTGCGTGCGCACGCCGTCGGCGAGGGTGCCGGTGACCTTCTCGGCAGGCCAGGTGACGCGCTCGCCGGCCCGGAGCGAGTCGCGGGCATCGGCGGCGAGCTCCGGTTCCACGCCGACGACCCTCGCCGCCGGGACGCGCGCCGCCAGCGCCAGGCACACGCCGGACGACAGCCCTCCGCCGCCGATCGGTACCAGCACGTTGGCGACGTCGGCGAGCTCCTCGGCGATCTCCAGGCCGACGCTGGCCTGGCCGGCCACGATCCAGGGGTGGTCGTACGGCGGCACGAGCGTAGCGCCGCGTTCGGCCGCGATCGCCTCGGCCGTCTCCATGCGGGAGGCCTGGGTGTTGCGGCACCGCACGACCTCCGCGCCCAGGGCCAGGGTCCCGTCGACCTTCACGCGCGGAGCGCCGTCGGGGATGACGATGGTGGCCGGAACGCCGAAGTGGCGCGCGGCGAAGGCCACGCCCTGGGCGTGGTTGCCGCTGGAGTGCGTGACCACGCCGCGGGCGCGCACCCCGTGCGGCAACGAGGCCAGGAAGTTGAGGGCCCCCCGCAGCTTGAACGAGCCGGTGCGTTGCAGGCTCTCGGCCTTGGCGAACACCTCGTGGCCGCCGGGACCCTCCAGCTCGAGTCGAACCAGCGGCGTCCGCACGGCGGCCTCGCGCACGTGCTCGCGGGCGCGCTCGAGGTCGGCGATGGTGGGGACGGGGGCAGCGGGCAGGGGTGTGCTCACCCTCTCAGTCTCTCACGCCCGGCGCGCGGCGGGGCCCGTGGCCGGCGTGCCGGCGCGGGTCCGGCCGGCGGGGCTGCGCGGCGGGGATGGCTCGTGTGCGGCAGGTTCGCGCGGGTATGGCTGCATGGTCTTGACGGATCCTGCATATCCGCGTATAATGCGTTCACATTGAATGGATGAGCGGGCGCCTGCAAGGGCGCTCTTCTCGTGTCTCGGGCCGGCCTTCGGGGAAGCGGTGCGGGCGCGTCGGCGCGTGCTCCGGGCGCCAGGGAGCGGCCCGGTCAACCGTCGTGATCGTCGAGGAAACGCTCGAGCTCGTCGCGCTCGGGTAGGGCGGGGATGGCGCCGCGACGGGTGGTGGTGAGGGCGGCGTAGGCGCTGGCCCGCCTCAGGGCGGCATCGAGGGCCCGGCGGTCCTTCTCGAGGCCGCCGATCTCGAGCAGGCTGGCCAGCAGCGCGGCGGTGAAGGCGTCGCCGGCACCGGTGGTATCGACCGTCTCGACGCGGTACCCGCTCACCTCGCCCTCGCCCTGGCGGGTGAGGTACCAGGCGCCGGCGTCCCCCCGCGTGACCACCAGCAGCCGGAGGCGGTCGTGCCGCAGCGTGCGGGCGGCGGCCATGTCGCGCGAGCCCGTGAGGAACTCGAGCTCGTCCTCGCTGATCTTGATCACGTGCGCGCGCCGCCACACGCTCCGAATGCCCTCCCGGGCGGCGTCGGGCGACGGCCACAACGCCAGCCGCAGATTGGCGTCGTACGACACCCACAGCCCCCGTTCCTCGGCGATGTCGAGGGCGCGCAGGGTGGCGCTGCGGGACGGGTCCTGGATGAGGCTGATGCTGCCGATGTGCAGCATCGAGGCGCCTCCGAGATAGGCCTCGTCGACCTCCTCGGGGCGGTGGCGCATGTCGGCGCTGGGGTTGCGGTAGAAGACGAAGTCGCGCTCGCCGCTCTTGGTGAGGGAGACGAAGGCCAGGGCCGTGTGCGCCGAAGCGTCGAACCGGAGCTGGCTCACGTCGACCTCGTTCTCGCTCAGGACGTCCGCCAGGAAGTGGCCGAAGGGGTCGTCGCCGACCTTGCCCACGAAGCCGGTGGCTACGCCGAGTCTGGCCATCCCCACCGCCACGTTGGCCGGCGCGCCGCCCGGCGCCTTGACGAAGGTGGTCGCCTCCGCCAGCGTCACACCGTTCTCCTCGGGCACGAAGTCGATGAGGAGCTCGCCCAGCGCCACGGCTTGCGGGGAAGCGGTCATGGGGCAAGCCTACCGCAGGGGACAGGGCCCACACCGCGCCGCAGGCCGGTCGCCCGGGCGAAGGTGACGCCCGACACGTCGTGATACAACAATGGACGCGATAGGGGCCCCGTTGCCGGCGGGGCTGCGACCCGCGGCCCGCGCGCGAGCGAGGGCGCGCGTTCCTGCGCCCGAGGCAGGGGCCCGAGGTGAGGGCATGATGCACATCGAAGACGAGCTCAACAGCGCGAGCCTCGGCTACGTCGAGGAGCTGTTCGAACGCTACCTGCAAGATCCCGCAGACGTCCCTGAGGATTGGCGAACCGCCTTCGCGGCCATGCCGCTCGACGGCCTGGCGCAGCGTCGCAGCCTGGCGCCCAGCTTCCGGCCCCGCAGCCTGTTCAACCCGGCGGGAACGGCGGCCGGCGAGGTCAGCGAGCGCGCGCTCGTGCGCGCCGGCAGCGACGCCGCCACGTTGCAGCAGCGCATCGAGCGGCTGGTGCGCAACTACCGCGTGCGGGGCCACCGGCTCGCCGATCTCAGCCCGCTGGGCCGCGAACCCTTCGAGGCCCCGGAGCTCGACCCCTCCCACTACGACTTCAGCCGGGCCGACATGGAACGGCAGGTCCTGGAGACGACCTTCCCATCGGCGCGCACGCTCGGGGAGGTCATCGAGGCCCTCAAGGAGACCTACACCCGCAGCATCGGCGCGCAGTTCATGCACATCGACAGCCTGGAGGTGCGGCGCTGGCTGCAGGAGCGCATGGAGGCCACGCGCAACCGCCTGGCTCTCAGCCGCGAGCGCCAGCTGCGCATCCTCACGAAGTTGACCGACGCCGTCATCTTCGAGGACTTCATCCAGAAGAAGTACGTCGGCGCCAAGAGCTTCTCTCTGGAGGGCGGCGAGACCCTGATCCCGCTACTCGACCAGGCCATCGAGAAGGCCGGTTCCCAGGGCGTGAGCGAGGTCGTGCTGGGCATGGCCCACCGCGGCCGCTTGAACGTGCTGGCCAACATCCTCGGCAAGAACCCGCGGACCATCTTCCGGGAGTTCGAGGACAAGGACCCGGAGATGCACCGCGGCCGCGGCGACGTCAAGTACCACCTCGGCTACAGCAACGACTGGACCACCGAGGACGGGAAGACCATCCACCTGTCGCTCGCGTTCAACCCCTCCCACCTGGAGTACGTGGACCCCGTGGTGCTGGGCCGGGTGCGGGCCAAGCAGGAACGCATCGGCGACGAGGCGCGCGAGAGGGTCATGCCCGTGTTGGTGCACGGCGACGCCGCCTTCATCGGTGAGGGCGTGGTGCAGGAGAGCCTCAACCTCTCCGGCCTGCCCGGCTACGGGGTAGGCGGTGCGCTGCACATCATCGTCAACAACCAGGTGGGCTTCACCACCGGGCCGCGCCAGGGGCGGACCTCGACCTACGCCAGCGACGTCGCGAAGATGCTCCAGAGCCCCGTGTTCCACGTCAACGGCGAGGACCCCGAGGCGGTGGCGCAGGCGATCGAGCTGGCCCTGGACTTCCGCCGGGAGTTCAAGCGCGACGTGGTGGTCGACATGTACTGTTACCGGCGCCAGGGCCATAACGAGTCCGACGAGCCGTCGTTCACGCAGCCGGTGATGTACGGCAAGATCAAGCGCCGCCGCAGCGTGCGCGACGCGTACCTCGAGCGCCTCCTGACGCTGGACGAGGTCACGCGCGAGGAGGCCGACCAGATCGCCGAGGCGCGGCGCGAGCACCTCGAGCAGGAGCTGTCCGTGGCGCGCAGCGACGAGTTCAAGCCGCACTACTCGGCGTTCGAGGGGCTGTGGACGCCCTACAGCGAGGAGGTGGACGCCGACGTCGCCGAGCCCGACACCGGCGTGGACGCGGAGCGCCTGTCGGCCGTCCTGCGGTCGCTGACGCAGGTGCCCGACGACTTCGAGCTCAACAACAAGATCGGCCGCGCGCTCCAGGCCCGCGTGGCGATGGCCGAGGGCGAACGGCCCCTCGACTGGTCCGCCGGCGAGGCCCTCGCCTTCGGCACCCTGCTCCAGGACGGCGTGAAGATCCGGTTCACCGGCCAGGACAGCGAACGCGGCACCTTCAGCCAGCGGCACGCGGTGTTCCACGACAGCAAGGACGGGCACGAGTACGTGCCGCTCCAGCACGTGGGCGAAGGGCAGGGGCGCTTCGAGGTCCACAACAGCCCGCTGTCGGAAGCGGGTGTGCTCGGCTTCGAGTACGGCTACAGCCTCGACACGCCCGACGGCCTGGTGCTGTGGGAAGCGCAGTTCGGCGACTTCGCCAACTCGGCCCAGGTCATCGTCGATCAGTTCATCGCCTCGGCCGAGGACAAGTGGAAGCGCCTCTCCGGCCTGGTGATGCTGTTGCCGCACGGCATGGAGGGGCAGGGCCCCGAGCACTCCAGCGCCCGCCTCGAGCGCTACCTCCAGCTCTGCGCCGAGGACAACCTGCAGGTGGCGTATCCGACCACGCCGGCGCAGTACTTCCACCTGCTCCGTCGCCAGGTCGTGAGGCCGCTGCGCAAACCGTTGATCGTGATGACCCCGAAGAGCCTGTTGCGTCACCCGCAGGCGGTGTCCCCGCTGAAGGACCTCGCCGGCGGCCGTTTCCAGCGCGTCCTGCCCGACGACAGGATCGCGTCGGGAAGCGTGCAGCCCGGCGATATCTCGCGCGTGTTGCTCGTCAGCGGCAAGCTGGCCTACGAGCTCCTCGCCGCGCGGGACGAGCGCGGGCGCGACGACGTGGCGGTGGTGCGGGTCGAGCAGCTCTACCCGCTGGCGGACCAGGCCGTGGCCGCGGCGCTCGAGGGGGTACCCGCCGAGGCCTCCGTTCTCTGGGTCCAAGAGGAGCCGGAGAACATGGGCTCATGGCGCTTCATGCGGGTAAGGTGGGGCGACCGGCTCCTCGGGCACGCATTCGCGGGCGTGACGCGTCCCGCCTCCGCCAGCCCGGCGACCGGCTCCGGCGCAGCCCACAAGCTCGAGCAGGCCGAGCTCATCCGCAAAGCCTTCGAGATGGACGTGTGAGCCGCCCCGAGCGCCCACCAAGGTGAGGAGCGTTGTGAGATGGCTGTAGATGTGAAGGTTCCCTCCGTCGGCGAGTCGATCACCGAGGTGTTCATCGGGGAGTGGCTCAAGAAGGAGGGTGAGACGGTCGAGAAGGACGAGGCCGTCGTCGAGGTGGAGACCGACAAGGCGACGCTGGAGGTGCCGGCCCCGCAGTCCGGCGTGCTCGGCAAGGTGCTGAAACAGGAGGGCGACTCCGCCCAGGTGGGCGAGGTGATCGCCCGCATCGAGGAGGGCGAAGGCGCGAGCGAGGGCGCCGCCCCGAAGGAGGCCGCCGCCCCGAAGGATGCCGCCAAGGAAGCGTCCGCCGAGAAGCCGGCAGAGGGGGCCGGCGAGACGGGTGCCGCCCAGGCCCCGTCGGGCCAGGCCCCGTCGGGCGGGGCTCCGTCGGGCGGGGAGCCGAAGGCAGGTGCGGGCGGCCGGGCCGAACCGGCCGGCAGCGGAGACGGGCACGCCGGCGGCGTGCCCACGGTCATGCCCGCCGCCCAACGGCTGCTCGAGGAGCACGGCCTCGACGCCGCACGGGTGCCCGCCAGCGGCCCGGGCGGAAGGCTCCTCAAGGAGGACGTGCAGCGCTTCGTGGCGCAGGGCGGAGCCGAGCGGCCCACCCCCTCCGCCCAGGGTGCCCCCTCCGAAGAGGCGGCTGGCAGGCGCCAGGAGGAAGCGGTGCCCATGAGCCCGCTCCGCCGCCGCGTGGCCGAGCGCCTGGTGGAGGCGCAGCACGTCGCCGCGCTGCTCACGACCTTCAACGAGGCCGACATGAGCGCGGTGATGGCGCTGCGCAAGGAGTACCGCGACGCGTTCGAGAAGCGCTATCAGGTACGCCTGGGCTTCATGTCCTTCTTCGTGAAGGCCGTCATCGACGCCCTCAAACGCGTCCCTCAGCTGAACGCAGAGATCCGCGGGGACCGCATCGTCTACAAGGACTACTACGACATCGGGGTGGCGGTCTCGAGCAAGAAGGGACTGGTGGTGCCGGTGGTCAGGAACGCCGAACGCCTCAGCTTCGCGGAGCTCGAGAGCGCGATCCAAGACTTCGGCCGTCGGGCCCAGGAGAACAAGCTCGGCCCGGACGAGCTGCAGGGCGGCACCTTCACCATCTCCAACGGCGGTGTGTTCGGCTCGCTGATGTCCACGCCCATCGTGAATCCCCCGCAGTCGGGCGTGCTCGGCATGCACACCATCCAGGAGCGGCCGGTGGCCGTGAACGGCCAGGTCGAGATTCGGCCCATGATGTACCTGGCGCTCACCTACGACCACCGCATCGTCGACGGGCGCGAGGCCGTCACCTTCCTGAAGCGCATCAAGGAGGCCGTCGAGAACCCGGCCCGCATGCTGCTGGAGGTCTGAACCATGCCCAAGCACGACATCGTCGTCGTCGGCGCGGGACCGGGGGGGTACGTGGCCGCCATCCGCGGGGCGCAGCTCGGATTCGACGTCGCGGTGGTGGAGAAAGAGGAGGCGCTCGGGGGCACCTGCGTGCGCGTCGGCTGCATCCCCAGCAAGGCCCTGCTGGAGTCGAGCGAGCGCTACCGCGAGCTGCGCGAGCAGCTGGCCGACCACGGTATCACCGCCACGGAGGTGGGGCTCGACCTCGCGGCCATGCAGGCGCGCAAGGAGCGGGTGGTGAAGCAGAACACCGACGGCGTCGCCTACCTGTTCAAGAAGAACGAGATCACCCGCTACCGCGGCCTGGGAGAGCTGAAAGGGGAGGGCGCGGTGATCGTGCACGGCGACGACGGGGACGAGGAGGTCACCGCCGAGCACGTGGTGCTGGCCACCGGCTCGGTGCCCGTCGGCCTTCCCGGCGTGGAGCTCGACTACGACCGCATCGGCACCAGCACGGAGGCCCTCGCCTACGGCGAGGTACCCGACAGCCTGGTGGTGATCGGCGCCGGCTACATCGGGCTCGAGCTGGGATCGGTATGGTCCCGCCTGGGCGCCCAGGTGACCGTGCTCGAGTACTTCGACCGCATCTTGCCGGGGATGGATCTGGACACCGCCAAGGAAGCGTTGAAGATCTTCAAGCGGCAGGGCCTGACGTTCAAGCTGGGCGCGCGCGTCACGGGCGCGTCCGTCGCCGGCAAGGGCAAGAACCGCAAGGTCACGGTCGAGGTCGAGGGCGAGGAGCCGATCGAGGCCGCGCGCGTGCTGGTGGCGGCGGGCCGCAGGCCGGCGACCGACGGACTCGGCCTGGAGGCGGCCGGGGTCGAGCTCGACGAGCGTGGGCGCGTGAAGGTGGAGGACGGCTTCCGCACCACCGCGGCCGGGATCTACGCCATCGGGGACGTCATCGCGGGGCCGATGCTGGCGCACAGGGCCGAGGAGGACGGCGTGGCGCTCATGGAGCGCCTGGCCGCTGGCCCGGACCGTGCTGCCGGCCACGTCGACTACGACCTGGTGCCGGGCATCGTCTACACCGATCCCGAGATCGCCACCGTGGGCCGGACCGAGGAGCAGCTCGAGGAGTCCGGCGTTCCCTACCGCAAGGGCGTGTTCCCCTTCAGCGCCAACGGCCGCGCCCGCGCGATTGGCAAGGCCGACGGCCGGGTGAAGATCCTCGCGCACCAGGAGACCGACCGCGTGCTGGGCGTGCACATCATCGGCCCGCGCGCCGGCGACCTCATCGCCGAAGCGGTGGCCGCCATGACCTTCGGGGCCAGTGCCGAGGACCTGGCGCGGACCGTCCACGCGCACCCCACCCTCGCCGAGGCGGTGAAGGAGGCCGCGCTCGCCGTGGACGGCCGGGCCGTACACCTGTGAACCGGATCGCCGTGTGCACGCGCCTGACGTTCCGGCCCGGCGGCAGCGCCGCGGATGCATGCGCCCGGCCGGACGCCGGCCGGGGCGGGGGTGTGAGCCGGAGATCGGCGGGGGCGGAGCTATACTCGGCCCGATGACCGTAGCCGGCGTATCCGACCTTCTCATCGACGACCCTGCGCTGGAGCCCATCGCGGACAGGGTGCTGGAGGGCCGCCGCCTCAGCCTCGCCGACGGCATGACCTTGTTCCGGACCCGCGACGTGGCCGCCGTCGCCCGCCTCGCGGACCTCGTTCGGGAGCGGCGCGTTGGGGACAAGGCCTACTTCGTCCACTCGCTGAGGCTGTCGCAGACCAACGTGTGCTACGTGGGCTGCACCTTCTGCGGCTTCCAGCGCAAGTTCGACGAGGAAGGCGTGTGGGACATGGACTTGGGCGACGTATGGGCCTACGTCGACGAGCACCTTCACCCCGACCTCACCGAGATCCACATCACCGCAGGGCACCACCCCAAGCGGCCCTTCGCCTACTATCTCGAGCTCGTCAGCGGGCTCACCGAGCGTTACCCCGGCGTGCAGGTCAAGGCCTGGACGGCGGCGGAGATCCATCACTTCACGCGCATCACGCGCCCGCGACTCAGCTACCGCGAGGTCCTCTCGCAGCTCCAGGAGGCAGGCCTGGTGGCCATGCCCGGCGGCGGCGCCGAGATCTTCGCCGAGCACGTTCGTAAGCGCATCGCGCGGGCCAAGGTCAGCGCCGAAGGGTGGCTGGAGGTGCACCGCACCGCCCACGAGCTGGGCATCCCCACCAACGCCACCATGCTCTACGGCCACATCGAATCGCGGGAGGACCGGCTCGACCACATGATCCGCCTGCGACGGCTGCAGGACGAGGCGCCGGGGTTCTACTCGTTCGTGCCGCTCGCGTTCCAGCCCGACAACAACCCGCTGTCGCGGGAGCTCGGCACGCGCTTCACCACCGGTCTGGATGACCTGCGCAACCTGGCCGTGTCGCGCCTGATGCTCGACAACTTCCCGCACATCAAGGGCTACTGGATCATGATCACGCCCGAGCTCACGCAGGTGACGCTCTCCTCGGGCGTCAGCGACATCGACGGCACCATCAAGGACGAGCGCATCGCGCACGCCTCCGGGGCCGTCACGGAGGCCGGCATGACGCAGGCGGAGCTGGTGCGCCTGGTCAAGGATGCCGGCCGCGTTCCGGTTCGCCGCGACGCCCTGTACAACGAGCTGGAGGTGTTCGCGTGAGCGGGCCGGAGACGGGGGGGACGGCGGCCGGCGCGACCCGCGCCGGTGCCCGCGTGGAACGTCTGGGGATCGTGTCCTACACCAACGTGGCCCCGCTGCACTGGGGCCTCACCCCGTGGGACGGCCCCGAAACGCGCGCCGAGTTCGTGCGCGGCGTCCCGACGGAGCTGAACGCCGCGCTCATGGCGGGCGAGATCGACCTCACCCTCATCTCCTCGATCGAGTTCGTGCGCCACCGGGACCGCCTGCGGGCGCTTCCCGACTTCTCGATCGCCACGCTCGGGCCCGTCTACAGCGTGATGCTGTTCCACTGGCGGCCCTGGCCGGAGCTCCGCGGCGCGCGCATCGCGGTCACCACCCACTCCGCCACGAGCGTCGAGCTGTTGCGCGTGCTCCTGGCGAGGGACGGCATCGAGGCGGAGCTGGTGAGCATGGCGCCCGACCTCGAGGCGATGATGTCGCAGTGCGACGCCGCCCTGCTGATCGGAGACGCCGCCCTGCGCGAGGCCGTGGGTCGCCGCCGGCTGGCGGGCCGCCGGCCGCAGGTCACGGACCTGGGCGAGGCGTGGTACACGCACACGCGGCTGCCGTTCACGTTCGCGGTGTGGGCGTCGCTGGCGGACCGGCCGCCCTCGGACATGCTGGTGGCACGTTTCCGCGCCGCCCGCGAGGCCGGGCTCGGTCGGCTCGCCGAGGTGGCGCGCAGC
>Ga0102953_1000323_pt1 | contig 34252 bp, 28 predicted proteins | sample SalPon2A_C_D2_MG_FD_78509 | JGI IMG/M metagenome (GOLD analysis project Ga0102953, IMG submission 78509) | Soil microbial communities from South San Francisco under conditions of wetland restoration - Salt Pond MetaG R2A_C_D2_MG | ecosystem: Environmental > Terrestrial > Soil > Wetlands | place... | reverse complement strand
TGGCAATACGAGCCGCTTCCCTGGCCGTGGAATGGCCGGTTTTGGAAGACAGGGCGGTTTCAGACTCCAGGAAAGTAGATTCATGGTACAGCAGGTCTACCCCCCGGATCAGGGGCACCAATTCGGCATCAAAAGCGGTATCGCTGCAATAGGCGTATCGCCTGGGCGGAGGCGGATCCAGGGTGAGTTCCCTGTTCGGGATCACCCGCCCGTCATCCAGGGGAATATCGGCCCCTTCTTTGATCTTTCGGAAATAGGCACGGTTGATTCCGTGTTTCCTTACCGCTTCCACGTTTAATTTTCTGGGCCAGGGTTTCTCTGTAAAAAGGAAGCCGTTCGTATAAATCCGGTGCCGGAGCGGAAGGGTACGCACTTCCAGGTGCTCGTCTTCATGGATTAGCTCGGACTCCTTTGAGCTCAGTTCGTGAAAGATCAACGGGTAGTCTGTCCAGCTCTGTCCCAGCTTCAGGAGCAGGGTAATGGCCTCCCTGATCCCTTTTGGCCCATACACGTGCAGCTCCCTGGTTCTCCCCAGCAGGCGGAAGGTGGAAATTAACCCCGGTAAGCCAAAGAAGTGATCTCCGTGCAGGTGGGAAATAAAAATACGGGAGAGCCTTGAAAAACGGATCCCGTTGCGCCGCAATTCAACCTGGGTCCCTTCCCCGCAATCGATCAGGAACATCTGGTTGCGGATCTCCAGGACCTGGGCAGTAGGATGCGTCATAGTCTTGGGGGTGGCCGCGTAACAACCGAGGATATGTAATTTCATGGGTGTTGCCAAAGGATGGTATCTAGCCGGGGGTTACCCGGGCACAAGATAAGGAAATACATGGGTTCCAACATTTGGAGCCATTGTTCCCCGTGTCGTCAAAAGCCTGTGCTCTATTCAAAATCCAGATCCCTCTCAATCTCTTCCATCTCAACGAGGTCCCGGGCTTCCTGCAAGGTAGGGGTTACGGCAAGCTCCTCAGGAACGTCATCGTATGTAACCTGGTCGGTGACCAGTACAAAAGACCTGTTCGCCGCCCGATGTGCCTCTGACAATTCCAGGAAACGTAGGACTTCATGAACCGGAAGGTCGCGGAATGAAGTCAGGTCGATAATGAGGTTGTCCTTTTTCAGGCGGGGATAGGCGTCTTTCAGGTTTTCCATAAAGGTGCTAAAAGAGGCATCCTTCCGGAAAATGATGGTGATATCGCCTTCCTTGTCGATGGTCATGACGTATGTTATTTAATTTTTGAAGCCAGCAGATAGATCACGGCCATGCGTATAGCCACCCCGTTTTCCACCTGGTTCAGGATAATGGACTGCCTGGAATCGGCCACGTCGCTGGTAATCTCCACGCCCCGGTTGATCGGGCCAGGGTGCATGATCACGATGTCCCGGTCCAGGCTGTCGAGAAGCGCCTTGTTGATCCCGAACTGTTGGGTATACTCACGGGTGGTTGGGAAGTAGCTCATGTCCATCCGCTCGCTCTGAATGCGGAGCATGTTGGCCACATCACACCAGTTCAGGGCCCTGCGCAGGTCTGTTTCAATTTCTATGCCCAGGGATTCAATGTACTTTGGCAGCAGGGTCCTGGGGCCGCAGACCTTCACCTTCGCCCCCTGCAACCGCAGGGCGAAAATATTGGAAAGGGCTACCCTGGAATGCAGGATATCCCCCACTATAACCACTTTTTTGCCTGCCACCCCCCCAAGTTTTTCGCGGATGGAATAGGAATCAAGCAAGGCCTGGGTTGGGTGTTCGTGGGCCCCGTCCCCGGCATTGACGATAGCTGCCTTCACGTGGCGCGAGAGGAATACCCCCGCTCCGGGATTGGGGTGGCGCATCACCACCATGTCTACCTTCATAGACAGGATGTTGTTCACGGTATCAATCAGGGTCTCCCCCTTCTTCACGGACGACTGGGCGGCAGAGAAGTTTACAATATCGGCAGAGAGCCTCTTTTCGGCCAGCTCAAAAGACAGGCGGGTACGAGTGCTGTTCTCAAAAAATATATTGGCGATGGTGATATCCCTCAGGGAGGGTACTTTCTTGATAGAGCGGTTGATTACTTCCTTAAAATGGTCGGCGGTTTCGAAGATCAGCTGGATGTCGTCCTCATTCAGATACTTAATTCCCAGGAGATGGTCTACGCTCAGTGCACTCATACTATTTATTTACCAGATAGATAACATCTTTCCCACTGTTTTCTTCCCAATGTACCAATACCTTTTCTTCGTTGATGGCGTCTACCTGCCGGCCCCTGTAATTCGGCTGAATGGGCAGGTGCCTGCTAAACCGTCGGTCGATCAGGGTAAGTAGTTCAATTTCCGTGGGCCTGCCGAATGACTGTATGGCTGTAAGGGCCGCCCGGATACTCCTCCCGGTGTAAAGTACATCATCTATCAGGACCACTTTCCGGCCTTCGACCAGGAAATCCATCTTTGTGCTACTCGCTTCCAGGGTCTTGTCGCCCCTCCTGAAATCATCCCGGAAGAAGGTGATGTCCAGGTAACCCAGGTCGATGTGCTTTACCCCATAGGAAGATTTCAGGATTTCGGTCAGCCTCCGGGCCAGGAAAATGCCCCTTGGTTGGATCCCGATAAGCGCCGTTTCCTTGAAATCAAGGTGGTTTTCAAGTAGTTGACAAGCCAGGCGATGGAGGATGATGTGAATCTCTTTGGAGGTAAGCAATACTTTCTGACTCATGGAATTGAAGGCCATCGCATTTGTAAGACAAAAGTAGGGATTTCTCCCCAATGTTGTTTCCCCTCCTGGCAGGAAGTGGCCGGCATGGAAATAAAAAGCCCCGGCCATCCAGCCGGGGCATTTCCTTTTTCAAGCAACTATATGCCTGAGGGAAGCTTACTTTTTCTTTTTACCCGCTTCCATCCTATCTTTCAACGCCTGCAGCTGTTCGTTGGCATCACCCAGGGTGGGCTTGGCCTCATCGGCTGCTGCCGCGGCTTTTTTCTTGGCCGCACGAACATTGCGTTGCTCCTCTTCCTTGAAGATGGCGGTATGGCTGGCAACAACCCGTTTGAATTCCTTGTTGAATTCTATGATCTTGAATTTTGCCTCCTCACCTTTCACCAGTTTCTTACCGTCTTCCTTTTCCATATGCCGCTGGGGCACAAAGGCGGTAATATCCTCGTTGAATTCGATAATGGCGCCCTTGTCTACGATCTCCGAAATTGCAGCATCGTGGACGGTGCCCAGTCCGAATTCCTCTTCATATTTATTCCAGGGGTTTTCGGTGGTCTGCTTGTGGCCCAGGCTCAGTTTGCGCCCTTCCACATCCAATTCCAGCACCTCCACTTCCAGGACGTCCCCTACCGCTACAAATTCGGAAGGATGTTTGATTTTCCGGGTCCAGGAAAGGTCTGAAATATAAATCAATCCGTCTATCCCTTCTTCCAGTTCTACAAAGACCCCGAAATTCGTGAAGTTACGAACAATCCCCTTGTGACGGGACCCAACAGGATACTTGGAAGTGATGTCGGTCCAGGGGTCGGGCGTAAGTTGCTTGATCCCCAGAGACATTTTGCGGTCTTCCCGGTCGAGGGTAAGTACCACAGCTTCCAGTTCATCGCCTACTTTCACAAAATCCTGGGCGGACCGCAGGTGGGTAGACCAGGACATCTCCGAAACGTGGATCAATCCTTCCACGCCTTCGGCAACCTCCAGGAACGCACCGTAGTCTGCAATCACCACCACTTTTCCTTTTACTTTGTCGCCCACTTTGATCTCATCGCCCAGGGCGTCCCAGGGATGCTTTTCAAGTTGTTTCAGGCCGAGCTGAATCCTGGATTTGTTATCGTCGAAATCGAGGATAACCACGTTCAGTTTCTGATCCAGTTCCACAATCTCATTGGGGTGGTTGATCCTGCTCCAGGACAGGTCTGTGATGTGTACCAGCCCGTCAACGCCGCCGAGGTCAATGAAAACACCATAGGAAGTAATGTTCTTCACAACCCCTTCCAGTACCTGCCCTTTTTCGAGCTGGCTGATAATTTCCTTCTTCTGTTCCTCGATATCGGCTTCGATAAGCGCTTTGTGGGAAACCACCACGTTCTTGAATTCCTGGTTTATCTTCACCACTTTGAACTCCATGGTCTTTCCTACATACTGATCGTAATCCCGGATTGGTTTCACATCGATCTGAGAACCGGGTAAAAACGCCTCGATGCCAAACACATCCACGATCATCCCTCCCTTGGTCCTGCATTTCACGTATCCGGTAACCACTTCTTCCTTGTCATGGGCTTCGTTGACACGTTCCCAGGCCTTTATCGTACGGGCCTTGCGGTGCGAAAGTACGAGCTGACCGCTTTTATCCTCCCGGATATCGATCAGGACTTCCACCTTATCCCCGACTTTCAGATCGGGGTTGTAACGAAATTCATTGAGGGAAATAACCCCTTCGGATTTCGCATTGATATCGATTATGGCTTCGCGGTCCGTGATATGGGTAACGGTTCCTTCCACTACCTCTTCATCCGCCGTATCCACGAAATTTTCAGCGACGAGCTTTTCAAACTCCTCCAATTTGGATTCGTCTACCCGCTCGATGCCTTCTTCATATTTTTCCCAATCAAAATTCTCTAAAAATTCCTGGGGGTCTTCCCCGGGAGCTTTCGCCTTCGGCATTTCCTGCACCTCGGAAATTTCCTCGGCGATTGTTGTTTCTTTTTTGTCAGCCATTTGCTGATTTGATTTGTATCCCACAGGCCTACAGGAGCACTACAATCCCTGTGGAAGAAGTTATTATTACATCAATATTCCGGCCTTTTCCTCCTGATAGTTTGTAAAAAAGGTGGGCAAAAATACAATTAAATACGGGTTTTTCAAAGTTATTCCCTTCCTATTTCACAATCCCGGGACCCCATGAAAAACCTCTTAAATACTGACTTATTTCGTATCTTAACCCCATACAAAATCAATCCGCAGCATATGAGCGTAAAGGAAAAATACAGGGCAGTCCTCAACCTGGGGGAACAGCTATCCGTTCAGGACGGGGACGTAAAGGAAGAAAACGGGGTACTGAAGATAAAGGGCCGCACCCGTACTTTGTACGAAAAAGACCTGCTTTGGGACAAGATCAAGGAGATCGGCGGCCCGAAACCCAGCGACATCAAAGCCAACATTACGGTGGAAGATGAGTCCGTGTACCACCGCCACGTCGTCCGCAGCGGGGAATCGCTTAGCAGGATTGCAAAGCATTACTACGGTGACCCCATGAAGTATAAAATACTGTTTTCAGCCAACCGCGACATCCTGAATAACCCGGATATCATCTACCCGGATCAGGTCCTGGTCATTCCAAATATTTAAATACCAGGCAAGGTAAAAAAGTCAGTGGTCCTCATCCTGATCGGCAATGACCCTCAGGGCGAAGCTGTGGATCCGCTCAAACTGCTCGTCAAGCCCCATGTCACCATTGTCGAATTCTATGGCATCCTCAGCTTTGGCAAGGGGGGAGATCGCACGGTGGGTATCGAGGTAGTCCCTATCCCTGACATTTTTGAGGACGTCGCCAAAGCTTACCTCCTCGCCCCGATCCAACAGTTCCTTATACCTCCGGGTAGCCCTTATTTCCGGCGATGCCGTCATAAAGATCTTTAACTCAGCCGCCGGGAAAACCACGGTCCCAATGTCCCGGCCATCCATGACGATACCTTTGGACTTTCCCATTTTCCGCTGCAGGTCTACCAGTTTATGCCGCACTTCCTCCAGGGCCGCCACTTCGCTTACGTATTGCGATACCTCCATTGTACGGATTTTAGCCTCCACATTATCGCCATTGAGATACATGTCTGAATTCCCGGTTTGTTCATTTTTCCGGAACCTGAGATCGATCCCCGGAAGCAGCCTGACCAGGGCACTCAGGTTTTTCTTCTGGTCGCCGATGAAATGGTTTTGAAGGGCGAAAAGAGTCACGGCCCGGTACATGGCTCCTGTATCAACATAGAGATATCCGAGGGCTTTTGCCAGTTGTTTGGCAAGGGTACTTTTCCCGGTACTGGAGTACCCATCTATGGCTATGGTGATCTTACCCATCGGCTAAAAATAGCCAGAAAAGATGGAAGCCGGTTCCCGGGGCGGCAGAAATCTGTCCTGCTTTGGCACAGTCCGGTGTCTCTGCAAGGGCTGGCAACATATCAAAGTTGCTTGGCATACTTGGCCTTTTCGTCTGTAATAGCCAGTTCGATGACCTCGCTCATTTCGCTGACATAGTGAAAGCTGAGCCCTTTAAGGTATTCCTCCTTGATCTCGAGGATGTCCTTGCGGTTGTCTTCGGGAAGGATGATCTCCTTGATGCGGGCCCGTTTGGCCGCCAGGATCTTCTCTTTGATGCCCCCCACCGGCAACACCTTGCCCCTAAGCGTAATTTCCCCGGTCATGGCCAGGCTTTTTTTAACTTTTTTCTGGGTAAAAAGAGATACCAGGGAGGTCAGCATGGTAATCCCTGCACTTGGCCCGTCCTTGGGGGTGGCTCCTTCGGGAACATGGATGTGTACGTTGTAGGACTCAAAAACATCCTTGGGTATCCCAAATCGCTCGGCGTTGGACTTGATATATTCCATGGCAATGGTGGCCGATTCCTTCATGACCTTGCCGAGGTTCCCGGTGATACTCAGATTTCCTTTTCCCTTGGAGAGGATAGATTCTATAAAAAGAATATCCCCGCCAACGCTTGTCCATGCCAGGCCGGTAACCACCCCGGCGATATCGTTGTTCTCGTATTTATCGCGTTCCATCCGCGGCGGACCAAGCACCTCCTCTATGTCCTTGTCCGTAACCTTAACATTGTACGCTTCCTTTATGGCTATGGATTTGGCTGCGTGGCGCACCATTTTGGCCACCTGTTTTTCCAGTGCCCGAACGCCTGATTCCCGGGTATAGCCTTCCACGATTTTTTCGAGCTGCCTTTTGCCTATTTTCAGTTGCTTACCGGTCATGCCATGCTCCTTCAGCTGTTTCGGGAGCAGGTGCCTCCGGGCAATCTCCACTTTTTCTTCAATGGTGTATCCGGTGACATGGATAGTCTCCATCCGGTCCAGCAAGGCCGGCTGTATGCCTCCCATGTTGTTGGCGGTGGCTATGAACATCACTTTAGAGAGGTCGTACCCCATTTCCAGGAAATTATCGTAGAAATCGTTGTTTTGCTCGGGGTCCAGTACCTCCAGCATGGCCGAGGAGGGATCCCCCTGGCTGCTGCTGGTGAGCTTATCGATTTCATCCAGGATAAACACCGGGTTTGAAGTTCCCGCTTTCTTGATATTCTGCACGATACGGCCGGGCATGGCACCGATATAGGTTTTGCGGTGCCCCCGTATTTCAGCCTCGTCGCGCAATCCTCCCAGGGACATGCGTACATATTCCCGCCCCAGGGCCTCTGCAATGGACTTGCCCAGGGAGGTTTTCCCAACGCCCGGGGGGCCATACAGGCATAATATGGGCGACTTCATATCATTCCGTAGTTTCAGAACGGCCAGATATTCTATGATCCGCCGCTTGACATCTTCGAGCCCATAGTGGTCCCGGTCCAGGATACGCTGGGCCCTGCGGAGGTCGAACTTGTCTTTTGAATACTGGTTCCAGGGCAGGTCCAGGTAAAGGTCCAGGTAGTTTCGCTGAATGGAGTACTCGGCCACCTGGGGGTTCATCCGCTGCAACTTGGCCAGTTCCTTCTCAAAGTGTTCCCCCACCTTCTCTGTCCATTTCTTCTTTTTAGCCAGTTCCTGCATCTCCTGTATCTCCTCATCATAGGATACCCCGCCCAGTTCCTCCTGTATCGTTTTCATTTGTTGGTGCAGGAAGTACTCGCGTTGCTGCTGGTCCATGTCACTGCGGACCTTGGACTGGATGTCGTTTTTGAGTTCCAGTTTCTGAAACTCCACATTCATGTATTTAAGGGTAGCCAGCGCCCGCTCCTGCAGGTTGCTGATCTCCAGCAGGGCCTGTTTCTCGTTTACGTTCAGGTTCAGGTTGGAGGATACGAAGTTGATGAGGAAGGAATTGCTCTGGATGTTCTTGATGGCAAATGAGGCTTCGCTGGGGATATTGGGGTTATCCCGTATGATACGGATTGCCAGTTCCTTGATCGAATCGATGATGGCCAGGAACTCCTGGTTTCCCTGTTCGGGCCGGATTTCCTTTGCTTCCCTGACCGTGGCGGTCAGATAAGGTTCTTCCGTAAGGACCTCGGCTATCTCGAAGCGTTTTTTCCCCTGTATGATCACGGTGGTATTCCCGTCGGGCATCTGCAAAACCCGCAGAATCCTGGCCGCCGTCCCCAGGGTGTTAATATCCCGGATCCCGGGGTCTTCGGTCTCCTCATCCTTTTGCGAGACCACCCCGATTACCTTGCTGCCATTGTTGGCGTGTTTGATCAGGTTGATGGATTTGTCGCGCCCTGCCGTTATGGGGATCACTACTCCGGGAAAGAGTACCGTATTCCGCAACGGCAATATGGGAAGGGTCTCGGGCAGACCCTCCTTGTTCATCTCCTCTTCATCTTCCGGCGTGAGCAACGGAATTAATTCCGATTCTTCATCCAGATGTTCGAGCGACAAATTGTCAAAATTTATATTTTTTAATGCTCCCATAGGTGGGTATTATCGGTCAATCTGTCATTTAGCAAACAGATCCACGCATTTCTACTTGGTTTAGACCCTGGCATAAACCCTGAATATCAAGCTTCAGGAAGATTTCTGTGCCCAAAGTCATTAAATTATGACAATTGTTATGCCAACCCCTTAAAAATACTTCCCCAAACTGTAACAATCCGTAATTTGGATCATCTATAAGACAAACGAAACACTTTTTGAGCCAAGTTGGAGTACATACGGACGACCTTGTTCAGGCTTGCCTGAGTGGCAGCCAAAGTGCACAAATGGAGCTGTATAACCGCTATTACAAAGCGATGTACAACACAGCCCTGCGGATAGTAAAGGATTCTATGGAAGCCGAGGACGTGATGCAGGAATCGTTTCTGAGTGCCTTTACAAAACTGGATACCTTCAAAGGGGAGGTAACCTTCGGAGCCTGGCTGAAGCGAATTGTGGTAAATAACAGCATTTACCATTACAGAAAACAACAAAAAAAAAATGAAGTGGGTTTGGACGGAATAATGTACAAGGTCGAAGATAACGATGTAGCTGCCGAGGATCATGGTGGTACGGAACGAAAGGCTCAAAAAGTGCTGGAAGCCATGAAAACGCTTAAGGACAACTACAGAGTTTCTTTGACCTTACATTTGATCGAAGGCTATGACTACGACGAGATCTGTTCCATCATGGACCTGAGTTATGCCAATTGCCGTACCACGATTTCCAGGGCCAAAGAAAGTCTACGAAAAAAAATGAATATCCAATAGATCATGAAAAAGGAACCGTTAGAATCAATTTTCAAAGAGTTGCAGGGTTCGTTCGATACCGAAGAACCCCGGGGCGGCCATAGGGAGCGATTTCGTGAAAAGCTGGAAGAACAGCGGCACGCAACCCGTAGGTTATCCCCCCGTCGCAGGACCTGGTGGAGACCACTGGGAATCGCTGCTTCCTTTGTCCTGCTCTGTGCCCTGGGCATCAGCCTTTTCAGGCCTGCCCCCACCGTACAACAACAAGTGGCAGACATCAGCCCGGAAATCTCGCGTACCGATTTCTACTTTGCCAGCCTCATTGAAGAACAGGTTCGGGAACTGCAAAGCGAAAGCAGCCCGGATACCCAGCAACTCATTGACGATACCCTCCTCCAGCTGGGGAAACTCGAAAGCAACTATAAGCAGCTGGAGCAGGACCTGCTCCACGGCGGTAACAGCCAACTGATCCTTAGCGCCATGATTACCAATTTCCAAACCCGTATCGACCTGTTGCAAGACGTGATGACGAAGATCGATGCAATCAAAAACTTAAAATCAAAAGAACATGAGAACTATACAACTTAATCTGCTCGCACTTACCTTCCTGTTTATGATCCCTGCGGCACTTTGTGCCAGTGACGGGACATTGAATGGCCGGTATACCAAGGAAAAGACCATCAAGAAGGAATATAATGTAAACCCGGATGCCCTCCTGAAAGTGGATAACAGTTACGGCAACCTGACCATCACCTCCTGGAATGACAACCGGGTAGTCATCGAAGTCCAGATAAAAACCAGCGGCAACAATGAAGATAAAGTTCAGGAGAAGCTGGACGAGATCACCGTGGATTTTGAAAACAATCCCAGCCTGGTATCTGCCAAGACCCGGTTTAACTCCAACCGCAACGGATGGAACTGGAACTGGGGGCGCAGGAATAACGTGAGCATGCAGGTGAACTACACCATCAAGGTCCCTGTAAAGAACAACGTACACCTGAGCAATGATTATGGAAATATTATCCTGGACCGTATAGACGGGCATGCGAAGATCAGCTGCGATTACGGCCGGTTGGAAATAGGCGAATTACGCGGCAGGAACAACCAGCTCAGTTTCGACTATACTTCCAAATCGAGCTTTGAGTATATCAACAGCGCCTCCATCGATGCGGACTACTCCGGATTCACTGTCGAAAAAGCCGGAGACCTCAGCATAACGGCCGATTATACCAATGCGACGATCAACGAGATGGGGAACCTGGTCTACACTAACGACTATGGCAGCCTGGAGGTGGCCGAAGCCGGGAATGTCCAGGGACGCGGCGATTACATCAATGTAAAACTGGGCACCATCCACGGGAACGTGGATATCAATGCCGATTACGGGTCTGTGGACATAAGAAAACTGGCCGGGGATGCCGGGAATGTCCAAATAGATACAGACTATACAGGGATACGCATCGGATATTCCCCCGAGTACCATTTCGATTTTGAGATCTCAACCGAGTACGCCGACGTGACAGGCAAAGATGACTTTGAAGTGAACATCAGCCAGGAGAAAAGCAGTGAACGATATTATAAGGGGTATTACGGCCAGTCCGGCTCCGGGCACAGCCTCTATATACGCAGCGAATACGGCGGCGTTACCTTTGAAAAAATGAATTAAAATTACATATAAAACCTTTAAACCTGAAAACTATGAAAAGAGTAGCACTATACACACTGGTCCTCTTAATGATGTCCTGTGCAAATGCCCAGTGGGGCAAAAGGATACGGGGGAACGGGAACATGGTCAGTGATGATCGGTCCACCGGTACCTACGACGCCATCGCGGTCTCCGGTTCCTTCGATGTGGACCTTGTGGATGGCCGTGAGGGCCAGGTAACGGTCCGCGCAGAAGAAAACCTGCAGGAATACATCATCACGGAAGTAAAAAACGGCACCCTGGTAATCAAGACCAAAGACGGGGTGAATATCAACCCCAGTGGCTGGAAGGTTGGGATGCATGTGACCGTTCCCGTTGAGGATATCAATTCGGTATCTCTTTCCGGATCGGGCGACATCACCGGCAAAACCCTGATCAGGGCCCATAATTTCAATACCAGTATGTCTGGCTCCGGGGATATCAGCCTGGAAGTTGAAGCCGATGCGCTTTCCACCAGTATGTCTGGATCAGGGGATATGAACCTCAGGGGAAAGGCCGGCCATTTCGACGTGGAGATCTCTGGCTCCGGGGATGTGGATGCCTTCGGCCTGGACGCCCGGGAGGTGGATGCCCGCATCTCCGGTTCGGCCGATATCCGGGTCAGCGTCAATGAGATGCTGAAGGCCAGGGTTTCTGGTTCCGGAAACATCCGTTACCGGGGCAACCCCACAAAAATAGACAGCAAGACCGCCGGGTCTGGCGGGATTTCCAAAGGCTGAATTCTAATCAAAAAACGAACAGCGTACAAGCCTCCCTCATCAGGAGGCTTTTTTATTGACCTTTGCCAGCAACAATACCCCCAGCAGGAAGAACAGCCCCAAAAAAATGGTGGCGTTCCGCATACTCCCGGTAAACTGGGCCACGACCCCATACAGGAAGGTGCCTATCACGATCCCGATCTTCTCGGACACGTCATAAAAACTGAAAAAGGAAGTCGTATCAGTGGTTTCCGGCAGGAATTTGGAATAGGTCGACCTGGAGAGCGCCTGTATGCCCCCCATGACCAGGCCCACACAACCCGCGGCTATGTAGAAGTCCATCGGACTGATCAGGAAGTAGGCAAATATGCATATCAGCAGCCAAATCACATTGATGCCCATAAGGGTACGGATGTTGCCGAAGGCTGCCGATGCCCTGGCGGTAAAGGTGGCTCCGAGGATAGCCAGGAGCTGGATCACCAGGATGCTGACGATAAGCCCGGTGGTGCGCTCCGAATCCGAACCCCAGTGGATCTCCTCTTCGCCGAAATAGGTGGCTATCAGCATCACGGTTTGCACCGCCATGCTATAGACAAAGAAAGCCAGCAGGTAGCGCTTTAAACGAGTCTCCCGTCCCAGTTGTTTCCACACCAGCCGCAATTCCCGGAAGCCGTTCAGTACTACATGCTCACGCCTCCCTTCTTTCCGGTTACCACGCGGGAGGTGGTAAAAGGTATACTGGCTGAAGAGGATCCACCAGATGCCCACCGAAACAAAGGAATATCGCATAGCGACAAGTTCGGCTGCCTCCCCCCCGGAACCTTCAATACCAAAAAAATCGGGTTTCATGACCATGGCCAGGTTGAGGATCAGGAGCAAGACGCTGCCGATATACCCCATAGAAAAGCCACGGGCACTTACCGCGTCCTGTTGATCGGGAAAGGCAATATCGGGCAGGTAGGAATTATTGATGGCAAAACTCACCCAGAACCCGACCAGGCCCAGGAAGTAGGCAAGCAGGCCGGCGTAGATATTATCCAGTGAAAACCAGTATAACCCGATACACGAAAGGCCCCCCAGGTAACAAAAGGCTTTCATAAATATCTTCTTATTGCCCATATAATCGGCAATGCCCGACAAAAACGGGGTAATGATCGCGATAAACAGGAATGCGGCCGAAGTTAGGTAGCTGATAAGCGGGGCACGCGCAATTTCGCCTCCGAATACCGAAACTTTTTCCACTGCAGCCACCCGGAAAAGGGCCCCGTAAAAAATGGGGAAGATCGCAGATGCGATCACCAGGCTATACACGGAATTGGCCCAATCGTAAAAAGCCCAGGCATTCAGGAGCTTCCGGCTTCCCTTTACGGCCGATACTCGTTCCATATAAAAAAAATTAAAGCTGTTCCATGTTGGAACAGCTTTGCGTTATCTTACCAATGCCAGCCTTGCCTCTTTCCCATTATTGAAAGGAGGTTACCCCGAATTTTTTTGCTTCCTGCTTGGCCAGCGGCGCCCATTCCGTCAGGTTTTGTATTCGGGTGCTATTGGATGGGTGTGTGCTTAGGAATTCGGGCGGGGCCTGGCCGCCTGCTTTTTCCGTCATCCGTTTCCAGAGTTCCGGTGCCTCGTCCGGGTTGTACCCGGCAATGGCCATGATCTGCAACCCAATGCGATCGGCTTCTGTTTCCTGGCTCCGGCTGAAGGGTAGCATCACCCCAACAGTAGATCCGATCCCATATGCCTGGTTAAACACATTGCGGGTGTCCGGGTCCTGTATGGCGATATTGCCGGCCACGGTGCCCAACTGCTGCAGGGTGGTCGCGCTCATGCGCTGGGCCCCATGGTCTGCCAGGGCATGGGCCACTTCGTGCCCCATCACCACAGCCACACCCGTCTCCCCCTGGCAAATCGGCATGATCCCCGTATAGAATACGATCTTCCCACCGGGCATACACCAGGCATTAATGGTGGTGTCTTTCACCAGGTGGTACTCCCACCTGTAGTCTTTCAGGTATCCGGGGTATCCGTTTGCTGTAAGCCATCTTTCGGCGGCCGAGGCGATCCGTTGCCCCACCTTGGTGATCATACGCGCCTCAGACGTGCCCTCCACCACTTTGTTCTCTTCAAGAAATTGATCATACTGTGCAAATGCCATCGGGAAAACCTGGCTATTGGGATAGAAATTAAGGGTCTTCTGACCCGTAAAAGGGTTGGTCTTACAGGCATAGAACACCCCCGTTGAAACCAGTAATATCAGGATATATTTTTTCATTGTTATCGTGTTAATAAGGAAATTCGGGGATGCCCGGGAATCTTTTAATATGCGATCTCAGGGCCCGAAAGAAGGAATTGCAGGCTTGCCTGCCCATGTACGGCTATCCTCGGAAACAGGAGAAAAGTACGAAAAAAATCATTTTCCCTTGATGTGCAATTGCGTGAAATTTTTGCTGATTTCGATGGTGCTGCCGCCGTTCAGGCTCACATCCTTCATGGACACCTGTTCATTGTCTACTTCTATGGAGGCGATCTTGAAGGGCAGGCCGATCATCTTGATCTTGAAATTTTCATAGGGCGTGATATAGGTACCGTCCTTAAATTGCTGGATGATTAGCTCGTTTGCCTTCCCTGTCAGTTTAAAGTTCCGGGCACTGAAGCCTCCTTTTTTGTAATCATAACCATCCTGTGCATCTTCATAAACACTTGAATCCTCCGTCCCTATCTTAAAATATACATCCAGTACCAGTTCACTGATCTCGAGTTCGCCCACGTATTGCTGTACCGGGTATTTTGGGATGATAGCGCCTTCCTTGATAAAAATAGGGATCTTGTCTATATCGGCCACCACCCATTTTTCCATGCCCCCCTCCAGCACTTCCCCGGTCCAGAAATTATGCCATTTCCCCCTGGGAATATACATCCTCCTGCCTTTGGCATTGGGTTCCTGTATGGGGCATACCAGGATCTGGTCGCCAAAGATGAACTCATCTGTACGGAAATGGGTCTGCGGGTCTTCCTGATCGAAGTATACCAGGGGCTTCAGCATGGGCACATTGTCCTTGGCGTACTTCCAGAACATGGTGTAGATATAAGGCAGCAGCTGGTACCGGAGCTCTATGAACTTCCTGACGATTTTGGTGACTTCCGCATCGAATGACCAGGGTTCCTGGTCCCCGTGGTCCCCACTGGAATGCACCCGGCAAAAGGGGTGAAATACCCCCAGTTGTATCCACCGTGCGAATAGTTCGCCGTTTGGTTGTTCGGCAAATCCTCCTATGTCCGACCCCACAAAGGAAAACCCGCTGAGGCACATTCGCTGCACCTGCACGTTCGCAATCCACAGATGTTCCCAGGTAGCCACATTGTCGCCGGTCCAGGTTGAGGTATAGCGTTGGGCGCCCGCAAAAGCCGCCCGCGTGATCACAAAGGGGCGCTTGGGGAATACATAGCGCTTAACCCCTTCGTAAGTGGCCCGGATCATCTGGGTGCCGTAAATATTGTGCGCCTTGCGGTGTGTGCAGGGATGCCCGTCATAATCGTGCCGGGTATCCAGGGGGGCGGTCTTGGTAGGTACTTCCATTACCGCCGGTTCATTCATATCGTTCCACACGGCGTGGACGCCTGTTTCAGCGATTAATTCCTTGTACAACCCGGCCCACCATTTACGGACTTCCGGGTTGGTGAAATCGGGAAAGCAGCAAAGTCCCGGCCATACCTTCCCGCGCATTAGCGGCCCATCGCCACGCTTGCAGAAATAGTCCTTTTCCAGGGCCTGCTGGTAGACCCAGTAGTCCCGGTCTGCCTTGATCCCCGGATCGATCATTACCACGGTTTTGAAGCCGTCCCTGCTCAGGTTTCCGATCATCGCCTTGGGGTCCGGGAAACGGGTTTTGTCCCAGGTAAAACACCGGAACCCGTCCATATAGTCGATATCCAGGTAGATCGCATCACAGGGGATCTTCAGTTTACGGAATTTCCTGGCAATCTCCATGACCCGGGATTCCGGGTAATAACTCCATTTAGACTGGTGGAATCCCAGGGCCCACAAAGGTGGGAGTTCTGGTGTCCCGGTTAGGTCCGTATAAGCCTGTACCACCCGGGACATTTCAGGCCCGTAGAAAAAATAATAGTTCATTTCGCCCCCGTCGGCCCAAAAACTTGTTACGTTCCTGCGTTCATGGGAAAAATCGAAATAGGTCCTGAAGGTATTGTCGAAGAAGATCCCGTAGGCGATATTGTTGTGAAGCCCAATGTAGAAGGGAATCGCCTTATAGAGCGGATCCTGATCCTTCCCGAATGCATACTGGTCAGTCACCCAGTTATTCACACGCTTTCCCTTCAGGTTGGAATGGGTGGCCTTATCCCCCATGCCGTAAAAACTCTCGGAACTCTGGGTGATCTTGCTCATTTTCACGGAATTGCCCCCGTACTGGTAATTCTCCTCCCAGTGAAAGCCCAGTTCGTCCTCGTTGATGATGGTCCCTTCCAGGTCTGATATCTGCGTCCTCATGGTCTTTTTATCCACAAGTACCCTGATGCGGGACGTTTCAATGACGTATTCTGTATTGGTTTCCTTGATCTCGAGCCGGTTATACCCTTTGCTCGCATCCTCGCTTATCGCATAGGAAAAATCAGGCTGGAACATGTAGTCTGTGGCGTACCTGAAACGCACGGCACTGTTGCGGATCACTGTAAGCTCCAGCACCACCCCGTTTTCGGTCGTAAAATAAAATTTATCGGTCTCCCGCTTAAAGTCTACTATCTGGTTTGGATATAAATTCCCTTTATATTCCAGCTCAGTATTAGTGATCATAGTCGGTTATCTTTTAAAGACCAACAAAAGAATAACATAAACCTATAATAAGGAAATCATTTTTTAAGGAATTATGAACTACAACGATAAAGTCCGGCTTATTGAAAGATAACCACGGACAGCGGCGGAATGGTTATTTCTACGGAGGTGTCCTGCCCGTGCCATGGGGTTTTGGTCACTTTGATAGCTTTGTTGTGCATGCCGCTGCCCCCGTATTTCTTATCATCGCTGTTGAATACCTCCTTGATCGTCCCCTTTTTGGGAATGCCCATACGGTAATTCTCACGGGGTACCGGGGTAAAGTTGCAGGCTATATAAAGGTCGTTTATGGCATCGTGCCCTTTTCGGATGTAGGTAAGCACCGAGTTCTCGGCGTCCCCGTAATCTATCCACTGAAAACCCTCCGGGCTGAACTGCTTTTCGTACAGGGCCGGGGCCGATTTATACAGGGCATTCAGGTCGCGGATCACGGCCTGTATCCCCGAGTGGAATTCGTACTGGGTAAGGTGCCAGTCCAGGCTTTGCTGGAAATTCCATTCGGATGACTGCCCGAATTCCCCGCCCATAAAGATCAGTTTTGTGCCCGGGTGGGTAAACATATAGCCAAAGAGCAGCCGAAGGTTCGCGAAGCGCTGCCATTCATCTCCCGGCATGCGATACAGGAGGGATTGTTTGCCATATACCACCTCGTCATGCGAGAAGGGCAACATAAAATTTTCGGTGAACGCATAGGTCAGACTGAAAGTTATGTCGTTCTGGTGGTGTTTCCGGTAAACAGGTTCTTTCTTGAAGTATTCGAGGGTGTCGTGCATCCATCCCATCATCCATTTCATCCCGAAACCGAGTCCGCCCAGGTATACCGGTTTGGAAACCCCCGTAAAGGCAGTAGATTCCTCGGCGATGGTCTGTACCCCCTCGTAGCTTTCGTAGACTGTTTCGTTGAGTTCCTTCAGGAAGGAGATCGCTTCCAGGTGTTCGTTGTTCCCGTAAATATTGGGTTCCCACTCCCCTTCTTCCCGGGAGTAATCGAGGTAGAGAATAGACGCTACCGCATCAACCCTTAAGCCGTCTACATGGTACTGGTCAAGCCAGAAAAGCGCGTTGCTGATCAGGAAGGCGCGGACCTCATTCCTGCCGTAATTGAAGATCAGGCTCTTCCAGTCTGGATGGTACCCTTTTCTTCTGTCTGGGTGCTCGTACAGGTGGGATCCGTCGAAATTCCCCAGCCCATGGGCATCTTCGGGAAAATGCGAGGGGACCCAATCGAGGATCACGCCGATATCGTTCTGGTGCAATTTGTCTATCAGCAATTTAAGATCTTCCGGTTTCCCGAAACGGGACGTGGGCGCAAAATACCCGGTTAGCTGATACCCCCAGGAAGGGTCATAGGGATATTCCATGATGGGCATGAATTCCACATGGGTAAAGCCCATATCCTTTACATAGGCAACCAACTCATCCGCCAGGTCGACATAGCTCAGGAATTGATTGTCCTTTTTTCGCTTCCAGGAACCCAGGTGTACTTCGTATACGGCATATGGCCGGTCTAGCCCGTTCTTTTCCTTCCGATACCCCATCCATTGCTTATCTTTCCATTTATAGTCCCCTTCCCAGACCACCGAGGCGGTTTTGGGCGGCGTTTCGCAATAACGGGCAAAAGGGTCGGCCTTCTCGGTCTTGACATCATGGTTGTTGGAATGGATCTTGTATTTGTATAGGGTCCCCTTGTCAATCCCGGGGATAAAGCCCTCCCAAATGCCACTTTCGTCCCAGCGAACAAACAGCTTATGGTCTCCCTCCAGCCAGTAATTGAAATCCCCGATTACCGATACCGATTTTGCCGTAGGGGCCCAGACCGCGAAATAGGTCCCTTTTTCCCCGTTCACCTCGGTGAGGTGCGACCCAAGTTTTTCGTACAGGCGGTAGTGTTTACCCGATTTGAAGAGGTTGATATCAAATTCTGTGAATAAGCTGTGTGGTATGACTTTGCCCATATGGTTCTAATTGTTTTCGTTTATAATACTCATGATCCCTTCTAGCGGGATAACGGCCCAGAGGGGCCTGGAATTCATTTCGTAACCCAGTTCATAAACGGCCTTCTCGAGCATGCAGTAGCGCAATAGGAAGATGCGTTCCTGGGTATAGCCGATATTGAGGTTGTGTTCCTGTATCAGGCTGACATAACTTTCATAAAACACCCCGATTATATAACGGTACAGGAGCTCCCCTGCTTTGAAGAGGGCATCCTGGGAATTTTTGAAGTCGTCCGCGCTGTTGAATATAGTTGAATATATCGCATAATGGAAGGAACGGAAGATACCGGCCACGTCCTTAAGCGGGGGCTGCTTCACCTTCCGGTCTCGAATGGTACTTTCGGGTTCTCCCTCAAAATCGAGAAGATAGAAATCATCGTCATGAACCAGGATCTGCCCCAGGTGGTAGTCCCCGTGGATGCGGATTCGTTCGCCCTTCAATTTCGTCCAGTCGAAGTTTACGAACCGTTTCCTGATTTCGTTCTTTCGGTCCAGGAATTCCTTGGCCAGGTCCAGGGCCCGGCCCTCCAGGCGATGCATGTTGTTCTCCACGACGTTGAGCCGGTTCTGGAATTGATAGAGGAGGCGGTTCTTCAGCCACACCTCGTAATCCCCGTTGAAATGGGTAGGTGTAAATGCCGTATTGCTGAATTCAGACCCCAGGGCAATGTGCATTTCGGCGGTACGCCGTGCCAGCACCTGCAGTTTTAAAAACAGATTCAACCCAACCCAGTCGATTATCTGGGGCGGTACGTCGTTGATCTGAAGCCTGTTGAACATGGTGGTCACCGGCAGGCGGTCTATATTAATATTTTTTGTGTCCAGGTTTTCAAAGACCTTTTTCAGTTCTTTCAGCATATACTCCCAGGCGTCTCCCTGGTTGGGAACCAGTTCCTGCATTAGGGCAATGGTAATGTTCACGTTTTCGGAATCGGTGATATTGATGCTGCCCTTGTAAGCGGGGGTATTCTTGTACCCTTTGGTCTCCGAGAGGAAACGGCTCATCTCGTAGTCCGGGTTGGTGTCTGAATAAATCCTGCGGAAGAACTTGATGACCGAATTATCATTGATAATTATGGACGTATTGCTCTGTTCCAGCCCCATAAAACGGGACGACTTGTATTCGGTATCCGTAAAATATACACTCTTGTGATACCGTACCTTGGTGTTGTCATTGGGGACTGCCGAAGCGATGCGTTCAAACACCAGCTTCCTGAAAGCCTCCAGGTTAAGGGCATCTATAATAAAGCCCTCCTGCCCTTTGATCGCCAAAGGCAGGATACGGTCTTTTTCGGCAAAACTTTCATCGGAGACAAAAGCAATTGGAATGAAGTAATGTTGAAAAAAAGCCTCCTCAAAATTCACTTCCAGCAACAGTCCGTAGTATACTTCGCCGTGTTGCTGAATCCTGAAATACTCCTGTAGTTCAATATACTTCAGTTTGCTGGCTTTTCCGGCATACCAGCGTTGGTTCACGATATACTTTTCGAGTATGTCCGAGAGAAAGACTTTCAGGAATTCCTGGTCGTTCATCAAATCCTCCCAAACTGTATCAAACTTATACGGGGCTCTCAGCACAGATTCTTTCTTTTTTTTTGTGGTCATGGCTCAGCGTGTGATCTGGAAAATGTGAAATGGCAGATTAGGACTTAAGGCTACGAAATTCCACTCGGAACTCCAAATGTATCGGTTGTCGGTCATCAGGTCGTTCAGCTGCAAACGGGGGGCCTGTCCAAGGCCCATCGCATCGAGGGGGAGTTGCACGAAGCCTTCCTGGGCGTTATGGGAATCCAGGCTGATTATGGCCAGCACCTCATCGCTGCGGTCGTCATTCCATTTATAAAATGCAAGCAGCTGGTCGTTCTCGATGAAACAGAAATGCACATTGTTGGTTTGCTGCAGGGCCGGGTGGTCCTTCCTGGCCTGGTTGATACGGCTGATGAGATAGGTGATCTTGTTTTCCGCAGACCAGTCCCAATGCCGGATCTCGTATTTTTCACAATGCAGGTATTCTTCTTTCCCCGGCAGGGCATCGGTAACCATATATTCAAATACAGGGCCGTATATCCCGATATTTCCACACATGGTGGCTGCCAGTGCGTACCGGATCAGGTGCATGGCCTCATGAGTCCCCTGCAGATGGTAGGGATTGATATCGGGGGTATTGGGCCAGAAATTGGGGCGGTAATACTCCCGCATTTCCGTTTGGGTGAGCTCAACCACATAATCGATAAGCTCCTGTTTGTCCACCCGCCAGGTAAAGTAGGTGTACGACTGTGAAAACCCCTGTTTGGCCAGCTGCTGCATCACCTTTGGGCGGGAGAAGGCCTCCGCCAGGAACAGGACATCCGGATGGTCTTTTTTTACATTGGCAATCAGCCAGTGCCATAAAAAATAGGGTTTGGTATGGGGGTTATCCACCCGGAATATCTTTACCCCCATGGCCACCCAGTGAAGGGTTACCCCCAGCAATTCATCCCATAGCGCCTTGTAATCCTTGGATTCAAAGTTGAAGTTCACAATGTCCTGGTACTTCTTGGGCGGGTTTTCGGCATACTGTATGCTGCCGTCCGGGCGCTTCCGGAACCATTCGGGATGTTCATCCACATAGGGGTGATCCGGCGCCGCCTGGAACGCGAGGTCCATGGCTATTTCCAGATGGTGTTCCGAAGCCTTTGCGATCAGAGAACGAAAGTCCTTCTCTGTGCCCAGCTCCGGGTGTATGGCTTTATGGCCCCCATGCCGTGAACCGATCCCCCATGGGACGCCAGAATCGCCTTCGCCGGCCTCGGTGGCATTGTTCTTTCCTTTGCGGTTTACCTCACCAATAGGATGAATAGGTGGAAAATACAGGGTGTCGAATCCCATCCCGGCTATCCTTGGCAGCAGCCGTTCGCAATCCTTAAAGGTGCCGTGTTTTCCAGGCTCTGCCGAGGCTGATCGGGGAAAAAATTCGTACCAGGTACTGAAATTCGCCTTTTGGCGGTCTACATATACTTCCAGGGGCTTACTGACCGTGGCCAGGCGGCGCTGCGGGTATGCAAGGAACCACCTGTGCAGGCGCTCGGAGGTAGCGGCTTTGGCCGCCGCCTCGTATTGTGCTTCATCCTGGAAGCTGGTTATCCATTTTGAAAGGGTTTCCTGATCTTTTGCCGGAAGCTGTTTTTTGAGATATTCAAGGTATTGGACCCCCTCGAGCAGTTCGCTGCGAACGTGCTGCCCATCTTCAAGTTTGGCCTCAATCCCGTGCTGCCAGTTGAGCGGGCGGTCTATCCATGCACGAATCTTGTACTCGTAAAACCCTTGTTTATCTACACGGAAGTCGGCACGGTATACGTCGTTCCCCTGGTCTTCCATCCGTACTTCCTTCGGTGTTTTATCCTTTTCATGTTTGTAAAGCACTTCGGCCTGTATGATGTCATGGCCGTCGGGGAAGACATCGGCCCAGACTGTAACCCCTTCCCCGACGATCCGTTTTATGAAATATGCACCACATTGCAGCTGTGGGGTTATATTTTCTATAACGACGCGCTCTTGTCTGTACATAATATGGCTTTGCTTAATTCGTATTTCTTTAAATATACCGGTTTTTTATCAAAATTCGGGATTAATCGGAAGGCTCCGGAAGAGCAATAGGTTCACAACTCCAAACGCGAAACCCCCATGGCGCGAGCTCAATCCCGAAGTCCGGTGACAGGTCCTCTTCCCTCCCGTCAAAAATTTCCGTGTAGCGCCCGGTGTAGCGATTGCCCCTCAGGGTAATTTCCTGCCGGGCCGCGGAAAGGTTGATCGCCACCACCACTTTGAAGCCATCCTTTTCCCGCATAAAAGCATAAACCTTATCATCCCTGCCGGTCACTATCCTTTCCGGGGGTCCTCCGTCGGGGGCGTTCCAAAGCGCTTTATTCAGGTGTTTGAGTTGGAAGATGGTTTTGTAGAAGCCAGCATAAGGATAGGAGCCCCAGGGGATCTCATCCTTGCTAAAAAAGGCGAACTGGCGGTCCACCGCAGATTCCTGCCCGGAATATAAGAGGGGCATCCCCTCCAGGGTGGCAGCCAGTATGGCAAAAGCCTGGTGCCCCTCCCCGAAATTCCCGAATTCCGACCCGGACCAGGCGTTTTCATCGTGGTTAGATGTGAAATACATCTTATAGCCCCGGTGATACGCCCTGTGCTGCTCAGCCAGTTGCCGGTCTATATCCAGGGCCGTCACTTCTTTTTGGGCCCGGCCCGTCACAGACACCAAATTCCCCTTGAACAACTCCTCCCCGGGATGTTCCGAAACCTGCTGGGTCCTGGCAATGCCTTTAAATACCTCGTGCATTTGCCAGGCATAATCCGCCGCAAAATACCCCGGGTTCACAAGGGAGGGATCTTCCGCTTCGGCCAGCATGAACAGAGGCTTGATTTTATAAAGGGTCCTGCAACAGCTTGCCCAGAAATCCTGTGGTATGCCGTGGGCCACATCCACCCGGAAGCCGTCGATCCCGGTTTCTTCGACCCAAAAAACCATGGCCCCGATCATTGCCTGCCTCATGGCCGGATTGCCAAAGTCCAGGTCGGCAACGTCCGTCCATCCCCAGGTTTCGCCAGTTTCCCGGTTAACGGGGTCTGTGATCCGGCCTTCGGCATCACGGGTATACCAATCCGGGTGTTCCTCAATCCAGGAATGGTCCCATCCAGTATGGTTGGGCACCCAATCTAGGATCACATGCATTCCGGCCCTGTGGATGGCCCGGACGAGTTGTTTGAATTCTTCCAGGGTGCCGAATTCCGGGTTTACTGCATAGTAATCCGCCACGGCATAAGGGCTGCCAAGCAGGCCTTTCCTTCCTTTTACACTAACGGGATGTATGGGCATTAGCCAAAGGATATCCACCCCCATTTCACGCAGCCTGGGGAGATGCTGCTTAAAGGCCCTGAAACTGCCTTCTGCGGTATAGTGCCTGAGGTTGACCTCGTAGATCACGGCATTCCTGTGCCATTCCGGAAGCCGGGGCCCGGAATGCACATCTGAATGGGGTTCTTGCCGGCGCTTTCCCCGCCTTTGCCTGCCGGGCCTTAGCCATGGGGTCGCCTGCCCGGGAACTGGATGCCCGCCACCGCCGGGGGCCATGACTTGCCTATTGCCGTATTGTTCTGTCAAATACCAGTGATTTTCTTGTTATACTTTACCATCGGTTAATACCCCTCTGCAAATGCCGGCAGCTTAACCCACTTCCCGTACCGAGATGGTCGCCTGGTCGTTCACCCGCAGGGTCAACAGGCCCGAAACGATCATAGCCACTCCCCCTACCATAAGGGCATAAATGGGTTGCCCGTCAAAGAAGGCGCTTACCAGGAATCCGAGGATGGTGGCGGCAACCATCTGGGGGATGACTATAAAAAAGTTGAATACCCCCATATAATAGCCCATCTTCTTGGGCGGGAGGGCCCCTGCAAGCATGGCATAGGGCACAGACAGGATGCTTGCCCAGGCCACGCCAACGCCGATCATGGAAATTATGAGGAGTTCCGGGGACTTAATAAAATATACTGAAATAAGCCCTAATCCGCCCAGACAGAGGGCAATCAAATGGGTTATTTTGCGGCTGGTCTTCCTGGCCATAACCGGCAGGAGAAAGGCCACCAGAGCCGCCACCCCGTTATAAATGGCAAAGAGTACCGTCACCCAGTCTGCTCCATCGTTATAAAGCTGGGAAGTTGTATCCCGGGTGCCGTATACATGGCCGGTAATGGCCTGTGTGGAATAGATCCACATCGAAAAGAGGGCAAACCAGGAGAAAAATTGTACATAGGCCAATTGTTTCATGGTAGCCGGCATATAGAGCAAGTCTGTCATGATCACTACGAATCCGTTACGCCCTTTGCGTCTCCGCACGAGGGATGCCAGCAAAAACAGGAGTCCCACCACCGATAACCCCACGGTAAGGACGTACAACTCTCGCTTAAGACCAAAATAATAGGGCAAGATGGTCAGGAAGACACCCACGAGGAGGAATCCCGTCCCAAACGAGGTCAGCCTTCTGATACGGTGCCGGTTTTCCTCCGGCGTGATTTCAGGTAGGGCAATGGCTTTGTTTTCCTCAAAGGATTCCAGCTCCTCCGGGCTGTATTCCCTGGACGAGACCACCGTCCAGATCACCGCAGAGAGGAAGACGAATGCCCCCACATAAAACGACCACTTTACCGAATCGGGGATGAGCCCTTCCGGGGCAGTATTGCTGATGCCCAGCCATTTGGTAAATATATAAGGCATCATGGAACCCACCACGGCCCCAATCCCAATAAAAAAGCTCTGCATGGCAAACCCGAGGGTGCGCTGGTCGGAAGGCAGATTATCCCCCACGAAAGCCCGGAACGGTTCCATGGATATGTTGATCGAGGCGTCCATAATCCAAAGCATGCCAGCTGCCACCCATAAGGTTGGCGAGTTGGGCATCATACAAAGGGCCAGGGAAGCCAGGACGGCACCGGTCAGGAAATAGGGGCGGCGACGCCCGAGCCGTGTCCAGGTGCGGTCGCTGAAATAGCCGATGATGGGCTGTACCACCAGGCCTGTAACCGGAGCAGCGATCCATAGGATAGGAATATCGTCTACCTGGGCGCCCAGGGTTTCAAAAATTCGGGAGGTATTGGCATTCTGAAGGGCAAACCCGAATTGGATCCCCAGGAATCCGAAACTCATGTTCCAGATCTCCCAGAACCCCAGTTTACGCTTTTTCATAATAGTAACTTTTGTTTAGTCAGCTATTTCGACAAGCGTTTGAAGCTGTCAAAACTTATAAGGGTTGAGAAGTAAAAATACAAGTCCCGACACGGCTAAATATAGAATAAATTTTTTATCCCAACGCTCAGTCGGGCCTTTTAGTAGACTCACGTTCGATGAGGGAAGTTTGTATGATCTGGGTATAAAAGGAATTGGTCTCTTCGGAGCTTTCCAGGCGGTCGATAAGCATGCGGGCAGCTGCTTCCCCCATTTCCATCCCGTGCTGTGCCACCGTGGTGAGGGTCGGCGTGGCGGTCCGGGACAAGATGCCGTCCGTAAATCCTACAAAGGATACGTCTTCCGGGATCCTCAGCCCTCTCTTGCGAGCCTCTTTCATGGCAGTTACGGCAAAAAATTCATTGACTGCAAAAACCCCGTCGAAAGTCTGTGTTTCGAACAGCCTGGAGATGCGTTCCTCGCTGGTTGTATTGTCTTCGATCCTGAGGATGAGGGCATCCTCCAACGAAATCCCGTTTTCCTCCAACGCCTTGCAGTATCCCTCCGTGCGCAGCCGCCCCACACTGAGGGAATCCAGGGTCGTGATCAGTGCTATTCGCCGGCAGCCCGTAGACAACAGGTAGGAAACCGCCACATGGGCTGAGAGGGCATCGTCTACGATGGCCTTGTCACATGAGATCTCATCCACCACCCTGTCGAACATGACCAAAGGCATGCCTTGTTCCATCACTTCCTGCAGGTGGTGGAAGTCTTTCTTTTCCTGGGTTTCCTTGGAAAGGGAAATGATAAAGCCATCAATGCTGCCATTGGCGAGCATTTGCATATTCACCACTTCCTTCTCAAACGACTCCCCGGACAAACAAACAATTACATTATAACCCAGGGCATGCGCAATACTATCAATCCCCTCTATAACCGTGGTAAAGAAATGGTGGACGATTTCAGGGATGATCACCCCGATATTCCGTGTTCGCTGGTTCTTGAGGCTGACCGCGATATTATTCGGACGGTAGTTATAGTGCCTGGCAAAGGCCTGGATGCGATCTTTCGTATCCCTGGATATTTCTTTGCTGTTGCGGATGGCTTTGGAAACGGTTGATACGGAATAACCCAGTTCCCCGGCTATTTGCTTTAGCGTGATGTGCTTTTTCATGATGGGTCAACACAATTCGAGCAACAAGGTATTCAAAATTTACCAATGGGGGAAGCGGTCTTCGCAAGTTTGAGGCACGCCGGGACAGAGAAAACCGGTGAAAAGAAAATTTATAGGTGTTTTAAAAATAATTGGCAATCATGCAATTTTAACTTAAAAAAATACATATATTTAAATTCGAGAAGTAAAAATATAAGAACTTGATAATTTCAGGTTCTTCAATGCCTTATTGAAGTTAGTTTTATTTACTGAAGCAAGTAGTTCGTCATACGGTTGACGAACTATTTGTTTTTTAGGAACCTCCTGATGATCCCTTGTTTTGGCCCATCACAACGGAAATAAAAAGATCAATTTCCACGGGGATTTTATTTTTGGAACGCTTTTTGTTTTTACCTGCCTGAACAACCGGCAGAGCGCCGGTTAGCAAACAAATTACTTGCTATTCACTAAACTCTAATCGTTATGAAAAAATTACCTACACTTTTCGGCATGGCACTAGCATTATTTTTCCTGTCCTGCGAAGGCCCGGCAGGTCCTCCCGGCCCTCCCGGTTTTGACGGCGCCGACGGAGCAGACGGGGTGAACATCCTGGGCCAGGTCCTGGAAATCGAAGGGGATTTTACGGTCGATAACGACTATTCCCTTTTTTACCAATTCCCGCAAAATGTAGAAGTATTCGAATCGGACGTCGTCCTGGTGTACCTCCTGTGGGACCAGACCCAGGACGGGAATGGGGATCCCGTTGATATCTGGCGCCTGTTGCCCCAGACCCGGATCCTCCAGCAAGGCCTGCTGCAGTATAATTTCGACCATACCTTTTTCGACGTCAACATCTTCCTGGAATCGGATTTTGACCTCAGCACACTGCAGCCCGGCGATACAGATAACCAGGTGTTCCGTATAGTGGTCCTGCCTGCCGACTTCGCCCAGGGATCAAAATTAGATCTGTCCGATATTCATGCTGTTATGGGCAGCCTCAACGTCGGTGAGAAGGACGTTCAACATGTATCCCTCTGAACCCATTCCTTCCCGGAAGACATCAACAACGGGCACCCCAAACCGGGTGCCTGTTATTATTCGCGGATTTTAATGAAAGGTCTGTGCCCGGAGTTCGTCTAAAGTTATGATAACTCTAAAATTACTTTGATGATCAAACATGTGGTGATAGGCGTTTGCCTGCTGATAGCCGGTTGTAAGGGGAACTCCCAGGAAAAGGAGGCTCCTGCCAAGACGGGGGAGGCGATGGAGAAAACCTTCGCCGTCAACAAGACCGACGAGGAATGGCGCAAGGAGCTGACGGATATGGAATACTACGTCCTCCGAAAGGCCGGTACCGAAAACCCCGGTTCGAGTGATCTCCTGCACAATAAGCGAAAAGGGACCTATGTGTGCGCAGCCTGCGGGACACCCCTCTTCAAAAGTGAGACGAAATTCGATTCAGGTACGGGCTGGCCCAGTTTCTATGCAGCCATTGAAGGGAATGTGGCTTATGACACCGACACCAAAATAGGTTACACCCGTAATGAAGAGCACTGTGCCGTCTGCGGCGGGCACCTGGGGCACGTTTTTGACGACGGCCCCCCTCCTACCGGGAAAAGGCATTGCATCAACGGGGCGGCATTAGATTTTATCCCGGACCCCGGGTCGTCCAATCCGTAATCTTCTCCCTGTTTCGCGGCTGGCATAGGACTGCGCCGGCAAGGATATTATTCCCCCCGGGGGTGTGGGAATGCTATGGCCTTTCAGATTGGTTTTGTACCTTTGGCACTTCACTTTTAGCTTTAGACAAATCCTGAATACATGAGCAACTTCGACATTATTGTTTTGGGCAGCGGCCCAGGGGGATATGTAACGGCCATCCGATCATCCCAACTCGGTTTTAAAACGGCTATAATTGAAAAGGAAAACCTCGGAGGCGTATGCCTGAACTGGGGATGCATCCCCACCAAGGCCTTGCTGAAATCGGCACAGGTATTTGGTTATCTGCAACACGCCGAGGATTACGGCTTAAAAGTAGGCGAAGCCGATAAGGATTTCGGGGCTGTGGTCCAGCGAAGCCGCAATGTGGCCGACGGGATGAGCAAAGGGGTACAGTTCCTGATGAAGAAAAACAAGATCGAAGTTATCCGGGGTTATGGTAAGCTGAAGCCGGGTGGGAAAATAGTCGTTACCGGTGATGACGGCAAAGAAACCGAGTACGGCGCCAAACACATTATCATCGCCACCGGGGCCCGAAGTCGCGAACTGCCCAGCCTCCCACAGGACGGTAAAAAGATCATAGGATACCGGGAAGCCATGACCCTGGAAAAACAGCCAGGGAAAATGATTGTGGTCGGCAGCGGGGCCATAGGGATCGAATTCGCCTATTTCTACAACGCCATGGGGACCGAGGTGACCGTGGTGGAATTCCTTCCCAACATCGTGCCCGTGGAAGACGAGGAAGTCTCCAAACAATTGGAGCGCATTTTTAAGAAATCTGGCGTCAAGATCATGACCTCCTCCGAGGTTACCAAGGCTGAAGTTACCAAAGATGGGGTGAAAGCGACAGTGAAAACCCCGAAGGGGGAAGAGGTACTCGAGGCAGATATCATCCTTTCTGCCGTGGGCATCAAATCCAATCTTGAAAATATTGGCCTGGAAGAGGTTGGTATCAAGACAGACAAGGACAAGATACAGGTAGACCCCTATTACCGGACCAATGTTCCGGGATACTATGCCATTGGGGATGTCACACCGGGGCAGGCGCTGGCACACGTGGCCTCCGCCGAAGGGATTCTCTGCGTCGAGAAAATTGCAGGATTACATGTTGAACCGTTGGATTACGGCAATGTGCCGGGATGTACCTATTGCCTACCGGAAGTGGCATCAGTAGGGTTAACCGAGAAACAGGCCCGGGAAAAAGGCTACGAGATCAAGGTGGGGAAATTCCCCTTTACGGCCAGTGGCAAGGCAAAGGCGGCCGGGAACCCGGAGGGCTTTGTCAAGGTGATCTTCGATGCGAAATACGGGGAATGGCTGGGCTGCCATATGATAGGCGTTGGCGTTACCGATATGATCGCCGAAGCCGTTGTGGGCCGTAAACTCGAAACCACTGGGCATGAAATCCTGAAGGCTATACATCCGCACCCAACCATGAGCGAAGCCGTCATGGAAGCGGTAGCAGACGCCTACGGAGAAGTTATCCACATCTGAGAACTGACATGCCAAGACATGCTCCCCATAAAAGTTCCCACGGCAGAACGCGGAGCCTAATATCCATATGTTTATGATGCTACAACTCTTCAGGGCCTTTGCCATTATCGAGGGGATATCCTATCTGCTCCTCTTTGCCATCGGAATGCCACTTAAACATTGGGGCAACATCCCAAAACCCAACCTCTACCTGGGGTACCTCCACGGGTTCCTGTTCCTGGCCTATATAGTCCTGGCAGTCCTGTTCACCATGGAGCGCTCCCTAGGGATCAGGAAGTTTCTGATTTTCCTCCTGGCTTCCCTCCTGCCTTTCGGTACTTTTTACCTGGAAAGCCATTATCTGAAGCCCCTGGCGGAAGCAAAGAAATAAGGGGCCGGGGGCTGCGGATTATTCTTCGGCAAAACGGTAAACCGACCCGTCAAAACTACAAAGGTACAGTTCTCCGCCGCTATCGGTCCCGAAGGAGGCAACGGGCAATCCCGATGCCATCAGCAGGGTGTTGGAAACACGGTCTGAAGTCATATTTAGCGCCCAGATCCTGCCGGAAATATAATCGGCATAAACGTAGAGGCCCCTCAGGGAAGGCGCTGTTTTTCCCCTATACACAAAACCGCCGGTTATGGATTTATCCCCCTGGCTGTGGTCATAGGTAAACACGGGCGCCTGCAGGTCGGTTGCCACGCAGTCTGTAGATGCGAAGCAGCGGGTCCCCTCGAAGAGGTTCCATCCGTAATTCCCCCCGGGCACAATATGATCGATTTCTTCCACTTCGCCCTGTCCCACGTCGGCTGCCCAAAGAACCCCGGACTCCGGGTCGAAACTTATCCTCCAGGGGTTACGCAAGCCATAGGCATAGATTTCCGGACGGGCTCCGGCGGTGTCCCTGAAGGGGTTATCAGGGGGTATAGTATAGTCGGGACCGGGATCGGGTACGTCCATATCAAGGCGGAGGATTTTACCAAGCAGGCTGCCCAGGTTCTGGGCATTTCCCTGGGGATCACCGCCAGAACCCCCATCGCCCAGTGACATATATAAAAACCCGTCCGGTCCGAATACCAACTGTCCGCCGTTGTGATTGGTAAAGGGTTGCGCTATTTGCAGGAGGACCTTTTCACTCCCGGGCTCGGCCAGGTTCGGATTGGTTTCTGAAACCCGGAAGCGCGAGAGAACGGATTCCCCGGGATTTGGGGTGTAGTAGACGTAAAAATACCCGTTTGAGGCATAGTTCGGGTGAAAAGCGAGGCCCAGGGCACCCAATTCCCCGGAACTTGTATCGGTCTGGCCGCTGATATCCAGAAAAATGCTTGTTTCAGTAGCCTGTGGGTCATTTTGAAATACCCGGATACGCCCCCCCTGTTCCAACACAAAAATACGGTCCGAGCCATCTTCCGGGCTCTGTAAATCGAGCGGGTGGTCAAACAGGAGCCCCGGAAAGGCCTTCACCAACTCCACCGTACCCTCCCCCGGAAGCATAGGCACTGGTTCCCCCGGATGGTCGTTGCCGCAGCCAGCGAGGACGGTTAGGGCCAGCAAAATGGAAATTAAATGGATCCTTTTCATAGCTGTTGGCATTTAGCGGGTTTTCTGCCCTAAAATATATAACTCAAAAGGGCCTGCATTATTGGCTGCGGACAGGAGGGGCCGTAACTAAACGGGCTGAAGGAAGCTTTGGATCGCCAGGTCGTAGCCCTGAAGGCCGAAGCCAAGGATCACCCCCCGGGCAGCAGGGGAAATGTAGGAACTGTGACGAAACGGCTCCCGGTTGAAGGTATTGGAAATGTGCACCTCCACCACCGGGCAGGGTACGGCTTTCACCGCGTCTCCAAGGCCCACCGAGGTGTGGGTGTAGGCGGCGGCATTCAGGATAATACCGTCGTGGCTGAATCCTGTCTCCTGCACCTTGTCTATAAGGACCCCTTCCACATTCGATTGGAAATACTCCAGTTCCACCTGCGGAAACCGGGATTTAAGGTCATTAAAATAGGTATCGAAAGTCCTGGTGCCGTAGACCTCAGGCTCCCGTTTGCCAAGCAGGTTCAGGTTGGGCCCGTTGATGATGATGAGCTTCATGTGCTAAATGTACATATTTGCGGTGATTCCAAAAAAAAGGCAGGTACTTTTGACCTGCCTTTCAGATGTTCTATCGATGTCCTTCTCAAAAGGTATAACGGAAGCCGAGCCCAAATCGGGCCGCTTCGAAGTCGTTATTGCCGTCGCCAAAATAGATCCACGGCCTCCAGTCAAAGGAAAACGCAAGCGGAACATTGGCAATTTTATAGTCCAGGCCCACTACCGGGCGGAGCAGGAAATCTGAATTTCCGTCAAAAAAGGCAATAGACGGGCCGCCCCCCGCAAACCACTGGAATCCATCCGCATTCGGGAATTCCTTGTGATATTGATACATAAGGGTGAGGAAGGTGACATTGTCGCCAAAGGTCACTTCCCCAAGGCCGGCATGGTTTTCGGCAAAGAAGTGTTTAACAGAGGGTCCTACCAGGGTCTGGCCATCACCAAAATCGATCCCGAGTCCCAGGGCGGTCTCATAGTTGCTTTGTGCCTTTGCCGTCAGGAGGCCTGCAGTCCAAAGGACCATGGAGAACACGATCAGTCTTTTCATCATTTTAGGTTTAATCATTAGTAATTGAAATTTGAATTGAGGTTGTTCAAAGATATAAAAGAATTATAACGCAAAAATGATGGTATTGGTATAGTTTTCAGGGGCATTTTGGTCGTCAGTCCCCGTGCCTGTCGACCGCGCCTCCCCCTTTACTGACTCACTCCAGCCTCTGGATCCGACCCTCTTCATGGCAGTGACCGTATCTCTGTGGCTCAGCCCATTTTGCCGTACAAAACCCAAAGCGGATTGTTATCCTTCTCGTATCTTTAGGCCATGAATTGGGAACAGGCACTGGAAGACTACCGGAATTACCTGAGGCTGGAACGTGGCCTTTCCGCCAATTCCATTCAAAACTATTCCCGGGACGTAAACCGGTTGCGTAAATTCCTGGAAAACCATCAATTGGAGGAATCCCCGATCGAAATTGGCCATGAAACCGTGCAACAGTTTGTTTATGAGGTAGCCACAGAAGTGGCCCCCCGTTCCCAGGCCCGCATTATTTCGGGCCTCAACAGTTTCTTCAATTACCTCTTGTTTGAAGACTACCGCCGGGATCACCCTCTGGAATTGGTAGAGCCTCCCAAAACCGGCAGGAAACTTCCCGTCACCCTTTCCGAAAATGAAGTGAAACGGGTCCTGAAAGCGATTGACCGGTCCACTCCCGAAGGGGAACGAAACAGGGCCATGCTTGAATTGCTCTACGGTTGCGGGCTACGGGTATCCGAATTGACCGGGCTCAGGCTGTCTGACCTTTTTTTTGACGAACAATTTATCAGTGTCACCGGCAAGGGCGATAAACAGAGATTGGTTCCCATCCTGCCCATAACCATCCGGCACATTAATTACTACCGGCTGCAGGTGCGGGTACACCAGCCGATCCGAAAAGGCTTTGAAGATATCCTGTTCCTTAACCGAAGGGGACGGGCATTAAGCAGGGCCATGGTTTTCACTATTGTCCGGGAAGCCGCCTTGCGGAGCGGGATCGGCAAGACCATCAGCCCGCATACCTTCCGGCATTCTTTCGCAACCCACCTGCTGACCAACGGGGCAGATTTGCGCGCCATACAGCAGATGCTCGGCCACGAAAGCATTACGACCACCGAGGTGTATATGCATGTAGACCGCAGCCATCTCAATAAAGTGATTTCCACCTATCACCCCAGAAATAAGGCATCGGACAAGGCGCTGTGATCAATTTGTCTTCAGGGCAGACCCTATTTTGGTACACATTTTTCAGAAAATCAAAGCCTCCTTACTCCTGCTTGCCATATGGTTCGTATCTTTACCCCTATCAAAATTTTCATCAATGACAAAGAGAAACACCTATTTATTAGTGGCAGGTTTTCTATGCCTGTTTTCGGTCCATGGGCAGAAAAAAATTGAGGATGTTATCAAAACCCTGGACGCGAAGGCCGATACCTATGGGGATATCGCCCAGGAGATCTGGGGGCTGGCGGAAATGGGTTATCAGGAGAATAAAAGCTCGGCCCTGCTTGAGCAAACCCTGGAGAATGCCGGGTTCCACATTGAGAAGGGCGTGGCGGGCATCCCCACAGCATTTATCGCGGAATACGGGTCCGGGTATCCGGTAATCGCCATCCTGGGTGAATACGACGCCCTTCCCGGCTTATCCCAGCAGGCGGTACCTGAAAAGAAATCGGCTGGCGGGGTGGCCGGCCATGCCTGTGGCCACCACCTTTTCGGGACGGCATCCACCGCAGCGGCCATAGCAGTAAAAGGATGGCTTGATGCCAACCATAAACAGGGAACCGTCCGGTTTTATGGCTGTCCGGCGGAGGAAGGCGGTTCGGGTAAGGTCTATATGGTCCGGGCCGGGCTCTTTGATGATGTAGACATTGCCCTTCACTGGCACCCAGGGGATGAAAACGAAGCGAACGCCGGCGCTGCCCTGGCCAACAAATCCGCAAAATTCAGGTTTTACGGCATTTCGGCCCATGCCGCTGCCG
>Ga0102953_1000322_pt1 | contig 34272 bp, 30 predicted proteins | sample SalPon2A_C_D2_MG_FD_78509 | JGI IMG/M metagenome (GOLD analysis project Ga0102953, IMG submission 78509) | Soil microbial communities from South San Francisco under conditions of wetland restoration - Salt Pond MetaG R2A_C_D2_MG | ecosystem: Environmental > Terrestrial > Soil > Wetlands | place... | reverse complement strand
CCTGGCCGACGGGTACTTCGTCATTCCCAACACCATCGCCGGCTATCTCGCAACCATCAGCCCGGGGACGGTCAAGGACGATCACGCAGCCTTCAAGCAGTCGAAGGAAGAGGTCGGGGGACAGATCGACAAGCTTCTCTCCATCAAGGGCAAGAAGACCGTCAGCGAGCTGCACCGCGAGCTCGGCAAGGTCATGTGGGAGAATGTCGGCATGGCCCGCAGCAAGGAGAGCCTCACCCATGCCCTCAAGCGCATTCCCGAAATCCGCGACGAGTTCTGGAACAACGTCAACGTCACCGGCGGCCCCGGCGATACCAACCAGCAGTTGGAGAATGCCGGACGTCTGGCCGACTTCCTCGAGTTCGGTGAGATTCTCGCCAAGGACGCCCTGCACCGCGAGGAGTCCTGCGGCGGCCACTTCCGGGTCGAGCACCAGACTGCGGACGGCGAGGCGATGCGCGACGATGAGAACTTCACCTATGTCGGCGCCTGGGAGTTCAAGGGAACGGACAAGGAGCCCGAACTGCACAAGGAACCCCTGAAATTTGAAAATGTCCAACTTGCCGTGAGGAGTTATAAATAATGAATCTGACACTGCACGTATGGCGTCAAAGTGGCCCGGAGGATAAGGGGAGGCTGGAGCAGTACGAGGCGAAGGACGTCAGCCCCGACATGTCGTTCCTGGAAATGCTCGACGAGGTCAACGAAGGTCTGATCAAGGCCGGCAAGGAACCGATCGTCTTCGACCATGACTGCCGCGAGGGGATCTGCGGGATGTGCTCGCAGATGATCAACGGCGTGGCCCACGGCCCCGAGGAGGAAATCACCGTCTGCCAGTTGCACATGCGGCGCTTCAAGGACGGCGACAGCATCTTCATCGAGCCCTGGCGGGCCAAGGCCTTTCCGATGATCAAGGATCTGATGGTCGATCGCAGCGCCTTCGACCGCATCATCCAGACCTACGGCTACACCTCGGCCCACACCGGCGGGGTGCCCGACGGCAACGCCATTCCCATCTCAAAGACCAAGGCCGACAAATCGATGGACGCCGCCGCCTGTATCGGCTGCGGGGCCTGCGTTGCCGCCTGCCCCAACGCTTCGGCGATGCTCTTCACCGCCGCCAAGGTCTCCCACCTCGGCCTGCTGCCCCAGGGCGAGGTGGAAGCGGCCCGCCGGGTCAAGGCGATGGTCGACAAGATGGATGAAGAAGGCTTCGGCAACTGCACCAATCACTACGAGTGCGAAGCCGCCTGCCCGAAGGGAATCAAGGCCACCTTCATCGCTCGGATGAACCGGGAACTGGCCAAGACCCTGCCGAAGGGCCAGCAGTAGACGGCCGCGGATTTCCGCATAAAGTACAGACCGGAAGGGCAGAGGAGGCGACTCCTCTGCCCTTTTTTTCTTTGTGCGGGCCCGGAGGAATTGTAGAGTGGAAAGGGACTGCCATCGACAGGAAGCGCCATGTTTATCGAACTGCCCGGCGGGTTGCAGGCGGTGGAATTCGCAACCCTTCACTTTATTCTGGAGCTTCAGGAAAACTTTCGGCTCACACCTGAAATCCTGCTGCGCCTGCGGCGGGACCTTCGCCGCGGGGGACGGCGTGCCCTGGACGGTGAGGACGAACGATTCGCCGCTCTCTTCGACCCGGACCTGTCGTCCGACCCGTTTTCCCGGCGGCGTTATCAGCGTCCGGGACCTCCCTTCGCGCTGTCCTTCGATGGCGTCCGGGCCGGAGAGTACGAAGCCGGCGATCGATTCGAACTGAGCGTCAACCTTTTCGGCAGGGGAATACAGGCCGCCGCCGATTTTGGCCGTGCCCTGCGCGAGCTCGGCCGCATGGGACTCTTTCGCGGACAGGGAGGCTTCGAGCTGGCGGCCATCGTCGCCGAAGACGCTGCGGGAGATCGCCGGCAGATATGGCAGGAAGGAATGGCGCTGATACAGCTGGTCCCTCCCGTGATCGACGCCGCATGGTGGATTGAATCCCTGGGCGCCTCCGGCGACGCTTTTCGCCTGCGCTTTGTGACCCCGGCCCGGATCCTGTCGCGGGGGCGCCCCCTGTTCCGCCCCTCCTTCAGCCGTCTTTTTCCCTTCATGCTGCGCCGGGCCACATCGATGGCCCATGCTCATTGCGGTGTCGAGCTGGTTGACGATCCCCGCACGCTGCTCGAGGCAGCGGTCCGTCCTTCGCGCGGGACGGACTCCCTCGTCTGGGAGGACTGGCGCAGCCTGAAGGGGGATGATCGCGAGCAGGATCTCGGCGGCGTGACCGGTTCTCTGCGGTTGGAGGGGGCGGGGAGCGAAGAAATTCTTTGGGTGCCGGCCCTCTGTTCGCTGATGAATCTCGGTAAATCGGCCGCCTGGGGAGGAGGGCATTTTCGCCTCGAGCCCGAGGACGGCTGACCGAGCGTTCCCGCCTTCATTTGCTCTGGTCACGGCTTGCTATCCGTGCGACTGTCGGTATAATTTCGAAAAGGCAATAATTTCAATGAGGTGATGCCATGGCCGACGTCTGGGAAGATCGCAAGAAAGCGCTGGAAAACGAATACATTTACAAGAAGGAAAAGGAAATACTGGAAAGGATGAAGGCCGAGGCACGGGAGACGTTCACTCGGGAGGTTTGTAAGAACCGCTGTCCGAAATGTGGCGACCCCATTGAGCCGATGACCTTCCGTGGCGTTCCTCTTGACAAGTGCCCTGGCTGCGGCGGGGTCTGGCTCGGGCCTCGGGATCTGCACATGCTGGCGGAAAAAGACCACCGGACCTGGTTCGAGAAATGGTTCAAGAGCGAAGAGGAGCAATCCTAGGATCCTGTTGGTTTCAGAAATGAAGCATCCGCGAAAAGGTTAATCGGAGTATGTTTCCGCGAATTTGTCGCAAATGGGACCATTGTTCGCTCCCGAATTTGCGAAAAGCCGTGCTCGATTTGCCGTTTTCTCGTGCGGATCCTGCAAGACCGAAAAGTCCCTGGACCCTCCTTGTTCCCCGAACCGGGGCTCGGCCGCCCCTGTCACCTTTCTGGGATTTGCCGTGACCCGACGCCTTCGGAACGGCTGAGATCGTCCGCCGGGCCGGCCTCACGGTACGAACGGGAAGATCATTGAGAGGCGAAGAGGGCCGTGCGCATCTCGATAACCCTGAAAATACTGGCCGGATATCTCGTCCTGGCCGCCTTCCTGGTGATCGTCTCTCTTTTCGCCGTCCGCGCCTTCCGGGATATCGCCGCGTATGGGAATGCCGGTACGATCCGCAAGATAGAGATCCTCTCCATCGTCAGGCACATGCAGGCCGGTGCCGTCAGCCTCGATCTCTACGAGCGCAAATACCTGGAAAGGCCCGGTCCCGATTTTCTCGACCTCTTCGAAGCTACCCGGCAAGCCTTCGACAAGGACCGGCGGCACCTCGTCGAGCTGGCCGCCGACAATCCGGCCGTTCGCACCATTTCCGCCCGCTACCAACATTATCTGACCCTGTTTACCGAACAGGTCGAACTCCTCGAAGGAGGTCATCAGGACCTCGCTCGCCAGCGCTCGGTCACCCTCCTGCGCCAGCAGGCCAATCGCCTTCTTGCTTCCCTCGACGATTTCGCCATCGAAACCCAGGGTGAACTGGAAAGCCGTCTGCGTTTCATCGCCTCTTTTGGTGACCGCTCCTCCAGGGTCACTCTTGCCCTGCTGCTGCCCGGATCGATAGTCGGACTCCTTCTGGCCATCGGTGTCTCGCGCCACATCTCATCCTCAGTCAACAAGCTGAAAAAAGCGACCCACCTGATTTCCGAGGGGGCCTTCGATTTCGAGCCGCAAATCAGCTCGAGGGATGAAATCGGCGATCTGGCCAAGGATCTTGCCGTCATGGCTCGCAAGTTCAAGGGCTACGAGGAGCTTTGTCTCGATGCCAGCCCCTTGACCCGCCTGCCGGGCAATATCGCCATCGAGCGGGCCTTGCTGGAGCGCATCCGCCGTCATGAGAACTTTGCTCTGTGTTATGTCGACCTCGACGATTTCAAGGCCTTCAACGATCATTACGGCTATGCCCAGGGTAGTGAGGTGATCAAGGCAACCGGGAATATTATCTTCCAGGCCAGGCGTCTTTTCGGAAACCGGGAGGATTTTGTCGGCCATATCGGCGGCGACGATTTTGTCATCATCACTTCGCCGGAGAACGTGCAACCGGTCTGCGAGGAAATCATCCGTCAATTCGACAGCGAGATCCCGGATTTTTATTCTCCGGAGGATCGGGAGCGGGGGTACGTCGAGGGGGTCGACCGCTACGGGCAGGTCCGGCAATTTCCGATCATGACCATTTCCATCGCTGTCGTCAGCGACGTCAAGCGAACCCGCTCTTCGCCGACGGAAATCGCCAGAGTGGCTGCCGAGATCAAGGAGTTCGTCAAGGAGCTGCCCGGCAGCAATTATCTGGCCGACCGCCGCCAGGGGAGACGGCCGCACCGGTAGGGGGAGCATGCCGGAACGGACCATGGCAGGCCCTGTTCGCCGGAGGCTGTGGCACGAAGGGGATCTGTTAAGCTGAAGGTGTGGGGGTAGGCGATTCTTTTCGGAGGCACCATGACCAAAAACATCTGGAAGCAGCTTCTCTTCATCTTTCTGATGATCGTTGCATTCAACTATTTCTACATCGCCATGAGCCCGCCCGAACCGAAGCAAGCGGCGCCCATCAGTTACAGCCGCTTCAAATCGGAACTGAACAAAGGCAATGTCGGCGAGATCACCGTGCAGGGAACGGATATTCAGGGCCGATTCAAGGAAAAGATACTCCTGAAAAAGGATCAGCAGGAGCCCGCCGAGGCCTTCTACGAGAATTTTACCACCACATTGCCCCCCTTTGCCGACGCGCGGTTGATGGAAGAACTGGAGAAAAAGGGGGTGGAGGTCAACATCAAACCCGAAGAGTCGCCCTCTGCCTGGACCACCGCCCTGATCTACCTGCTGCCCTGGGTGCTGATCATCGGCGTGTGGTGGTTCATCCTCAAGGGGATGCGCTCCAAGGGCGGACCCGGCGGGGGAATCATGGGTGGATTTTCCAAGTCCGGGGCCAAGCTCTACACAAAGGAAACCTCCAGCGTCACCTTCGAGGATGTAGCCGGGCTGGACGAAGCCAAGCAGGAGCTGATGGAGATCGTCGACTTTCTGCGCAATCCGGGCAAATTTACCCGCATCGGCGGCAAGGTGCCGCGGGGTATTCTGCTGGTCGGCCCCCCCGGAACCGGCAAGACATTGATGGCGCGGGCGGTGGCCGGAGAGGCGGGGGTGCCCTTCTTTTCCATCTCGGCTTCCCAGTTTATCGAGATGTTCGTCGGCGTCGGGGCCAGCCGGGTGCGCGATCTTTTCACCAACGCCAAGAAGAGCGCTCCCAGCATTATCTTCATCGACGAAATGGATTCCGTCGGCAGGTCCCGCGGTACCGGTCTCGGTGGCGGCAACGACGAGCGTGAGCAGACCCTGAACCAGTTGCTGGCCGAGCTCGATGGCTTCGACCCCCACGAGGAGGTGGTGGTGATGTCGGCGACCAACCGGCCCGATGTCCTCGATACGGCGCTGCTTCGCCCGGGCCGCTTCGACCGCCAGGTAGTTCTCGATCGCCCCGACTGGCGGGCCCGTACCGGTATACTGAAGGTTCATACCCGCAACATTCCCCTGACCGACAATGTCGATCTCGAGATCATTGCCCGCAGTACGCCGGGAATGTGCGGAGCCGACCTGGAGAACCTGGTCAACGAGGCGGCCCTGATCGCCGCCCGCGAGGACTGCACCCAGGTTGCGATGGAGCATCTGGAGAAGGCCAAGGACAAGGTCATGATGGGGACCGAAAGAAAGCTCTTTCTTTCCGAAGAAGAGAAGAGGATCACTGCCTATCACGAAGCCGGGCACACTCTGGTCGCCTGGTTGAGCCCGGGGGCCGATCCGATTCACAAGGTGACCATCATCCCCCGCGGACAGGCGCTCGGGGTCACCCAGCAATTGCCGGAAAATGATCGCTACCACTACCAGCGGCCCTACCTGCTGACCCGCATCGTCGTGAGCCTAGGAGGCCGCGCGGCCGAAAAGGCGATCTTCGGCGATGTTTCGACCGGTGCCCAGAACGACTTGAAACAGGTTACGGACCTGGCGGAAAAAATGGTCTGTCAGTGGGGAATGAGCGAAAAGATCGGGCCGGTTACTTTCAGCCGCGGCGAAGAGCACCCCTTTCTCGGCCGCAAGCTTGCCGTCGAGAAGACGTTCAGCGAAGAGATGGCCTGGTTGATCGACCAGGAAATCGAGCGGATCGTCAAGGAGGGGGAGGAAAAGGCCGAAAGGATTGTCGAGCAGAACCGCCCGGGCCTGAAAGGCCTGGCCGAGGCCCTGCTCGAGGAAGAAGTCCTCGAAAAAGCCAGGGTCGGGGAAATACTTCAGGCGGCAGGAGTAAAAAAAGAACCGCCGGCATCGCCCGTCGACAGCGGAGAGGAGACATCGGATACCGGTGCCAGGGCCTAAAAGGAGAGCGGATATGGGGATTTTGTTCTGGGCGTTTGTCGTCGGGGCCGGGACGGCCGGCTACCTGAGCTACCGCAAATTGCGGGTGATGGAGGACGAGATTCGCTCCGAGGTTGCCGCGGGCGAGCCTTCCGGGGAGCGGCGCGCGGAAACGGAGGAGGGGGCCTTTTCGCCCGAGGCGTCTGGAAGCGGAGACCTGGAGGGACGTATCCGCACACTGGTGGCCGAAGAGCCGGGTATGCTGCAGACCGATCTCTATAGCCACCTGGCAACCGAAAGGAAGCGCACCCTGCAGGATTTGCTGCGGGAAATGGATCGGGATGGCCGCCTGAAGCGGGTCAGAGAGAAAGGGACCTACCGGCTGTTCCCCGGCGGTGGCTGAGGCGGGATACGAAAAGAACAAAGAGAGGGGCCTGCGCGATCGCGCAGGCCCCTCTCTTTGTTGGGGAGCGGAGAACCGGTTATTTCTTGCGCAGGTTGTAGAAGACCTCGGCGCCGTTGAAGACGGCGACTTCGGCCAGTTCATCCTCGATGCGCAGCAGTTGATTGTATTTGCAGACCCGGTCGGTTCGGCACAGGGACCCGGTCTTGATCTGACCAGCATTGGTGGCGACGGCCAGGTCGGAGATGGTGGTGTCTTCGGTCTCGCCGCTGCGGTGGGAGACGACCGCCGTGTAGCCGGCCCGCTTGGCCATTTCGATGGCCTCCAGGGTTTCCGTGAGGGTGCCGATCTGATTGACCTTGATCAGGATCGAGTTGGCGATGTCCTTGTCGATTCCTTCGCGAAGGATCTTGGTATTGGTGACGAAAAGGTCGTCACCGACCAACTGAATGCGCTTGCCGAGGCGCTCGGTGAGCAGCTTCCAGCCTTCCCAGTCGTTCTCGGCCATGCCGTCTTCGATGGAAATGATCGGATAACGGTTGACCAGGTCCTCGTAAAAGTCGACCAGTTCCGCGGCGGATTTTTCGGGCTGCTCTTCGTTTTCGAGAATATACTTGCCGTCCTTGTAGAGTTCGGAGGAAGCCACGTCGAGGGCCAGCAGGACGTCCTCCCCGGCCTTGTAACCTGCTTCGCCGATCGCCTCCATGATCACTTCGAGAGCCTCCTCGTTGCTTTTGAGATCCGGGGCGAAGCCGCCTTCGTCGCCGACGGAGGTGTTGTAGCCCCTGGCCTTGAGCACCTTCTTCAAGGCGTGGAATATCTCCGCGCCGATGCGCAGGGCTTCCCTGAAGGAATCGGCGCCGGCGGGCATGATCATGAATTCCTGGATATCGACGTTGTTGTCAGCGTGCTCGCCGCCGTTGATGATGTTCATCATCGGCAGGGGAAGCTCCTTGGCGTTGGCGCCGCCGAGGTACTGGTAGAGGGGCAGGGCGGCTTCCTCGGCGGCCGCCTTGGCACAGGCCAGGGAGACGCCGAGCAGGGCGTTGGCGCCGAGTTTGCTCTTGAAATCGGTGCCGTCGACCTCCAGCAGCTTGCGGTCGATTCCGGCCTGGTCGGAGGCCTCCCAGCCGATCAGGGCTTCGGCGATCACCTCGTTGACGTTTTCCACCGCCTTGAGGACGCCTTTGCCGAGATAACGGGACTTGTCTCCGTCGCGAAGCTCCAGCGCTTCACGTTCGCCGGTCGACGCGCCACTGGGCACCGCGGCCCGTCCCATGGCGCCGCTCTCCAGATAAACTTCGACTTCGACGGTCGGGTTCCCCCTTGAATCGAGAATTTCCCGGGCATAAATATCGGTAATTTCGCTCACTTTTGCCCCCTTTGGTATAAAATGGATTTATGCTGGAACAACCGGCAACAAAGATCCTATATATAGCATATTGAGGTGAAATTGGAACCTTTTTTTGCTTCCCGGGATCAGTTGCTGGAGGTTGAAATGGATTGATTTAGATTTTTGACAGTGGTAATGTCATATTTTTATATCCACCTGTTGCCAGAAGGGTTATTTTTGGACGAAAGAAACAGCCGAAAGAGGTTTGTCGCCGAGGATCAGCATCTGGCCAACCTCCTGTTCGGACAACAGAATAAACATCTCAAGCGGATCGAGCGGATTCTGGATGTGCGCATCGGCTCCAAGGGGGGCATGCTCCATGTCGAGGGCGATCCGGTGCAGGTCGATCTGGCCCTGCGCCTGCTGGAAGAACTCTACGGGCTGCTCCGCGAGGGCTATCCTCTCTATACCACCGATATCGATTACGCTGCCAGAATCCTGAGTGCCGACTCCGCCGCCCGTCTCAAGGACATCTTTCTCGATACCGTGTTCATCTCGGCCCGCAAGAAGGTGATATCGCCCAAGAGCCTGGCCCAGAAAACCTATATCGATGGCATTCGCAGCAATGATGTCGTGTTTGGCATCGGCCCCGCCGGAACCGGGAAAACCTATCTGGCCATGGCCATGGCAGTCTCCTTTCTGCTTAAAAAGGAGGTCAGCCGCATCGTTCTGGTGCGTCCGGCCGTGGAGGCCGGAGAGCGCCTCGGGTTCCTGCCGGGGGATATCGCCGAGAAGGTCAACCCCTATCTGCGTCCCCTGTATGACGCCCTGTTCGACATGCTCGACTTCGAAAAGGGTCAGGGCCTGATCGACCAGGGAATTGTCGAAGTCGCTCCCCTCGCGTTTATGCGAGGCCGGACCCTCAATGACGCATTCGTTATCCTCGACGAGGCCCAGAACACAACTGTCGAGCAGATGAAAATGTTTCTGACCCGTCTCGGGTTCGGCAGCCGGGCGGTGATCACCGGTGACATCACCCAGATCGATCTGCCCTCCGGCCGCCTATCGGGCCTGGTGCAGGCCCGTAAAGTCCTGGCGGGAGTCGAGGGTATCTTTTTCAACCACTTCACCGATCGAGACGTCGTCCGACATCCCATCGTCCAGGCGATCGTCCAGGCGTACGAACGGGATCGGCAGGCCGATTCCCCGCAGCCCGATCCGGAGAGTCATGACCAGTAGCGACCGTAAACAGGAACCGGCACCGCGCAAAAAACGCTCTTTCGCCGACATGGCCAGCCGTCGCTTCCATCTTGAGGAGCGTCAACTGCGGCTACTGCTGATCGTCCTCCTTGCCGTAACGCTGACCGTCATCATCGTCCCCAAGGGCGGGTTCGTCCCCGATTACTACGTCCAGGGGGACATCGCCACCCGGGACATCAAGGCCCCCAAGGATCTGCTCATCCCCGACCAGCCCCTGACGGAGAAAAAACGCCGGGAGGCCTCCGAGGCTGTGCTGCCGCTTTACGATTTTGTTCCCCGCGGCGGCCAGGCCGTGGCCGACCGGGTGATCCAGGTATTGAAAGCCATTCAGGCCGCGGAGCCGGTCGAGGCGGAGAAAGAAGCCGCGGGAACCGAGATCGAAAATCTTCTTGGCTTCTCCCTGCCTCTCCGGGAGATGAAGGCGCTGAAAGCGGTGCCGGCCGAGGATGAGCTCTACGGCGCCCTGCGCCTGGCCATCAACCGGGCCCTGAGCGGGAAGATCGTGGGCAATCTGCAGCTCTTCGAAACCGATCGCGAGCGAGGGGTGGTGGTTCGGGACCTGGTCGCCGAGAGTGAAACGGTAGCTGAGGCCCCCGAGGATGTCATCGGGCTGGGAGACGCCCAGGATCGAGTGCGCAGCCGGATCGAGAAGGTTGCCGGGCTGCCCGCCGAAGCCCGGCCGCCTCTGGTCAATATCATTCAGAAGCTGCTGCGGCCCAACCTCACCTTCAACAAGAACGAAACCGAAGCCCGCAAACGTCAGGCCCGCGAGGCGATCAAGCCTGTCCTGTTCCAGGTTAAAAGGGGCGAAATGATCGTCCGGGTCGGTGAGCGGATCAGCGAGGAGCAAGTCAAGAAGCTTCGCGCCCTGCGCGATCTGGGCAGCGACAACAGTACCCTGCGGACGGCCCTGGGGCTGCTGCTGGGCATCTTGCTGCTGATCTTTACCGGCCACCGCTTCGCCAGGAAAAACATCAGCAAGTACCGTCCCGCCACTCGGGACCTGCTCTTTCTGTCCACCACCTTTGTCGGGCTCTTCGTTATCATCAAGCTGGCCATCTTCGTTTCCTCGGCGCTCGAGGGGGCCTTCCCGTATATCGATTCGAGCAGCTACTACTATGCCTTTCCCTTCGCGGTCGGCGCCATGCTGGTGCGGATCGTGCTCAATTCCGAGGTTGCGTACATCTTCGCCATTCTCTGCTCCCTGCTTCTGGGCGTTCTGTTTGGCAACAGCCTCTTCATTACCCTTTATGCAATGGTCGGCAGCGTTGTCGGAGCGCATTGGGTTCGGCAGTGCAAGGAGCGAACGACCCTCTATCATGCCGGATTGCGCCTGTCGCTGGTCAATATTCTGCTGGTTTTCGCCATTCACCTCATGGCCGGCCGGCCCTTCGATGTCCAACTGCTCTACAAACTCGGCTTCGGCCTGATCGGCGGTTTCATTTGCGCGGTCATCGTCACTGGCACCATCCCGCTGGTCGAGTCCCTGTTCAAGTACACCACCGACATCAAACTGCTCGAACTGGCCAACATGAATACGCCGGTACTGCGGGAATTGATGATCCAGGCGCCGGGGACCTATCATCATTCCATCGTCGTCGGCAACCTGGTGGAAGCCGCTGCCGAGGCGATCAGCGCCAACCCGCTGCTGGCCCGGGTGGCCGCCTATTACCACGATATCGGCAAGATCCGCAAGCCTCTATATTTCGTCGAGAACGCGGGGATCCGGGCCAGCAGGCACGAGAAACTCTCGCCGTCGATGAGTGCGCTGATTCTTATGGCTCATGTCAAGGATGGCGTCGAGCTTGCCCGGGAGCGCAAGCTGGGACAGAGCCTGGTCGATATCCTGCACCAACACCACGGTACCGGCCTGATGAAGTTTTTTTACGAAAAGGCCAAGAACCAGGAGAACCCCGGGGTGCAGCAGGTCGACGAGCGCGCTTACCGCTACCCCGGTCCCAAGCCCCAGACTCGCGAAGCGGCCCTGATCATGCTGGCCGACGCGGTGGAAGCGGCCAGCCGGACCCTGACCGATCCAACCCCCGCCCGGATTCAGGGCATGGTGCAAAAAATCATCAACAACATTTTTATCGACGGCCAACTCGACGAATGCGAGCTGACCCTCAAGGATCTGCATAATATCGCCAAAAGCTTCAATCGTATCCTGGCAGGTATTTTTCATCACCGGATCGATTATCCCGAGCCGGCTCACAAGGAGCGGGAAAAGCCCCAGACCAAGAGGAAAAACGGTGACGATACACCTCGAGAACCGGCAAAAGAATCAAAAGATCGTGACGGCGGACCTCAAGCGGGTGGCACGGAAGATCTTAAGCGTCTTGGGATGTCCTGAGGCGGAACTCTCCATCCTGATCGTCGATGACGAGGCGATCCGCGAAATCAACCGCGAGTACCTGCAGCGGGACCGTCCGACCAACGTGATCTCCTTCGCCATGCAGGAAGGTGAGGGCGGCGGCATCCAGAGTCAGGTCCTCGGCGACGTGGTGATCTCCGCCGATACCGCCTCCCGGGATGCCGCCGAGGCGGCTCTTTCCTTCGAGAGCGAGCTTTATTTCCTGTTGCTGCACGGCATCCTGCACCTTTGCGGCTACGATCACGAGCGCGGTACCGAAGAGGAGGCCCGACGCATGGAGGCCCGGGAGCGGGAGATATTTTCCCTGCTGCAGGAGGAGTTTCTTCCCCGGTGAACACCAACGGAATCAAACCCAACAGGTGGCTCGAAAGCGTCAATTGTGCCATCGAAGGCGTTCTCTGGGCCGCCCGCACCCAGCGCCACATGCGATACCATTTCCTGGCGGCGGTGGCCGTTCTTCTGCTGGCTCTTTTTTTGCGGGTCACCGCCCTCGATTTTGTCCTGCTCGCTTTTGCCGTGACCCTGGTTCTTTTCGCCGAACTCATCAATACCGCCCTTGAAGTGGTGGTGGACCTGATCTCCCCCCAGTACCACCCGCTCGCCCGGCGGGCCAAGGACGTCGCCGCCGGCTCCGTCCTGGTGGCCAGTATCGGCGCCGCGGTCATCGGCTATCTGGCCCTGGCCCGGTATGTTTTCCCCGGTGCCGGCGAAGAGCCAGGCGGAGCGCTGCCGCCTGGGGAGCCGGCCGTGGTTTCGGTGCTGGCCGTGATCCTCCTGGTTGTCGTACTCAAGGCCCGCCTGGGTTACGGAACCCCCCTGCATGGCGGCATGCCGAGCGGCCACGCGGCGGTGGCTTTCGCCATCGCCACCGCGATCATTCTTTCGGGTACGGGGCCGATCCTGTCCATTCTGGCGGCCGCCATGGCCGCCATGGTCAGCCACAGCCGACTGCTGCTCGAGATTCACAACCTCAAGGAGGTGCTCGTCGGCGCCGCCCTGGGGGCGGGAATCACGGCGGTGATCTATCTGCTTTTTGCCTGACGAATGGTAGTGAAGGTTTAGACCAACGGGTTGACTCCGTGCCGCCTCGAATGTCTTCTCCGGGACCGCGGCGGACAATCCGCCTCTTTCGAAGAGGACATCAGGAACGAAGGAGAAATTTTGGACGAGGACCAATCCAACGACAAAACCCCCTCCTGGCTGGGGATTCTCCAGCGTCTTTTTCCCGGCAAGCGGCGTGTCCTGAACGAGCAGGAACTCCAGCAGGTCATATCCGAGTCGGAGGAGGAGGGGGTGATCAATGAAGATGAAGGGGAGATGCTCCACTCCATCTTCGAGTTCGGCGATACAATCGTCCGAGAGGTCATGGTGCCGCGTACGGACATGATCTGTCTGCCCACCACCGCTACGGTTCGCGAGCTGCTTGATGCGATCATCTCCTCGGGACACTCCCGGATACCCGTCTTCGAGGGGACCGCCGACCGCATCGTGGGCGTGGTCTATGCCAAGGACCTGCTCAAGTACTGGGGACGCAAGCCCGGAGAGCTGGGAACTGCACGGGTCATGCGCACCCCTTATTTCGTTCCCGAAACCAAGAATATCGAAGAGCTGCTCCGGGAGTTTCGCACCAATCGGGTCCACATGGCCATCGCCATCGACGAGTACGGGGGGACTTCGGGGCTGATCACCATCGAGGACCTGATCGAGGAGATCGTCGGAGACATCCAGGACGAATACGACCTCGAGGAGGCGTGGTTGCTGGAGGAAGAAGAGGGGGCGGTGCTGGTCGACGCCCGGCTCAACATCGAAGAGCTGGAAGACCATTTCGATCTGCACATCGCCCGGGAGAAGTTCGACACCGTCGGCGGCTACCTCTTTCACCTGCTCGGGCACGTGCCGAAGGCCGGGGAAAAGGCCCGGGACAACGGCCTGGTGATGACCGTCGTCGAATGCAACGAACGCAGTATCGGCAAGGTGCGAATAGAACGGGTCGCCGCGGACACTCCGGCCGCCGAAGGAGAGTGAGGGCGATGCGCCTCGCCGTCGATCGGGTCACCCTCTGGTCGCTCTTTTCCGGAGCGCTCCTCTCCCTGGCCTTTCCCCTGGCGGACCTGGGGGGCGTCGCCTGGTTCGCTCTCGTGCCCCTTTTCGCGGTCATGGACAAGAGGCCGTTTCGCAGCGGCTTTGCCGCCGGCGTCGGTTTCTTCTGCCCGGTGCTCTACTGGCTGAACATCGTCATGACCACCTACGGCCAGATGCACCCCTTCTTTTCGGTGGCCGCCTACCTGATGCTGGTCGCCTACCTGGCTCTCTTCTTCGCGGCCACCACCTGGGCCGCCTGCCGTCTCGAGGAAAAAACCGGGCTCAACCCCGTCGTCACCCTCCCGGTGCTCTGGGTGGCCTTCGAATTTCTGCGCTCCTTTCTCTTTACCGGTTTTCCCTGGGCGAGCCTCGGCTATTCCCAGCAGGGTTCCCTGGCGCTGATCCAGTCAGCGGATCTCTTCGGGGTCTATGGCCTGAGTTTTCTGCTCGTCCTGAGCAATGCCGCGCTGGCGCGGGCGGTCGCGGCTTTTCGCCGCGACGGCGTGCGCCGCCTGCCCTGGGTCGCGTTGGCGGTCGCGGCGGCGCTCTTCGGCGCCAACCTGGCCTATGGGCTGTGGCGGCTGACCCCGGAGCTGGACAGGCGGCAGCGCACCCTTAGCGTCCTCCTCGCGCAGGGCGACATCGACCAGGCCGAGAAATGGGACCCGGCCAACCAGCGCAGGACGGTCGACATTTATCGCGATCTTTCCCGGCGCACGGGCGATGTCGATCTGATTATCTGGCCCGAGAGCGCCACCCCCTTCTATTTTCAGGAGCGCAGCCGGCTCTCCGCCGAGGTGATCGATCTCGCCCGCGACGCCGACGCCTACCTGCTCTTCGGCAGCCCCGCCTACGAGAAGGTCAATCGCCGCTACCGCTATCTCAACAGCGCTTTTCTTCTCTCGCCCGCCGGCAAGGTCCTCGGCCGCAGCGACAAGGTCCATCTCGTCCCCTTCGGTGAGTATGTCCCCCTCGGCCGGTTTCTGCCCTTCATCGACAAGCTGGTGGTCGGTATCGGGGATTTTTCCCCCGGCGCCGTCAGCCCCCTGCCGATGAACGGCGACGCCATCGGCGTGCTGGTCTGTTACGAGGCGATCTTCCCCGGGCTGGCCCGCGAATGGGTGCGCCGGGGCAGCGATCTGTTGGTCAACATCACCAACGACGCCTGGTTCGGACGCTCCGGCGCCCCGTACCAGCACTTGGCGATGACCCGTTTCCGGGCTGTCGAGAACCGTATCTGGGTGGCCCGCGCCGCCAATACGGGGATCACCGCCCTGATTGCTCCCAGCGGCCGCATCACCGCCCAAACCCCCATTTTCGAACGCCTTCAGCTCGCCGGCCAGGTCGGTCTCGGCGCCGAGCCGACCCTCTACACCCGTACCGGGGATCTCTTCCCGACGCTCTTTCTGGGGCTTTCGGTCTTCTGGCTGGTGCGGACCCGGCGCCGGGGCGTCGAATGAGCCGGTCTTTTTGGCCGGAGGTCGACAACAGCCCTTGTCCGATCGGATTTCAGCCGTTATAATCTCCTCTTTTCAGCACCCTGGCCAAAGGAGAAGCACCATGTTTCGTGAAGAAAAGGAAACCCTGAATGACCTGCAGGTCAAGCTCGACGAGCTGAGGGGGTATCTTTGACATAGGGGCCAAGAAGGAGAGGGTCGCCGAGCTCGAAGCGGAGATCGCCCGGCCCGAATTCTGGGACCGGGGCGACGCCGCCCAGGACACCCTGAAGGAGCGCACCGCCCTGCAGAAGACGGTCGAGACCTGGGAGGAGGCGGCCCAGGAGCTGGAGGATCTTTCGGTGCTGGCCGAACTCGGCGAGGAGGGCGAGGACGAGGCGACTCTCGAGGAGATCCGCGGCCTGTTACCCGAACTGGAGAAGAAGGTGGCGAAGATGGAGTTTGCCCGCATGCTCTCCGGGGAGCACGACGCCAACAATGCCATCGTCAGCATCAATGCCGGCGCCGGCGGCACCGAGGCGCAGGACTGGGCGGAAATGCTGCTGCGCATGTATCTGCGTTTCTGCGAGAAGAAGGGCTATCGGACGGAGATTACCGACTACCAGCCCGGCGACGAGGCCGGCATCAAGGGCGTCACCTTTACCGTCGAGGGCGACTATGCCTACGGTTACCTGCGCGCCGAGATGGGCATCCACCGCCTGGTGCGCATATCGCCTTTCGACTCCAACGCGCGGCGGCACACCTCCTTTTCCTCGGTCTTCGTCTTTCCCGAGATCTCCGACGAGGTGGAGATCGAGATCAACGAAAAGGATCTCAAGGTCGACACCTACCGGGCCAGCGGCGCCGGCGGGCAGCACGTCAACAAGACCGACTCGGCCATCCGCATCACCCATGTGCCCAGCGGCATCGTCGTCGCCTGCCAGAGCGAGCGCTCCCAGCACAAGAACCGCAGCACGGCGATGAAGCAGCTGCGCGCCCAGCTCTTCGAGCTGGAGACGCGCAAGAAAGAGGAGGAGGCCTCGGCTCTGGCGGGGGAGAAGAAGGAGATCGGCTGGGGCAGCCAGATCCGCTCCTACGTCCTGCACCCCTACCGCATGGTCAAGGACCACCGCACGGGCTTCGAGATGGGCAACACCGACGCCGTGCTCGGCGGCGACATCGATGGGTTCATCGAGGCCTATCTTTTGGCCCGGTAAAGGGACTCGATCCAAACGGCGCATCAGGCCGGCGCGGCGCCCTTCGGAAGGGCCGCGCCGGCCTTTTTTTGCCGCCGCCGAAGGGGCTTCGGAGCCCGGTTTTCCCTTGACTTGGGGGAATTCGGGGGGTAAGGTAGCACGCTTGAACGACGGCAGGAAAGGGACGATTTTTGATGGATGAACAGAACGAACTCGTGCAGCAGCGTCGGGCCAAACTCGACGAGCTTCGCCAGCAGGGGATCAACCCCTACGCCAATGATTTTTCCGCTACCCATACAACCGCCGATGTCTACGCCGCCCACGATGGCCAGGAAGCCGACTCCCTGGAGGGGGGCGGGGCCCGGTACGCCATTGCCGGTCGGATCATGGCCCGGCGGGACTTCGGCAAGGCCGCCTTCATCCAGGTCCAGGATCGCAAGGGGCGCCTGCAGGTCTACGTCGCCCGGCAGAAGGTGGGCGAGGCGGCCTTCGAGCAGTTCCGCAAGCTCGACCTCGGCGACATCGTCGGCATCGAGGGGGAGCCTTTCCGAACCAAGACCGGCGAACTCTCTCTGCGCGCACAGTCGATTCGGCTTCTGACCAAGTCCCTGCAGCCTCTGCCGGAGAAATGGCACGGCCTGACCGACGTGGAGACCCGCTATCGGCAGCGCTATCTCGATCTGATCACCAACGCCGAAGTCAGTGAAGTTTTTCGCAAGCGAAGCCGCATTGTCGGCCTGATTCGCGACTTCATGCAGCAGCGGGATTTTCTCGAGGTGGAAACCCCGATGATGCAGCCGATCGCCGGCGGCGCCACCGCCAAGCCCTTCGTCACCCACCACAACACCCTGAAAATGGACCTCTTTCTGCGCATCGCGCCCGAGCTCTACCTCAAGCGCCTGGTCGCGGGCGGGTTCGAGCGGGTCTTCGAGATCAACCGCAACTTCCGCAACGAGGGAATCTCCATCCAGCACAATCCCGAATTCACCATGATGGAGTTCTATCAGGCTTACGCCACCTACGAAGACCTGATGGACCTCACCGAGGAGCTGATCTGCCAGGTGGCCGAAGAGGTCGTCGGCTCGCTGTGCTTCACCTACGGCGGGCGCGAAGTGGACCTGTCGCGGCCCTGGAGCCGGCTGACCGTGCGCGGGGCGATCGTCGAGTACGGCAAGATCGCCGCCGAGGATCTCGAGGACCGCGACAAGCTTCTTGGCCATGCCCGCTCCCTGGGGCTCGAGCTGGACCAGAACATCGGTCACGGCAAGCTGCTCACCGAGATTTTCGACGAGGTGGTCGAACCCAATCTGTGGAATCCCACCTTCATCACCGAGTATCCGACCGAGGTTTCGCCGTTGTCGCGCAAGAACGAGGAGAATCCCGAAGTGGTCGATCGTTTCGAACTTTTCGTCGTCGGCCGGGAACTGGCCAACGCCTTCAACGAGCTCAACGATCCCGCCGACCAGAAAGAGCGTTTCCTGCAGCAACTGGCCGAGAAGGAGGCCGGCGACGAAGAGGCCCATGCCATGGACGAGGATTATATCCGCGCCCTGGAGCACGGACTGCCGCCGACCGCCGGCGAGGGAATCGGCATCGACCGCCTCGTCATGCTGCTGACTGATTCGGCCTCCATCCGGGACGTCATTCTCTTTCCGCAACTGCGGCCGGAGGCCAAGTAACCTGTGAGGGGTGAAGACTGAGGAGTGAGGTGGAAAAGGCCTTTTACTCCTCACCCTTCACCCCTCACTCCTCACAGGATTCTTATGGGCTACGAGTGGTTTGTCAGCCTGCGCTACCTTCGGGCCAAACGCAAGCAGACCTTCATCTCCGTCATATCGTTCATCTCCATCGCCGGCGTGACGCTGGGCGTTGCGGCGCTGATCGTCGTGCTGGCGGTCATGACCGGTTTTCACGACGGTGTCCGCAAGCAGATCCTCGGCAACATTCCCCACGTTTTGATTCAGAAGCAGGGCGGCGGAATCGAAGGCTATGATGACGTTTCCCAACGGGTGCGGAAGGCCTCGCCCCGGATCACCTCGGTAACGCCCTTCGTTTCCAAGGAAGCGATGCTACTGTCGAACCGCAACGTGGCGGCGGTCAACGTCAAGGGCATCGAGGCCGGCAACAAGGTTTTCGACCAGAAACTCCTGACTGTGGACGGTCGGGATGCCGAAGGGCTGCTGTTCGACTCCGAGGCGGTCACTCCGGGGATTATCATCGGCATCGACACCGCGACCACCCTGGGGGTGGCGGTGGGTGAGTCGATCAACGTCATCCCGCCCATGTTCACCATTACCCCCTTCGGCATGATACCGAAGATGAAACCCTTTCGCGTGGTCGGCATCCTGCGGCGCGGGGGGGGCTTTCTCGATACCTACCTGGCCTATATAACCCTGCCCCAGGCCCAACGCTTCCTCGACGAGGAGGGCCAGGTGAGCGGGCTGGAGGTGGAGGTCGACTCTTTCGATCACTCCCGCGCGGTCGCCTCGACCCTGCGCCAGGAATTCAAATATCCCTACGTGATCCGTTCATGGGAGGACCTCTTCGGTTCCTTCCTCTCGGCCCTGAAGCTCGAGAAACTCGGGCTTTTCATCGTTCTGGGCATCATCGTTCTGGTGGCGGCCTTCAACATCGCCACTACCTTGATCATGGTGGTCATGGAAAAACACAAGGACATCGCCATCCTGCGTTCGATGGGCGCCAACTCCCCCAGTATCATGAAAATCTTCGTTCTCGAAGGCTTCATCATCGGTACCCTGGGAACCGCCATGGGCACCGCCCTGGGGCTGCTGCTCGCCAAAAACGCCGACCCGCTGATCAAGGGCCTCGAACGACTGCTGCACGTGAAGATATTCGACCAGTCGGTCTACGGGATGGAGAAATTTCCGTCGGTGGTCAATCCCTCCGACGTGGTGGCGGTGGTCGTCGTTGCCATGACCATCTCCTTGCTGGCGACCGTTTACCCGGCCTGGCGGGCCGCCCGGATGGACCCGGCCGAAGCGCTGCGTTACGAGTAGGTTCGGGGAGGGCGGAAAAGAAAGATATGGCAACGTACGCGCCTCACAAGGAGACCAGGGGTGATTGAAGTTCAGGGTTTGACCAAATCATTCGGCAGCGGCGACAACCGCATCGATGTCCTGCGCGGCTTCGATCTGCGGATCGCGGAAGGGGAACGGGTGGCGGTCATCGGGGCCTCCGGGGCCGGCAAGACCACCCTGATGCATACCCTGGGCGGTCTCGATCACCCGACGACCGGCACCGTCCGGATTCAGGACGAGGATATCTTTTCCCTTCGGGGGGCGGCGCTCGATGCCTTTCGCAATCGCACCATCGGCTTCATTTTTCAATTCCACCAGCTGCTGCCCGAATTTTCCGCCCTCGAGAACGTCATGATGCCGGCTCTGATCGCCCGCACTTCCCAGCGCGATGCCACCGTGCGGGCGGAGAAGCTGCTCGGCGAGGTCGGACTGGCGCACCGCATCACCCACAAGCCAGGCGAGCTATCCGGCGGCGAGCAGCAAAGGGTGGCCATCGCCCGGGCCCTGATCATGTCGCCGCGGCTGCTGCTGGCCGATGAGCCGACGGGCAACCTGGACAGCGGAACCTCCGAGGAAATCGTCCGGCTTCTCGATGCGCTGCATCGCAGCCACGGGCTGACCATGGTGATCGTGACCCACAGCCTCGGGCTGGCCGAACGTCTCGATCGCCTGGTGCGGATGGAAGACGGGCGGATTGTCGAATAGTTTTGGTTTGCAGGTTTTTACCGAGTGCCTTATAATCCCACATTTCAATAGAAGTTGTTCTGGAGTTGTCGTGATCAGGAAGGTCTTTATTGCATTGTTTTTTCTGCTGCTGCCGGCGCTTGCGCCGGCGCAGTCGTACCAGATCGGCGCCGTAACGATCGAGGGCAACCGGCTGGTCGAGGAAAGCACCATCCGTTCGGTGCTTTCGACCGAGGCGGGAGGGGCGGTCTCGCTCGAGCAGATTGACCGGGACATCCGGGCGATTTACAAACTGGGTCGCTTCGAGGATGTGGCTGCCGCGATCGAGACGCGCGACGGGGCCAATATTCTGGTCTTCCGGCTCACCGAGAGACCCCTGGTGCGCACGATCCGTTTCGACGGCAACGATGAACTCGACAAGACCAAACTGCGCGAGCTGGTCTCGTTGAAGACGCCCGGAATCTACGATCCCAGGGAGGTCACCCGCAGCGTCGAGGCGATCAGGAAGGCTTATGCCGAAGAGGGCTTTTACGGCGCCGAGGTTGATTCGCAGGTCAAGGTCAATGACCGCTCCGAGGCCACGGTTACCTTCAAGATCGAGGAAGGCAACAAGGTTCTGATCGATGAGATCCGCTTCGAGGGGAATACCCTGTTCAGCGATCGGGAACTGAAAAAGGTCATGGGGACGAAGGAGAGGTGGTTTCTCTCCTGGATCACGGGACGGGGCGCCTACCAGGAAGACGTGCTGGCGAACGATCTGGAGATCATCGCCGACCAGTACTACAACGAGGGTTACGTGCAGATCAAGGTCCGTCAACCCCGGATCGTTCTGAACGAAGACAAATCCTCGATGGATATCGTCATCGAAATCGAGGAAGGCCAGCAGTTCCGGGTCGGCGAGGTGGACGTCGCCGGCGATCTGATCGAGCCGCGGGAGAAGCTCCTTGGGCTTATCAAGCTCGAACCGGGGGATGTCTTCAGCCGCAAGCGGCTGCGGGAGGATGTGTTTGCCGTTCACGATCTTTACGCCGATCGGGGCTACGCCTACGTTAACGTGTCCCCTCTGACCCGCCTCGATCTGGAAACGGGGAAGGTGAATCTCAAGTTCGAAATCGAGAAGGGCATTCAGGTATCGATCGACAAAATCCGCATCACCGGAAACACCAAGACCCGCGACAAGGTCATCCGACGGGAGATGAAGCTGGTGGAGGGCGATCTCTACAGCTCCACCAGGCTCAAGGAAAGTCGCCGGCGAGTGAACAATCTCGGTTTTTTCGAAGAGGTCGACGTAACCTCGGCCAAGGGCTCCGACGAGGAGCAAATGAACATCGACGTCGGGGTCAAGGAGAAGCCGACCGGTACCTTCAGCGTCGGCTTCGGTTATTCCTCTGTCGACGGCTTCATCGGGCAGGGATCGGTCAGCCAGGACAACTTCCTCGGCCGCGCCCTGAAACTGAATCTCGCCGGCTCCTTCGGCGGCCGGAGCACCACCTACCAGTTCGGTCTGACCAACCCCTACTTCCTCGATCGGAACCTGGCTCTCGGCTTCGACCTCTACAATACCGAACGGGAATACGTCGATTTCAGCAAGAAAGCGACGGGGGGCGACCTCAAGCTCGGTTTTCCCCTGGCCGATAACCTGCGGACGTTTTTCATCTATCGTTACGAGGAAAAGGAGATCTTCGACATTGATGAAGACAACGTCTCGACGGTGATCCGGGACCAGCAGGGGCTCTCCACGCTCTCTTCCCTTTCGGCGTCGCTGACCCGTAACACCACCGATTACCGGCTCGATCCCTCGATGGGGTCGGTGTCCGAACTTTCCATCGAGTATGCGGGGCTGGGCGGAACGGAGAATTTCGCCAAGTATATCGCCGATCATCGCCACTTCTTCCCCTGGAAATGGGGGACGGTTTTCTCGATCCACGGCCAGGTCGGCTACATCCAGCAGGTCGGCGGAGAGGAGATCCCCCTGGACGAGCGCTTCTTCCTCGGCGGCCTCAGTACCATTCGCGGCTTCGAATCCCGCGAGGTCGGGCCGCGCGACCCCGAAACCGGCGATTTCATCGGCGGCGAGAAAGAGGCCTTTTTCAACCTGGAATACACCTTTCCCATTTCCAGGGACCTCGGTCTCAAGGGCGTTCTCTTCTTCGATACCGGCAACGCCTGGGGCGAGAACGAGGAGTTCTTCTCCGACATGCGGTACAGTGCCGGAGGGGGGATCCGATGGTTCAGTCCGATGGGCCCCCTGCGTCTTGAATGGGGTTACAACCTCGATCCCGAAGAAGATGAGGACCCGAGTCTGTTCGAATTTTCCATCGGGAAGTTCTTTTAGCCAAAGCAGCCGTCATGGCTGGAAATTTTCCCAATCAGCAAGGAGTCTGAGATGAAAAGAATTTTTGGTTTGCTTCTGGTTGTTCTCCTGATGCTTCCCGCCGTCGCCATGGCGAATGATGTCAAGATCGGCTACGTCGATCTGCAGAAGGCGTTGAACCTGTCCGAGGCCGGGCAGGCGGCCAAGGGGAAGATCGCCGAAAAGGTGAAGGATTACCAGGGAACCATCGAAAGCCGCCAGGCGGAATTGAAAAATCTCAAGGACGAGCTGGAAAAGAAGGAACTGCTCCTCTCCGAGGAGGCACGTTCCGAAAAGGAGCGCGACTACCAGCAGAAGCTCAAGGATTTTCAGCGCTTCACCAAGGATGTCCAGGACGAATTGCAGCAGAAGGACGCCGATTATACCAAGAGCATTCTGGAGGAGATTTTCAAGGTCATCCAGGAGGTCAGCGAGAAGGGGGGCTACACCCTCGTTCTGGAGAAGACGGAAAGCTCCATCCTCTACGCCGCCGATCAGATCGACCTGACGAACGCGGTCATCGAGGCCTACGACGCCCGGCACCAGAAGGATGAAGGGAACTGAGAGGGGTCGGGATGGCGAAGCTCAGTGAAATAGCCCGCCTCGTCGGCGGCGAGGTGTTCGGCGACGGCGATATCGACATCCGGCGGGTAGCGCCCATCGACGGGGCCGGCAAGGGAGATCTCACCTTCCTTGCCAATCCGAAATACGCCGACAAGCTCAACCGCAGCCAGGCTTCGGCCGTTCTCGTCACGGGCGGCGTCGAGGCCCCCGGGGAGATGGCCAGGGTCGTCTGTGCCAACCCTTATCTGGCCTTCGCCAAGGCGCTGAATTTACTCCAGGGTGAGCCCCCCGCGTCCAGGGGGGTGATGGCCGGGGCGGTGGTGGCGTCGAGCGCCACGGTCGATGAAGACGTTACCGTGCATCCCGGTTGTGTCATCGGCGAAAACGTTTCCGTCGGCAAGGGGACGCTTCTTTACCCCGGGGTCGTTCTCTACGACGACGTCACCGTCGGCGAGGACTGTGTCCTGCATGCCAATGCCGTTGTCCGGGAGCGTTGCCGCATCGGCGACCGGGTCATCCTGCAGCCTGCGGCGGTCATCGGTTCGGACGGCTTCGGCTTTGCCCCGGACGGCCCGCGCTATTTCAAGATCCCCCAGGTCGGGGTGGTGGTGATCGAGGACGATGTCGAGATCGGCTCCGCGACCTGCGTCGATCGGGCCACCCTGGGAGAGACGCGGGTCAAGCGGGGGGCCAAGATCGACAACCTGGTGCAGATCGCCCACAATGTGGTGGTCGGCGAGGATACGATCCTGGTCTCGCAGGTCGGTATCGCCGGCAGCACCCGGATCGGCAACCACTGTACCTTCGGCGGACAGGCGGCTACCGCCGGTCATCTAACGGTGGGCGACAACGTCACCATTGGCGGCCGCGGAGGAGTGACCAACGACATCGGGGACAACCAGCTCCTGTCGGGCCTGCCGGCGATGCCGCACAAGGAATGGCTCAAGGCGTCCATGAGCTTCGGCCGGCTGCCGGAGATGCGCAAGGAAATCGGCCGGATGAAAAAGCAGATCGCGGAACTTGAAAAAATGGTCAAGGAGAAGTGAAGATGAAAATGACAATGCCAATGGATATCCAGAAAATCATGGAATTGCTCCCGCACCGCTATCCTTTTCTGCTGGTCGACCGCATCGAGGAGATCGAAGAGGGCAAGAGAATCGTCGGCACCAAGAACGTCACCATCAACGAACCCTTTTTCCAGGGCCATTTCCCCGGCCATCCGATCATGCCGGGGGTGCTGATCATCGAGGCCATGGCTCAGGTCGGGGGCGTCTTCGCCCTGGTCAACGACGATATCGGCGACGACAAGGTCACTTATTTCGTCGGCATCGACAAAGCCCGTTTTCGCAGGCCCGTAGTGCCCGGAGACGTGCTGCGCTTCGAGCTCGAGATGCTCTCCTCGCGGCGCGGCATCTATACCTTCCAGGCCAAGGCCTACGTCGGGGACAAGGTCGCTGCCGAGGCCGAGCTCAAAGCCACCTTCGCAGACCGATAGAAATCAAGGTTCAAGGTCCAAGGTTCAAGGTCCAAGTCAGCCATTTCCAGGTGACAAAAGACAAATGACAGCCGCGAAGTGGCTGACCAATAAGGAATACGCATGATTCACGAAACAGCGATCGTTCATCCCGGAGCCCGCATCGAGGAGGGGGTCGAAATCGGCCCCTTTGCCGTGATCGGGGAGCACGTTTCCATCGGCACCGGTACGACCGTCGGCCCTCATGCCGTGATTGAGGGATGGACCGAGATCGGCCGGGACAACCGCATCTTTCAGTTTGCCTCGGTCGGCGCCATTCCCCAGGACCTGAAATTCCACGGGGAGAAATCGACCCTGCGTATCGGCGATCGCAACACCATCCGCGAATTCGTCACCATCCATCTCGGCACCGAGGATGGCGGTGGCGAAACCCGGATCGGCGATGACAACCTCCTTATGGCCTATTCCCATGTGGCGCATGACTGCCGGGTGGGCAACCAGGTGATCCTGGCCAACGGCGCCACCCTGGCCGGCCATGTCGAAGTCGAAGATCATGCCATTCTCGGCGGTCTTTCCGCCATTCATCAGTTCACCCGCATCGGCTGCCATGCGATGATCAGCGGTGGCGCCATGGTGGCCCAGGACATTCCGCCTTATACCATTGCCCAGGGCGATCGGGCCAAGACCGTCGGCCTCAACCTGGTCGGGCTCAAGCGCAGGGGATTTTCGCCGGAAGTCATGCGGGAGCTCAAGGAAGCCTACAAGCTCGTTTTCCGCTCGGGGCTGCGGGTCGAAGAGGCACTGAAGAGGATTGGCGACGATCTGGCGCAGAGCCCCGAGCTCGAGGTTTTTGTCCGGTTCATTAAAAACAGCGAACGGGGTATCGCCCGTTGAGCGCCGAGGAAGACAAGGGGATGGGGAATTTGCGTGCATTGGTGATCGGCGTCGGCTATCTGGGGCGGTTTCATGCCCAGAAGTATGCCGGGCTCGACGGCATCGATCTGGTCGGCGTGGTCGATGCCAGCTCGAAAAGGGCCGAGGAGGTCGCCGAGGAGGTCGGAACGAGGGCTTACACCGAATACCGACCCCTTCTCGACCAGGTCGACCTGGTTTCGATCGTCGTTCCGACCCAGCACCATCACCAGGTCGCCAGGGACTGCCTCGAGGCCGGCTGCCACATCCTGCTCGAGAAGCCGATCACACAGACGGTGGCCGAGGCGGACGAGCTGATCGCCCTGGCCCGCCATCGCGATCTCGTCTTCCAGGTCGGTCATCTGGAGCGGTTCAACCCGGCCATCCTGGCCCTCAAGGGGGTGTTGAAGAGCCCCCTCTTTATCGAGTCCCAGCGCATGGCCCCGTTCAAACCGCGCGGGACTGACGTCAACGTGGTTCTGGACCTGATGATCCATGACATCGACATCATTCTGAGCATGGTTCCCGCCGGCATCAAGCTGGTCAACTCGGTCGGCGTCCCGGTGCTCTCGGAAGAGGTCGATATCGCCAATGCCCGGCTGCAGTTCGAAAACGGCTGCGTCGCCAACGTCACTGCCAGCCGGGTCAGCCGGGAAGCGGTGCGAAAGATCCGCATCTTTCAGCCCGATGCCTATATCTCCATCGATTATCAGGCCCGCAATATTGCCATCTACCGCAAGGAGGGCGGCGGCATGCCGGTACCCGGGCTGCCCAATGTCACCATGGAGCAGCGTCGTTTCGAACAGAGCGATTCGCTGCTGGAGGAAATCCGCGCTTTCGTCGGCGCGGTGCGCACCGGTTCGCCGCCGGTGGTAACGGGCGAGGACGGCAAGAGGGCTCTGGAGTTGGCGATCCAAATCAACAGCAAGCTCTGGCACGAGGTTCAACCCTGAATTTCTAGCTTCCACCGGGGGATGCGTTACCGAGCGAGGGCCTGCCGAAGTGTGGCCCCGCTTTTCGTTTTTTATGCCGGCAGGTTCTCCCTGCGCAAGGATCGAAGAGGCCTCGGAATACCGCCGGGCCGCAGGAGGGAGGAACGGTTGCGTTCCCCGTCGAACCGTTAACAAACAAAACGGGCGCGTTGCTTTTTTTCGGAAACAGCAACCAGCCTGAAAAAGGATACCGTTCATGAATATTCCGATGGTCGATCTGAAGGGGCAGTATCAGACGCTTCGCGAGGAGATCGAGAAAGGCCTCAACGAGGTACTGGAGACCACCCAGTTCATCATGGGACCCAACGGCCGGGCGCTCGAAGAGGAGGTCGCCTCCTATTGCGGGGTCGCGCACGCCGTCGGCGTCGCCTCGGGAACCGACGCCCTCCACCTGGCCCTTCGCGCCGCTGGCCTCGGCGAAGGCGACGAGGTGCTCACCAGTGCCTTCACCTTCATCGCCACGGCGGAGGCGATCTCCTATGTGGGTGCGACTCCCGTCTTCGTCGATATCGACCCGCAGACCTTCAATATTTCCGTCGACGCCGTCGAGAAGGCCATTACCGAGAAAACCCGGGCGATCCTTCCTGTTCACCTGTTCGGGCAACCGGCGGACCTGGAGGCCCTCGGTGAGCTGTGCCGACGCCACGATCTGCTCCTGATCGAAGACTGCGCCCAATCCTTCGGCGCCGACTACGGCAGAAGGAAATCCGGCGCCTGGGGCGATCTCGGCTGCTTCTCCTTTTTCCCCAGCAAGAACCTCGGCTGCTACGGCGACGGCGGCATGGTCGTCACCGATAACGATGAGTCGGCCGAGGCGCTCCGGGTGCTGCGCAACCACGGCAGCCGTCAGCGCTACCATCATTCGGTGATCGGTTACAACAGCCGCCTCGACGAGATGCAGGCGGTGGTGCTGCGGGCCAAGCTCCCCCATATCGACGAGTACAACCGCCGGCGCTACGAAAATGCCCGCCGTTATACCGCCAAGCTGAAAGGCTCCGGCCTGGTGGTTCCGCCCGCCGAAGACGGGAAAGGCAAGCACGTCTACCACCAATACACCATCCTTTCCGACAGACGGGATACAATCCAGCAGGCCCTCGCCGACGCCGGCATCGCCTCGGCGATCTACTATCCGATCCCCCTGCACCGGCAGGAGGTCTATCGCGAGACCTGTGCCGGCCTTTCCCTGCCGGTCACCGAACGGGTCGCCGGACAGGTGCTTTCGCTGCCCATGTATCCCGAGCTGACCGAGGCCCAGATCGACCGGGTCTGCGAAGTGGTTCTGAAGGCTTGTGAGGGGTGAGGAGTCTGGAGTGAGGAGTGAAAGGCAGGATGTCTGACGAGCTTGAAAAGGGTGGGGATCTTTCCCCTCACCCCTCACCCCTTACCCCTTACGACGATCATCGCCGAAAGGCAATGATCGTCACCGGCGAGGCTTCCGGGGACCTGCACGGCGCCAACCTGATCCGGGCGGTCCGGGAAATTGACCCGGACCTCGCATTTTTCGGCGTCGGCGGACAGCTAATGAAGGAGGCCGGGTGCGATCTTCTGATTGCCGGCGAGGATCTGGCGGTCATGGGTCTGGTGGAGGTCATCGGGCACTTCCCGACCATCTACCGGGCCTTCAACCGCCTGAAGGGGATCTTGCACGGCGAGGGACGACCCGATGTGCTGATCCTGATCGACTTCCCCGATTTCAACTTGCGCCTGGCCCGGCAGGCCAAGAAGGCAGGTATCCCGGTCCTCTACTACGTCAGCCCCCAGGTCTGGGCCTGGCGACGGGGCCGGGTGAAGAAAATCGCCCGGGTGGTGGACCGCCTGGCGGCCATCTTCCCCTTCGAGCCCGGATTCTACCGGGGGCAGGACATCGAGGTGGAGTATGTCGGACACCCCCTTCTCGACGAAGTCATCGTCGGGAAGGAGCGGGAGGAATTTCTGGCGTCTCTGGGATTGGACCCGGGCGGGCCGGTCGTCGGACTCTTTCCGGGCAGCCGGCGGAACGAGTTGAAGTACAATTTCGAAACGATTCTCGAATCGGCCCAGCGGGTCCGGGCGGCCCAGCCGGGGGTGCGCTTTCTCATGCCGGTGGCTTCGGGCATCGACCCGGAGCTGTTGCGAACGAAGCTGGCGGCGAGAGACCTGCCGGTGGTCCTGGTGGAAAAGGCGATCTACGACGTCATCAACGCATGCGACGCGATCATCACCGTCTCCGGGACCGTGACCCTGCAGATCGCCCTGGTCGGTACCCCGATGGCCGTCATCTATAAAATGGCTCCCCTGACCTACCGGATCGGCAAACGCCTGGTCAAGGTGCCGCATATCGGGCTGGTTAACATCGTGGCTGAAACAAGGCTGGCGCGCGAATTCATCCAGGAGGAGGCCAACTCCGAAAATATCGCCGGGGAGATCCTGCGCATTCTTGAAGACGAGGCTTACGGCCGGCGTCTCAAGGAAGGGCTTGATGATGTGCGACGGAAGATGGGCGAACCCGGCTGTTCCGGAAGGGTCGCCCGCATGGTTTCGGAGATGAGTCGGCGCGGTCGCGCAGAGAGTTCCCAATGAAAAGCAAAGGTGTCAAGATATACCGCAGGCTGCTCGGGTACGTGCGTCCCTACAAGGTGCGCCTCGTGGTGTCGATGGTGGCGAGTCTCGGTGTTGCCGGCTCCGACGTCACCTATGCCAAGCTGATTCAGCCCTTTGTCGACAAGGTTCTCCAGCCGGGAGGTCAGGAGTATATCCACCTGATACCCGTATTTGTTATCGGACTGGCGGCGATCAAGGGGGTGTCACGTTACGTCCAGGAGTATTTCATCCGCACGGCGGGGCAGCTTGTCGTCCAGGATGTTCGCAACGATCTCTACGGCCATACCGTCAATTTATCGCTCGGTTATTTCTCGCGGACCACAGCGGGCAATCTGTTGTCGCGGATTCTGAACGACGTCGGGCAGATGCAGCGGGCCGGCGCTTCGGTTCTGGTCGACGGGCTGCGCGAGGGGACGACCCTGATCGGCCTGGTGGCGCTGGCCTTCTACAACGATTGGAAGCTGGCTGGCATGGCTTTTCTCGTTCTGCCACTTTCCTTGTGGCCTGCTTCAACCATCGGCCGCAAGATCAAGGGATATTCCAAACGCGGACAGGCTGCCATGGGCATCCTGACCGCCGCCCTGGAGCAGGCCCTGTCGGGGATCAAGGTGATCAAGGCCTTCGGCACCGAGAAGCAGGAGAAAAAAAGGTTTGCCAGGGAAAATTCGCAGTACTACCGGTTTTTGCGCAAGCTCATCAAGTACAATGCCATTTCGTCTCCGATCATGGAACTGCTCGCTTCCTTCGGTGCCGCGGGGGTGTTGTGGTACGGCATGGAGCGGGTCATTTCGGGGGCGATGACCCAGGGCGAGCTCTTTTCGACCATGGCGGCCATCCTGATGATGTATACTCCCGTCAAGCGCCTCACCAAGGTCAACAACACCATCCAGCGGGCCATGGGAGCGGCCGAACGGGTTTTCGAGACCCTCGACGAAGAGATCGACCTGAAGGATAACCCCGGGGCCGAAACCCTCGAACGCGTCAAGGGCGAGGTCGAATTCGACGATGTCGGCTTTGCCTACGACGATCAGGCGGTGCTCGCGGGATTCAGCCTGCGTGCCGAAGCCGGCCAGGTCGTGGCGCTTGTCGGGCCGAGCGGGGCCGGAAAATCGACCGTGGCGGCACTGCTGAACCGCTTTTACGATCCCCAGGAAGGCTCGGTTCGCATAGACGGCCGGGCGATCGACCGGGTGACCATCGAGAGCCTGAAGCAGAATATTTCCTTTGTCGACCAGGATACCTTTCTTTTCAACGATTCGATCGCCAACAACATCCGCTACGGATGTCAGACGGCGACCGATGAGGAAGTTCGGCACGCCGCCCTACTGGCGTACGCCGATGACTTCATCGAACAACTGCCCGACGGCTACGAGACCGTCATAGGCGATCGCGGCTTTCGGCTGTCGGGGGGGCAGCGGCAGCGCATCTGTATCGCCCGGGCGTTTTTGCGCAACTCCCCCATTCTGGTGCTCGACGAAGCGACCAGCGCCCTCGACACCGAAAGCGAGGCCAAGGTGCAAAAGGCCCTGGTCAATCTCATGCGCAACCGAACGACGCTCGTGATCGCCCATCGCCTCTCCACGGTCATGCATGCCGACAAAATCGTCGTCATGGAGGATGGGCGGATTTGCCAGGTGGGCACTCATCGGGAGCTCGTTCAGACCGATGGGCTGTACCGCAAGCTCTACGAGATACAGTTCCAGGATCAGGATCAGGATCAGGACCAGGAATGAGACGGATCGGAGACTGGCTGCTGCTGAACCTGGCGCCGGCTCTCGCGGCGGGAATCATCCGCCTATTGCGCCGGTCGCTGCGCGTGGAGTTTCTCGGGGAGGAACCCCTGCAGAGGTTGTGGCGTGGCGGCGAGAGGGTTATTCTCACATTCTGGCACGACCAACTCCTGTTGATGATCGGCGGCTACCGGGGAAAGGCCGCGCGCATTTTGATCAGCGCCTCGAAGGACGGTGAGCTGATCGCCCGCACCATGCGCCGCTTCGGGCAGGACGCGGTGCGTGGCTCTTCCAGCCGGGGCGGGGGAAGCGCCCTGCGCGCCCTGGTGAAGCTCTCCCGGCAGCCGGTCGATCTGGTGATCACCCCGGATGGGCCCAAGGGCCCGCGGCACGAGGTCAAGGACGGGGTGGTGCAGTTGGCCCGCCTGACCCGCCGCCCGGTGGTGCCGATGGCATTCGCCTGCAGCCGCGGTCACCGGTTCCGGTCCTGGGACCGGTTCCTGCTGCCTTATCCCTTCGGACGGGCCGTCTACTCCTTTGGCGAACCGCTTACGGCAGAAGCTGACGAAGAGCCGGAAGAGTTTCGCCGGCGACTGCAAATGGCGATGGAGGAAAACGAACGCCGGGCCCGGGCCCGGCTGGAGGAACACGGTGTATCTGCTGTATGACCTGCTCCTGCTGACCTCGGCGCTGGTGCTCGTTCCCTGGTATCTGCTCCGGGGGGTGCGCTACGGCAAGACCCGGCGCGGAATCCGCGAACGCCTGGGTTTTTACGCCGCAGAGCGTCTGGCGCCGCTGGCGGGGCGGGGGGTCATCTGGGTCCATGCCGTCTCCGTGGGCGAAACCCGGGCCGCCATTCCCCTGGTCAAGGCCCTGAAGGCGAGCTATCCCGAACATGCCCTGGTGGTGTCCAACGTGACCGAGACTGGTCATGCCATCGCCCGGGAAATCGGGGAGATCGACCTCTGTCTCTTTTTCCCCTTCGATCTATCCTGGGTGGTCAGGCGCGTGCTGGACCGCATCCGTCCTGATCTCATCGTGATCGTGGAGACGGAAATCTGGCCCAATTTCGTCCGCCAGGCGCACCTGCGGGGGATTCCCCTCGCCCTGGTCAACGGTCGCCTTTCCGACCGCTCTTTTCCTCGCTACCGGGCGGTTCGTGCCTTGGTGCGGCCGCTGCTGGAGCAATTCGCCGCTTTTTGCATGCAGACCGAACTCGACGCCGAGCGGATCAGGCAGCTCGGGGCTCCCGACGAACGCGTGGAGGTGACGCGGAACCTGAAATTCGACATGCAGGGGACGATACCCGATGCGCAAGCCACCGCGAGCCTGAAGGAGATGTTCCGGCTCCCCGAGGGCATCCCGGTCTGGGTGGCCGGAAGTACCCATGCCGGTGAAGAAGAGATCGTCGCGGACACTTTCCGAAAATTGACGGCCGGAGGGCGGCAGGCGATCCTCATCCTGGTCCCGAGGCATCCCGAACGCTGTACTGCCGTGGCGCAGATGCTCTCTTCCCGCCAGATCGACCCCGTTTTTCGCAGCGAACTGGAGGATCGGGATTCCCTTCTGCAATCGGGGGAGGTGGTTATCGGAGACACCTTGGGCGAAATGCTCAGATTCTACGCCGTGGCCGACCTGGTTTTCGTCGGCGGCAGCCTGGTCGACATCGGCGGGCACAACGTGCTGGAAGCCTCGCTGCTGAAAAAACCGGCCCTTTTCGGCCCCCATATGCACAATTTCAAGGAGATCTCCCGTCTCCTTCTCGAAGTCCGCGGCGGCCTCCAGGTTGCCGATGGCGAAGAGCTCGAAGGTGCCGTTTGGCGGTTGCTGGAGGATCCGGATATGGGCCGGGAGATGGGCCGCCGCGGCCACGGCCTGCTGGAGCAGAATGCCGGGGCCACCGCCCACACGGTAAAGACCCTGGTCAAGGTGATGGACGGCCGAGGGTAACGGCATGGGGCGAGCGGGAACCTTCTTCCGACGTTTTGCCGAAACCGGGCCGGCCGGTCTTCCGGAACGTGTGCTGCTGGCGGTGCTCGAGCCGCTGGGATGGGTCTATGGCGCAGTTATGCGGGGCCGGGCGTTTTGCTACCGCCGGGGGATTCTGCCCAGCTACCGGGCGCCGGTGCCGGTGATTTCGATCGGCAACCTTTCGGTCGGCGGAACCGGGAAAACGCCCACCGTCGATTTCCTCGTCAATCACCTGCGTCGGCGGGGGATACGGGTGGCCGTGGTCAGCCGGGGTTACGGAGGAAAGGCGGGCAGTCAGCCGGTGGTCGTCTCCGCGGGCAACGGTCCGCAGGTCGCTCCGGAGCTTTGCGGCGACGAGCCCTATCTACTCTCCCGGCGCAACCCCGGCTGCCTGGTCTTCGTGGCCTCCCGGCGGGCAGACGGAGTGCGTCTGGCCGTCGAGGAACATGGCGCCGAAGCGGTGATTCTGGATGACGGTTTCCAGCACCTGGCCGTGGCGCGGGATCTCGACATCGTCCTGCTCGACGCCAGTTGTCCACTGGGGAACGGACGGGTGCTGCCGGCCGGGCTGTTACGTGAATTTCCCGCGGCCCTGCAGCGCGCCGATCTACTGGTGCTGACTCGCAGCCGAAATGACGAGCAGATTGCCCTGCCGGTCCGGAAAACCCTGGTCCGCTGCCGTCACATCCTGGCCGACTCCGCCGTTGATCTCTCCGGACAGGAGGTTTTGCTGTCAGGATTGCGCGGCCGCCGCGGGGTAGCCTTTGCGGGCATCGCCGATCCGGCGGCGTTTTTCGCCGCCCTGGAGGAAAACGGCCTGCAACTGGTGAAAAAAATAAGCTTCTCCGATCACATCGGCTACGATGCCGGAACCCTCGAGGGGGTGCGGTCGGCCGCGGCCGGGGCCGATTTTCTGGTGACCACGGAAAAGGATGGTGTTAAACTGGGCAGCGGTGATTTTGCCATTCCCTGCTACCAGGTACCCCTGACACTGCAATTTACCGACCGGGGAACCCTCCTGCGCGCGGTGGACGACGTGGTCGATGCCGCAAAAGGACCAACATGAACCTGTCCGAAGATTTGCTCGACATACTGGCCTGCCCCCAGTGCAAGGGAGAGGTGCGGGTCAAGGATGATGAAACTGGCATCGTGTGCGAGAGTTGCCGGCTGGTCTATCCCGTTCGGGACGACATTCCGGTGATGCTGATCGACGAAGCCGAGAAGCTGTCGCCGGAAGAAGAATAGTGCCGGGCATGGGCAAGATTTCCATCCTGATGTACCACCAGGTCGGGGAGTTCCCGCGACCGGCGGCGCACCGCTCGACCTACTGCCACATCCGTCGGTTCAAGGCCCAGATGGCCTGGCTGCGCCATTTTCGTTACCGGGTGATCGGGCTCGACCAGGCCTTTGCTGCTCTTTCCGG